>JAABUN010004812.1_pt1 | contig 17688 bp, 23 predicted proteins | sample 5559311 | NCBI WGS metagenome assembly JAABUN01 (sample SAMN10711877, study PRJNA513370) | rock metagenome | isolation source: Antarctica rocks | place: Antarctica: Victoria Land, Siegfried Peak sud | reverse complement strand
ACAACAGCATTGCATTCTTCTCATTTATCTTACTCAGTTGTCAAGTGCGTTTTAATCTGGTCGTTTATTCTCATCTTGTTTAATTTGTCAAGTTCACTTTATACCAAGTTAGATGAGCTTACCCTGCCATGCTGTGTAAGATTGCGTTTTCCCAGAAAACCATAAAATAATTTAACATATTCATACTGTGTATCTATGCATTCTTGTATTGCTAATATGCGGTCAGAGAATCTTTCTTGCGTGAAATATCGATTTCGTTGACGTTCTTTTTCCAGTTCATTGAATCGCATAGGCTATCAAATGTTAAAAGCTAAATTGCCGTTTACACTAACTACTTACGCTCAGTCTGAGCAATATAGGTAACTGAAGTTATCGCTAAGATTGTTCCATAGCTAACCTATACAGTGAATTAATATTAAGTACCCATAATTAGTTTTCAGATGCCGTTACGGCTAAAGAATTAAAGCACGCTAACTATTTATTGTAGTGAAATTTTCCGTATAATCTTTTACTCAAGTACAAAATATAAGCATCCTAGTCATTTTTAAGTATGATATGCAGAAGTTTTCCATATATCCATCCTGTAAGGCGTATTGTTGGATAAAAGACTTACATAACAAAACTTGAAGTGTTCAGGCGATCGCATTTATTACCCTAAAATCAAAAACAAACCCTAAAAAATAGCGCTAGTGAAATATTACATTGTCGATGTGTTTGCCCAAGAAAAATATAACGGCAATCAATTAGCCGTATTTGTAGATGCTGGAACTCTAACAAGTCACCAAATGCAGCGTATAGCTAAAGAAATCAACTATTCTGAGACAACTTTTATTATTGATAATCAAAGCCGTGAGGGTGGCTATGACGTGCGGATATTTACCCCAGCGCAAGAAATTCCTTTTGCTGGTCATCCGACTTTAGGGACTGCATACATTATTCAGCAAGAAATTATTAAGCAACCCGTAGAACAAGTTATCTTGAACTTAAAAGTCGGACAAATACCCGTAACTCTGCACTACGCCGATAATTCTGTAGATTTACTGTGGATGCAGCAAAAACCGCCGACTTTTGGACAGAAATTTGCATCAGATGCGATCGCACTTATATTAAATTTACCTATAGATGATATAGATACTAACTTTCCGATTCAATCCGTTTCTACAGGTCTACCATTCATAATTGTGCCTTTAAAAACCTTAGCCGCAGTTAAAAAAGCTAAAGTAAATCTCGAAAAGTATTTTGAACTAATTAGTAACACCGAAGCTAAGTCAATTTTAATATTCTGCCCAGAAACCTACCACCAAGAAAATAACTTAAACGTGCGCGTGTTTTGCGATTACTTAGGTATTCCCGAAGATCCGGCAACCGGGAGCGCTAATGGTTGTTTGGCGGGATATTTAGCGAATTATGCTTATTTTGGCGCAGATTCTATTGATATTCGCGTCGAGCAAGGTTATGAAATTGGTAGAGATTCACTTTTATTGTTGAAAGCCCAAAAAACAGACGCAGACATCAATGTCTTTGTTGGCGGTAAAGTAATTATGGTAGCTAAAGGCGAATTTGTTTAAAAACGTGGATCTTAAACAACGTTTACACGATCATCTCATTCAACTGGTACGCGATCGCGATCCTTACTTCTCTACGGCTGGGCATTTTTTCGTTCAGCAATACATCATTAAACAATTACAACAGTGGGGAAGCGTTGAAATTCATGAGTTTCAGGTAAATGGACGAACTCACCAAAACCTAATTTTGCATTTACCCGCCGCTAATAACAGCAAAAAGCCACCGATTTTAATCGGCGCACACTATGACGGCGTACCGGGAACTCCCGGCGCAGATGACAACGCTACTGGGGTTGCAGCAATGCTTGAATTAGCAAGAATATTTGCAACGCAACCAATCAAATACCCGCTTCAGCTAGTTGCTTTTGATATGGAAGAATACGGCTTATTGGGTAGTATTGATTACGCCACTAAATTGCAAAGCCAACAGCAACCGTTACGGTTAATGATTTCTCTAGAAATGCTGGGTTATTGTGACTCTACACCTGGTTCTCAACGTTATCCATCGCCTTTAGAGCGAATATACCCAAATACGGGAGATTTTATGGCTTTAATTGGCAATTTACCCACAATTCCCGATTTACTTAGCTTGAGTAAGAATATGCGTAAACATGGTACAGCGTGTCAGTGGCTACCTCCACCCAATCGCGGGTTAATTGTTCCTCAGACGCGCTGGAGCGATCACTCACCATTTTGGGATCGAGGTTACAAAGCAATCATGGTTACAGATACCGCCATGCTGAGAAATCCTCACTATCACAAAGAAAGCGATCGCATTGAAACTCTAGACTTAGACTTTTTTACTGGGGTTTGCAATAGTTTAGCCCAAGCAATTCCCTTATTGTAGTTAGAGCCTAGCTGATTTAAAAGTATCGCACTGTGCCGGATCTCCAGTTTGGATTCCTTGCTTAAACCAGCGCACTCTTTGAGCAGAGCTACCATGAGTAAAGGATTCTGGCACTACATAGCCTCTAGATTGACTTTGCAGGCGATCGTCTCCAATACTACTAGCCGCGTTTAGCGCTTCTTCTACATCACCTGGTTCTAAAACTTGGCGCGAATTCTGGGCTTTATTTGCCCAAACACCTGCAAAACAATCAGCTTGCAACTCTAACCTAACAGAAAGTTGATTTGCTTCTACTTCACTGACTCGACTTTGCAAAGAGCGGACTTTATCGGATATTCCCATCAAATTTTGGACGTGATGCCCAACTTCATGAGCAATTACATAAGCTTGAGCAAAGTCTCCTGGTGCTTGGAGACGCTCTTGCAAATCTCGGTAAAAACTTAAGTCTATATACAGCTTTTGGTCAGCAGGACAATAAAAAGGGCCCACCGCCGCCTTAGCATAACCGCAAGCTGATTCTACCCTGTCAGAAAAAAGCACTAAAGTAGGCTCTACATAGTTTCGACCCATCTCTTGAAATATCGGTTGCCAAGTATCTTCAGTATCAGCTAGAACAACCGAAACAAAGTCTGCAAGGCGATTACTTTCGGGGGAATTTTGCCTAGATACAGTAGTTGGATTGTCGTTACTAGGTGCAACTTGCTCTAAAATTGCTGGATCTACACCGAAAAATGCGGCAATTAAGGACAATACAACAAAACCAATTCCGCCGCCGACTACTGGGCCGGAAACCCCTGCGCCGCGACGATCCTCAACATTGCTACTTCTACGACCAAATTCCCAACGCATAACAGTTTCCCTGTGATTTTAATTGCCAGTTTGATTTAATACTCGTACAACTTGCAACCTACTTGAGTGTTATTTGTGGGCTTTCAACCAATACGCACAGCGACAGATTTTAGTAACTTCTAGCGCTGGAATGATTTTAATTTTGTGCAGGTTTGAAAAAATAGTCTTGCTTAGGGCTTTAGCAAAGAGACGCAGATATGCCGCAATATTCTGGATTAGGGACAATTGAACAACTTGCGATCGCACTTGCAATAGTGTTTATCAGCTTAAAATTGAAACAGATTCAATATTAACTGCAACCTATGCTAAAAACCATCAAGGGAATTTATCAAGATGGGCAAATTCATCTTACCGAGCTACCACAAGATGTTAGCGAATCCCAAGTTCTTGTTACTTTTCTCGATCCTAGCAAAATCGATCCCACCAAACTACGTCAACTGATAGATCGGTTAGAAACAATTGCGGGTATTGGGCAAGGATTTGAAGAACTAGAACGCGGTCAAACTCGCCCTGTTGGGAATTTCATTCAAGAAATGCAGCAAAAGTATGGTATTTCAAGTTGAGATTACTCCGATTGCAGAAGCTCAGATTGAGCAAGCCTATCACTGGTATCGAGAGCGTAATCCTGAATTTGCCGATCGTTGGTTTCGAGGATTGATGAATGCGATCGCCACTCTACAAGAAAAGCCCCAACGCTGCGCCTTAGCAGTCGAACATGAGATTTTTTCAAAAGAAGTACGACAACTCCTTTATGGGAAAGCCAAAAATGTATACCGAGTGCTTTTTACGATTCGAGATGCCACTGTTTATGTGTTGTATGTTCGCCATAGTACCCAAGCACCCCTAACTTTAGATGATATTGAGGAACTAGAAGGTGAAGTTTAATATCTCTTGGCGATCGCTTCATATATTGCTTATTAGCTTGAAAGCGATTGCCTAAACATTTCTGTATAGTCCTTAAATTTAGATGTTATGAAGAAAATTTCAGATTATTGCGATTTCAAATGATTGTGATAATTCTATAGCGTTATGGAGTAAAAAATTATATGGAAACTTTTAGGATACTAAATAGTTAGCTGGCTTTGGTTCCGGGGTAGGCGGTGTTTTAAGATTGTATGTGGGAGGTTCGGTGTTAGGTTAGTCCAGTCCCTCATCGACAAATTACAGACTAATGGATGAAGTTGTCATTGTTGAGTACAACCCAAACTGGGTGTTGCTTTTTGAACAAGAAACTGCAAGTATCCAGGCGGTTTTAGATGGATATTTAATCACTCGGATTGAGCATTTTGGCAGCACAGCAGTCCCAGGGTTAGCTGCAAAACCTATTATTGATTTATTGGTAGGGGTACGTTCACTTGCAGAAGCAAAACAAGTTGCAGTTTCTCAGCTAGATCGCTTGAGCTATGCTTACTGGTTTGATAATCCCGACCCTCAACGGATGTTTTTTGTAAAAGGGTTACCACCTAATAGCCCACGCACTCATCATATCCACATGGTTGAGCCAGACAGTCTACTATGGGAGCGTTTGTTATTTCGGGATTACCTTCGCAAGCATTTAGATGAAGCAGCACATTATGCACAATTGAAGTACAGTTTTGCCCAACGCTTTTCGAGCAATCGAGAAGCATATACAATGGCAAAAGCAGAGTACATAGAGTCTATTATGCAAAAAGCGCGACAATAGCAAGCCAACCAACACGGCGTAGGAGCGGATCGACGTAGAAGATATTGGTGCTGAGTTCTAAGTCATCTGCAATCGCTAATTTGAGCCATTAGTCTATATACTTTCTGGGTAGGAAGCGATCGCATTTATTCCAAAGATACAAAGAAAAAGTGCGATCGCCCTTGCTAAACTTACATAAATAAGCGATCGCGCCTAGTAATTAAACTGAAAAGCGATCGCCTACAATCAAACCTACTTATCTAGAAATCCTTGGATTTTTTGCCCTAACTCTTGCCTATGGGAGGTGTTGAGCAAATAGCGGTTGATAAACCAAATAGAATAGCCAATTCCAACTAATTCAAAGGTTGGTGCTACTAAAGGAATCTCATTAATAGCTACTATCACCGCTAGGCTGACTCGAAACGCAATGACTGCGCCAAAAATCAGTCCCAAGTTGATTAATAGTGATTGATTCTCGCCAAAAAACCTGCCTAAATTTTCTGATAGTTGCGATAAAAAGTCTACAACCTGAGTAACTATCCATTGTCCTTTTTGGACAGATTGACTGGTAGGGGAGAAAGCTGTCTGAGGTTCAGGCTCTATAACTACCTTGACTCCAGGAGTTTCAATTGCTGGTTGGGTTGGATCTACTTCCATAATTATGTATTTTTTAACTTATCGAATAAGTGTAAATTACCATGCAAAGTTTATAATTTTGTTTGCTGCTGCAACTAAGTTATCAGCAATTACATCCGGTTGAGGGTAAATAGATAAGTATTCTTCCTGTTTTGTAATAAAGGCAGTTTTTAAACTAGAGCGGGAAGCACCTTGAATATCCCAAGCATGAGCCGCTACCAACCATATATCGCCTTTAGTGTCCTGTTTAGGCATAGCGTAGACATCAGCATGAGGTTTAGTTTTGGCGATCGCATCGCAGGAAAAAATGCTACTAAAGTAATCGATAGCCTCGGCACGTTTTAATAGCTGGCGTGTTGAGTCTTCGCTACCATTAGTTAGCGCAACCAAGCGCCAACCCGCATTATTCAAGACTTGGAAAGCTTGAATTGCTTCCGGTTGCAACTGTAATTCTGTAAAAGATGCGATCGCACTTTCTAACTGCGTTTTGTCTGCTTTAACGCCTAACAACTTCATTGTGCGAGGTAATTCGGCAGTTAATACCTTTATTAGGGGTTTGTAGCCGCCAGCGTAGGAAAGTGCGATCGCATCTCGCAAAGCTTGAGCAAACCAAAGTTCAAGCGCATAACCAGGCGCTCCCATTTCTATCAAACTTTGACGCGGTTTTTCTAAACTAAAACAAGTGCCAATAATATCGAAAGCAATCGTGCCTCTAGTTTCCATTTAGCTCCTAGTAAATTTCAGTATTGTGTCCGGCTGCACTTGCTGCACCTGTCGATTTAGATAGCTTATAAAGGAATCAACTCCGTAAAATTTTGCAACAATTGATCGTTGGTCAACTCATCTCCCAATTGCGCGGGAGAAAAATGTACTTGAATTGCTTGCAATTTTTCTTGGTAATGCAGATTAATCAATGCTTTCAAGCCATCTTTGAGAGCGGTGATATTAGAAAGATCGGTTTCAAGTTCTGGTACTTCTCCAGTAAAAGCCGCCGTAATCATCACTACCAAGTTACGAGTTATCGGTATAGACAAAGGCTCATCTGTTGGGGTGTTGCTAAAATCTGGTTCACTGAGATAACGCTGTGCAGAATCAGTAAATAGTTCATTAACGTAGTCTCCGGCTTCTCCTTCACTCCAAAATACATCCCCTTCGTTCGCCGCCGAAAGCCAGTATTCATCGTATTGCAACAGAGTTTGACATATTTCAACTAACCCCTCTCCCAATACCTCCAAGTCGCCATCAGCGTCCATAGCGGCTCTAGCAGTACGATTTAAAACCCCTAATATTGGTGCTACTTCTTGTCCGGCGAGATGCAAAAATAAACGAGAAACAACAAAACGAGTCCCACCAGTTAATTTACTAAAGCGATCGCGCAAACCCATATTATTTACTCCACAACTTAAACTACTTTATCCCTGGCAAGATCATACTAGCTAAGTTTTTATTTAATCTATGAATATCGGCATTGTCGGACTAGGACTAATTGGCGGCTCTTTGGGGTTAGATTTACGCGCTTGTGGTTATAGGGTTTTGGGCGTAAGTCGGCGCGAACAAGTGTGTCAAAAAGCAATTGATCGCGGTATCGTAGATTTGGCAAGTATGGACTTTGCTATCTTCAAAGAGGCGGAAGTTATATTTATTTGTACGCCTATAGCGGCGATTTTACCTACCGTAAACCAATTAATTCCTGTTCTCAATCCATCTACAGTATTAACCGATGTTGGCTCCGTTAAAGCCCCAGTGGTAGAAGCTATTACGCCTTTATGGTCAAACTTTGTGGGCGGACATCCGATGGCGGGAAACTCTGATAGTGGAATTGAAGCCGCGCAAACCAATTTGTTTGTATCTAAGCCTTACGTGCTAACACCAGTTGCATCTACTCCCCTTGCAGCCGTTGCGGTAGTTGAAAACATTGTCAAGAGTCTGAGCGCAAAAATTTATCACTGCACTCCTCAAGCTCATGATCGCGCAGTTAGTTTGATTTCTCACTTACCAGTAATTGTTAGTGGAGCGTTAATTGCTGCTTGTCAAAGTGAAGCTAACCCAGAAGTTTTAACCTTAGCCCAAAACCTTGCTAGTTCTGGCTTTCGAGATACAAGCCGCGTAGGTGGGGGAAATCCCGAATTAGGCTTAATGATGGCGCATTACAACCGCGATGAGTTGCTTAGAAGTTTACAATACTATCGCCATAACTTAGATGGGTTAATTGATTTAATTGAGCAAAAAAACTGGGTGGAGTTAGAGAAACAATTACAGTCTAATCATGCAGCGCGATCGCACTTTGTCCGTGAATAGAAGCCAATCAAGGTTTGAATGATGAAATATTAAAGCAACTTTTACCCCTATATGTACTATTGGTAATAATCGCTTTACGCTCGCTTAAGTTATCTTATTAGGGTAGATGAATTTAGAGAATCTACTTTTAACAGTCATGGCAACTTATACTACGCCCGAAGTAATTACAGCCCCGGAAAAATTGCCTTTTTTAGAGTCAATTTGTTGGCAAACGGATAATGTTTATCGCTTTACTCCTGAGCAGATGCTAAGTCGCTACGAACGAGGCTATTCATACCGCCAGCTATTTAATAATCTTGAGGGTGAGGAATTAAAGTTTTTGCAGAAGCTTGCAAAACGATACAATTCTTGGCTACAAGCCATTTTGTGACTTTTAAGTTGGCTCATCACAATAAAATCCTGACTATTTTAAATAGTTTAGATGATGAAATTCTTAAAAAGGGTTCTGCTTACTTCGGAGGCGGAACTCTTTTAGCACTAGACTTGGACGAATATCGCTGGAGTAAAGATATTGATTTTATTTCTCCAATATCTTCCTCCGGTTATGGATACTTACGAACTGTTGTATTTGATCGCGGTTATGAAGGATTATTCCGCGATTTAAGCAAAATCAAAATCGGGCGTGGTACTACTGACCAATACGGAATTCGGATGATAGTTTTGGTCGATGATGAGCCGATCAAAACGGAAATTATTGCTGAGGCGCGCTTTGAACTGGATTCGCCTAGATATCCAGAATGGTCGCCTGTTGCTTGTTTAAGCTTAAGTGATTGTTTTACATCTAAATTATTGGCAAATAGTGATCGCTTTACGGACGAAAGCGTTGAACCCTGAGATTTGATCGATTTAGCTGTTCTGAGACTCCAATCAGTAATTCCTCCTGAAGCAGTGAGAAAGGCTGAGAAAGCTTACGAAGTCATACGTCAGCTAAAAAGAGCAATTCAAAGTTTTCAGGAAAGACCAGAATACAGACGAGAATGCTTTGCTGGTCTTAAAATTAATACTCAGCAAGTTCCTAAGATTATTAACGGAATAGATTTACTGGCTCAAGATGTAGGTTTAGCTGGGACAGAAAGAGTTTTCAACGAACAGCCAGATATTTTTTTGAATTTCGATTTATAGTATAAATTTTTGTGAAGGGACGTTGCATTGCAACGTCTCTATCATTTTCTGAATTGGGCAACACCCAAAAATATTTGCATGGCAAAGCATCCTTAAAAGGAATCTGCCTGCTCTGTCAAAGTTTCTACTAACAACGTCATTTGCTGCTGCTTTTGATTTAAAAAAGCTTCGCACTCGCGCAAATACTCCACCGCCGTACTAAACTCTGTAAAAACTTCCGCAAGCTCTAATTCGCCGGATTCTAGTTGACTGATAATTTTCTCAACTTTAGCAACAGTCGCCTCATAATTCCAATTTGGTTTCTTTTTAGCGCGGGGAGAATCGGTCATTATTTATCGAGAATTTCTGTTACTTTAACTTTAACTTGACCTGTACCTAGTTGGACAAGTAACTCTTGCTCCTTCGCTAGTTCAGAACTAGAGCGCGCGATCGCCCCCTTTGCTGTTCTCACTACCGCATAACCCCGTTTTAACACCGCCTTGGGGTCTAAAGTCGCAAGTTTTTCCTGCAAAAACTTACAACGCAAAGTCTCAGTTTGTAAGCATTTTTGCGCTAATTGGACTAACTGTTGCTTTTGCCAACCAATTAGCTGTGTTTGTTGCTGAATTTGGCACTCTAAAGGCAAACGTTGCAAGCGACTTTGCAAGCGCCCAAAACGATTTTGGACAGTATCTAATTGACTTTTAGCCGCCTTTTGCAAAGCTTGCAAGCGCTCTTGATGTTCGGCGTAAAGGCTTGTAAGTTCTGGTACAACTTGTTCGGCGGCGGCGGTGGGAGTATGAGCATAGGCATCGGCGACCAAATCGGCTAAAGATTCGTCGCGTTGATGACCGATTCCAGTAATTACCGGAATTGAACAATCGGCGATCGCTCTTACTACTCTTTCATCATTAAAACACGCCAATTCCTCCGTTGCACCGCCACCACGAGCTAATATTAGTACTTCCGCCCGTCCATCTTTTTCTACTCGCTCTATGCCTTTAACAATCGATGCTGGCGCTTGTTCTCCTTGGACAATTGCCGGAGAAAATAACACCTGCAAACCTGGGTAACGCTGTCCTAAAGTTTTTTGCATATCTCCCCAGGCGGCGGCGGAGGCTGAAGTAACTACAGCGACGGTTTGGGGGTGCAGGGGTAGGGGCTTTTTACGCTGGGGGTCAAACAAACCCTCTGCCGCCAAAAAGCCGCGCAACTGCCGATAACGCAACGCTAATAAGCCTGCTCCCGCCGGCAAACTTTGCCACACCGTTAATTGATATTGTCCGCGCCCAGGATACAACCGAATACTACCTAAAACTATTACCTGCTCCCCCATCACAGGAACTTGAGCTAATTTTTCTAACTGACCATGCCAAGCGACACAACTGATTGCGGCTTTGTCTTGGGGATCTGTGAGGGTAAAAAATAGTCCTTTGGGGTGGTGATTGGTGCTAGAAACTTCTCCTGTAATCCAAACTTGGCGCAATTGTCCGTCTTGCTCTAATAATTCTTGAATGTAGGCCGTAATTCCGCCTACAGAAATTGGGGCTAATTCGGGTACAGTATCTGACAAAGGGAAAGTCATGGAAATAATGCGATCGCTTTTTATCTATAGTATCGGGCTGAAACAAGCAATTGTAGGATTAAATTTGCTTTTGCTTAGTACGATCGCTTTTCCATTTAGTACTTCAAGGCTGTGGTTAATCGGCGTGGTATTTTGCCGCAAAGCTTGAGCGGTAGAATAAACAGTGGTTAGTACGGAGGTATTAATATGGCTGAGATTACTGCTGTCGAATTGTTGGATAGGTACGATGCTGGGGAGCGAGACTTTCGCGGACTCAACTTGTCTGGACTGGAGTTCTTTGGATCGATTATGGGCAGGCGTAATTTTATCGCCAAAGGAGCCGATTTCTCTAGAGCTAATATGAGTAAATGTATTTTCACTGCCAGTAATTTCTCCTTTCGTGGTGGAATTTTCAGAAACGTTGATTTTACTGGTGCTGTCTTCAGCGATACCTCCATTTTGGACTGTGATATGAGCTTCGCCAACTTCACCGGAGCTAATTTCGGAGAAAGTTCCTCTCTGAGGGTTAACTTCGAGGGAGCTAACTTCACCAAAGCTGTTTTCTTTCAGTCTGGAATTTCTGAATCTGTCGTTACTGAAGCTATTTTTAGGGAAGCCAAGATGGAAGAAAGTGGACCCGGCGATGGAAAACTTACTCGCGTTGACTTTACTGGGGCTAGAATGTTTGACCTTGACATTGGTCGAAGAAAAGTTATTTTTGACCAAACCATCATGCCCGATGGTAGTATCCGCACCGACACTCCATGACAGTATTTTTATTGCTGACTATGAAACCGATCGCGCTTTACACACACTAATCTTAAGCTACTGCAAAATCGAGAGCTTTGGCTCTAAAAATCTCTGCGATCGCCTTTACATTACTTTACTTAACGCTTAATCGCCTACCAAGCGTAGAGGCGAAAAATTAGTTAAAATAGTATATCTGCACTACTGCTGAATCAACTTACAATTTTTTATATCCCTCCCTATTTAGAGGCGCGAATGGCAACCGAAACAACAGACACCACTGGCAAGCAAAAAGCCCTAACTTTAGTTCTTAACCAAATCGAGCGTAGCTTTGGTAAAGGTGCAATTATGCGCCTTGGCGATGCCACTCGCATGAGAGTAGAAACAATTTCTAGTGGCGCGCTCACCCTAGATTTGGCTCTAGGCGGCGGTTTACCCAAAGGACGGGTAATTGAAATCTATGGCCCAGAAAGTTCTGGTAAAACAACTTTAGCCCTCCATGCCTTAGCTGAAGTTCAAAGAAATGGCGGTGTAGCCGCCTTCGTTGATGCTGAGCACGCTCTCGATCCCACCTATGCCGCAGCCTTGGGTGTAGACATTGCCAACTTGCTAGTTTCCCAACCAGATACCGGAGAATCCGCCTTAGAAATTGTCGATCAATTAGTGCGAAGTGCCGCCGTTGATATTGTAGTTATTGACTCGGTGGCGGCGCTAGTTCCCCGCGCAGAAATTGAAGGCGAGATGGGAGATGTCCATGTCGGCTTGCAAGCTCGGTTGATGAGTCAAGCTTTACGTAAAATTACTGGCAATATTGGCAAATCTGGCTGTACGGTAATCTTTTTGAACCAGTTACGTTTAAAAATTGGCGTTACCTATGGTAGCCCCGAAACCACAACGGGCGGTAATGCCCTAAAATTCTACGCTTCGGTGCGCTTAGATATCCGCCGGATTCAAACCTTGAAAAAAGGTACAGATGAGTTTGGCAACCGCGTCAAAGTTAAAGTAGCTAAAAACAAAGTCGCTCCACCATTTCGGATTGCTGAGTTTGACATTATTTTTGGCAAAGGTATTTCTACTCTAGGTTGCATTGTAGATTTAGCTGAAGAAACCGGGGTGATTGTCCGTAAAGGTGCTTGGTATAGCTACAACGGCGAAAATATATCTCAAGGTCGAGATAATGCGATCAAATACCTAGAAGAAAAACCAGAAATTGCCGAAATTGTCCAGCAACAGGTACGCCAAAAACTAGAAATGGGAGCCGTTGTTTCTGCTAACTCTGTAGCGGTAGTTAGTGAAGACGATCAAGTCGATGAAATCGACGAGCTTGATGGCGAGTAGATAAAATTATTGGCACAAAATAGCGCTCCTACTAGAGAGCGCTATTTTATGGTAGATATGCTTATTATCTCTGGATTTGTCTGCACCGCTTAGATTGTTTTAGTAACTAAAGTTGGAGCCTCGCAAGGCGCGATGGAGTATTTAACCAAATCTGCCAATTCTTGAAGTTGGCTGATTGCCTCTGCTCCTTCTAACTTCATCAATTCGCGGTCATCCCGCATTTCTGTCCAGGTGATTCCATAATCGGATACTAAAAATCTGATCAGATGGTTTTCATTTAAGCTAACCATGAATGAGGCACTACTCATTTGACCGCCACAGGTATAACAAGATGCTGGGTAGCCGCGACGCTCTAGTACAATGGCTAAAGCTTGTAAGTTCATTACCAGATCCTGCACAAATTGTCGGTGTTGCTGTGCTAGTCTTAGAAACACTATTTTCCTCCAAACACCACATCTTATTGTAAGCCCTTTTTTATATTTTCTTTAGATTTGCGACCAAATTAAGTTAACAAATCTGCAAATACACTTTTAGGGCGTTGCTTTAACAACTAACTTACCTATTGACATTAACCGATCCCCGATGGATCGGGCGGCTCTCCTCTAACTAAAAACGCTACTATTTCTATGAAAATATAGTTGAAGTGCTTGCTATACAAGCAAAGTAAGTATTTTTTCAGGGAAATTAAACTATTTATATTTAATACTTTAGATATACAAATGTTGCAGCCTATCAAAGGCGTGAACTTAATCTATATTTAACTTGGGCTGCAACATTTTAGACTTATCGCTCAATCTGATTAGTTGATTTAAGTTTATTTTTAAGTAGATAGGCGGCTAATTCGCAAAATCCTTCACCTTCGGCGGCGGTTGTAATGTAGGTAGGTGCTGCATCTGGTTTGCATAATCTCGCACGTTAGCAACGCCTACAGAATGCTTGAAGTAGCTGGGATTGAATAAGCTTTCGTCGTTGGGACTATCACCCATAGTTACTACTTGCTCTAAGGTAAATTGCGGAAAGTATTGACGCATAACTTGTAATAATCCTGCGCCTTTGTCTTGACTGAGGGGTTTAATATGACACTGGACATTACTGTAGGTAAAACCCCACCCTAATTGAGCGCAGAATAGTCCTAATTGTTGCAATTCTCCTACCTTCAAAGGTTGCACATCAAACGTCCAGTCAGTCAGGCGAAAGCGATTATCGGCGGATTCTTGGATAGGGGGGAATTTGTGCTTGAGTTTTTGAAAAATCTCCTCTAGCTGCTGTCTATGGCTAGTTAAATCAGTTATAGAGCTTAGAAATATAGGTAATTGCTCCTCACTATGGTAGTACAAACCGCCATTTTCAGCGATCGCCCCAGCAATGGGTAAATAAGTCGCAATTGCGCTTACCCAACCCGCCGAACGCCCAGTTGTAACTATTACTTTAATATCTGCGGCTCTTAAATCCGTTAAAGCTTGGAGTAATCCTGGCGTAAATTTCCCCGATTGGGTTAAAGTCCCGTCCATATCGGTAGCAATTAGACGAATATCGCCCAAAGCCGCGTTTATAAATGTAGTTGACATGAATTTAATTGCATTAATAATCGATGTATCTAGAGCCTTTAAATAAGTTCAATTATGGATTCAATATTTTTATGCCAGTTATTAGTGAATTTACCCATTAAACTCTCCGGAATGTTAAAACTTCCGTAATATCAGTCAGCATAATTTGATTGGCTTTAGCTTGATTATTCATTCTAGCCATTTGAGGAGTTTGGCTTTGCTGAATTCTACGACTTGAATAAGCCTTATCGTAAAGAAGATAGCCAGCCGACTCCCACAAATAGCGGATTAGGTCTGTAACCACAAGAATTTGCTTTTTAGCGACATCTCGATAGTTTGGAGAAATAACAGTGCAAAGAGTACCTGTCTGCTGCGCTGCTGCACAATTTTTAGCAATTATAAACATTGCTTCCTTCCAATTTTCTAAGGTCATGTTAGCTAAATCTTCAAGCTTGTCAGAATACTGTTGAGCAACCATCCCATAATAGGGAATGTCCATAACAATATAATCAGGGTTAGCAACCGGGAAGCTTTTCGTCAAGTCATGTTGAGTAATTAAATTTTGGTACTTCCCGCATGGGGTCAGATCAAACATCTTCAGTTCAAAATCATAAACCTTTTGCCCCATCCACTCTTGACGGGCTTCATATACTCGCAAAACTTGACCAGATCCAGCCATCGGTGCAATTACTAAATTCCCTGGCTTGACGTAGTACCAGAAGCAGTTAGCATAAATTTCACCAGGGATATAACCTTTGTATTCCCCCATTTTTTCATCAATTCGACCATAATAAACTGTGCTAAAGTTCCAATTATCCGAAGGTTTAATCATTGGGCTAAATAGTGGTTCGCTGCCAGATTTCTGCTTATGCCGAATAGCTCGTATCACTCCGGCGGTAGATAAAGCTGTCTGTCTTTTAATCGCGGCTTCAATCCTCAAGTTATTTATAACAACTTCAAATACTTTTTGCGGAGTGCTTGCAAGATATTGAAATTTTGATAGGTCATTTTTTGTAAAACTAAGTTTTGATAAGATGCTTTTATAATCCTCAAAATCAAAATCAACCTGAACTGAGTTTTGATTCTGGTTTTTTAGATATCCTTCTCTGTTTTCAATTTTTTCTCTTGATATTTCTCCTAGTCGGCGTTCAATCCGAATCCGCAATTCAGTAACATCAAGCTGCACCTCCTTACTTAATCGAAATTTTTTAGAGATAGCCTCTAGTGCATTGACTTTTTGCCAAATCTCCTGAGTTTCTTCTAATGTTCTAGATTGTCTCAGTAATTCTCTAGCTGTTTTCACAAAATTGACCACAGCCGTTTCTTGATTGCCACTAACAATAGTGGGAATAATAGCAAATTGGTTTTCAGATACAGGATCTTTCATTAATTAATCCCCTGCTGACCTACGACAACGATAGTTAGGACGAGAGGGAATGAAGCCGGGATATCTGGCTGTTGTTTCGATATTTTAGACATAAGCTGGACTTTATTGTGTCGGCAAATTTATGAGTGTTCTTGGCAACTAGAATTCATATTCTTCTTGGTCTTGTTGTTCTTGCTGTGGCGATCGCGTCTGGAGAACTTGTTGCTCTTGTTGCGGTGGTTGTTCTTGCTGCTGTAACAACTCCTCAGTAGTAAGCTGAAAAGGCGATAAACGCATTCTGGCATTAACTACTGCTGAAGCACCAAACAGATCGACAAGTGCTTCACCTCGCCCAAAATTCTTGGTCATGGAAATTTGAGCATCTGCGGCTTTCTCTAATGCTCTTTGCGCTTCACTAGCTCGATTATGCCGATGAATGATGCGACTGTTTAAGTTATTTAAAATATCATCAGGTATCTGAGCAGCACTCTGAACAGCAATAGTAAAAGCAATCTGTCGGCTTCTGCCTTTACGGACTCCTTCACTAAGCACATTGCCCATTGCAGAGGCAAACTGCTTACTACCGTTGAAAAGGTCTTGAGCTTCATCAATATGGTGCAGCACTGGGAAAGTAATCTGGCGTTGCTCTTTGAGATCGTAAACTCGCTTAAGCATATAGTTGAGGAACAATCCATAGTCACGTCCTCCACCTGCCTGCCCCACGCGAATAACTAATGCTCTTCCGGGTTGTAATAGATTAGTAGGATCAAAGTATTGTGGTTGCTGAGGGGTTTGATCTTGACCAAATACAGCCGCACTGGGACTGGAAGACCTTCGTCCTCTAGCACCGTTAGGATTCGCTGTTGGACGGATTGGTAGTCCACCATCAAACCCAAGCTGGACGACGATTACGACGGAGCATTTTACTCACCATAGCTTTGTAAGTTGATGCTTGTCTTCCTCCCAGTCGTTCTCTAGCAGATTCAGGTGGTTGCCAAGGCTCTTGGTTGCTAGTGACCCAGTGGAAAAAGTCCCTTAGTGTCCAAATTACTGGATCGTTACCATTGTGATCTGCGTGTTGCTCGTCGTCAAATTCTTCTAATAAAGTCTCAAATTCTTCACGAGAGTTAGTTTCATTAGGAGGATAGTACATTACTGCTGCTAAAACTGCTGGATCGAATTCTGAAGCTGGAATAGCAATAGGATTACCTTGAAAAGCCGTTGATTCATCACCCAAGTAGTAATAATCAGCATTAGCTCCTTCAATCCAGGTTGTGTCTTGGTTTGTTTGACCATTCCCATTCAAAATGTCTATTGCATCCTGATTGGGTCTATCAATATGCTGATAATCAGGCTTGTGATCATAAATAATAACCGCAAAATCCATTTGTAATGCGGCGCGGATGTAATTAGCACAAGAATTAGTTTTTCCGCTCCCGGTTGCACCTGCAATTAAGCTTTGATAGAAAAGGGTTTGTGGATTGATATAAATGCCAATATTTGAATCGATAACCTGTCCAATTCGATAGCGTTCATCCGCAGGGGGTAATTTTAAGTATCTGATGATCTCATTTTCTGTAGCTTGTCTTGCAATAGAGCCAATTTGAGGTCGGCGACGAACACTACTTGGTGGATCTTGGGTAATGTCTTTAATCAAGTTTACCTGATAAAAATAAACCTCTCGAACTACAACTTCACGAGCATAGTTATTTTGCTCTAGCTGTTCAAAAGCATTTATTGTCGAGTTGTCTTGCGGGCCAAGAGCCGAACGATTCAAGTTTGCTTGAGGCCCAATAACTTGACCAAAATAGTCCCTATGGCTTGTGCGATCTTCAACAATTACAAAATCGTTGGCTGATAATTCTGGCTCGTTAAAAGTGTAACCACAGATTAGATTTAAGTCAGAATTGATTGTGTCAGGAATTTGAATCAGTGTCATCGGTAGTTACCTTCATTTGTAATATCGACTCCCATACGATAGTTATTGCGCTGGATTTCGCTAATAAAGGAGTGTTTAATTGCCTGGGAGTTGTTGCTTCCTCTAAGAGGGTGTTTGAAAAGTTTTGAGAGGTCAAATTTTATGCTAATCGCCTCACCATGATCCGGATCATAGCAATGTAGATAAACGTCTCCGATGTTTCGGGCAATAGCTCATAGTCTCTGACCA
>JAABUN010004811.1_pt1 | contig 17689 bp, 23 predicted proteins | sample 5559311 | NCBI WGS metagenome assembly JAABUN01 (sample SAMN10711877, study PRJNA513370) | rock metagenome | isolation source: Antarctica rocks | place: Antarctica: Victoria Land, Siegfried Peak sud | reverse complement strand
ACTACAGCGGCCTGAACAATTCAACAAGACGGTACTTGTATTTCTCAGCAAAACGCTCGCTTGAAGCAAAGGGCCGCACAACAAGGTGCTGCAAATGACGCGCGAGAATGTGGCCGTTTTTCGTGCGAGTTGGACGATCTTCCCGCGTAGCAAGCACATAGCTATGGTCAGCGGCGCGCGTCTAAGCTTGATCGTTGTGCGGTTATCGAGCGCATTCACCGCACCAGCCCGCCGTCAGGCCGTCAATACCTAACTGCCTTATTACCCCAGGGTAATAATCCCCCGATAGTAGAGCCACAAGAACACCCCAAAGCTCGCCGCACCCACGACCGCACTCAGCACCACGGTCAGCAGCAGGGATAGAGCACGCCGCCACTTCGCCTGCTCCCGGCGCTGCACCTGCTCGACCACCTCCTCGAGCGCCCGGTTGAGGTAAAAAAAGTTCTGCCGTTCCGCCGCCAGCTCCTTCTGCACGGTCTCGAGCTGTTGAAGGCTCGCCTCCAGCTTAGAAATCGAGGTCGTAACCGTAGTCGTGAGTTCTTTCGAGGTCGTGGTCGCGTTCCGGGCTGTGTTCAAGCGCTCGTTCGTACTCAAGCTGTTGGCTCCTCTCCAGCTCATAGCCTTTATTGAGTTCTTCGATCTCCTGGAAGTGGTTGCCGCGTTCAGTTTCGAGTCCCCGTTCTTCCATTGCTAAGGCGTGGACACCTAAGTGCATTTGAGGTACCCGGTCGATGCCTTGCTCCTCTAGTGAACGGTGGTCGATGCTCAGGTCGTAGCCTTCACGTTCTAGGGCTTGGTTCACCTCTTTGGCCCAGTCCTCGCGGGTCTGCTCGAGCCACTCCTTGGGGCGCAAGCTCCTGTTTTGCACCCCGTAACCGCAGACGAGATCACGCTGTTTGGAGGCGACTCGTGAACCCCCACGGACGCGGTAGCAGGGTTGCTGTGGCTGCTCAGATAAGCTGAAGATCATCCTTCGAGTTTTCGCATCGCCGCTTGTCGGTTGGGCTGTTTATCACTTTTTTTCCACACCCGGTCGAGCGCGGTGAGGTTCTCGTCGATGACGTCGTAAAACACATCTTCAGGCTCACGGTCCAGGTACACCGAGAGCACCACCGAAAAGCGTACCAACGTATCGAGGTTGACGCCAACCGTGGTCGCCGAAGGCGAGAACACAGCCATAGCACGGCGCTGAGAAATCTCACACAACGCGGCAAAATCTACTATCGAAAGACCGGATTCCTTCACGAGAGCTTTAAGCCGCGCGGTGTAGAGCTGCTTCATCCGCGCTGCTCTTGGAGTTTTTTACGTAACTCGCTATGAAGCCCGAAAAGTGAGGTATCGAGAATTTCACGAAAGACTTGACTGGGCGGGATGTTCTTCTCGAACGCCAGTGCGAACGCGAGATACATCAGCGTCCTGACCCGGGGATTGGTCGCTTTGGTTTCCATCGCGTAGAGCGACATCGTGCTGATCCCCGCAACGTAAGCGAGGTCGTACCCGGTGAGGTCACTCTGTTCACGTAGCGCGCGGAGTTTGGGAAAAAGATAGTGCTGCGAGTTCATTCACCCCAGCTTGCCACATTTTAGGTATTATCTGCACCTGTTTGTTGCAAACGAACGAGCGAAAAGACCGCCAGGGCCACCAAAAAAACCGATAAGCCCCCTGCACTCTGAAGGGCGTAACCTTGACCGAGCGCGAACATGACCAGCGCGGCGACCGCCAGCTCAAGGCCCGCGATCAGCGAGAGCACACCACGCCTTGCCCCGGGCGCGAGCGGACCCGCGAGTAAGCCCAACTGAAGCAGCAGCGCGCCCCCCGCAAAGGTTTCGGTTACTTGAACGTCGGTCAAATATCCCGTGACGATAGGGGCGACTATCGCTACCCCCCAGACCACCGAGTTGAAACCCCCACTGGGGCCGAGCATTACCGGCAAAAGGAGGAGCACACAGAGCGGCCCGAGGAAGGCTAGAAGGCTCATGTTTGCGCCGCTGAAATCGAGGCCCGCGGCGAGGAGGACGGAACCGGCGATGACTATAAGCCAACTGGCGACGCTCCGTAGGGCAGAGACCGAAGCGTGCTCGCCCCCCAACTCGGCGGCGAACCGGTCGCACGCCCCCCGAAACGCTTCAGGGGACGTTTGATCGTCGCCGACGTGCTCTAAGCTGAGTTCGCGGTGGACACGTCCGAGAAACGTCAAGCGGCTCCCCGGGGTAGCCTCGAGCTGACCGGCAACCGCTTCAACCTGTTCGGCAAACGAACCCTCCACGCCGTAGAGGCGGCGCAAAAGAGCCCGTAAACGTCGTAATTCAGGGGGGTTGAAGCGGTCCACGCCTACCTCGATTCCGCTATCTTTTCTATCATAGCTCGGTAAATCTCGTAGACGGCGCTGACGTAATACATCTAACGTGGTACTGCCGGAAGGCAACACCACCCGGACGTTCTCGCCGGGAAAGCCGTCCCCGTTCGTTTCGTCGAGCCTGCCGCTGTAGCTGGCGATGGTTTCTTTGAGGATGTTTTCGTCGAAGGTCGCCACTTCACCTTCGATCAATGCCGATGTGGGCAGGCCAGCTCGGTTGTAGTCGGGCTCGCTCGCGGCGACGCTAAAACGTGAACTCCGGCGCGGGCCGTCCTCTAAACCGATCCCGATTTCGGTCGCCAGAGACAGACTCGAGACCGTTCCCCCTGACGCGAAGCAGTCTTCACGTTCGATCTCTCCGGTCGCGGCTACCTCCAGGTTCAGGCTGGCTTGGGCGGCCCCTGCAAGCGTTACGAGGTCGAGGCTCAGCTCGAGCGTATCTTCGTTCGTCGCGGGATCGACCCCCACCGTAAAGAGCAGCTCGACGTCGCTCGCGTCGATCTCGGGGCGTTCCGGGGCCGCGTCGCCGTCTTCTTGTTCGGTGGCCACGTCGCCGTCTTCCAGGCGGTCGTGACTGGTATACCCCACTAGCCTCAACATTTCGGGCTCGAGAATGGCTTCACGGCATCCCTCTGGTTTGCGCCATGAGGCGGCGATGTCCAGGTCTAAGATGGTCTCACCGTTGTCGGTAACGAAGACGCGCGTTGCCGTGGGTACTTCGACGTCCCCCATCTGGCCCTTTACGACCTGCGTTTTCCCGGCGTTTTCCCAGTCCACGGTGATGACGATCTCGTGCGTTTCGAGCGTCTCGGGGTCGGGGTAGGAAAAGTCCACCAGCAGGCTGCCCGCACCTGCGGGCATACCCTCCCACGCCTGCACCTCTTCGTTGTAGCTGTAGTAGCCACGCGGGAGTTCGATGACCTCGGTTTGCTGGCTGAAAAATCCCCGCGCGGTCGCCCGCACCGCCGAGCTGCTCCATAACGATTCCCAGGGAAAGTCGCCAGGGGCGTAGAGGGCGGCTTCAGCTGTACTGCCCCCGCCGACGTCACCCCACAAGTCGAGCAAACCGCCCAGGTTAAGGGGATCACTACCGAGTGAGAGGTCGTCCGCCGGGGACTCCGGCATCCCGGTTACGGTGTCGGAGGTGTTGGGGACGTTTCGGGCGACGACGACTTCAAGCGGCAAACTCGGCGCGCCGTAAGGAACCGCGCGCAAGGTATACGTCCCCGGGTCGATCACCGAGGTGTCGAAAACGGCCTCGTACACGTCGCCGCTCAGGTACGCCTTACCAATCTCTTGGTCTCCCAGAGTGAAGACGACGTTCGGCGGTGCGGGCTCGCCCAGCGGTTCGACGCTGAGGCGAACTTTACCGCTGAGCGTCCCCCCTGCTGTCGGGCTAAGCCAACGAATGGTGGGCGCTCGCCCCTGGCACGCGACCAAAAGTGTCAGGACGAGCAACGTCGAAATACGCAGACCTCTGTGCATGACCCCTCCTTAAAGTGGAATCAGCACTATGTTAATACTAATTTAATACCTAACGCATCAAACGCCCACCCTTACGAACACCGCTGCTAAAAACACGTCGTCGTCGTTTGAAAGTTCAAGGCCACCTGAGAGCGCCTCGACAAGTGCAGACAATCGCTTTTGTTCGCCTACGGTCAGGAACAGGGGGTCTCGGAGGGCGTGCTGGGCGCGCGCTAAATCACGCTGCCTAAAGACCGAGTTTGGGCGTCGGGGCGTCTCTAGGCCCGACCCGATCACATCGTTCCACGAGAGTTTGTGTTCATGTAAAAAACGCTTCAGCTGACCCGCCGCTGCCAAAACCTCGCCACTGTGCGAGCTTTCCAAGCGACCGCACAGCTTGACGAAGGTCCCGCGAGCTTTGTCGTCGAGCAGCCTCATAACGTCAGTTTAGTACAGCCTGATAATCCCTGCTCACGCACCTCCACGAGTCGGTTTGACCTATCTCCGGGAAACATTCAGCACTCCCCTTCTGCCAGCACCTCGCACAACCATGCCTGTACGCGCGCCTTGGCCTCGTCGAGCCCCGCCGCTTCGCCTTGATAAGCAGGCACCTCTTCGCCGAGCCAGATTTCACAAGCGTAGCGGTCGCCCGCCAGTGGTCGCAAGGTGATGAGGATATCGTCCTCGAAACCCAGATAGGTGCCGCCTTCCTGTCGGGTGTAAAAAATGGCCATCCGTCTCCTCTTTCGTTAACGCGTTTAGCTCGAGGCGTGGTGGTTATGTTCTCCTGTCATGTTTTCTGGTTTACCAGAGGTCTGGTATTCATTCGGGTCTACCAAACGCTTCGGTCAATGCGGTGGTGATAACCGCGGTCAACGTCACGCCCTTCCGTTTCGCCTCCGCCGACCAGTGCCGCCGCAACGAGAGCGGTACCTTGGTACACAAGTTGACATCGGGATCGACCACAGTCTGGTTATCTGGTTTATCAGATTTCTGGTTTTCTTCCTGCTTTTGGTTCCCTTGTTTTCTCGCCTGCTCGATAAGGTTTCCGAATTTACCGTTCACCCCAGCACCTCCAAAATCTCAGCGCCGAGCGCCTGATAGTCTCCCCACGCCTCACCGAAACGAGCTTCTTTGAGGTCGCGGATCGAGACGCCCAGATGCGCCGCTTTAGGGAACCCCGCCGTGCGCCGGATCATGGTGCTGAAGACCGGTACGCCGCCCGCTTCCAGGTCCGAGCGCATCAGCTCCCCCTCTTTACTCGGATAAGGCGGCACAATCGTCATCAGCGCCCGGTAGGTCGCGCCCTCCAAATCGCCGACCGTCTCGAGCATCGGCTCGAGGCTCAGGACGTCGGGGGCCGTAGGGAGGACCAGCAGGTCGCAGCCTTTAGCGAGTTCTGTGAGGTCGTCGGTGTTCGGGCGCGCGGGCGTGTCGATTACTACAAAATCGGTACCACCCAGTAACCGCATCGCTTGACGTTCGTCGGCAACCTGGTAGGGGAGACTGCCCCGCTCCGACCAAGCTACAGCGGTCCGATTCGGATCACCATCGACGAGAATCGTCGAACCCAAGTCGCTGAAATAGGTGGCGATATGAACCGCAGTCGTACTTTTGCCGATCCCACCCTTGTAACCCGTGATCGTAATGATTCTCATCTGGTTTACTTCCTTTCTGGTTATATGGTTTTTAGCTAGCAACAGCGTAGCACTTCGCCTACCAGATTACCAGTAGGCTGGTTATATGGTTTTCTGGTTTTGTGGTATCTAAAGTAAAACGATGCTAAAGAGAGTCGATCCGTCAACCAAGATCGGGAGAGTTCATAGAGCTACGCTGCCGCAAAACATCACCGTCTACAAGTTGACGTACAAGTTCGGGGTCGAACTGGCGTCCGGCTTCGTCCAGAAGGATGCTCAGGCCAGTATCTTCAGGAACAGCTTGCTCGTAAGGACGCGGTGTAGTGAGTGCGTCAAACGTGTCTACTACAGTTACGATGCGACCATGCAGGGAAATTGCGTTGCCACCTATTCCGGTTGTTTAGCACTTGCCGTCCCAGTGCTCGTGATGCGTTAGAGCAATCTCGGCAACTGCTCGGTTGTTTAGCACTTGCATCAGCGTGTCATAAACCCCATACCGGGTTTTGTCAGACGAGTTGCCATAAAACATAGTGCGTCTATGAACCGAACAATAAATGTCATCTACCATTCGCTACATAACAACTAATATGTATGATTTCTTATTTGTTAAACGTTATCTCTTATCTGGGGTGTGGGGGTGTGTGCCTCTACGATTAAAGGTCAGCCGACGTCGGGCACTTCAGTTCTCAAACCAGCGCGGTAGAGGACGTCACTGTCGAGAAAATGCTTGACCAGAACCGGGTCGAACATGTGCCCCGCTTCCCCGGCAATGATTTTTATAGCTGTGTCTACCGAAGCTACCTTTTTATAAGGACGCAGCGACGTGATAGCATCGAACGTGTCTGCCACGGCGACGATGCGACCATTCAGGGGAATGTCCTCCCCGCATAAACCGTTCGGATAGCCGCCCCCATCCCAGTGTTCATGATGGGTCAAGGCGATTTCGGCGACCGACTCGCTACGCAAAACTTGTGTCAGCACCTCATGGCCCCAAACGGGATGCTGCCGTACGAGCTGCCATTCGTAAGCGGTCAGCGGTGACGGTTTTGCAAGCACAGCTTGATTCATCGCCAGTTTACCGATGTCGTGCAACGCGCCACCCCAGTACAGTTGGCTGAGTTCACCGGGCTGAAGCCCCAAAGCAACGCCACATTGCAGCGCAGTAAGCGAAACCCTCTCACTGTGGTTATTCATGCTAACGCTGTGCTCAGCTTGCGAAATGACGTCGCTCATAAAAACGTGAAGGGTCGTCCACGATAGCGTACGCCAGTGCGATCCGAGATAGACTTCCGCGCTACCCGTATTGACGGGTAGGTTACGAAGCCACTTTAGGAGCTTATGTGAAACGGTCGACCCGAATGGAAGTTCTTCTAAGGTAGCGTCGATTGAAGTATGTTCAGCGCCACCGTAACTCGGCGGTGATGAAATCGCTACCTTACCTAGCTGAGAGCGCATAGTACGGTTTCAGAGGTTGGAGGGGTGTACAAGTTCAAAATCCGAATCACTCCTGCTAGGCGTACTTAGGTGCTTAGCGAAAGCGTATCCGCTTTTGCCTATTGGCGGTATTTAACGTGCTTGCGTTGTGGCGGGTTGGTAAGAACCTGGGTCGATCACACCACGACCACCCGAACCTGCAAACGATACACCCGTGATAAGGAGTAAACCAACTACGATAAGTTTTTTCATGTGAAGTACCTCCCTTAATGAAGTTCAGTCTAAAAGCCAGAGGTTACTAAAGGGTTAGGGAAATGAAGACCAATTTACTAACCCTTTTCCAAGCACCCTTCCTTTACGCTGTGAATCACGAAAGGCGGTACCACCATGACAAGAGAACAAGCCTTGAAAGAACTGAGCGGCACCTGGATGTTCAAAGAGGTAGACGGGAACATTGCACTCCGCGACGTCGCGTTGATCAAAGCTGTGCAAGATCATGAGAATCAGATGGCGTTCGGGCAGCGCGAGCTTATCCCGCAAAAACCAGCGACACCTACCTGGCCCAGCCTATAAACCGCTTATAGGCTCTACCTGTAGGCGGTCTCCAGGCGCGCCCTTACCAGGGGCACACGGGGATCGCCTCTGGGCAAGGAGGTGAGCGCGGCCTCCCACACCTCGAGGTCGTTTTTCAAGATTCCGCCGAGGGCGTAGAGCACTTCGACGTCGCCCGAACCGAGAGCTGCTTGACGGATTCTCTCCTCAAGCCACCTGCGGGCCTCGAGAATCCCCGGCGCGTCACTTTCGGGGAACACCGCCCCACGGTAGAGCCCCAACGCCGCGCGCACTCTACCCGCGTCGAGGTGCTCTTCACAGGCACGGGCGTCGAGATAAAACGGGGTGGAGACGCGGTACGGTTGGGTTCCGATAGGAACAGCTTTCCGAAGCATCGTCACCGCTACCTTGAGTCCATCCACCGAAGCATGAACATCGTCGTACAAGGCTGTATGCAAAGACTCGAGCGACAAGCCTTCCGGACTTAGAGCGAGCAGGGTGAGGATTTCAAGCTGGCGGTTCGGCAATTTGACAGCTTGTCCGTGAAGTGTAACTCCGGGCGTTCCCAGGATACTGATGTGCAGTGGGAGATTCGTCCCCAGCAACTCTTGCCATACGTCGGAAAACACATGTTCAGGACCACTGAGCAACTTGAGACCCCCGAGTGGAATCGTCTTGAGCACCGAGATCTGTTCGTCTGGAACCGCCGCGTCGTTACCGCCGAGGGGTGACAGCAGGTGGAGCGCTGCCATCGCCCGGTATTCGTAAGCCAAAGTCTTAGCGTCCATGACGCGAACGAGGTGGGATCGAGCTTTCTCCGGCTGGTCAAACGACTGCGCCATCCCAAGCGCCAAAGCCGCGGGTAGGGCAAAGTCATCCGCTTCCCCGGCGGTCAACTCAAACGCCCGCTTTCCCTCTAACAGCGCCCTTTTGACCTCACCCTTTTCGAGCAGCACCCGCACCGCGGTAACGGCGTGGGACCCGAGAAGCCGCCGAGGGCTGTTTATAAGGTTATCCAGAGCCAACCGCTCCGCCTCTACCAGGTTGCCTCGGGAAAGCTCTAACTCGACTAGGGTCGAGCGGAAGAGTTCTACCAACCCCAGGCCGGTGTTAGAGAGCGCTTTTTCCGTGTCTCGCAGCATGACGTCCAGACCCACGGTTTCCCCGATCAGAAGACGGCTGTAAGCCCAGATGTTGAGCAGATGCAGCCTCCGGCTCCCGTCTTTCAGCTGATTCTGATCGAAAACGCGTAACGCCCACTCAGCCCAAATCGAAGCTTGCTCGAACGAACCGGCGTGAAGCAGACGCTGGGCGAGCGCCCCGGCGTTACGGGCGATGTCGTAAGGGCGACCATGCTCCTCCGCTACTCTTACACTCTCGGTAAGGACCCTGACCCCCTCTGCCGGATCGGGATGCAAGCGCCCTAGCTGAAACAAGCTAAGTGGAGACGGGTGTTGGGCAGCTGCCCGCTGAACCTCGGCGAGCTGGCGGTCGCTGTCGTAAAGGGTCGAAGCGTACCGGGCGCGCAGCTCCGGCGCTTCATGTTTGGCTAAAAAGGCCTCGACCCTGGGAATCATGTCTCGGTATTCTCCGCGCCCGACGGCTCCGAGAAAAAGCCACTCGAGCACCTCTTCGTTGTCTTGGTGCGCGGGCTCGAGGCTTTGCAGGAGCAGGTAAAGTCGTCCGATCAAGCCTTTATCCTGGTAGACCGGTCCCGCCTCTTTGAGAACTTCCGGCACGCGCCCTGGAAACTTCATCACCGCGAGGTCAAGCGCCTCGACGTGACGTTTGAGTTGCATCAGGGTGTCAAGTAGGGCCTCGGGAGAAACGAGACGTTCCCGGTCCGCAGGCACGAGTGACCCTGTAGGTGAGGGTAGTAAGGGGTCGGGCTCGCCCTTGATGCGGTGCAGGCTGGTCAGAAAGGTGTAGTACGCTCCCCGCGACGCTTTGAGCAGCATCTCGCTCTGGTCTTCGTCAAGGACGCCCGCCAGCACCCGCGCTTCAATCTCCGTAAGTCTGACCTCGGAACGGCTTAGGTAGAGGGCTCCCTCAGGCACGTTGCTGACTTCATCGACGTCGAGGACGATCTTTAAGCTGTCGCCGTGAAGTGAAAGAAGGGCGTCATGAAACAGCGTGTTGTAGTTCGCGTTGGAACACGCCAAATAGAGCGGACCGATGTGGGCAAGCTGGCTTTTTAGCAACTCCATACCGAAGGTAAAGGGCAGGGCGTGAGGTAAAAGGGTTGCGTGTAAAGAGCTGTTTATCGCGTCTGCAAGGGCGTTTCCAAGCGCGATACCGTCTTTGGCATCGACGGGGCTGATCTGCATCCAGGCGAGTTTTTGCCGCTCGCCCAAAGCTTCAAGAAGAAAAGGTGCGCCGTATGCCTCGCCCCCTTCGAGGATGACGGGGCCGGGGTGATTCTGAATACGCTCTAGTAACCGTTCAACCCACACATGGCAGTATATGCGAGGAGGGGACATGGTTTCGAGCCTCATGACGTTCTCGGGCGCTGGGGCCGGATATTGCGAACGTAGCGTGAAATCGACGCCTTCGAGACCTGGTAACGCTCGGCCAGCTCTTTATAACTGTAGTTGCCCATTTCGTAGTCCCGCAGCACCGCTTCGCGGATGGTTTCGTAGTCCAGTTGCGTCGTGAAGCCGTAATGTTTTTTGGCGTAACTCCTTATGGTTTTTGCATCCCAGCCGAAGCGTTGCTCGAACTCGGCGAACAGCGTCTCGCTATGACCTTCTTGCTCAAGTAATTCAACCTGCTCAAAGAACCATGCTTGATTCCAGTACAGAGGAAGTTCTAATCGACGTAAGGTCTCGACCTCGCGGTCGCCGAACTTCACATAAGAGTTGAACAGGCCACTCTTCGCGCGTTTTCGTTGTTCGTCCGACAGCGGTTCACGAGAGACTTGAAAACGTTCGGTCCACAAGGTGACGCGTTCTGAAGCAGTGCTAAAAACGATGGCGACGTGACCACCCTGTACCGACACCTTGACGTCGCGTGCGGCAGATAGCTCGTCGGCAAACCCCTTCATATCGACCATTTAACTTTTTAGATCCTACCTCTGTCGAGACTGTTTCCGTGGTGGGCAATCATAGAACACGGTCTCATACGGGCGATGTGGGGGTGTTGCAGGAATTCTCTTAATTCCTGCAACACCCAGGAAATCGTCTCTTGTTAGGGTGCCTGATCACTGGCAACGTCCTCACTGAGCAATTGCTACCGCCGGATTGAAGGAAGAAAAAGCAAAAGGTAACTGGAAACTGGAGGGTAGCCAAAATCGGCTCGCTACCGCTTACCCTAAAGCTACCCCACGTTGCTAACCTAACTCGACTGTTGACTAAGCGTCCAGAACGGTACCCGGACCATCAGGGGGTGATCGGTGAAACTGTGCAAAAAGCGTATCAATCCGAGCGACGTTGGCAGAAGGCTACCTTTTAACCGGTTGGTTCGGCTCGAGTTGTCCGTCAACCGAACTATGACGTCGTTGCTCGAGCCGGGCGACCGGCGTTTTATGGCGCTCGGCTGGGCTGAAGGTTTGTGCGTCTATGACGGCTGGACCGAGTACATCCTTGGCGACCTCTCACCTCGAGATTTTTTTGGCGATCACAGCGAGCTGTTCACGGCGTTCGGGTCCGGAAGCGCCCATCAAAGTTGCGAAAGCGTCCGTGTCCTGATAGATTTTGCACAGGGGACAATCTACGCTGGGGACGAGGCAAGTGTGGAGAATTTTTTGGAGGATGTGGTCGATGAACACTACCGCCACTCCCCGCTGTCCGCAGTGTTAGACTCCGCTGTCGGTGAAAAACTTGACGGCAACATCTCCGGCAGCGTTTAATGGCACTTAATTTATACAGGAGGAAACGATTGCAAAAACCTAACCCGCTATAAATGACAAATCCCGGTTGTTGACGCAACCGGAATCAGCCTGTATGCCACAACTCGAGGGCCTTTAGTTATCCTGAGAGTACGGCATACCGGGCGTCCTCGTCAAGTGTCTAAGTGACACGTTCGGAGTCCGAAAATGCCAAGATCGCCGCACCCTCAGGGAAGATGTGTTACTCCCAAAAATCTCACAGTATGAATCTATGCGGTCAAACCCAGCTTGGTAACACGCTAGAAGAGTGGAGTAACCGACCGGTTGCCCTGGTTGCCTCTCCGCGAACAGGGGAGACCCCCCCAACATCGTATGAGCGCCCCGCTGAGCCTGTTGCAGGCTCAGACGGCCCCGACTGTCGCCACGTAGCGTCTTCCAGCTCCTCAGACGCCCTCTCACCGCGTGGTGGGGTCGCCGAGGCTCTGGGTCGTAAATGCGACCACACCGCGCATCACAGGAGCGCGGAGATGTGCGCTCGGACGTGTAAGGCGTGTAGGTTGCACGCCTTACACACACTTGCATTGTGTTAATTTAGGGCACAGGAGGTCAAAAGGTCAAAAAGAGACTACGCAGGGCGTAGTGAGCAACCAAACGAGGAACCCCCGGTTGTTAGAAGCAACCAGGAGTTCAGTGCCATACTTTGGCGAGACAATATCGAGTTGTCTCCAAAGTACGGCATAAGGGCCGTCATCGTCAAGTGCTTTTGACGCACACTTTGGAGACGAATATGGAACATCGCGCTAAAACGCGTGTAGGACTGCTCTTATGAGCAGCGAACGAGTTACCTCACAAGACACCTTAAAACTGATCTCGGAGGCGCTAGCGGTCCGCCACGGGCCGGACTATGCTGAGCGGTGGCTTGAGGGGCAGGTGCGGGAGACTCGGAGCGAGCTGCCGCCACTTGTACGAGCGAGTGAGTTGACGGAACAGACCCCCATAGCGCCCCTGCCGGGGCTGAGCGGCCCGCTGCGGCTGTTGCCGAGCCCCGAGGCGGTAGTAAGCATTTCACCGGAGCAGGCCCGCCAGGAGGCGCTGGGCCGTTTTCAGGCTAAGGCCGAGGCTCGAGCCGTCAAGCTTCGGGAGCGTGTCGGCTTTGACGCGTTAGAGCTGCGGAGCGACAAACGCGCTAGGCTCGAGCAGTTTCACAACAGCTTAGTGCAGCTCGCGCTCGTGGTCGCCGTCAAACGGCGCTATAAGGGCGCGTGTACACTGACGGTCCATACCGTCATGGAGTTCGTCGGCTACTGTCTCCGCGTCCGGAGCAGCAGCACGCTCTACAGTTACCTGCACCACCTCAAAGGGCTTGGACTGCTCGACTTCAAGGGCCACGTCACGACCCTCTCATTACCGGGTGAGGACGGCGCGGCGCGCGAGGTCCGGCGTTGTGACGGCGCGCTGCTCTGTGTCCGGCTGGGGGGATGCAAGGCTGCTAAGCTGAGCCGGTTTGACTTTGACCTTGCCGAGGCCCCCCGCGACCTGCAAGGGGACATCGAGCGCGGACACACCGTCTATCGCCTTATTCAACAACTCGAAGAGTCACTGAGTCCTTCTCAGTGTAGAGATAGATTAAAGCTGTTAATACTTTGGTCGCTAAACCCAGCGCGGCTATTTCTGAATCTTCCGCTAGAGAGTGACCCTTCGGATTTCGCGGCGCTCATCCCGGCGGGCTATCCGACCGAGATTTTCGACGTGGTGGGCAGCAAAGACCGGAACCGAGCGGTAGGTGTGGCGGCGTGGTCGATGGCTAAGGCGCTCGGTAATCCGGGATCGCTCGGCTTTTACCAGCGCCTGATCTGGCAGCTACTGCGGGCGCACGGCCGGGGTTGGGACTTTTTCGGCGTCGTGTACAACGAGATAGTGCGCGTGCTGGCAGACAAGCGTGAGGGGTACGCCAAGAAGCCGGGGGCGCTGCTGATCTCGAGGCTTAAAAAGTCGAGCTGTTGGGATGAGCTGTGGCGAGACCAGGATCAGTGGGTCGGGAGGCCGGTTATAGCGGCGTAGCTGATAGACACTTGCGAGTTTAGGGAGGGCTGGTGGAGGAGGGGAGTGTCTATCAGTTTGGAGCGAAGAGTAAGGCGCTACGCCAGGAGCGCGAGGCTACTCCGGAATCTCTAAATCCGTGTCGATGTCGTAGGCGATAGCCTGACGAATTTTCTCGAGATCATAAGCCGCCACGGACTCCATCTTGCTAGCCCACGAGCGGCCCTGATGAATCTGATCCCAGACCGAGCGCCTCTGGTTGTATCTACCCTTGCCGGGGTCATGGATGCCAAAGCCGCTGAGGTAGGTGTTCCACAAGGGTTTCAGGCGGCGGATCATGGTCCCCTCTGCCCAGCCGACAAGCTGTGCTCCCATCGGGATAACTCGTGCGTCGAAATCTCGTGCGTGTAGAGTTTCCGCTGCCGCCTCGATGCTCCTCGAGTGTTCCCAGAGCCTTTTGAATAAACTGTTTTGCGAAAGAGAAACGCGGCCCGTTCTGCCGCCCGTGCTGACTGCTTTACCAACGTATATGGGCTTTAGTGCCTCGGCTTGGTTGCGTGCAGCAATATTTTGGTAAAGCTCGAAATCACCCCGGTAGTACAAGAAATAGACGCCGTAGTGCTGTGAGAGTTCAGCCCTGTAGTTACTTAACTCTTGCAGTGGAAAAGCGGGCGTGTCGAGATAAAACTGAATAAGATCGCGCTCTATCGTCGCGGGAATCTCGAAAACTTTGAAGTGGGCCATCAAGGGGTCATTATCACACAACCCTTAAGTGTCAGAGCTTGAATTTTTCAGGCCACGGCTTGACGGGTGTTTTCCAGGGCGGTAGCAACACTCGAGGCCACTACTTGCGCGAGCTGTACCGGGACAGCATTCCCCAGCTGCCGCATGGTTTCGCCCCAGGCCCCGGCGAAGTAGTAGCTATCATCGAACGTTTGAATCCGCGCGGCCTCTCTCACGGTGTAGTAACGTATCGACCCGTCCGGGAAGCGGATCATGTTCTCGCCGCCAGGTACGCCATGATCGCCCGCCTTGAGCGTTTTACTGGGTTCATCAAGCGGGCTGCCGGTATGTCCGGGATAGCTGCGTGCGCCGGGGATATAGACGTGGTTCAAGATGCCATGATCGCCGCCCATGCGTGGGTCTGGTAGATCGTGGATGGCGTCCCGGACGGTGTGCCAGGGAGACAAAGGCGGCGTATCAAATATTGCATCTTGCTCTTTCCGCCGCCTCACCTTGAGAGGGAGTACCGGTGCGCTCGCCGGGATCGGCAGCCCGTGGCGTTCCCAATACTCACCCGTTACATACTGCTGATAGAGCAATTCTTCTCTCGCGTGCGTCGGGCGTGGAAAATGCCAGTTCACCTCGAGATCGCCCCGGAAGCCCACGAAAAACACGCGCTCGCGCCTCTGTGGTACCCCGTAGTCAGCAGCTTGCAGAACTTCCGTCACTAACGAGTAAGTCAACCCCTCGTTAAACCGGTGCTTGCTCAAATGATGTTGCTCGAGATGCGCCAGGTGCTCACTCCATGACTCTTCTCCCCGGCGCAAAATCTCGGGGTGTTGTAGTTGTAGCCGAATATATTCAAAGTAGTTGCGGAATGCCTGACGGGTGATGCCACGGACATTTTCAAAGATGAATGCTCGAGGTTGAGCCTCGCGCACCGCGCGGACAACCTGCGGGAACATGTCACGGTGATCGTTATAGCCTTTATGTTTGCCGCCGACACTAAACGGCTGACAGGGTGGCCCACCTGAAACCAGGTCGATGCTACCGAGGCCGTCAAACTGCATCCCGACCACATCGCCCTCGATTACGTTCCAATCCTTGACTAATGCGTGTCCCCGGTCATGGTTTTCTCTTAGTGTCTGGCAAGCGTCCCGGTTCCATTCAGCTACTAACCTGGGATGAAAGCCCGACAGTGTCAGCCCTTGCGCTAATCCGCCCGCACCGGCAAAGAGTTCAACAGACGAAAAATCCACGGTCGTCATCCTTCATTCCTTGGTTGCGGGTTCTCGAGTAACTTCACCACGAAATCCCGGTCGCGGTCATAAAGACCACGATAAAGTGCCAATGCCTGCTCGATAATCGCGGCCTGGGTGCTACCGGTCAGCTCCTGGACGGTATCCAAGTGTTCCGTGGCCTTGGCGCTAAGCCGGAATGACCGGGCATTCTTTGACATTACTTAAAGTGTATTGCTTTTCGCGGTATAATGTCAATGATATTAAATTATCTGCGGACTTTGAACTTTCTTAACCAGCTCGAAAACAGCTTTCAAGAGCCCTTCGTTGTGGGTATCAGAGTTGCCAAGGGCTTCAATTTCTTTCGTAACGTCAATGTTACCATAATACTTCTCGGGAGCTTTTTTGACCATTTCCCAAATGGTCTGTGCGGCGTGTCCTGTCGCTCCTATAGGAATTGGACAGGCTCCCATCTTGACGGCAATATTGAATTCTTCAACTACACCCGTACTTTCAATAACTGTTTTGGTTTCCTCATCCCAGCGATTGCCAGCCATAAAAATACAAATTCCCACGTCCCTTAGCATTTTTTCTCTATAGTCCCGAATGAACTCATTGCGGTCAACGTCATTAGGGATTTGTTGTGGGAAAGGGCGAAATCTGAGCTGTTCCGTTGTAATCGTATATTTAGAGTTCTCGAAAGCCTCAGCTGCACCAAGGACAACTGCGCCGCCCAAGCCCAGACCGAAACCTGCAACTATCGTGTGATGGCTCGAGACAATTTTGTGTCCTAGCCGACGAGCTAAGTCATGTAAACGCACTTCGCCTAGCGGCCGAAAATCGTGTGCAGCACCGGATACAAAGACTCGATTGGTTTTTTCAAGCCTGACTAACTCGGTTAAAAGTTCGGTAATCTGCGCGTAGTCATCAATAATCACCGGATTGATCGAATATCTTTTTAGATCATCAATTCGGTGCTGAAATTTAGTTTTGTTGTATTCAAAAACACCCTCATCATCTTCCGAAGGTCTTTTTATCAAAACGTAATGAGGTCGTGCGTCTTTATGCAGTAAAACTCTGATTCTCGAAAGAATGTGATCGATATTAGGGTCTGTGAAGCTAAATCCCGCAAATAAGAAAGTTTTAGAAACGAGGTCGCCTTTTAATGCTTCTGCAAAGAGCTGGCGCTTCTCGTTGTAGGTTTCGTAATCTTCTCTGGTCAAGACCGCTTCATCTGGTGCAGATACGTCACCGTGCATCTTGTATACGGTCGCCACAGAATCCGGCGTTGTGACCGCTAAGTTTTTCGGATTTATCTTTGTGTCAGGCTTTCGTCCCTCTATTTTTAGGGTGTCTTCAATCAGCGTGTCGTAGTTGGTCGTCCAGTATGTGTCTATCGGAAGCCTTGCTAACAACTTGAGCGCTTCAGAAGGTGATGCATCTTTAGAAAAACTTTCGACCAAAGTTTGATTAATTGACCCGCGGTTCCTAGCATTCACATGATATTGAGCGACCGCTACAAGGTCGGTTTCAGAATCGACGTTTAAGCCTATGTCGTTGGCAACGTCTTTGAGTAATCCTTTCCAGTCAACAAACCCGGAAGGTCGAGAAAGACCCGCCCCTACAAATACGGCAGCAGAGCCACGTTGTATCTGTTTAGCGTATTCTCTCAGAAACTCTTTGAATGCTATCTCAGGCATTAATAGCGCCTGCGAATTTCTACTGCTTCTTCAATCCAGTCAACAATGTTATTGCTAATGTGATTGTAGACGTTGGTGCTGACGACATAAGGTGGATCGTAAACCTTAACGACATCTAAAAGTTTGGTTCCGTTGATAGTGATACCCTCAAAAGGATTTTTGCCTTTACTTGCTTGCTCTCCTTTTGAATTCTTCAGGTTATGTATGTGTATTCCTACTACCCCTCTGCCATCCTCCCAAGCCTTCCTTATTTCGTAATTAATCCATTTCCTACCCGCTGTATTTTTACCAATCAAAATTAGAGCGCAGGAACGACCAACCAATTGATTGTTAATCCAGTTCCTGATTGCGCCATCTCCGCCGTTGGTTACTTCTTCCCATTCGTTATCTGTGGCTTTTTTGTTGCCTTCGATAGAACCTATTTGCCGTATCGTTGAAACACGCCAATTATCAGGGTTGTAATGAAAGCTGTAAAATACTTTGCGAGCCATAAAAACCTTCCCTGCTGCACATATCTATTAATTTATTCTACACACAAATAGTATGTATTCACCTGTGTTTGCAAGGTCTGCCTCTCTGAAACACTCTTGCTGAGATACTGTTTCCGAATTCAGCAAGGGGTGTCTAAGCTAGGCTGAAGGAGGCAAAGCCATGTCACTCCAGTCCACGGATCCCCGGTACGTTCCCGCAGAAACAGTTCGGATTGCAAGAGCCGCCTT
>JAABUN010004810.1_pt1 | contig 17690 bp, 16 predicted proteins | sample 5559311 | NCBI WGS metagenome assembly JAABUN01 (sample SAMN10711877, study PRJNA513370) | rock metagenome | isolation source: Antarctica rocks | place: Antarctica: Victoria Land, Siegfried Peak sud | reverse complement strand
ACGGTGATCGCAGCGACATACCCGCCCCCTTCGTGCGTCAGTGGCACCCCACCAGCCCAGCGCCGATGAACATCCTACCGCATCGCGGCGCTCAGCTGGGGTTCGCCAGCAGCATCTTGCGGAAAGACTATTTCCACCACCCACCGCCTCGGGAGCACGCCCCGGAAGCCGGGCGGTGGCAGGATCGCCGCCCAGTCGATCACCTCGTCGTCGCGCGCCCACACGCCGCGCGGTCGGCGCGGGTGTTTGACGATGTCCACCGTCCAGCCGAGCGCCTGCTGTACCCAGTCTTTGCCGCGCCCTGCACCGTTGTACCCGCCGTCGAGCCACAGGTGGGCCAGCTGCGGGAATTGCTCCCGGATCGCTGGTCGGCCCTTGGTTTCTCCGTCGGATAGTAGCAGCTTTATCCCGTCCCGATCGGCGATGTTCGCCTCGTGGACTGTCGCGTGTAACACGAAGCCCTGCGTGTCGACGAGCACATGGCGCTTGCGCCCGTTGACCTTCTTGCCCCCGTCATAGCCGCGCGGCCCGCCGACCCCGGTCGTCTTCACCGACTGGCTATCGACGATCCCCGCGCTCGGTTGCGCCGCCCGGCCTTGTCGAACGCGGAGTTGCTCGCGCAACACGGTATTCAACCGTGCCCACGTGCCGTCGTCGCGCCATTGCCGAAAATAGTGATACACCGTCTGCCACGGCGGCAAATCACGCGGCAGCAAGCGCCAGGCGCACCCGCCGCGCACCAGGTAAAAGATGGCGTTCAAGATGACGCGGTAGCTGTGGACCCGAGGCCGACCGCGCGGCGAGGCCGGCGGCAGATGCGGTGCGAGCAATGCCCATTCCCCATCGGTTAAATCGGTCGGGTAGCCCTGTCGTTCCATGCCCTAAGCATAGCAACCACGCCATTATTCAGACGGTTTCTAGTGCGCCATTCCTCAAATGCGGTAGACTTCCGGCCTCATCTGGGAAGAGGGAGGAGGCCGCCATGCCGAAGCTGATCACGGCCCGCGCGCCGCAGGATGGGCGTGAGGAGCGCCGTGTTCGCCGCCTGGCACGCAGTCGGCTCGGCCCGCGCGACTGCATCCTGCGCGCCCGGATGGTCGCCTTGAGCTGGGACGGTCGCCGCGGCCCCGACATCGCCGCCGAACTGGGCTGCCATCCCAAGACGGTGCGCGCGCGGCTCGCCCGCTTCGACGCCGACGGGATTGACGGTCTGCGCGACGGGGCGCGTCCCGGCCGCGCCCGCCGAATCACCGAGGCCGAGCGCAGCCGGCTGATCCACCTCGTCGCTAGCGACCCGCCCGGGCGGCTGGTACGGCATGGCGCCGCCGGGCTGGACGCGACCGACGAGACGTTGCCAGCGTGCTGGACCCTCGATACGCTCACGGAGGCGGCGACCCGGGCGGGGATCGCCGTCGCGCGCAGCCAATTGCGCCGCATTTTGCTGGCCGAGCAGGTCCGCTGGCGACAACCGCGCGCGTGGGCGACGAGTGTCGATCCGGAATTCGACCCAAAAGGACCGCGGTCGTGACGGCCTACACCAGCCCGCCGGTGGGTGCCACGACCATCTGCGTCGACGAGCTCGGTCCCGTCATCCCGCGCACCTTCCCCCCGGCGTCGGGCTGGTCGCCGACGGGGCATCGGCTCCATGCCCCGCTCGAATACAGCCGGGGGTCCGAGAAAGCCTGGGTCTACGGGGCCTTGCGGGTCTGCGACGGGCAGGCGCTCACGTTGACGACACGTTCGCGCGACACCGCCGGCTACCTGGAATTACTCGAGGCGATCGCGGTGGCCAACCCCACCGGCGACCTGTACCTGATCAGCGACAACCTGAGCAGCCATAAGAGCCCCCCGATCCAGGCGTGGCTGACGGGAAACCCCCGCGTGCGACACGTCTTCATCCCCGTCGGGGCCTGCTGGTTGAACCTGCAGGAGGCCTGGTGGCGCATTTTCCGGCGCGCGGCGTTCGCCGGGCAGACATTTGCCGATGCTGAGGAGATCGATCGGGCCACGGAGGTCGCCACGAAGCAGCTCAACGCCCGCGCGAGGCCCTGGATCTGGGGGCGACCCCAGCGCCCGCCGCGCGTCCTGCGCCATTCCTTTATCTACCGTATCTGAGGAACGGTGCACTATGCGACTATCCCTGCCCTCACCGAGCACGCTCCCCTGCACCGAGCGTCCGCGCATACATACGGGCGTGCTCCAGCCCCAGCGCGAACTCATCGGCGTGCTCCGGGCCATACTGGACGAAGAGCGGGCCACCGTAGCCCATAGCGCGCAGCCCGTCGAAAAAACGAGGGAAATCTACCGCACCCTTCCCGGGCATCTGTCGCCCGCTGTCGGAGAGATGCACCAGCGACAGATGCCCCTTTAACGCGGTCACGCCCGCGTAGGGATCGATCGCGCGGTTATAGAGGTGGTACGTGTCGGCGCAGGCGGTCACATGCGGGCCGACCTCGCGGATGAACGCCAGCGTCTCCTCCGGTGTCCCGAGCAGCACGGGGCCGGGGCTCTCGAACTCGATGGCGATCTGTACCCCGTGGTGTTGACACGCCGCCGCGAGCCCCCCGAAGATGTCGCGCGCCGTCGCCCACGCCTCCGCGTACGACACGCCCGCGGGGACGCCCGGATAGACCAGGACGGTCGAGGCCCCGCAACCGCCCGCGACGCGGATGCAAGCGCGGAGATAGTCGCGCGCCGCCGCCGCGGTCGCAGGGTTGGTCGGCTCGCGTTCCGGGGAGCGCCGCCAGCAGATCGTCGGTGTCGCCAGGCCGTACCGGTCGGCCAGGGCCTTGATGCGCGCGATCTCGTCGGCGCGCGTCCAATCGAACCACGCGCGGTCCATCCAGATCTCGGTCCCCGCGTAGCCGGCGGCGGCGATCGCGGCGAAGATCCGCTCCGGGGGCCAGCCGCGCGCGATGCCGGCGTGCGGCGACCAGTAGATGTCCTGCATGTTCCGCGCTCCGTATCCTGAATTCCTCTCCCTACCCCTGCCCGAGGAGGCGAGTGTAGCCGAAATCGCGCCCGCGTGCGGAGGGGCCTCCCCGGCTTACGGGCCACATTACCGCCAAACGGTGGACGGTGACAACAACACGACCTCCGCGACGAGCGCGGGGCGTGGGAGACGCCGGACCACGTAGCACCGGTGACGGGCGGGGAGGGCCGAGCGATTGGTTGCGGACCAACGCGTCACACGCCAGGGCGCGGCGCGGGCATGAGCGGATCGTCGCATGTCGCCACGCCATGTCCACAATTGCTGTCGTACCGCCGGGTCGTCTCGCCTGCGAATCGCCGTCGCGTACCGCCGCATGGATGACTGCACGGGTGACTGCGTATGGGGCGACATCAGATGACATCGGCTGGCAGGATAACGCCGGTCGTCCCCTGAGGAACGGCGTCCGGACGCGCCCTGTGGCAGCGGGTGGCACGGGGTGGCAGGCGATGGCGCAGGGCCGCACCTGGCTAGGGGCCAGGGGATCAAATCCCAGCGGTGGGAACTTGCCTCATCGTTGTGCCGTGTGAGACAGCGGTGCTGTAGACTACAGTTCCGGCGGATTCCCGTGGTCCTCGGTGGACTAATGGTCGGCCACTCCCCGCGTGATTGCACCATCGTGGACATCGGTGATCGCCGGTGGGCGAGAGTGGTGCTCAGGCAAGATTGATACGCACCTCTCCGTGCGCCGGCCGTGTACCCTCTGCAGCGGTCTCACTGGCGCTCTCCAGACGAGCGCGCCAGGATCCGGTGAATGGAGTATACGGCCGACATCGCCATTCCCGAGCACACGCTGCCCCGTCCTCCCAGTGCAGCCGCCAATGCAGCCAGGCCCGTGGAATCCGGTGGAAGGCGTCGGGGTGTAGGTCAACGTCTTTCCCTGATGCGGCGGGGAATGTGGATCGGTGTGGAGGCCCGTGGCGGGCGTCGCGCAGCGCTTGAAATCCCTTTCCTCCGGGAGTGACGGTTCGCGTCCGTCCGGGGCTACCGCTGTTTTCCTTGCTATCGCTTGAAAAATGGGCGGGTGACGTCGGTCGGCGTAAGCCCTCCCCGTCCCCGGCGCAGCCAAGCCCGGCGCGGCGCTGGCCGCCGGATGCTTTCCGGGGCGTCGATATCACTGGTCACGGCAGCGCGGGGGATGGCGCGACACCGCCGACCACCTGCCATGGGCAGGGCAACCGGGGAGCGCGACCCCGACCCGTGCGCCGCCGTGTCGCGGTCCGGCGCCAGGGCCGAGCGGTCGGCGGCGGCGATCGCCCCGCGCCCCGCGGCGGGATACCGGCCGGTGGACCGACCCCGGGCCGGTTCCCGGCCCCGCCCTTCTGGGGTATGCTGGCGGTAGCCGCACGACGCGGCACACCCGGCGCCGCGCGACGGAGGGTTCCGTGGAGCAATCAGCACCTCCCCGACTGCGCGGGACGGCCCTGCGCGACCCTATGGTGACGTGCCGGCGGTGGCTCCGCTCCCTGGGCGGCGACGCTGCCGGGATGCTGGTCGACATCGTCGGATGGCCCATCGCCGCGCGACCGGACGCGCCTGTGCCCCGGAAGGGCGCGAACCAGGACCGGCGACGACACGGCCGGCCGCGCGGGGTCGTCACCCGGTACGGCTCGGGGCAACGTGGCGATGCCGACGGGTGGGCCACAGTGTCGTACGCTCGCGCCGCGTCTGGCGGGCGATTGACGCAACGGGTCGCGGCATGCCGCTGAAGGCGCTGCTCGACGATCGCGAGCTTATCGCGCCCTTCCTCGCCGAGGACGAGTGGGCGGCGGTCGCCGCGGCGCTGCGGGGCGGCGCCCGGCTGACGCTCCCGTGCTGCGGCGTGGCGGGCGGCATCCGCCGCAGCCGCCTCGGCCGCCGCTTCTTCTACCATCGCACGACCCGGACGGTCCCGCGCTGCGCCTGGGTCGGCGAGACCCCCGCCCACCTCCTGGCCAAGGGGACGCTCGCCCTCGCCTGCCGCCGGGCCGGGTATGCCGTGACCACCGAGGCGCGCGGGCCGGCGGGGCGCTGGATCGCGGACGTGCTGGCCACCCCGCGCGGGGGCGGTCGCCCGCTCGCCTTCGAGGTGCAGTGGAGCGCCCAGTCGCTCGACGCCACCCTGGCCCGCCAGGCGGCCTACGCCGCCGACGGCGTGCGCGGCTGCTGGTTCTTCCGGCACCCGCCGGCGCAGGCCGCGCCCGACCCCGCCCTGCCGCTGTTCGGCCTCGCGCTCGACGCCGACGACCGCCCGGTGGTCGCGTCGCCGTTCGTCTTCGCCCCGCCAGGTGGGGCAGACGCTGGGGCCCCGACCTGGCCGCTCGACGCGTTCGTGGCCGCACTCCTGGCGCGCCGCCTCCGCTTCCGCCCCCGCGTGACCGCCCGGGCGCGCCCGGCGGGGCGGCTCGTCTTCTTCCACCATCCCTGCCGACGCTGCGCCGGGTCCTGCCTGCTCTGGTATGTCGAGGGCTGGGCCGTGCGCGCCCGCAGCGGCTGCGGCGTCGCGCTCGTCCGCCGACCACCCCGTCGCCGCACCGTCGCCGCCGAGCTGGCCGAGGCCCTGGCCCCGGCCACCCGCGCCGTGGTCGCGGCCTTCGTCCGCGGGGCCGGGCGCGGGCTGCCGGTGGCCGGGGCGTTCGCGCGCCACCGGGCCGAGCACGGTGGCGCGCCCGCGTTCGCCTGCCCCCACTGCGGCGCGCCCGTCGCCGCCGGGTGGCTGGCGCGGGCCGACGCCTTCGAGCGCGCGCGCCGCCGCTACAGCCGGCGCGGGGACGGCTCGCGGCCTGCCGACGTGCCGCCGGCCGCCTGCCCCCTCCCGGCCGAGCCTTCCTTCGTGCTCGGCGAGGCCCGGCCACACTGGTGCTTCCCGGTCGGGGACGCCTGGTGCGGCGACCGGCCGGCGACCGGTCCGGGGCACGCGCATGGTCCGGACGATCCGGCGTCGGCATGAGCGCGGCCCGCGCGGTCGCGCCGCCGGGCCGATACTGGCTGGGCGGCTACGGCTCCTCCGCCGCCCAGCCCGCCCACCAGCCGCCGTCGTCCGTCGCCTCCGCGGACCCGGGCGCGGCCGCCCGCGGCCAGGCGAACCGCGTCGTGCCGGCCAGCAGCCCCGCCAGCGCGGTGTGGCGCGGGGTGCGCCGCCAGTCCCGCACGGCGAGGGAGAGCGCCTTGGGCTGGCCCACCAGGACCACGAGCCGACGCGCCCGGGTGAGCGCGGTGTAGAGCAGCGTCCGGCCGAGGAGCGCCGCGTGGGCGGTGACCAGGGGGATGACCACCGCCGGGAACTCCGCCCCCTGCGCCTTGTGGACCGAGACGGCGTAGGCGTGGGTCAGCGCGTAGAGGTTGGCCTGCGGGTAGCGCACCGCCCGCCCGTCATCCAGCGCGATCGTCACCTCCTGCTCGGCCGGGTCGATCGCGGTCACCGTCCCCAGGTCGCCGTTGAAGACCTCCAGCTCGTAGTCGTTGCGGAGTTGGAGCACGCGGTCGCCGGGGCGGTAGACCCGCCCGCCCCCGCGCGCCTCGGGCACCCCTTCCCGCGCCGGGTTGAGCCGCTCCTGCAGGAGGGTGTTGAGCGCCCCCACCCCCGCCTCCCCCCGGTGCATCGGCGCCAGCACCTGGATCTCGCCTGGCGCGAGGCGATAGCGCGCCGGCAACCGCCGGGCGACCAGGTCGACGACGATCGCCGCCGCCGCCGCAGGGTCCTCGGCGTGCAGGAAGAAGCAGTCGCCGACGTCGGCCCCGAAGCGCGGCATCGCCCCGGCGTTGACCCGCGCCGCGTTCGTGGCGATCCCCGATCCCGCGCCCTGACGGAAGATATGCGTCAGGCGGGTGCTGGGAAACCGCTCACTGCGCAGGAGGTCCGCCAGCACGTCGCCCGCCCCGACGCTCGGCAGCTGGTCGGGGTCGCCGACGAGCAGGAGGTGGGCGCCGGGCGCGACCGCCTTGGCCAGCTGGTTGGCGAGCAGGGCATCGAGCATGCTCACCTCGTCGACCACCACCAGATCGGCGTCGAGCGGGGTGTCCGGCCCCCGGCCCGCCTTGCCGCCGGGGCGCAGTTCGAGGGTGCGGTGGAGCGTCCCGGCGGGCAGGCCGGTGGCCTCGGTCATGCGCTTGGCCGCGCGCCCGGTCGGGGCGGCCAGCAGCGGGCGTAGCCGCTTGGCCCGGGCGAGGGTCAGGATGGCGCGGAGCGTGTGCGTCTTGCCGGTGCCCGGCCCGCCGGTCAGGATGGAGACCGACGACGTCAGCGCCATCCGCACCCCCGCCTCCTGCTCCGGGGCGAGGGTCAGGCCGTGCCGCTCGGCCAGCCAGTCGAAGGCGGCCGCCCAGTCGAGCCTCCCGAAGTCCCGCGCCGCGCGGGCCTCGTCGGTGGCACCCGCCAGGGTCTGGAGGCGGGTCGCGAGCCCCGACTCGGCGCGGGCGAAGGGGGCCAGCGCCAGCAGCCGCTGGTCGCCGGTGGGATCGTCGCCCGCGTCGTCCCGCGTCGCCGCCACGACCTCGCCCGTCGCCAGCAGGGTTGCTACCGCGTCGTGGACCGCGGTCGCCTCCGCCCTGAGCAGTTCCGTGGCCGCCGCGACCAGCTCGCCCTCGGGCAGGAGCGTGTGTCCCTGGTCCCCGGCCGCACCGAGGGCGTGGAGCGCGCCCGCCTGGAGGCGCGCGGGCGCGTCGAGGGCGATGCCGACGGCCTGGGCGATTTTGTCGGCGGTCTTGAAGCCGATGCCCCAGACTTCCCTGGCCAGGCGGTAGGGCTCCTGGCTGACGACCCGCCCGCTGTCGTCGCCAAAGCGCTTGTAGATGCGCACCGCCAGCGAGGTCGAGACGCCGTAGCCCTGGAGCGCGGTCATCACCGCGCGGATATGCCGCTGCTCCACCCACGTCGCGGCGATCCGGCTCGCCCGCACCGTGCCGATCCCCTGGACCTCCGTCAGGCGGTCGGGATTGGCGTCGATGACGTCGAACGTTCCCACCCCGAAGGCGTCGACAATCCGCCCCGCCATCACCGGCCCGATCCCCTTGACCAGCCCGCTGCCGAGGTAGCGCCGCATCCCCTGGGTCGTGGCCGGCAGGGTGGTGCGGTAGTCGAGCGCCTGGAACTGCCAGCCGTGCTTCGGGTCGTTGCGCCACCAGCCGTGCGCCTCGATCGCCTCGCCCGGCGTCAGATCGGCGAGCGTGCCGACGAGGGTGACCAGCCGGTCGTCGCCCCGGGCCGCCTCGACCTCGCCGCCCGCCTCCGCCGCGCGCTCGGGGGCCAGCCGGGCGACGGTGTAACCGTTCTCCGGGTTCTGGTAGGTGATGCGCTCGACGACGCCCCGCAGCTCCCTGCGCGGCGCGGCCTCGCGCACCCGGTTGTCGCCCGCCCGCGTCCCCACGTGTCCGCTCCCGACGCCACGGTCCGTCGCATGGTGATCCCCGGCCTCGGCCCGATCGTCGGCACCGGGATCGTGGTCTCCACCCTCGCCGCTGCCGGGATCGGCGCGGCACCGAGCAGGCTTGTTGGCGCGCTGACCAAGCAGGGCCTGCCGAAGGCTGCTGCACGGGAGTACGAGGGCCACGTCGGGTACGGGCGTATCCTACTGGCCGCCCACGCCCTCTCCGTCGAGGAGAAGCGCCAGGCCCGCGACATCTTCGACGGCGGCAGCGGCCCCAGTCCCCCAGCCCCCCTGCAATGCCCACCGGCGATCCGGTGTCATCGTGCGACTCCGTCGTGTGGGCTCACCGCCGTGCGCCGCGTGTGCGTCAGAACGGCATTTCGTCCTCGTCCTCATCGCCGCCCGCCGGTGCCCGACGCGGGCCGCTCGCCACCGCCGCGCGCTGCGGATTCGGCAGGCTCTCGCCGCGTCCGCCGTCCTCGTCCCGCCCGCTAAGCATGAGCATCTCGCCGGCGATGATCTCGACCGAGGTGCGCTCCAACCCATCCTTGTCGGTGTACTTGCGCGACTGCAAGCGCCCCTCCACGTAGACCTTGTGCCCCTTGCGCAGGTACTGGTTGCAGATCTCCGCGAGCTTATACCCCCCCGAGTCGAAGGCCACGACCCGGAACCATTCCGTCTCGTCCACCATATTCCCGTCGGTGCCGCGCCGGTTGCGACTGACCGCCACCCGGAAATTCGTCACCCCCGCGCCGGAGGGGAGGGCGCGCATCTCCGGGTCCGCGCCGAGGTTGCCGATGATCTGGACCTTGTTGAGCCCGCCCGCCATGATCGCCTCCTTGGGCACCCCGCCCGTCGTCCGCCACACGACCGTAGGCGAACATCCGTGCTATATATTCATCGAAGTATAGTGCACCCGCTTGGTGCCGACCACCGGCTCAGGCACCGCCACCTGACCGAGCACCGCCAATCCGTCGTCGCACGCAACGTCACGGCGCGGCTGACGGATCGCGGGCGCACCGGGTGGGCATCGGCTCGGCCCGCGAGCGCAACGGCCCGGCCCGGGCCAGCGCGGCGGTTCTTCGCGCGATCTTCGCCATCGGGTTGCTCAGCGCCCCGCCCGACCCGAGCATCTGCCCCAGCCCCGCCGGGCGCATTCCTGCGGGTCGTTGCTGCAGCCGGGGGACCGGGTGAACCCGCGACCGGGTCGTTCGCCCAACGACGGGGATACAACGATCGTCGACACGGCCAGGGGCACTGCGCGCCGGGCCAGGGGCGGCGTAAGGGGACGGTCTCCGCCAGCAAACAAACGATGACGGATAGGGCCGACTATGCGTCCTCGCGCCTGGCCTGGTATAACGGTGGCGGACGATCCCGGCCCACGCCCGCACCGCGACAGAGGAGGCGACATGGCGCGCGTCAATCGGCTCATCGCATTGCTCGAACAGGACCAACCAACCTTCGGCGAGCGCGTCCCGAGCCTCGGCTATGAGGCCGGGGTCGTCGCCGCCGAGACCCCCTACGATTACCTCATCGTCGAGTTCGAGCACCAGCCGTTCGACATGGGCGGCCTCCGCGCCTTCATGCGCGGCCTGGTCGACGGCGGCCCCACCCGCAGCGGCCATCGCACCCCCCCGGTTCTCGTCACCCTGCCGGTCACCGGCATCTCGGCCGACGCGGTGCGAACCAATGCCTGGCAGCTCGCCCACGTACTCGCCGCCGGGGTACACGGCGTCATCCTCTGCCACGCGGAGGCGGCCGAGGCGGTGCGCGCCCTCGTCAGCCACGCGCGCTACCCGTTCAACACGCCCGACGCCGATGACGGTACCGTTGGCAGACGCGGCGGGGGCGGCCAGGGCGACGCCGCCGCGATCTGGGGGCTGCCGGTGGCTGAGTATCTGGCCAAGGCCGACCCATGGCCGCTCAACCCGGCGGGGGAGCTGCTGCTGGCGGTGAAGATCGAGAACGCGCGCGGCTTGGCCAACTGCCACGACATCCTGGCGGTGCCCGGTGTCGGCATGGCCGAGTGGGGCCCGGGGGATATCGGGATGTCGCTGGGGCCGCGCTTCTTCCCCCCCGGGTACGCACCCGACCCGTACTTCGCGCCCGACTCACCGTACGGGGCGGCGATGCGGGAGTCCTGGCGGCTCGTGCGGGAGGCGTGCCGCGCCAATCGCGTCGCGCTGTACCGCACGATGCGCCCGGAGGACTGGCGGGCGCTCTACGCCTGCGGCGTGCGCAGTTCCAGCGTCACCGCGCGCACCGACGAATTCCTCGGCGAGCTACGCCGTCTGGCGGGCCGGACGATGCCCTGGTGATGTAGGGCGCTGGCGCTACGAGGCGGTGCACAGTCATCGCCGCGCGCCGACACATGGTAATCACGGGAGGGGCTGACGATGGCACAGCCGACGCCGACGACCGTGACCCGCGCGCCATCCTACACGTTGCGCCTGCCGCCGGTGATCCACGCCGGCGACGGCGCCGCCGACCACCTGACACCCGAGACGGCGCGGCGCGGTCAGCGGCCCCTCCTGGTGACCGATCGGACTGTCGGAGCTACCCCCTTCCTCCAACGGCTAGAAGCGGCGCTGTCCGCCGCCGGTCTGGTGGTGGCACGCTTCGATGATCTGCCGGGCGAGCCGACGACAGCCGACGTCGTGCGGGGGCTGGTGCGCCTGCGGGCGCACCGGGCCGACTGCGTCGTCGCCGTCGGTGGCGGCTCGGTTATCGACACGGCCAAGGCGATCGCCGTCATGGCTGGCCATGATGGCCGCATCGCGGATTACCAGGGGGCCGATAGGTTCACCGCGCCGCGGCTGCCGCTGCTCGCGGCGGCGACGACGGCCGGGACCGGCGCGGAGGTGACCCGCTTCACCGTGATCACCGACCCCGACACCGCGGTGAAGATGCTGATCACCGACGACCGCCTGATCCCGGATGTCGCGATCGCCGATCCCGCGCTGACGCACGGCTGCCCGCGACCGGTGACCGCGTCGACCGGCCTCGACGCGCTGACATACGCCTCGATCGCGTATGTCAGTCGGCGGGCGACGCCCTCGTCGGATCTCTTCGCGCTCGGCGCGGCGCGCCAGATCGGTCGCGCCCTGGAGCGAGCCTGGGACGATGGTGCCGATGTGGATGCGCGCCGCGCGGTGATGCTCGGGGCGTTGCACGCCGGGATCGCCTTCAGCAACGCCTCGGTGGCCCTGGCCCACGGCATGTCGCGGCCGATCGGCGCCTATTTCCATGTGCCGCACGGGATCGCCAACGCCATGCTGCTGCCGGTCGTGCTGCGCTACAGCCTGCCCGCCGCGCCGGAGCGCTACCGCGACCTGGCTGCGGCGGTCGGGGTGCCGATGGCCGGCCTCGATGCCGCCGGTGCCGGCACGGGCCTCGCCGACTGGGCGGCCGCGCTGGCGCGGCGTCTGGAGGTGCCGTCGCTGCGCGCCTACGGGCTCGATCCGGACGCGGTGCGGCGGGTCGCCCCGCGGATGGCGGCCGACGCCCTGGCGTCCGGCTCCCCCGCCAACAACCCGCGCCTGCCCACGGCGGACGAGATCGTGGCCCTGTACGAGCAGGCGCTGTGACTACCTGCGACCGCCGCGACCAGCGGCGTGCGCCATCGGTCAGCCTGATTGCGCCCGGCGCGCTCGCGGCGTATGCCGTCGCCGGCCGGGCGTGAAGCGCGGGAAAGGAGCAACAATGCACATCGTCGCGGTGGACACCTTCGTGCTGCGCCACGCGCTGGCGCGGCCCTTCGGCTTCTCGCAGGGATGGTACGATGCCCGGACGGCGATGCTGGTGCGCGTCACCGCCGACGATGGCACGGTCGGCTGGGGCGAGGCGTACGGGCCGCCCGAGCCGAGCGCGGCGATCGTCGCGCACGTGCTGGCCCCGTCCCTCCTCGGCGCCGACCCGCGCGACACGTTGCCCCTATGGGAGCGGATGTACGCGCGCACGCGCGACAGCGGGCGGGGGGGCATGGTGCTGCACGCGCTCAGCGCGGTCGACATCGCCCTGTGGGACCTGAAGGGCAAGGCATTCGGGGTCGCGGTGTCGCGCCTCCTCGGGGGGCGCTTCCGCGAGCGGGTCCAGGCCTACGCCACCGGGCTGTACTTCCGCCCACAGGCGGACTTCGCCGCGGAGCTGGTCGAGGAGGCGCGCGGTTACGTGGCGGAGGGGTTCCGCGCCGTCAAGCTGAAGGTGGGGCTCGACCCGGCGAGCGATCGCCGCCACGCCCGCGCGGTGCGCGGGGCGATCGGCCCCGACGTCGACCTGATGGTCGACGCCAACCACGCCTACAACGCCGCGACGGCGATCCGGCTGGGGCGGGAATTCGAGCGCCTGGACGTGTGCTGGTTCGAGGAGCCGGTGATCCCGGAGAATCTGGAGGCGTATGCCGCCGTGGCGCACGCGCTCGACGTGCCGATCGCCGGCGGGGAGGCGGAATTCAATCGCTTCGGGTTCCGGCGGCTGCTGGAGGCGCGCGCGGTCGACATCGTCCAGCCGGACCTCACCGCGACCGGCAGCTTCACCGAGTGCCAGCGGATCGCCGCCCTGGTCGGCGCGCACGGGGTGCGCTACCTGCCGCATGTCTGGGGCAGCGCCGTCGGGCTGGCGGCGGCGCTCCAGTTCGTCGCCGCCCTGCCGCCGACGACGGCGGCCCTCCGCCCGCTCGAGCCGCTGTTCGAGCTCGACCGCACCCCGAACCGCTTCCGCGACGAGCTCGCCGTCGAGCCGTTCCGGCACGCGGCGGGCTGGCTGGCGATCCCCGACCGCCCCGGCCTGGGGATCACGATTGACGAGGCGCAGCTCGCGCGTTACCGCGCCCCGCTCGCCGCTCGCTGAGCGGACGGCGGATGCCGACGCGGCAGCCATGCCAGCCCGAGGACGATACCGGCGCTCCGCGGTGCAGCGGACCCCTGGTTTGCCGTGTCCTGACACGCGACTGGTGGAAGTTAGCGGGTTGCTGTTGACCACGGTTTTGACGATAGCGCAGCTAGGGCCACGTGGCATGCTGTTGGGTTGTGCGGTGACGGGCAGCGGTGGTGTCTGTTCGGTGCGATCGGCGGGGTGCCGGCTGGCAATGGTGGCCGAGGTATCCAGGTGACGCCATTTTCGATCCGGCGGCACATCGCCCCACCTCCCACCGGCACCGACGAGGACCCCTATCCCCGCTCGGTGGTGCGTCGGGCGCAGCTCGTCCCGATCCTGAGCGCCGTCGTGCTATGGCAAACGGCGCTGGGGCCCGGGCGCTGCGTACATTGGCACACCTGTCCTGGCCATTTAGGCCGTCCAACCTGATTTTCTGGCAGTCCCTCCGTGGACGTGCCAGGAGGTTCGTGCGGATGGAGTAAACGGCCAGGACCACGGCTTCCGGCACGGTGCTTCCACGCGCTTCCCTCCTCGCTCGCCGAGGAAGGGATAGCCGCGCCCACAGCACGAAGTCCCTAACACCCTCTAGCGCCATCCTGTCTGTGTAAGTTGAGGTAACCCCAGGACAGCGGATTGGCAGCGGTAACCCTGCCGTACTTCGGGCTATTGGCCCGTCTGGCACGTGCCTTGCGTCCTATGACCCCGGAACCAGTGTGGGCTGGTCGGTAATGGAGGAGGACACAAACCATGGCGATCAAGACGACGCAGGAGAAGTACCTGCACGAGCTGGGCGACATCTACGATGCTGAGAACCGCTTCCTCAAGGGCCAGCAGGCGATGCTGAAGGCGGCGACCGACCCGACACTGAAGGCCGGGATCGAGAAACATATCGCGGAGAGCGAGCAGCATGTGGCGAACCTGGAGCAGGTCTTCGAGCTCCTCGGGGAGAAGGCCAAGGCCGAGCCCTGCGACGCGGCGAAGGGGATCGTCACCGAGGGGCAGAAAAACCTGAAAGAGGCCGGCACGGACCAGATCCGTGACTGCCTGATCGGCTCGTCGCTCACGAAGGTCGAGCACTACGAGATCGTCAGCTACACCGGCCTGATCGTCGGCGCGCAGGCGCTGGGCAATAAGGAGATCGAGGCCCTGCTCCGCCAGAACCTCCAGCAGGAAGAGAAGGCGGCCAAGCAGCTGCAGACCAACGCGCCGAAGCTGCTCAAGCAGGCGATGCAGGCCGAGGCGTAGCCGCGGCACCGGTGGTCATACCGAATGGATAGGCATGGGGCGCATCATGCGCCCCCCGTGCTGTGCCCGGCATGCTGCGCCGCCGGGACATGCGGCTACGAGCAGGGCAGGGAGGGGTGTGCTAGGGCTGCATGTCGTCTCGCCCCGGCCCCACCTTGCTGCCCGTGTTCTCCGGCGTGGCGGTCTCGGCCCCCTCGTCCTCGCGCCATTCGTCATCGCCGGGTGCCGCGTGATGGTGTTCCGGCCGGCTCCGGCGATTGCCGTGGTCCTCGACCGACGTCGACACGTCGATGCCGTCCTGGGCATCCGGCTGCTGCTTGCTCGTCCCGCTCATGGTGTCCTCCTTCGTTCTTCTCGCTCATTCACGATGCTCCCCGGGGCGCGTGCGGGCCGGGTCAGACCTCCTCGCCCGCCCCGCTCAGGATGAAGGTGTTCGGCGCGTCGCCCGCCATGATGTGGCCGTCGTCACGCAACGTCGCCAACTCGTCGAGGCGGCACGGGACGGGTCGCGGCGCGGGGCCGCGGTTCACCGACTCGATCAGCCCCGTCAGCCAGCCGCCCTCGGCGGTCAGCGTCGTCTCCTGCCACTGCCCGGCGTCGACCTGCTTGAGGAACCCGAGGATCGCTTCCTGGTTCGGCGTGGCCATATTCTCACCTCATGCGCGCACATCGACACAACGCCCCAGAGGAGCAAGAAGTGCGCCGCCATCTGACTATGTAACATCGAGAAGGCTGCTGACAGCGTGACGCCGAGTACAGCGATAGGAGCGTAGGACATCGCGACGATTAGGTGGTCGAGGGGCGAGTGGGTAGAGGCGGTCGTGCGTTGCATGTCAGTCAGGTATTGCCCAAGGACGCAACTTGCTTGTGCGATGCACGTGGAGAGTATTCGTTGTCTTGTGGGGCGGTGCGCAGCGCACCCAAGTCAAACCCCGACGGTAGTAACCGTGAAATGTCCATCTTCGCCATCTTCCGGTTGCTGAAAGAGGCGCACTCCTCGGCTACATTAACCGCGTAGGAATATGGCTGTCTTGGCTCCCGTCGCCATCCGTAGCGGCTAGTTGCGCCAAGAGGCGATCATGTCCGGAGTATGCAGAAAATCCATCTTCGCGCGGTCCAGATCTACGCCGCCTCGCGTTAATAGTCGTCCACGAGGGCGTCGGTCATCGCCGCATCCTCCCGCAACCGTGGCGCACCGTCGCCGCGCGCAGGGCTATCCCGCTGCGCGAGCCGCGATCCGCGCGGTGCCCGGGGATGCGACCAGGGGTGGTGCCGTGTTGTCGGCTCAGCTGTCGCGGCGCGGGTCGCGGGCGACGACGCCGACGACCGCCGCGACCAGGGGGGCGACGCCGCCCCCGCCGACAATGACGTAGGCGACATGCCCGGTGAGGCTGGCGAGTCCGCCTAACAGAAGGCTGCCGAGGGGCATCACCCCGACCAGTTCGACGATCTCGGGCGAACGGACAACGCGGTGACTGCTCCCCCACAGCCCGCGGTGGTGCGGGCAGCGGACACTCTGACGGGCCCTGCCGGGGCGGTAACGCCCCCAGCAACCGCATGCCCACGCTATCTTGCGCCGGTGCACCGTGGTGCCCCAGGCATCCCCGCACAACCCGATAGGACCGCCCGCTGTGTCCCATTAGCCGACGGCGAGGTCGCCGCCGTCGCCCGTCGTCCAGGTACCTGTGAGCGGCGGGGGCTGGCGCAGGGTTTGCAGGACCACGCAATACTGCTCGGTCTTCTCTTTCAGCACCTCAAGCTGCTCCGCGGTCGCCCCCGGCGCGTCGATGGCGAAGGTGGTGCGGATGGCGGAGAAGCCCACCGGCACATCTTTCGCCAGCCCCAGCGTGCCCCGTAGGTCCATGTCCCCCTCGACCGTCACCCGGATCGACGTGGCCTGGATCCCCATGTTGGTGACGACGAGCTGGCAGGTCAGTTGCGCGCAGGCCGCCAACGCCCCGAGCAGGAGGTCGCCCGAGCAGGCCGCGCCCCCCGCCCCCCCGACCCCTTGATGCGCCTCCGCTTGATAGATCGCGCGCCCGAGATCGACCGAGCACGACAGGGGCGTATCCGTCTGGCTCCCGTCGGCGCGGAGCGTGATCTGCGCCGTGGTCGCATCCTGCCGATAGCGGTCTTTCAGTGGTCGTTGTAGCGTGCGTATGTCCATCATTCCCTCCTCGATACCAGGTCATCCCACGCGTTCAATCATAGCACCGGGCCACGGAGGAGTCGTGAGAAGGTTCGCCGTCAGCTATTGCCTTGCTAACAGCGCTACCTCTCTCACGACTCACGACTCACGACTCATCTCAGGATAGACGCCATCCCCGACCGAGGAGTACACTCGGAGCACCGGGTCTCGCGCGGGCGCTCCGTGCCGGGCCAGGGGGCGCACCCGACGCGCCCGTGCGGTGCAAGTCCTGCAAAGGAGGTGTTCCATGGCCGACGCGCACCACGCCGCGACCGCAGGACAGACGCACGACGACACCTGTTGCGGGCCGGGCTATGCCTCGCCCGCGGCGGCGATGCAGGCGCCGCCCGAGAAACTCCTCTATACCGTCGCGCTCTACGACAACACCGCGATCGAGAAACCGGGCTACCTCGCTACGGTCGATGTCGATCCCGACTCGCCCACCTATTCCCAGGTGATCGCCCGCACCCCGGTGCCGAATCTCGGCGACGAGTTGCACCACTTCGGTTGGAATGCCTGTTCCTCCTGCCACAGCGACGAGAGCAAATCCCGCCGTTTCCTCATCGTCCCCGGCACCGGCTCCAGCCGCATCCATATCATCGACACCGGCGATGAACGCGCCCCGAAGCTCCACAAGGTCATCGAACCGGAGGAGATCCTGGCAAAGACCGGGCTCATCACCCCCCACACGGTCCACTGCCTCGCCGACGGCCATGTGATGATCTCGATGCTCGGGGATGCCGAAGGGAACGGCCCCGGTGGTTTCCTCCTGCTCGACGAAGACTTCAATGTCGCCGGACGCTGGGAGCGCAAGACTGACGGGATGAAGTTCAACTACGACTTCTGGTACCAACCGCGCCACAACGTCATGATCAGCAGCGAATGGGGCGCCCCGAACGCCTTCAAGGCTGGGTTCGATCTGGCGGACGTCGAGGCCGGGAAGTACGGTCAACAGATCCATTTCTGGGACTGGGAGCAGCGCGAGATCACCCAGAGCATCGACCTCGGCGCGGAGGGGCTGATTCCGCTGGAGGTACGTTTCCACCAC
>JAABUN010004808.1_pt1 | contig 17691 bp, 17 predicted proteins | sample 5559311 | NCBI WGS metagenome assembly JAABUN01 (sample SAMN10711877, study PRJNA513370) | rock metagenome | isolation source: Antarctica rocks | place: Antarctica: Victoria Land, Siegfried Peak sud | reverse complement strand
GGTGGCCTTTTTGTTGACATATTAAAATTTCAAACTTTTATTCCCGCGATAGTTTACGCACTTTGGAAACGCCTTCCGAAATCAACTGAATAAAATAAACTCCTTTTGGCAAATTACTAATTGGAATAACTGTGGTATAAGGTGAAATTATCTTATCCAAAACCTTTTGTCCATCCTGGTTAAAAATAGAAACCTGTATGGGTGAGGCTGTACCTGCCGGAACTATGGTCAGTACATCTTTAGCCGGGTTTGGATACATTACAAATTCAAATTTACCATTCGTCGAGATCCTTACAACCTGTATTGAACTATAGCTATATTTACCGTCTTTATCAACCATCTTCAGACGATAATAATTATTGCCGGTGTGAGGGTTGGCATCAAAAATCTGATAATTATTACTACCTGTGCCGATTGCATTTTCTACTGCTACTTTAGCAAAATCGTGTCCGTTGCTGCTCCGTTCAATTTCAAAATATTTGGTATTTATTTCATTCTCTGTCTTCCAGGTTAACTGTGTTTTCTTATCTTTTAATTCTGCGGTAAAAGAAACCAGGGTTAAAGGAAGCGCTGACTTAGAAGTTGCCGGATTAAACATTGCCATCAATTGTCCGCCTTCTACAATGTCTGCAGGTACTCCGTTTGTATAGTGTGCCTGATCAACCAACAGGAACATGCCAGGTCCTAAAATACTTTGCACATCTATTACTCCTGAAGTTTCTTCGTCCTGGGTAAGATATTGTGAACCTCCGGTAAGAAACCGGGTAGAGTCATGTACGCCTAATTGTAACAATGAATCAGTGGCGATTGTGTACTGCCATACTTTGCCAAGATGAGCATTGTTGCCTACATCTTCCAATAGTATTACATGCCCGAAGCTATCAATAGCAATATTATCAAACATCTTTTGTCCCTCTGTACCATCGAGTAAAGCTTCGATATTACCGCCTGTTTGTGGATTAGTTATATCATCAAAACGAAGTCGCCATAAACGGCTTGGGGCAGTAAAAGCATTGGTGGTTACAAAGTAAAAATCATTTGGCTTTTTTGGATCCCACGCGCCATCTTCAGGGCGAAGGAAATTAGTGACACCAGATGCCATACTAATTGAATCAAGAGCGGCGCCGGTTCTTTTTTGAACAGAACCTAAATCATACAAACCAAACCTTGTACCGGCTGCCGGTACTGAAGCGCTTGACTCAGATGGCATTCCCGTTACAGCTACCCCAAATAATTTACCATTGTTCAAACCTGCTTTATCTATTTCGGTTCCTGAGTTGGTTTTGGTACCCACATAAAAATAAACCTGCCCACCAACGGTTGCATCATCTGTACCGGCAACAATTGTTTTATTACCCGAAGCAGGGTTAGCCACCGAATTCTCCCACGAGAATTTACCAAGGTAAGGAAGCTGGTAAGATGAGCCTGCACTTGCACCTGTAACAATATGCCCGAAAGCCCTGCCTTCGGCACCTGATTCTTCTCCATTCATAAATATGCGCTCCTGCGATCCCATCCCTGTCGCGCTGTTATAAAAAGCGGAAACAGGCGGTAAGTCAGCAGAGCAAAAACGCGTGAATGCAGTGGTACCTTGAACAAACGTATTCGATGTGGTATCATATAAGTACACTTTTTGAATAAGATCAGTACCGCTTACAACAGACAAGTTCGACTTGTTAATGACCCACTTAGAAACAAATGCTCCCTTTGAGCCATGGGCACGAACAACGCCGGAAGTATTACCTAACTCATGGTTCATAAGTAAAGTGAAGGTTCCATTTCCATTATCGAAAGCTCCTAAGCCATCGGGAATTCCAACCATCTTATATCCACCAACACTGTCATTCGCAGTTAGAATAGAGGTAAATTTTACTCCGTCTGCGACAGGCACTACATACGGACTCTGAGAGCTGCTTGTTGCCGTAGAAGTACCATAAGTGAATGTTGTATAGTTAGACTTGTCTCCTGTTGAATAAACCTTTATTCCAGAGACATCATTTGCCTGTATATTATAAGCAATGGAACCTAAACCAACTTGTGCAGGAATGGTAAAAGTATAGGTGCTTCCTGCAATAGCCGGAATTAAAGGAGCCTGGGCAATACCATTAATAAAATAATTCAGTTGATATCCGGTAACTGCATTATCATCTGTAATGTTTGCGACGACAGTAAAAGGACCATTGGCATTAGTATTTGATAAAGGTGTATGGTCGATTACCGGGTTAATTCCAATATTGTAACTTGCCCTTAAAGTAGTTGGATTACCGGGTGTTGCATCCTGGTAGCGCGCATCTGTCATTACAGCATCCCTGCCCATATTGTTAACATGTACCTGGTTATTTGTGTACACACTCACTACTACATAACCAAAATAAGCATTGGGAGGTGATACAAAAGTGGGCTCTACCAAACTGCCCCCGTTGCCTGCAATAACCTGCCATGTTTTACCTGTGGGGCGAATGGTATCAGATACATGTACGTGGGCAGAGAAAAAAGCATCTGCCTGGTATTGTTGTAAGGTGTTCCAAAAGCTATCACGTTGAGGGGCACGAACATCTAATCCATCAGGGGCAGTTTTGAAATGACCGGTATAGGCAGGCTTATGGCCAATTGCAAATACATGCCTTACTTCGTTTAAACGTGCATTTTTAATATCGTTGGCTATCCATTTGTAAGAAGCTATTGCATCTCTTCCAACAGGATCAGTGTTTACAAGTACAAAATGGTCATTCTTATAATTAAAAGAATACGTAAGCTTACTCTGGTCGGTTGTTAAACTATCTGTACCGGGAACCAAACCGGTAACAGCAGGGCCATTGTTACCTAAAATGTAATCCTTCATTATCCTTACAAATGTTCTTTCTGCTGCAACAAACGATTTTTTACCTGCAGCTTTATCCTGCGTTTCGTGATTTCCTTCTAAGGCAACTAATTGAACAGAAGTGCCATACAAAGGAGATGCTTTATAAAGATTTATCCAGTTGGTTAATTGTGAAGCAAGTTTAACCGTATCATTTTCATATCCTAATACCAAATCGCCGGCAAAAAATAAATATTTAGGGAGAGGGTTCATTTGAGAGACTTCGGTAAACATCCTGTTTAACTGGTAAATATTAGCAGTGCTGGGGTTGCCAACCGAATCAACATCGTTTACCCTGTTACAACCAAGAACCACAAAAGAATAATCCGTTGTTTGTGCATAAACCAATGATGGCAGATATAATAATGCGGCAAATAATAAAACACGGGGTAGGTTTAAACAGGCCTTTAAGCGTAGGTAAACAGAGTTATTTTTTCCGTATTCTGTTGAGATGAATAACTGCTTAAATAAATAATTAATTTGTTTTGCTGATAAAATTTCTGATTTCATAAATCTTTTATTGATTGTAATGTTTTAGGGAAATGTGAGGAGCAGGCAGAGACTTTAAATATGTATAATGAAGCGTAAACTTAGAGACTTTCTTTTCTATTTTTAACTCTACTCAACATTGTTAATAGTAAGATAATATACCGATACAATAAAGAGTAAAACAGCTATAATGAAATAAGGAGTGAGAAATGTATACATTGAAAAAAAACTATTTGCATATTTTGATTAAGAAATTAAACACTGAATTATACTTAACCTTTTGGTAATCCCAAAAGTTATATCTGCTAAAGTTTTTATAGTAGTATAGAAGTCAAATTATAGGATATGAGTAATGCAAATTTTAATATAGAGTTTGTAACAAATGAAATTCGTAATGTAAATCTCAGAAATTCGGAAGCATATAAATACCAGGCAGAAATAACTACATTATCAAAAAGTTTTAAATTATTTAAAGTCAGTAAAATTCAAAGAATTACCAAAGAGGGTGCAATATCCATTTTAGGCAGTTATTATCTAACCTCTTATCCTTTAGCCGATAATAAGGACGATACATGGAAGGACCCTTTGACACTTTGTTCCAATAATTTTTTGCAGGTTCTGGGAAACACCATAGAAAGCTACCTTTCAAATTCTATTCAGGAGAAATATTAAACAATACGTACTTACGTTACAGGAAGTTTTCTGTTTAACATGTCAGGAAATAATTTCAGGCAGCAATGAAGTACGTAAAATTTCAACTCCTGTATAAACTTTTGTGCGCTACAGCAGATGTAAGTGGTAGGCTAAAGACTAAATAGCTTTCTTCAAATTCTTGTTATATAGTAACCCCTGTAACAGTTTACTATACCAATACCCTGAAGATTTTATTGTACGTTTTTGCGTTTGATAATTAATATGAACCAGCCCAAATCTCGGTTGATACCCTTCTGCCCATTCAAAGTTATCGGTAAAGCTCCAGACGAAATATCCATTTACATTAACCCCGTCCTGTTTTGCACGAAATACCTGGCTTATATGTTGCTCCAAATAGTCCTTTCTTTTTTCATCATTAATTTTATCATCTATGATAGTATCAGGAAAGGCAGCGCCATTTCAGTTACAACAAGCTCTTTAATATTTTTATAACGGTTAAACTTGTGCAACATTTCATAAATGCTTTCAGGATAAACTTCCCAATTCATTAAAGTGGTTACAGCATTTCTTTTATTTGCCTTAATAATACGTGCACAAATAAATGGTATAAAATAAGAGTGTGCTACTATTTCTCTTGTATAATTTTGAACACCTATAAAATCCATATCAAACGCAAGCTTGCTTTCATCTCCATCTTTAATAAAAGCTTCCAGTCGTTGCAGTAGTTTTAAATCATCTACAGGGTAACCCTCAGCCAACAGTGGTTCTATAAACGTTCGGTTAAGCAGTGCATCTACCCTTTTGGCTGCGTAAGCATCTAATAAACTATCAGTAAGAGGTTGTATATACGAACAGGAGAATGTTGTTCCTACCTTACTATTGGTTAGCAGGGATTTTACTATTCTTCCTCCTTCTGCCTGGCACAATACTGCATGGTGTGCCGCCCCTAAAAAACTATTTAATCCTCTTTTTCCTGGCGCATGAACACCTAAAAAATAACCTGCACCCGTAAACACCATTGGCTCGTTCAAAATCATCCAATGCTTTACCCTGTCTCCAAAGGTTTTAATACAAAATGCAACATATTCACTAAACCAATTAATGATCTGCCTGTTGGTCCAACCACCTTTCTTTTCAAGTTCGTAGGGCAGATCCCAGTGATAAAGAGTGATCCATGGTTCAATACCAAGGTCGAGGCAGAAGTCGATAACCTTATTATAAAATTCTATACCTTTAGAATTAACTGCACCGGTGCCATTTGGTATTAACCGGCTCCAGGATAATGAGAAGCGAAAGTTTGGAATATTAAGTTCGCTCATTAAAGCAATATCCTTAGCATAACGGTGATAAAAATCGCAGGCTATGTTGCCTGTCTCACCCTTATTAGTTTTACCCTTCATATTTGCAAAAACATCCCATATAGATAAACCTTTGCCATCAATATTATAAGCACCTTCAATTTGATAAGCTGCTGTTGAAACACCCCATTTAAAATCTTTACCAAATTCAAAATTCATAAATGCGTAGTGTAACTTATAAATGAGGTACAATTTTCTTTAGTGTAACCTGTTTAAACTTCTTTAATGAATATACTCTCCTGCCCGGTTGAATTGCTTCACGACCATTTACCGGTGCAGGCTCCGTTAATATCTTTTGTACAATTTCTTCAGTAATATCAGGATAATCTACTCCAATTACTTTCCCCAATTTTATCCATTCTTTTATTTTAGACAGATGTTTTTTCTTAAGGCTTTTTATAACGGGCACACCCATTTCCTTTAATGCTGCTGCATTACATTGCTGTTCAAACTGGCCTTTCATTGGTATAACCAGGAGCTTCTTCTTTAAAAACAAAGCCTCTGCCGGTGTTTCGAAACCTGCGCCACATAAAACCCCTTCTGATGAAGCCATGCTCTTAACAAAAGCATCGTTGCTGATAGGGCGAATATTTATATTCTTTTCTGCTATAGGTTTTTTATTATGCTTCGAAAAAACTTCCCATTTGGTATTGGCACATTCCTTTAATATTTTAATAATCCTGTTATCGTCGTATGAGGGAAGGTACACTGTATAGTGCCCTTTATGTAAAGACTTAACGAACAAGGAAGGACAGGTATATAACGCCTGGATGCAAATGGACTTTAAAGAAACTGACAAGAACGGCAATTATCAATTAAAGCACTTCCATACGAACTACGGTTTTGACCTTGTAAAGGAATTGGCTAAACATCCTATTAAGGAGCTATCTAATGAACAAGATAAAACAAGACTGATAGAATCCTTAAATAAAGGCAACCGACAATCAGTAACCTTTATGAAAAACGGTAATGAACAAAAGGTGTTCATTGAAGCTAATCCTCGTTTTAAGTCGCTTAATGTTTATGATAATAACATGCAACGAGTACACAGTCAATCACAAAAAGAAAAGAATAGTCCTGAACAATCTGTAAAACAGGAAACGAAGAAGGAAAGTCAACAGCAAGCAGATGATGATAGCGAAGGTGTTCCGAAAGCAAAACAGAAACGTGGTAGAAAAAAAGGGCATTCTATAAGCTGATAAAATAAAAGGGTATGTCAGAGCTAAAACCACTATCAGACTTCTTTACTGCTATTGAAAATGATCCACGTATAAACACAACACATTTTAGTTTGTACATGGGATTATTGCAGTTCTGGAATGGGCGCGATTGCAAAAATCCTGTTTCAATATTTAGCTATGAAGTAATGCAGCTATGCAAAATTTCCGGTTCTGCTACTTATCATAAATGCATTAAAGAGTTAAGTGACTATGGCTACATTAGATACATGCCTTCTTACTACCGAAATAAAAGAAGCTTAGTGTATCTTATGACTGCTGACAGAATGAATACTACCTAATCAAAAGAGAGCAACAACTATAAATTCTATGAATTAGCTTCTATAACTGTAAAAATGCAAGTGATATGGGTAATGTGAAGAGCGAAGCAAATATAACTCCAATGCTGTTTCCTTATGAACCGGAACAGTTCTGGGAACACTTACGACTTATTATCAGAGAAGAAATCATTAGAACAGAAAAAGAAAAACCAGCATCTACTACTTATCAAACGTCCGGGTTAAATTATAAACCCTTATTCAAGATTACAGAGGTTTGCGACCTTTTTCAGGTAACCAGGCCAACAGTGTATGATTGGATAAAACATGGAAAGCTACGGCCATATAAAATCCGGTCTCGTGTATATTTTCTATGGAACGATATTCAGCAACTTTTGCAAATGTGATAATGTGAAAAGCAGTTTTTTAAGCTGCTTTTTTTGTTTATACCGCTCAGAAAAGTTGTAAAAAGCGTAAATTTGTAAAGATATGTTGCTCTTTGTAAAGTTATGTCAGGTAAAATCTGAAAAACTATAGCAGTTCGACTAAAAGTTCGACTAAATAAAAAAGGTATTGATAATCAATAGCCTAATTCTTCTTCTGCGGACCGGACGGGACTCGAACCCGCGACCTCCGCCGTGACAGGGCGGCATTCTAACCAACTGAACTACCGATCCGTTTCCCCAATTACTTCCGTTTCAGGGATGGCAAAGATAAGGGTAAACCCTTTTTTCAAACAAAACTTTCTCCGAAAAAGTTTCAACACTTAATTTTACCAAACAACTATCCCTTATGCCTGAATACCCCAACAGACAGTTCCTCGATTTTGAACAACCTATTAAAGAGTTATACGAGCAAATAGAACAGACTAAAAAACTGGCAGATAAAAACCCTAAAGTTGATTATTCTTCTACAATACGCCAGTTGCAGGATTCTGTTTTGGAAAAACGCAGAGATATTACAGAACATCTTACTCCATGGCAACGTGTTCAGTTAAGCCGCCACCCCGACAGACCTTATACTTTAAAATACATTGATAAAATGTGCACTAACTTTATCGAACTTCATGGCGATCGTAATGTGAAGGACGATAAGGCAATGGTTGGAGGCTTTGCACAAATGGATGGCGAAACGGTAATGGTAATCGGGCAACAAAAGGGAAGTAATACTAAAATGCGTCAGTTGCGTAATTTTGGTATGGCAAATCCTGAAGGTTATCGTAAGGCACTAAGGTTAATGAAGCTGGCAGAAAAATTTAATAAGCCAGTAGTTACTTTGATTGATACACCGGGCGCTTTTCCCGGCATGGAGGCGGAGGAACGTGGGCAGGGAGAAGCTATTGCCCGGAATATTTATGAAATGATACGTTTAAAGGTACCTGTAGTAGTGGTGATTATAGGCGAAGGTGCAAGTGGCGGAGCTTTAGGCATTGGAGTGGGCGACCGGGTTTTAATGATGGAGAACAGTTGGTACACCGTTATCTCTCCCGAAAATTGCAGTACCATCCTTTGGCGTAGCTGGGATAAAAAAGAACTCGCCGCAGAGCAGTTAAAGTTAACTGCTAATGATATGAAAAGTTTTGGTCTTGTTGACGATATTATTCCAGAACCTTTAGGTGGTGCGCATTGGGATTATACTCAATCTGCCAATATATTGAAAGAGCATGTTATGCCGGTAATACATCAGTTAAAACAAATTGACGCCGATGAGAGATGTAAACAGCGAATAGAAAAATTTGGTAAAATGGGCTTCTGGGAAGAACTGCCCGAATAGAATTATGAATGATGAGTGATGATGAGCAAAGACTCAGTATAAAAAGATTAAACAACATATCAGCGCTTCTTCCCTCTCCATTGCATGGAGAGGGACAAGGGTGAGGTAAAAAAAATAATTATGTCGTTAAGAGATACCTTAAGAGGAACCGGTGTTGCATTAGTAACGCCTTTTTCAGAAAATCAACAGGTGGATTTTGAAGCCCTGGGTAAAGTGTTGGATTTTGTATTACACGGAGGAGTAGAATATCTGGTAATGTTAGGCTCAACCGGCGAAACACCAACATTAGAAAGCTCAGAAAAGATAGATATTCTAAATTATACTTTTGATAAGGTTGGTATAACCGTTCCTGTTGTAGTAGGAGTGGGGGGCAATAATACAAGCAAGGTTATAAAGGAGATAGAAGCCCTTCCTTTGCAAAAGGCTACGGCTGTTTTAAGTACAAGCCCTTACTACAACAAACCTTCTCAGGAGGGTATATATCAGCATTATAAAGCGCTGGCTCATGCCTCTTCCAAACCTGTTATTTTGTATAATGTTCCGGGCCGAACAGGTAGCAACATTAGCGCAGAAACATGCATTCGTTTAGCAAACGAAGCAGATAATATTGCAGGCATAAAAGAGGCAAGCGGAGATATGGTGCAGTGCACGCATATTTTAAAAAACCGCCCTCACGAATTTATGGTTTGCAGTGGCGACGACCATATAACATTGCCATTAATTGCAGCAGGAATGGATGGCGTAATAAGTGTTGCTGCCAATTGTTTTCCAAAAGATTTTAGCGAGATGGTTCGCCTGTCGTTGCAATATGAGTTCGACTCTGCAAAGGGATTACATTATAAATTGTTAGAAGGATTTGATCTCTTGTTTGCCGAAAACAATCCTGCAGGTGTAAAGGCATTTCTTGCTGAATTGGGGATCATACAAAACTATCTGCGCCTGCCGCTGGTTCCGTTAAGCGAAGGGGTTCATAAAAAGATAAAGGATTATTTAGCAAATTTAAATTAACACAAAGCTTATAAATTAGCTTTCACCTTGTGGTTAATGGCATGAATTTTAGTAAATCCACAAACAATATTTTTATTGTATGAAAAGATTGCTTCAAGCCATCTTGTGTTTTTTATTCGGTAATTATTGTCAGGCTCAATATACTTTGCGCATAGTAGTAAACGATGCGGCAACCAAAAAACTTGATGATGTATATGTTGCCGGAAGCTTTAACAACTGGAATACAAAAGATGAAAAATATAAGCTAAAACCCTTTGGCATAAATAGAAGGGCCCTTGTTTTAAATGATATGCCGGCAGGAGATTATGAATTTAAATTTACCCGCGGCAACTGGGATAAAGTTGAAACAACTGCAAAAGGCGAAGGAATTCCAAATCATACGGTGTCACTTAAAGAAGATACTTCCCTTAATTTTACTATTGCCGGTTGGAAAGATGATTTTCCTGATAAGCCAAAACCTAATACAGCCTCTGCACAGGTAAGTATTTTAGATACCGCCTTTTTTATACCTCAACTCAACAGGAAAAGAAGGATATGGGTTTATTTGCCTAAGAGTTATGCTTCAGGTAAAAAAACCTATCCCGTTATTTATATGCAGGATGGTCAAAATTTGTTTAACGAAAAAACAGCGCCTTATGGTGAATGGGGAGTTGATGAATTTTTAGACAGTGCAACAAGAAAGAATAATAAGGAGTGTATAATAATAGGAATTGACAACGGAGGCAGCAAACGCATGAATGAATATAACCCCTACGATAACAGCCAATATGGAAAGGGTGAAGGAAAACAATATGCAGAGTTTTTGGCGCTTATGCTTAAACCATTTATTGACAAAAAATTTCGTACCCAAAAAGAGGCTGTGCATACTTTTGTTGCCGGCAGCAGTATGGGTGGATTAATAAGTTTATACGCCCTTATAAAATATCCGAATGTATTTGGTGGGGCCGGTATATTTTCTCCTGCCTTCTGGATGGCGCCACCCATTTATGATGAGGTTGAAAAAGCTGACTGGTCTGCCTACCTTCCTAAATTTTATTTTTATGCAGGCGGAAAAGAAAACGAAACAATGGTTCCTGATATGGATAAGGTAATAGCTATTATCCAAAAGAAAGGCCATTATTCATTAAGACGGGTAATGTCTCCCATCTCTAAGCATAACGAACAGGCATGGCAAAGAGAATTTCCCGCATTTTATAATTTTATAATGCAGTAGTTAGAGCAAGCTATTAGGTGCAGGCTGCAAGCGAGATGTAAGATTTTGTGATTTTGTGATTTTGTGATTTGGAATTTGGAATTTTGTGATTTGGAATAAAACGAGATTAATGCAAAAACTTAGTTTCATACAATTTAAGAATGATTTTGTAAGCACCTTTGCTGGTGATGAAAGCGGAAATTTAACTCCACGACAGACGCCTGGTCTTTTTTACAGCAAGGCATTACCCACTGCCGTTAAAAATGTTACACTGCTTGCCTGGAGTGAAGACCTTGCGAAAGAACTGGAGATACAAAAACCAACACATCAAAAAGAAATAGATATACTTGGTGGCAACTTAGTTACATCTTCGATGTATCCTTACGCTGCATGTTATGCCGGTCACCAGTTTGGAAACTGGGCTGGTCAGTTGGGTGATGGCAGGGCAATAACGCTTGGAGAATTGCAAACATCTTCACGCAAAGTATGGGAGCTGCAGTTAAAAGGTGCAGGGCCAACAGCCTACAGCCGGAATGCCGACGGCAGGGCAGTTTTAAGATCCTCTGTTAGAGAATACCTGATGAGCGAGGCAATGTATTATTTAGGTGTTCCTACAACGCGAGCCTTGAGCCTTGTAAGTACAGGCGAACTCATAATGCGAGACATGTTTTATGACGGCAACCCCGAGTTTGAACCGGGAGCAATTGTGATGAGAGTATCGCCGAGCTTTTTACGTTTTGGAAATTTTGAAATGCCTGCCGCAAGGGGCGAGGTTGATAATTTAAGAAAGCTTGTTGACTGGACTATTGACAGGTATTACCCTCATATTACAGGCGAAGATAAAATACTCGCATGGTACAAAGAAATAGTTGAGCGTACAGCCAGCTTAATGGTTGAGTGGTTAAGAGTTGGCTTCGTTCATGGAGTGATGAATACAGATAATATGTCTATACTTGGTCTTACGATTGATTATGGCCCCTATTCATTTGTTGATAATTATGACCCAAATTTTACACCCAATACCACCGATCTTCCCGGCAGAAGATATGCTTTTGGAAGGCAGGCTTCGATAGCTAAATGGAACCTTGGCTGCCTCGGTAGCGCCATTGCTCCCTTACTTCAAAATACTGATGAGTTGGTAAAAGTGCTTGACGGCTATGATGATTTTTTTGCAAGCCGGTTTTATTTAATGATGGGTAATAAACTTGGATTAGATGAAGTAAAACCTGACGATAACAAACTTATTGGCGGGCTTGAGAAAACACTAAGAATGATAAAGCCTGACATGACTATCTTTTACCAGCTTCTTATTGATCTTCCATCGGATATAAGTGATAAGCAGGATGTTGTTGATCGTTTTAAAGAGAGTTTTTATAAAGAGCTTTTGCAAGAGGAAGCTCAAGCCTTCTGCAATTGGATGAAAGCTTATGTTGAGAGAATTAACTCAAATACTATAACCCGTGAAGGATCTATAAAGCGAATGAAAAAAGCCAATCCACATTTTATCCTCAGAAATTATTTGCTTCACCAGGCAATTGAAGATTTGGAGAAAGGCGATGATAAGCTATTTGTAAAACTACGGGAAGCAATGAAGGAACCGTATTCCAGTAAGTATGATGAGTTTTTTGCGAAGAGGCCATCATGGGCAAGCCAAAAGGCGGGATGCTCGATGTTGAGTTGCAGCTCGTGATGTGTTCGCAGTAACTTCAATCACTCATTAAGAACCTGAGAGTTAAAGTATTTGAACATAAGTTACCTTATGCTAATAGTTTTTCCTAATACTTATCATCATTTATTTCTATCCAGTAATTATCGGGGTCCTGAAAATAGATTTGTTTTATTCCATCTGTTCTTATAGTAATGGCTTTAGCTTCGCCCGCGGCATTGGTGTAGGGTATATTAAATTGATTGAGATGGGCAATAAACTTTTCTACCGAAGGTACGCTGAAACAAAAGTGGGTATTTCTGTCGTGTGGAGTTATTTCATTAGCTCCCTGTATTACGTGTAATTGACTATGTTCGCCCACCTTAAACCATGTATGCCTGCCGTCGTGAAAAGGTTCGGGGATCACTTCTAACTGTATAACCTTTTTATAAAACTCAGTGCTTTTATTTAAATCGAAAATATACAAAGCCAAATGATTAAATGTTGGGCTTTTTTGCTTTTGCCCAACAGCGCTGATATTGAAGCCAGCTATTAAAACAGCCGCTAATAACCCATAAGAAACAATCTTTTTCATACAAAAGTTTTAGAGATTTTTTAAATTGTTGGAAGAGTAAATATCCATAAATAAATATTGCTAACAAATTATGTTTGCATGCAATACTGCTCTAATTGAAGATTGATGTTTCTGGTTTTCTAACAGGTTATCCTGGCTGATTATCTGCTACCTCAATCTTCAAATTCTCAGGCAATACAATTGCTAGCACAGGGCATCAACACTAATAGCGCCCAAAAGCGATTAACGTTGCACCAATGCAATAAGCTTTTTAAAAGAATCAGGAGCATATAATAAACGGCTGCCATACCAGCTAAACATTTCGCCATCTGCCAATACTATTTTAGTATCCGGAAGTTGCTGCTGAAGTTCATCAATATGTTTTTGTTTAAAAGGGTAGGGCTCGCTGGAAAGCAGAAGAAGCTCACAGTTAGCAGATGGCAGTTCACTGATTTCGATTTGAGGATAACGGCTAAACTTTTCAAATACATTCTCAAATCCGCAGCGCTTCATCATATCATTTATAAAGGTATCGCCGCCCGCAGCCATGTAAGGATCTTTCCAAATGAGGTAAGCAGTTTTAAGTTGAGCGGGTTGATTAAGTTGAGAAGTTGATAAGTTGATATTGAACCGGTGAGCATTGATTGTTGAATATTGAGCATTGATTGTTTTCAATTCATCAAACCTTGCTTCAATTTCCGATACGAGATGTTTTGCTTTTTCATCTTTGCCAACCAATCGTCCGATGTCTGTTATCATTTGCAATGCATCTTCCAAAGTTGAAATATCGCTTACATATACAGGTGAAATTTCTTGAAGCTCTTCAATTTGCTCTTTTACATTTTCTTCTTTATTCGCAATAATGAGGTCAGGTTTTAGTTCAACAACTTTTTTAAGATTTATTGTTTTAGTTCCGCCAACTCTTGTTTTGTTTCTGAACCATGCATTGGGATGAATGCAGAATTTAGTGATGCCAATAACTTCTTCATCTAAGCCCAAATCAAACAGTAATTCTGTTTGTGAGGGAACGAGTGAAATGATACGTTGATACATTTACTTGAAAATGAAAATTTAACCGGCAGAAGAAATGAATAAAGTAAGGGATTATTTTTCAATCCATATAGCTTTTAAATGCTCAACTACTCCTGGTACTTCCTTATTATATATTTTAACTTCCAAAGGAAAAAAGAATAATATTTATTAATGTAAACTATAGAGTGCGGCGGTAATTTAATTAAATCAGTTACATACATTTCATGAACTTTATCTCCCATATCAAAGGGAAACTCCTCATCTATTTCTTCTTTTGTTGAAATGATTATTTTATAGCAATTGAAACCTAGAATTTGCTTAGTATCATTTTTATTAATTGTTATTTCTCCTTTTTTAATATTTTTAAAAAGATTGTACGTTCTATCCTCCAATTGCCTGTTGAATTTAGAATGATAATGAATAGTTCCGGATGTATCAATGCGTTCATAATTACCAATCATCTGTCCATTCAAAATTGTAGAACGCCATATGGTATCCTTTGAAACCTCCAATACTATTTCTTTAAGGGAACTTTTTTGATTATACAACTGAGACGCCATTTCTTTAAACAGGTCTTTCATTATTACAGTTACACTATCATTATTTTCATCTTTGCCGAGGTTATTTGCCATTGAGTCAATCATAGATTTCATAATAGTACTACCTGTGCTGTCAATTATAGAGGTCTGGTGAAAGACTACTTTCTTAGGCAAAATTTTTTTTCTTTGACCAAAAGATTTTAAACTATAAATTGTTAAGATAGTAACAACAAAAACATATATCAGTTTCCTCATTGTTCTTTAAATATTTTATTTTCTAACAGCAAAATAACCTACGAATGTTGTTGATTTGTAATGTTTTTCAAGGCCGATGTTAAATGTAAGATGAGCGTTGAAACGACAACTTCCTTTTACATTTAAAAGTGTAGCATGAAGGACTTTTAAAGTTGCCATTACTGTCTTTTGCATAAATAAAAGGTTTGCTTTGCTCGGACGGTGTAAGGTGACTACTGCTTACTTCGCCATTGTTAATATAAATCCTATTTACATTTTGATGAATTTGACTTGATATAATAAGGTTTGTAATTTTTAGATTTTGGATCCATGCATCCTTCGAGGTTTAATAATTCTACTTTTCTAAAATCAACAGGTTGCCCCTCGCTTTGAAGGGCAATAAAACCTTCCGTCAAAAGTTTTCCATCTTGTTTTATAGCAGGGTCGAAATTAGTAACTACACCCCCGCCTATTTGGGGTTTTGAATATTGTAAAACAGTATCTCCATTTATAATATGGGTTACCAGTGAGTCGCCCAGCACGATTAGTTCAGTTCTAACCCATTCATCAACAGGATAGGTTTTGGAACTTGACTCTATGCAGTGGCGGGGGTCTATCTTTCCTTTATATACCACATTTGTTCCGGGCGAACACATATTGCCTGTGGGGCGGGCAGCACCATTACCAAGTCCTGCAAGTAATTGAAATTCTATAGAAATAGGCCAGTCCTGATCGCGTGGCATTGTTTTCGGATCCTGTGAATGAAACATCACTCCACTGTTTCTAATTGTATAAGCCGGCGCATCCTTTCGCCACTCACCGGTAATACGATATTCTACTACAAGATGATAATACGAAAACGGTTGCTTGAAATACAAATGCCCAAACTGTTCGTTAAATTTATCGTACTTATCATATCGTACTTTTATAATCCCATCTTCAACCCGAAAGGTATTAGCAGGGTCTTCACCAACATCATGATGATTGATTTTAACTATCCAGTCATTAATATCCTTACCATTAAAAAGTTCTATCCACTCCTGCTTCCCGGCATTATTCTTTGCTGTTATACAACCGGTATAAGTGCTTATTAAAATCATTAGAATGAACACAACGTATAATTTGAAAATAACTTGTTTTCCCATTTTAAGCATTTAAGAAGAGTTATGACCATTATTTTAAGCCGCTGTTAGTGTAGTAAATTTTTCCTTTAGCCTTAAACAAATTTATTTAAAAAAAAGCATTATCGAAAGTGGGAATAACGGAAAAAAGGCAATAAAATACACAGACAGCTCGAGATTATTATAGAGTGTAACCTTTTACTGCAATAAAAAGATAATTTACTTCTTTAAGCATTATTATAGTTTTTTAGTTGTGCTATAAAAAGCTATAACCTTTTTTCATTATCATCTATAACCCACTTATTTAACCTTCGATCTAATTTAACATACATCATTTTGTATTGCATGTACATACGCCTTATCTTTGCATCTCAATTCCGGGTATATGAGTTTCTTGAGTATGATATCTTCTCAGAACTACTTCTAACGAACCTGCATTAATAGTGCTTTGCCTGCCAACCGGTTTTTTTTAACAGACAAAATAAATGACATGAACAGAAATGTGAACAGTTCCATTATTGTAATGGAGGCAGATGAACTTAAACAATTAACAACAGAGGTAAAAGAAACTCTTGCAGAGAATGCAGATGTAGAAAAAGCAGAAAAAAGATTTGATTCTGCTAGCCTTTGGAACATTCAAAAAAACAGGAAAACACAGTCGCTATCGAAAAGACCAGTACTTTCAAGGCGTACTACTATCCTATAATTAATGCTAATCAAGGGTTGAATTGATGAGGAATATGTGAATAAAATAAAGATTAGTAATAGATATACCCATTGTTAAAAAATATAGAAGCAGAGCATTTTCTTTCAATTTATGATATGGAAAGAAAATTTAATAAAGCTCTACTTCTACATATGCGAAGATAAGGGCATCCAGGAATATTTAAGTGGTATGCGTATGAGTAATAATCAGACGGTCGCATTTACAGATGAAGAAGTTATGACAGTATATATATTTGGCATTATGCAAAGTTTAAGTAAGGCTAAATACATTTATAAATATACCAAACGCCATTTGTCTGGCTGGTTTCCATTGCTTCCAAGCTATCAGGCATTTAATGACAGGCTAAATAAACTGTCTTCTTGCTTTCAGGTATTGGTACAATCTATTGGTTTTAAAGCATTACAGGAGTTAGAATTTAAAAGCGAAAAGGTTATAGACTCTGTTCCTATAATTGTTACTGGTAAGAGCAGAAGTTCATCAGCTAAGGTAGCTCCGCAGTTATGTAGCAAAGGTTATTGCTCTTCAAAGCAAATGTATTATTACGGCTTGAAGCTTCATGTGGCAGGGATTGTTCGCCCCGGCCAACTGCCAATGCCCGAAACAAGTTGGATTACTGCGGCAAGTGAAAATGACTTAACAGCAGCAAGACCGGTGTTTGATTACATGACCAATTGTAAAATATATGGAGATAAGATATATGCAGATAGTGATTTAAATATTAGGATGCAGACTAAGCAAAACAGTATCATTTTAACTCCTGCTAAAAAAGATAAAGGTCAGAAGATAGTAGATGTTGCAGATGACATATATTCTTATTTGGTAAGTAAAACTCGCCAGCCAATTGAATCGTTCTTTAACTGGGTTATAGAAAAAACTCAAATTCAGTTCGCACAAAGGGTAAGGAGTGAAAAAGGGCTACTTGTGCATGTATGGGGCAAATTTGCAGCAGCATTATTCTTATTATCTAACTTACTAACCCTTGATTAGCAT
>JAABUN010004807.1_pt1 | contig 17693 bp, 18 predicted proteins | sample 5559311 | NCBI WGS metagenome assembly JAABUN01 (sample SAMN10711877, study PRJNA513370) | rock metagenome | isolation source: Antarctica rocks | place: Antarctica: Victoria Land, Siegfried Peak sud | reverse complement strand
CGGGCCTACGCCGACGTGGACGAGTTGGTGCAGCGGGCCGTGGCGTGGCTGGACGCCCGCACCCCGGCGGATGTGCTTCGCATCTCCGGCGTGCAGTCGTCCAAGTTCGATTGGCTACCTACTTAGGCTACCCCTCCGGCGCAACGGGGCGCACGGAGCAACGCAGCGAGGGGATAGGGTTAGGCATGGACGACTGGTGGAAAGTGGTGCTGCTCGGCATTCTGGAGGGGATCACGGAGTTCCTGCCGGTCTCGTCCACGGGCCACCTGCTCATCGCGGCGCGGCTGCTCGGCTTCACCGACGACATCGGCGGCACTTTCGAGATATTCATCCAGCTCGGTGCCGTGCTCGCGGTGGTCGGTTTCTACGGGCGCGACCTGCTCACGCAAGTCCGCAACGCCCCGCGTGACCCCGGCGTGCGCCGCTTCTGGCTCTCGCTGCTGATCGCCTTTCTGCCCGCCGCCGCCATCGGGCTGGTACTGCGCGATTTCATCAAGCGCGTGCTGTTCGCCACGCCTGTGGTCGTCGCCGCCTCGCTCATCATCGGCGGGGTCGTGCTGCTGATCGTGGAGATGCGACCCGTGCGCAGGCCACCGGGCAATTCCTCGCTGGAACACCTCACCCTGCGTCAGATGCTGGTCATCGGCTTTGCACAAGCGACCGCGCTCATCCCCGGCGTGTCGCGGTCGGCGGCGAGCATCGTCGGTGGCCTGCTCACGGGCCTCGACCGGCGCACCGCCACCACCTTCGCCTTCTACCTCTCCATCCCGACGCTCGGTGCCGCCACGCTCGTGGATTTGGCGGGCAGTATCCGCCGGATCACGAGCGACGACCTCGCCCGCCTGCTGCTCGGCACGGCGGTCTCGTTCGTTGTTGCGTGGGCGAGCATCGGCTGGCTCTTGCGCTACGTCAGCCGCCATGACTTCCGCATCTTCGGCTACTACCGCATCGCGGCGGGCCTCGCCATCCTCGCACTTATCGCGGCGGGCGTGCTAGGATAAGTCGTCAGCTTGAGTACTTACCCGGACGGCCCCTCCCCCGGCCCCTCCCTCGCTTGGTGGGGGAGGGGGAACCACGCGAGCATCGAGGCGTCGGGCAAAGTCTCGATCTCCCCGTACGCTCCCCTCTCCCACTTGGCGGGGGAGGGGCCGTGGGAGGGGGATTTTCAACAAGGAGGCACACGTGAACGGCGCGGAGTTGCGGGTGAAGATGCACGGCGGCGAGTCGGTCTTCGGCACGATGGTGAGCAATGTGCGCAGCCCGCAGTGGGCGAGCGTCTACGGGCGGCTCGGTTTCGACTACGTGATCGTGGACACCGAACACGCCCCCACGGGCCGTTCGGAAGCCGCCGATCTCGTGGCGGGCTTTCTCGGCGCGGGCATCTGCCCGGTCATCCGCGTGCCGACCACCGAGCCGCACCAGACGATCATGGGCCTCGACGCCGGGTTCCACGGCGTGCTCGTGCCGTACTGCGAGTCGGTGGACGAGGTGCGCGACGTGGTGAACGCCGCCCGCCTCCGCCCACTCAAGGGCGCGGCGTACAACCGCGCCCGCGATACCGGCGAGTTTCCGAGCGAGGAGACGCAGCGGTACCTCACCGAGCGCAACAAGAACGTCGTCGTCATCATCGGCATCGAGTCCATCGCGGCGATAGAGAACCTCGACGCGATCCTCGAAGTGGAGGGGATAGACGCGATCTTCATCGGCCCGAATGACCTCTCGATCACCCTCGGCGTGCCGGATCAGTACGCGCACCCGCGCTTCATCGAGGCCACGGAGCGCATCATCGCGGCGGCACAGGCACGCGGCATCCCGGCGGGCGGTCACTGGCAGACCGAGGAGGACGTCGAACGCTGGATGGCGAAGGGGTCGCGCTTCGTGCTGTTCAGTTCGGATGCTCGCTCCGCCACCGAGGGCTACCGCTCCTCGCTGAACAAGTTCCGCAACGCCGCCGTCAGCGAGATGGAACACACGATCTGAGGGATCGTGCTGCGTGCTGCGTGCTGCGTGCTGCGTGCCGCGTGAAATGCAGACGCTATCGCGGTGACACATTCGCATGTCCGCAGCACGCAGCACGTAGCACGATTCAGGAGGTGAAAGATGGTCGCGCTCGACTTCGGCCTGATGATCGCACCGACACCACGCGGCGGCACGCTCGACGCGATGCGGGCGGCGAACGACCGCCTGCTCGAAGCCGCCACGACGCACGGCATGTCGGCATGGGTGATTGACCACTTCCAGTTCGACCAGCAACCGATCTTCGAGTGCTTCACCTTCCTCGCGCACCAATCGGGCCGGTTTCCGGGGCTGCGGTGGGGAACGCTCGTGCTCGGTCAGGGGTACCGCAACCCGGCCCTCACGGCGAAGATCGCCGCCACATTGCAGCACCACGCGGGCGGCGGCTTCGTCTGCGGCATCGGCGCGGGCTGGAAAGAGGACGAGTTCCGGGCCTACGGCTACCCCTTCCCGCCCGCCCGCGAACGCATCGCGCAGCTCGACGAGGCGGTGCAGATCATGCGCCGCATGTGGACGGAACCCGGCCCCGTCTCCTTCGCCGGGGAACACTACCAGGTCACGAACGCCTACTGCGAGCCGCGCCCCGATCCGGCCCCGATCCTGATGATCGGCGGTGCCGGCGAGCAGCGCACGCTGCGCGTCGTCGCACGGCACGCCGACTGGTGGAACGCCGACTACTACACCCCGGACGACTACGGGCGCAAGCTCGACGTGCTGCGCGACCGCTGCCGCGAGATCGGGCGCGACCCGGACAGCGTCGTCCCCACCTACTACGCCGGGGTGAGCATCTCGTACGACGAGCGCACGTTGATCCGGCAACCGCCCGTGGCCTCGCGCCCGAACATGATGGTCCTCTCCGGCACCCCCGACGAGGTGACGGCGCAACTGGAACAATTCGCCGCCTTGGGCGTCGCCCTCGTGCAGATCAACTTCCTCGACTTCCCCCGCAGCACCGAGAGCCTCGACCTCTTCGTGCGCGAAGTCCTCCCCCGCTTCACCCGCAAGGGGATTTGAACGCGAACGGTGAATCGAAAAAGAAGGAATTCACCACAGAGGCACAGAGAGCACAGAGGAAGGACAAGAAACTTTTCCCTGTTTTCTCTGTGCTCTCTGTGCCTCTGTGGTGAATTCTTTCAATCCCTAGTCGAGGCTGAGGATGGTCGCCTTGCCGGTGCCGACGATCACGGTGTGCTCGAATTGCGCCGCGTAGCCGCCGTCGTCGGTGCGCACCGTCCACTTGTCGGTGTCGTAGTGGACTTCGGGCGAGAACTCGGTGATGCATGGCTCGATGGTGATGACGAGGCCGTCCACGAGCGGCACGCCCGTCCCCGCCCGCCCCACGAACGGCACCTGCGGGTCTTCGTGCATCGTGTGACCGACGCCGTGACCTGTGAAGCCGCGCACCACGCCGTAGCCCCGGCCCTCGGCGTACCGCTGCATTGCCGCGCCGATGTCGCCCACGCGGTTGCCGACGACCGCCGCCGCGATGCCCGCCTCCATCGTACCCCGCGCCGCGTCCATCAGCCGCCGGTGCGCGGGCGCGATCTCGCCCACCGCCACCGTGACGCAGGAGTCGCCGCAGTAGCCCATAAGCTCCATGCCCGCGTCTATCTTCAGCAAGTCGCCGGGTTGCAGGGCGTAGTCGCCGGGGACGCCGTGCAGCACCGCGTCGTTCACGCTCGTGTTGATGGCACCGGGGAAGTTCTCCTCGCTGGCGAAGACCGCCACACCGCCGAGGCGGGCGATGTATGCGCGGGCATAGTCGTCGAGTTCCCGCGTCGTCACACCGGGGCGGGACATCCGTGCCAGTTGCTTGAGCAGTTTCGCCGTCGCCCGGTTCGCCCGCCGCAATCCCAACACATCTGCCCGATTCCCTATCACCATCCGCTCATTCTCCCAATCAGTCGAAAGGATGTACCACACAGGCACAGAGAGCACAGAGAAAACGCGGCACACAAGAACCATGATTTTTCTTCTCGCTTCGTCCTCATTTCTCTGTGCTCTCTGTGCCTCTGTGGTGAATCCCTTCCGCTTCCAGCCCTTGCGGGAGCAGGGCGCAACGGGTGCCGGGGTCACACGCGGCGGCGGGGTCGCGGGGGAAGGTATACCCGGCATCGCGCAGCAGGGCGGCGACGCGGCAGATCGGGAAGCCGACCACGCAGGTGTAGCACCCGCCGATGCCCGCCACGAGCGCACCGCCCGCCCCCTGCACCGCGTAGCCGCCCGCCTTGTCGTACGGCTCGTCGGTGGCGAGGTACGCGCCCATCGCCACCTCGGTGAAGGGATGCATCGTCACGTCCGCGACCTCCACGAACGACTTCGTCTCGCCGCCCGTCGCCCGTGGCGGCACGAGGGCCACGCCCGTCGCCACCCGATGTGTGCGCCCGCGCAGGGTACGCAGCATCCGCGCCGCGTCCGCCGCATCGGTCGGCTTGCCGAGGATCGCCCCGTCAATCGTCACCAGCGTGTCGGAGCCGATCACGTAGGCGTCGGGGTGTCGCGCCGCCACATCTTGCGCCTTGACGAGCGCGAGGCTCTCCGCAACTTCGGGCGGCGTCGCCCCGGCGGGCGGCGTCTCGTCCACCCCGCTTGGGATCACGGCGAAGGCGAGGCCGAGCGCACCGAGCCATTCGCGGCGGCGCGGCGACCCCGAAGCAAGGATGAGCGGCGGCATCTCCGGCACGGTTTCTCCCCTTTGAACAGTAGCAGTGGTCAGTCGTTAGTAGCCAGTCAAAGCAGTTTTCGGTGAAGTTGGCGGTATCGGCGTCCCATGTGGCGCGGTGCTCTCAGCCCGTGATTCGTCTCGCGGGCAGGAATCACGGGCTGAGAGCACCGCGCCACATGGGGAGAGTATCCCGCCAATCATCCTGCATCCCGCTCTCAAGACCGCGCATGTCTCCGACTACCGACTGCTGACCCTATGGTAACGCGAACGCCGCCCACGCCTGCCACTCCACAAAACCGAGCGACCGAGCCACGGCGATAGCGGGCGCATCGTCCACCGCGCACGCCCAGAGCGGGCGCGTGCCGCGCTCCGTGCCGATGGCCCCGATCAGGCGGGCGGCGCACTCGCGGGCGAAGCCGTTCCGCCGCGCCCGCTCGATGGTATACGCGGTTAGCAGGTCGTACCGCTCCGTGCGGGCGGCGGCGACCGCGACGGAGACGATCTCGGCTCGCAGGTAGCGGGCATACACCGCACCCTCTCGCAGCGCGATTTCCGGCGTGCCGCCCGCGCCCCACAGCCACGCGGGGAACGACGCGAGATGGCGAGCATCGGCGGGGCGCAGGCGACGGACGCCCCCCGGCGGCAAGGCGCGAAACGCCGCGTCCGTCCCTTCGGGCGGCGCGAATGTTGCCATCGGCACCGGGCGCAGATCGGGCCGTAGCACGGGGATTCGCGCCGCGAGTCCGGCGAGCGCATACACCGTGAGCGGGCCGTTCCCGGTCAAAAACGACGGCAACGCGGGGTGGTCTGCCGCCCCCGCCACGGCACGTACGCGCCGTCCTTCCGCCTTCCACTCTACCGCGACGAGCGCGGGCGACGCGGCATCGTTCACCGACACCGACACGCCTTCCCGACCCGCAAGCAGCGCGGCGCGGGCGAGCAGCGCGGGCGGCTCCTCCGGCACGAGCGGGAGCGCGAGGGGATATGCGGACGGCGACAGGCGGTGTGGTTCCATGCCGCGCATTGTACACGGCGACGCGACGACGCGGCGAACAGAGCGGCGTGCGTGCGTGCGCCCTCCTATGAGGTATTCGGTGGTGTTGCGGCATATATCTGGGTTGGTGGAGGGTGGTGCTCTCAGCCCGCCGCATTAACTTTCCCCGCACAGCGGGCTGATAAACCTTCACAACCAGATCGGGGCGTGCGCGTTTTCGGGGTGGGACGGTGCGCTCGGCCCGTCGTCCGGGGATGACGGGCCGAGCGCACCGTCCCACCACTACCCGATGCAGTCGTGAACCTTCATCAGCCCGCGCCTCAAGGAACACTCCGTACTACCCGATCCCGTTGTGAAGGGTATCAGTCCACCCTCCACAAGTGCCGCAGCCTCACTGTACACCGCTCTCAGGCGTGCTATCGCCCCCCGGCATTGACGATGCGGTAGAGGCGCAGTTTGCCGATCTCTTTTTCGAGCAGCAGCCCCGGCGGGTACTCCTTGCCGAGGTCGGCGAAGTAGCCGGCGAGGTCGCGGTAGCCGACCGCATCGGTGGCGGTGATGAGGTGCGTGACATTGTTGGCGCGGGGATTGGTGGCGAACTGGTTGTAGTCGCCGTCGGAGAGGAGCACGAAACGGGCGGGCTGTCCGCTCATCATCACCACACCCTCGCCCGACACATCGGTGAGCGTGGCGCGACCGGGAACGCGGGCCAACACGTATTCCGCCATCTCCTGTTCCGGGCCGCACACATCCATCACCCGCGTGGGGTTGCGGAGCGACCGGAAGAACTCACGGTCCACCGGCAGGCTGCCGCTGCACACCTGCCCGGAGGTCATGAAACGGTCGGTGCCGCCCGTCTCCATCGCCACCGAGACCGTGAGCGCACCGAGGCCGAGACCGCCGAGCAGGAAGATCGTCGCGGCCTGCCGCGCCGTGCGCGTGGGGGCGACGCGGATCACCTCCGCGACGGCGATGGCGACAGCGGGGATCATCGTGATGTAGAACCGCCAGTAGCCGAGCGACTGCCCCTGCCGGTACGTCACCCACTCGAACACCGGCACGCTCACGAGGATGGCGATCAGCGCGAGGTACGTCGTCTCGCGCCGCGCCACCGCGAGGGCGAACAGTGCCAAGAGGGCCACCGGGAACACGGGGGCGAGGTAGATGGTCGTCTCGAAAATATACGCGAGGAAGTTGAGCGGCGAGACCTGCAACCGCGCCACAACGGGGGACTGCCCGATGGAGGCGACGATGCTCGCGTTCGAGTAGACGCTGTTGAGGAAGTAGAGCGGGTTGCCCTTGATCTGCCAGTTGAAGAGGACCCACAGGGCGGTGATGAAGGCCACGGGCGTCGCATAGGTGACGACGTTCGCGGCGATCACCGAACTGAGGTACCGGAACCGCCGCTTCCCGCTCCGTCCGAGCGGCTCGTGCTGCCACTTGACGAGGGCGACGGCCCCCGCGAACGCGGCGGCGTAGAACCATGCGTCGTAGCGCACGAGCACCATGAGCGCACTGGCGATGCCGCCGAGCATCAGCCAGCCGAGCTGATCGGTGTCCGTCCAGCGCAGGAAGGCGTACGTGCCGAGCGTGACGAAGAAGATGAACAGCATCTCGCTCATGCCGTTCGAGCCGTGGAAGAGCATGAAGGGGTTGAACACCATCAGCAGCGCGATGGCGACGAGCCGCACCGCCCGCCCCAACCCGGCGCGGGCGAAGAGTATGTCGAACACCACCGCCGTGCCGCCCGCGAACAGGGCCGTGACGATGCCGCCGCTGAAGCCGTAGGTGCTGAGGCCGGGAATCTTCACGAGCGGGATTTGCAGGATGCCCAGCAGCGGCGGCCAGATAAAGCCGAGCGACGACAGTTTCGGATAGTAGGAATGCGCCGCCGTGAGCGACGCGAGCGTGCGCGAGAGCGCGTCGCCGATGGCTGCCTGCACGAACAGCATGAACCAGACCGCCGCCGCGAGGCACACGCCGGAGACCGCGCCGAAGACCGCGAGCAGTTCGCTGCGGCGCACCTCCACGGAAACGGCGGACTCGATAGCCTCGGTCGGGGGCCGTGTCGCCCCGATCAGCACGTGTGCCGCCGTGGTTGCCATTCCTCGCCCGCCCTCCCCGTCCCGCCATGGAATGCGCGGTAACTCATGCGTAACTGCGCATTATGTCCACACCATAAAAAGTACGCAGCGCGGATTATAGCAGATCACAAAGCACCGCAACCCGTCACTGCCGCCGCCGCCGATACCGTCGCGTTCCCGCGACAGCCGTTACCGCGCCGTGCCACCGGGGGCGATGCGATAGAGCCGCAGCTTGCCGAGTTCCTTCTCCAGCACGAGGCCGGGGGGGTTGTCGGATTGCACCTTCGGGAAGTAGCCGTCCAGCACGCTGAACGCCGTTTTCTCGCGGGAGACGATGACGTGCGTGACACCGAACGCCAGCGGGTTGGCGGCGATGCGGCTGTAGTCGCCGTCGGAGAGCAGCACGAAGCGGCTCGGCACCTCGCTCAGCATCACCACGCCCTCGCCCGACACGTCGGTGAGCGTGCCGCGCCCCGGCACCTTCGCCAACACGTACACCGCCATCTCGCGCTCGACCGCGCACACGTCGAGTTTCCGCCCCGGCTGGAACAGCGACTGCACGAAATCCTGATCCACGGTGCGCCCGCTGCTACAGATCGGCTTGCTGTCCATGAACCGCTCGGTGCCGCCGATGTCCATCGCGGCGGCGACGGTGAGCGCACCGATGCCGAGGCCACCGAGGAACAGCACCGTGAGGGCGCGGCGCACATGCGCGGCGCGGATCGTGCGCACCACCTCCGCCATCACGATGGCGGCGGCGGGGATGAGCGTGATGTAGTACCGCCAGAAGCCGAAGGTCTGCCCCTGCCGGTACGAGACCCACTCGAACACCGGCACCGAGAGCAGGATGCCCGCGAGGGCGACGTGGCGCGGCGAACGCTCCGCGAGCGTGAGGGCCACGAGGGCCATCAGGCCGATGGGCAGCAGCGGTGCGAGGAACACGGTCGTCTCGAAGACGTACAGGAGGAAATTGAGCGGCGACGCTTGCAGGGCGGTCACGCTCTCGCGCTCCCCGGCCTGCGCCAACACGGCGGCGTTCGAGTACTCGCTGTTGAGGAAGTACAGCCCGTTCCCCTTGATCTGCCAGTTGAAGAGAATCCACAGGAAGGTGATGAAGACCACCGGCACGGCGTAGGTGATGACGTTCGCGCTGATCTGCGGCAGGCGCGGGCTTTGCGCCTTGCCCGTCCGCCCGCCCGGTTCGCGCCAGCCCTGCACGAGGGCGACGGCCCCCGCGAATGCGGCGGCGTAGAACCACGCATCGTAGCGCACGAGCACCATCAGGGCCGTGCCGACGCCCGCCGCCATCAGCCATTCCAGCCGGTCGGTGTCCGTCCAGCGCAGGAAGGCATAGGTGCCGAAGACCACGAAGAAGATCAGCGGCATCTCGCTCATGCCATTCGCGCCGTAGAAGAGCATGAACGGGTTGAACACCATCAGCAACACGATGGCAACGAGCCGTGCGGCGCGACGGAAGCCGGCACGGGCGAAGATCAGGTCGAACACCGCCGCCGTGCCGCCCGCGAACAGGGCCGTGACGATGCCGCCGCTGAAGCCGTAGGTACTGAGGCCGGGGATATGCACGAGCGGAATCTGCAACAGGCTCAGCAGCGGCGGCCAGATGAAGCCGAGCGACGCCAGTTTCGGGTACTGCGAGTGCGCCGCCGTCACCGCCGTGAGCGACCGTGCGAGCGCGTCGCCGATCACCGACCCCACCGCGAGCATGTACCACGCCGCCACCAGCAGACAGACGCCGGAGACCGCGCCGAACACCGCGATCAACTCCCGCTTCTGCACAATCAGGTTTATCCGCGCCGTCGGGGCCGCAGGAACCACGCGAGGGGCCGCGACGGTTCCCGATACCGTAGTTGTCGCCATCGCCGCCACCCTCCCGCCCGAATGGGGCGAACCCCCACAATCGCGCACACCGCGCATATCGCACACACCGTGCGCACCGCGCACACGCACCGACTGTTCGCGCCACGAAACGAAGCGGGGGCAAAGAGATTGCCCGTCACCGACCGAGCTTGCCAGACCACCGAAAAACCACCGTGCGTGGCGACGAACGCCCGAAACCAGAGGCCGTTCCCAGTGTACCAGAAGTTTGCACTCCTACAACGAAAATGCCGTGACGCATTTATCTGCGTGAGGGTACAATCCACACGAGGCCACCTGCGGCAGTCGCACGGGCGGGGCATGTTGCGCGATACTTCCCCCCTCAACGGATGGACGATCCCCGCGCCGCCGAGAGGAGCACCGCACATGGACACACCGACCGACCCCGCCGCGCACCGCGACCTGCCGTTCACGTACCTCACCACGACGGGGCGCGTCACGGGCAACTCGCACACCGTGGAAATCTGGTTCGCGCTCGATCCGCACGACGCGGCGCGGCTCTACATGCTCGCGGGCGGCGGGCGGAAGACCGACTGGGTGCGCAACCTCGCCCGGAATCCCGCCGTCACCCTGAAACTGGGCGACATCCTCTACCCCGCGACCGCCGCCGCCCTCGCGCCCGACGACGCGACCGACGCGACCGCCCGCCGCCTGCTCGTGGAAAAGTACGCGAAGGCGCACGAGTTGGATGACTGGGGGCGCACCGCCCTGCCCGTCGTCTTCGTCCTCGATGTAGCAGGAGCGCGGCCCGCCGAGCGGGCATAGTAGGCAATCGAAGGAGGCAACCCGCCGTGCAAGTACAACTCGCCGTCCACTACTCGCCCGCCTCGGCGGCGTTGCTCGCACGCGGACACATCGCCTTCGACCGCTTCAAGTGTCCCGCGTGGCCCGACCTCGTACGGGAAGCGCGGGCCGTCGCGCCCGTGTACGTGCATCTGCCGCTCATCGTGGGGAGCGGCGTGGGGGACGCACAGGACTCGGAGACGCACGCCCCGCCGGATTGGGCCGCGTTCGAGCGGCTGCTCACCGGGACCGATACGCCGTTCGTGAACCTCCACCTCGCCGCGCACGAGCGCGACTACCCCGGTATCCCGCGTCTCTCAGCCGACCCCGCGCACACCGAACTGGTCGCGGGACGGCTGCTACGCGACGTGCGAGGCGTGGTCGCCCGCTGGGGTGCCGACCGCGTGATCGTCGAGAATGTGCCGGAGGAACCGGGCCGGATGCGGGCGGCGTACCTGCCGGAGACCGTGCGGCGCGTGGTCGCGGAGACGGGATGCGGGCTGCTGCTCGACGTGTCGCACGCCCGCCTCGCCGCGCCCGCGCTCGGCATGGATGCCCGCGACTACATCGCCGCGCTGCCGGTGGATCGCACCCGCGAGATACATATCACGGGCATCCAGCCGTTCGATGAACACTGGGCAAGGGTCTTGCGCGACGCGGGCGTGCCGGAAGCGACGATTGCCGGTTATGCGGGTCGTCCTCTCGATCACCTCCCTTTCACCGATGCGGACTGGGAGTTCGCGGCGTGGGCGATAGGGCGGGTGCATTCCGGGGCGTGGGGCGAGCCGTGGCTGGTCGCGCTCGAATACGGCGGCGTGGGCGGGGCGTGGGGAGCAGTGACCGACGCGGCGGTACTGCGCGAACAGGTGCCGCGCCTCGCCGCGCTGTTGGCGGCGGAATAGCGGTATGACCCCGCCGTTGCAACGATCATACGGGGGTCTCGCAGGGTCACGGGACGGGAGCAGGGAGGGAAGACGATGGCGACGCTGACCGACGCGCAACGGGCGTTTCTCGACGAAATCCGCTATGCTGTGGTGGCGACGATCAACCCGGACGGGATGCCGCAGCAGACGGTGCTCTGGTACGAGGTGCAGGGCAACGAGATCATGATGAACACGGCGCGGGGTCGGCTCAAGGACGACAACCTGCGCCGCGATCCGCGCATTTCGTTCTGTGTCGAGGACGAGTACCGCTACCTCACCCTGCGCGGGGTCGTGACGCTCGTGGATGAACAAGGGCAGGCGCAGGAGGACATTGCCCGCCTCGCCCGCCGCTACACCCCCGACCGCGCCGAGGGGATGGTCGCCAACTTCCGCACGCAGGAGCGCGTCACCCTCCGCATGAGCATTGACCACATCCACAGCAACCGCGACTGACAGGGCGACCGCACGGGGGGTTTCACGCACATGGTCACGCACGCCACCGAGACGAGTGCCGACACGCTCATCGCCCGCTACATCGAGCCGCACCCCGCGAAGCATGGCAAAGTGAACTACCGACTCAAGGCCGAGTACAACGGCGTCCCGATTCGGGCGGTTATCGGAGCGTTGCTGTATGGAAGGGCGACACCAGACGAAGTGATGCGGGGTTACGAGATTTCCCGCGAGGCGTTCGACGCCGCCCTACTCTATTACCTGCGGAATCGCGCGGTGATTGACGCATGGCTGCTGCTTAACCAAGGTGACGAGGACGGTATTATATCTCGACGAAGCGGCGCGTCTTGACCTCTCAGGGGCATTGCAGGCGATGGGATACGAGGTGCGAACAAGCCTGTGGGAGAAACGCCTCAGCACCCTCGATCCCGATCAACTCCTGTTCGCGGTACAGCACGGTTGGACATTTGTGACGCACAACCGCGAGGACTACAAGTTGCTGCATCGGGCATGGACCGTATGGGGAATGCACCCGCCCCATGCGGGCATCCTCGTCCTCGAACAACTCACGGCCCCGGAACCGCTCGCAACAGCGATTGACGAGTTTCTGCGTGCATCGCCATCCCTGACGAACGAACTGTACTTGTGGCGAGAGCGCGGCAACGTCTGGAGCATCTATCAACCTTGACGATACGGGAGGCGACATGAGCACACGGTTCGTCGGTTACTCGGCCTCGATGGAGCAGTTCCACCCCAACGACCTCGTGCGCTGGTCGCAGGAGGCGGAAGACGTAGGTTTCGGCGGCGTCTTCGCCTCGGAGCATTTCCACCCATGGACGCCGGAGCAGGGGCAGAGCGGCTTCGTCTGGACGTTCTTCGGCGCGTTAGGCCACGCCACGAAGACGATGCGCTTCGGCACGGGCATCACCTGCCCGACCTTCCGCTTCCACCCGGCGGTGGTCGCGCACGCCGCCGCCACCACGGCGGCGATGTTTCCCGGTCGGTTCTACCTCGGCTTAGGCTCCGGCGAAGCCCTCAACGAGCACGTCATCGGCGGCGAGTGGCCCGAAGCCCCCACGCGCCTCGCCATGATGATGGAGGCGGTGGAGATCATCAACAAGCTCTTCACGGGCAAGGTCGTCAAGCACAAGGGCGAGTTCTTCACATTGGAGAGTGCCAAGCTCTACACGATGCCCGAAGACGGCCCGCCGCCGATCTACATCGCCACCGCAGGGCCGATCACCGCCGAGCGCACGGGCAAGATGACCGACGGCCTCATCACCGTGGGGGCGGCGGACGAGAAGATCAAGGGCTTGTTCGAGCGGTTCGAGCGCGGGGCGCGGGCGGTGGGCAAGGACCCCGCCACGATGCCGAAGTTGATCCAGATTCATACCTCGTGGGCGGATTCGGAACAGGAAGCCACCGACAACGCGATCCGCGAGTGGCCGAACGGCGGGATGCCCTTCCCCAAGCAGGACATCCGCAACCCCGAAGACTTTCAGGCGATGGCGAAGATGGTGCGCCCGGAGAACTACAAGAACCGCGTGCTGATCTCGCCCGACTGGGAGGCGCACCGCGCCCACGTCCAGAAGTACATTGATCTCGGCTTCGACGAGGTGTACGTCCACAACTGCGGGCGCAACCAGTCGGAGTGGGTCGCGGGGATGGGCAAGCACGTCATCCCGCACCTGAAGTGGCCGGAAAAGGCATCGGCGATGGCGGCGACGGCGGCTCCCGCACCGGCAGCGGCGACCGCCGGGGGCGGCGCGGCGTGAACACGGTCGTACTGGCGGGGGGCGTGGGCGGGGCGAAACTCGCCCACGGCCTCTACCGCGCCCTGCCGCCCGACCACCTCACGGTGGTCGGCAACACGGCGGACGACCTCACGCTCTGGGGTTTACACATCGCGCCCGACCTCGACACCGTGATGTATACCCTCGCGGGGCGGGCGAACGCCGCGACGGGGTGGGGCGTGGCGGGCGACACCTTCACCGCCCTCGACATGCTGGCGGCGTACGGCGAGGATACATGGTTCCGCCTCGGCGACGCCGATTTCGCCACGCACATCTGGCGCACGAATCACCTCCACGCGGGCATGACCCTCACCGAAGTCACGGAGACGATGACCCGCGCCCTCGGTGTTCGCGCCCGCTTGCTGCCGATGTGCGACGGGCGCGTCGCCACGCAGGTCGAGACGCCCGACGGCTGGCTGGAGTTTCAGGACTACTTCGTGCGCCGCCGCCACGTGCCGCCCGTCTCCGCCGTGCGCTTCGAGGGCATCGCGCAAGCGACCGTGACGGACGATGTGGGGGACGCACTGGCGGCGGCAGAGGTGATCGTGTTCGCGCCGAGCAACCCGCTCGTCAGCATCGGCCCGATCCTCGCCGTGCCGGGGTTGCGCGACGCGCTCCGCGAGAGCACGGCGATCAGGATCGGCGTGTCGCCCATCGTCGGCGGGGTAGCCCTGAAGGGGCCAGCCGATCGGATGCTCGCGGCGCAGGGGATGGAGGTGTCGCCCGTGGGGGTTGCACGGCACTACGCGGGCCTGCTCGACGGCTTCGTGCTCGACACGCAAGACGCTACGTACACCGAACGGGTCGCGGCCCTCGGCATGACCGTGCGGGCGGAACAGACCGTGATGCGCGACGACGCCGACCGGGAGAGCTTGGCCCGCGCCGTGCTCGCCTTCGCGGCGGGGCTTGCGGCGGGGCGGGGTGCGACGCCGTGAAGATCGTGGCACTCGTGCCGGTGAAAGCCCTCGCCCGCGCCAAAGGTCGCCTCGCGCCGGTGTTCACGCCGACGGAGCGGGCGGATTTCATGCTGCGGTCGCTCGCACACGTCCTGCGGGCGATTGCGGCCTCCGGTGCGGTGGCGGAAACGCTCGTGGTCAGCCCCGACGCCCGCGTCCTCGCGCTCGCGGCGAAGATGGGCGCGACGCCGCTCCCCGACGAGTCGGACGGCCTGAACCCGGCCCTCGACGCGGCGCGGGTGGCGGCAATCGTGCGCGGGGCGGACGCGATACTCGCCGTCCACGCCGACCTGCCGCGCCTGTTGCCGGACGAGATCGCGGCCCTTGTGGATGCGCTACCCGCGCCGCCCGCCGCCGCCATCGCCCGCGATCACACCGGCAGCGGCACGAACGCGCTGCTGCTCGCGCCGCCCGATGTGCTACCTTTCGCCTTCGGGCCGGACAGTTTCGCCCGTCACCGCGCCGAGGCCGCACGGCGCGGCCTCCTGTACGTCCCGTTCTTCGCCACGGGCATTGCGGGCGATGTGGACACGCCGGAAGATATGCGGGTAGCCGTCAGCGGTCAGCCGTTAGCCGTTAGCCGTCAGCAAATACGGTGCAACTGATGCGTTACCCTTCCCCGCTAACGGCTGATCGCTGACGGCTATGCGACGCAAGGAGCAATCATGACCGTGCAGATATTCGGTGTCGGGGGCATCGGCGAGGTGCAGCCGGGGGACGACCTGCCCGCGCTGATCGCGGACGCGGTTGCGGCGGGCGACATGCCACTGGCGGACGGCGATATCGTCGTCGTGACGCACAAGATCGTCAGCAAATCCGAGGGGCAACTGGTGGACCTGCGCACCGTGACGCCCTCGGAGTTTGCGGTACGCTACGCCGCAGAGTGGGGCAAGGACCCCCGGCAGATAGACGTGGTGCTGCGCGAGGCGAAGCGCATCGTGCGCATGGAGCGCGGCATCCTGATCGCGGAGACGCGCCACGGCTTTATCTGCGCGAATGCGGGCGTGGACGCTTCCAATGTCGCGGGCGATGTGGTCTGCCTCTTGCCCGCAGACCCCGACGCTTCCGCCGCCCGCATCCGCACCGGACTGCGCGAGCGCACGGGGCGCGACGTGGCGGTGATCGTCACCGACTCGTTCGGGCGGGCGTGGCGCAACGGCATCGTCAATGTCGCCATCGGCGTGGCGGGCATGACGCCGCTCTCGGACTACCGGGGGCAGACCGACCCGTTCGGCAACGACCTGCGCGTCACCGTGCTCGCGGTGGCGGACGAGGTCGCGGGGGCGGCGGAGTTGGTGATGGGCAAGGTGGAGCAGGTGCCGGTGGCGGTGGTGCGCGGCTACCCGTACGACCCCGCCCCCGGCACGGGCCGCGACCTCATCATGCCACCGGAGCGCGACCTGTTCCGTTAGGGACGAACATCATGAGCGGCACGCCCGTATTCGCCGGGACGCGGGTGCCTGTGCAATCGCTGTTCGATTATCTCGAAGCGGGGCATCCGCTCGATGAGTCCCTCGACGATTTCCCCACCGTCAAGCGCGAACAGGCGCGGGGGGTGCCGCCGCAACGGGCGCACGCGGCCCTGCTCGCGGCACTCGTGTGAGGGTATTGCTCCACGAGTGCCTGCCGCGCTCGTTGCGCCGCGACCTGCCGGGGCACGACGTGCGCACGGTCTGCACGGGCTACCGCTGGTGGCCCGCCGCCCGATTTTTTCACCGTTCAGCGGGATTCCGTATTCAACCGCATCATGGAACACGGTACACCGCAAAATCAGGGCGATCAAAGAGCGGCGGGCCGACGTCGGCAGGGAGCGGGACAGGGCTGCCGTTAAGCCGGTCAACGTACAGGAGCGTGATGCCCGCCCGTTTCATCCGCGCCAACGTGTCCGGGGCGTTGTTCTGCCACGCCTCCTGAATGGCGAAGCGCGGTCCGGCAAGCGGGATCACCTTACCGGGCGGCGTACCTCGACCCACAAGTGCCACCGTGTGGGCGAGCGGAATCCACAGCCAGAACAGCGCCCCATGGCCCAGTTGCCGCGCAACGAGCAGGCTCACCAACTCCAGACCGTGACCGACGACCCAACCGAGGCCAATCCATGTGAGCCAATCGGTGTGCCACCGGAGTATACGCGACCGCGATCAACCCTGTCGCTACTCCACGGTGCGGGTACAGGGCGTATGCGTTCTCCTATAGTCGGTCGTTGCAGAGGGAATGCGCCCCCTCTGCCGCCCGGAGGGCGGTTGCCCTCCGGGCGGCAGGGGGGTTGGACGCATTTGACGAACACGCATAAGCCCTTCGGTGCGGGTACGCAGCGGCCTCGCGTCGGGCGAATGCGGGGTACGAGAGGAGGTATCACATACACAGGACAGGCACGCCGCGCCGCTACGTCGCTCACCGTCGTTGCTGACATCCCGCCCCGGTGAGAATCGGCACGAATACGCGCACGGGCGGCTCACGCAGGAACACCCCGAACGCGAATGCCACGGGGGCGACCCGCAGGCCACCCCCGCCGCACTGTTCCCCCCTACCGCCCTTCCTTGTCGGTCGCGGGCGGCGGGGTCGGCGGCTCCGCGACCAGCGGCGTCGGCCTGGCGTTCGCGGGCGGCGGCACAAACTTCGCCAGCCGCCCCGCCCGCACGTCCTTCCGCTTTGCCACCACCCGGTACGAGAACGTCCCGTTCGCCTGCTCCATCCGCCTCCCCCGCGCCGCCGCCGTCGCCGTCAGCCCCGCCGCCACCGTGAACCCGCCGCTCGTCCGCGCCGTGACCGACAGGTGGTGCTCGTCGCTATGCGACTCCGTGAAGACATGCATCGTGCTCGCATCCACCACGGCGAGGAAGTCCGCGTCCAGTCGCATCTCCGCTCGCCCTGCCGCGAGCTTGCCCTCGCCGAAGTCCTCGAACCACGCCTCCGGTGCCTCCACGCAGTACAGCAGCCGCAGGCTCCCGTCCGGGTGCGGCACCGCCGCGCTCTTTGTCCCCGTTACCACATGGTTCCCCTGCACGAGCACCAGCCCCTTGCCCGCCCCCGTGCCACTCGCCCCCGCCACCCCCTCGATGCCGTAGCTGTTCGACCCCGCCGCCGTGGCGGTGCCGTAGACCCCCGCCACGTTGGTGCCGGTGCTCACCCCGTA
>JAABUN010004806.1_pt1 | contig 17700 bp, 14 predicted proteins | sample 5559311 | NCBI WGS metagenome assembly JAABUN01 (sample SAMN10711877, study PRJNA513370) | rock metagenome | isolation source: Antarctica rocks | place: Antarctica: Victoria Land, Siegfried Peak sud | reverse complement strand
CGGCGTGAAGCCGGCGCTGTTCAACGCCAACTCCGAGGGCGCCTGCCCCAACTGCAACGGCGCCGGCGTCATCTACACCGACCTGGCGATGATGGCCGGCGTTGCCACCCCATGCGAGGAGTGCGAGGGGAAGCGATTCCAGCCCGAGGTCCTGGAGTACGAACTCGGCGGGAAGGACATCAGCGAGGTGCTTGCGATGCCGGTCACCGAAGCCGAGGCGTTCTTCGCTGCCGGCGAGGCGAACACGCCGGCAGCGCACAAGATCCTCGACCGGCTCGCCGACGTCGGGCTCGGCTATCTGAGCCTCGGCCAGCCGCTCCCTACGCTGTCCGGCGGCGAGCGGCAGCGGCTCAAGCTGGCCACCCGCATGGCCGAGAAGGGCGGCGTCTACGTCCTCGACGAGCCGACCACCGGCCTGCACCTCGCCGACGTCGAGCAGCTGCTCGGCTTGTTCGACCGGCTCGTCGACTCCGGCAAGTCGGTCATCGTCATCGCGCACCACCAGGCGGTCATGGCGCACGCCGACTGGATCATCGACCTCGGCCCCGGCGCCGGCCACGACGGCGGCCGGATCGTCTTCGAGGGCACACCCGCCGACCTCGCCGCCGCCCGCTCCACCCTCACCGGCGAGCACCTCGCGGCCTACGTCGGCACCTGACCGAGGCCGTCGCCGACACCTTGAGACGAGTTCTCTGATCTGTTTCGACTCGTCCCGACCGGTAACGGCACGCGTTCGACAGGGTCGAGTAGGCATCCATCCTGCTCTACCTATGGTCGTATGTGGCACGATTTCGCAGGTGACCAGTGGACCCGCCGCGGCGCAGCACCTGCGCGACCTCGTATGGTTGCGCCGCGTTCGCGACCGGATCGACCGGGAGTACGCGCAGCCGCTGGACGTCGAGGCGCTCGCTCGCGGCGCGCACATGTCGGCCGGGCACTTCAGTCGCGCGTTTCGGCTCGCCTACGGCGAGTCGCCGTACGGCTACCTGATGACGCGGCGCATCGAGCGCGCGATGGCGCTGCTGCGTCGTGGCGACCTCAGCGTCACCGAGGTCTGTTTCGCGGTCGGCTGTTCGTCGCTGGGCACCTTCAGCACTCGCTTCACCGAGCTGGTCGGTGTGCCGCCCAGCACTTACCGGCGTCACGCGGCGCGCGCGACGGCGGGTATGCCGCCGTGCGTGGCGAAACAGGTGACCCGACCGATCAGGAATCGAGAAGCGCGGTCACCGAGTCGCGCCTAGGGTGGCTGCCATGGACATCACGATTCACTCGAGCTTCCTCCGCATGACGACCCGGACGCATCCCTGGCCTTCTATCGCGACACCCTCGGCTTCGAGGTCCGCAACGACGTCGGATATGACGGGATGCGCTGGATCACCGTCGGCCCCGCCGACCAGCGCGGCACGTCCATCGTCCTGCATCCGCCCGCCGCAGACCCCGGCATCACCGACGACGAGCGCCGCACCGTCGCCGAAATGATGGCCAAGGGCACCTACGCCGGCATCAACCTGGCCACCGCCGACCTCGACGGCACCTTCGCGCGGCTGCAGGCCAGCACCGCCGAGGTCGTCCAGGAGCCGACCGAGCAGCCCTACGGGGTTCGCGACTGCGCCTTCCGCGATCCCGCGGGCAACCTGATCCGCATCCAGGAGCTGCGCTGAGCCGTCGGGCGATCGCAGGCATACCCGGACAGAGGGCACATCCCCTCAGCCGCGAGGCCGCGGCACTCACGTGGGCCGCCGAACAGGGAGACGCGTCCTAGGCGCTGCGCTCGAAGGCGACGGCGGTTGCGCCGTCGTGATCGCCGCGTCCCGCTGTGCGGGCGCTGCGGTCAGGTGGTGAGCCGCGCAAGATCCAGGCGCCGTCGGGCCGACGCTCGATCTCGCCTCGGGCCATCAGGTGTCCGAGAGCCGTGGTGACGGAAGGTCGGCGCGCCCCGACCATGCCGGCCAACGTTCGGTGAGGCAGCCGCAGCGCGAGCGCGACACCGTCCGGGCCGACACGACCCCATCGCTCGGCGAGATACCAGAAGAGGGCCAGCAGCCGGTCGTCCACGCGCGTGAGGTGGGTGATGGCCTGCAGGACCGCCAGCCGGTCGGCCCGCCGGGCCGCCCGGTCGATCAGTGTCAGGAGCACCTCCGGCCACGGCCCGGCAGCGGCCGCGAAGCCTGGGCCCAGTTGCGCCACTCTCGTGGGCGCGAGCACGGTCCACTCGATGGTGCGCGGCAGAAGCTCCTCATCGTCGACGGCGTCGTGATGGCGCAGGTAGTCACCCGGCCCGATCAGCTCTGCGCACGGGTGGTCGCCCACGGTCGCCTCGCGAACCAGCAGGCCGTCGAGCACGAGCAGGCCCGAGAGCGGACCGTGCCCATCCGACGCGCCGTTCGGGACCCAGGACCCCCGCCGGAGCGAGACCACGGGCGCGGTCAGCCGCCGTGCGGCAGCTTCCGCTCGCGTGTCGTCCAGGCCTCGGGCGAGGTCTGGATCGTGTTCGAGCAGATGGACACGTGCGGCTCCAAGTACTGTCATCAGATCCCTCGTGACGGCTTAATCCGGACTGCGCTCTGATCCGTTCCGCGCCCTGTATTCGGCAAGGCCGGCCCGTCTCGACGCCGATGAGCGCCCCGGGTCTGCCCCCGGTGTCATCAAGGGAACAGCCGTGACTCTTGATGAACCATAGCGCGAAATGTCGGAAGAACGACTCATTATTCGTCCGTTTTCAAACTTGATCGTCTTGGCGCCCGGCGTTCGCGCCGACGAAAACGGCCTCCAATCGGGGATCGCTACTATTTTTCGCGCCTCGCCTTGCGGGATCGTCTAATGGCAAGACGCCAGCCTCTGGAGCTGGTTATCGGGGTTCGAGTCCCTGTCCCGCAGCTCCTGGTGTCTCGAGCAACCTCCGACTCACGACGCTATGCCACGGCCTGCTCGGCCCAGTCGCGGTAGAGCCGCCAGTAGGCTCCTTCAGCCTCGAGCAGCTCGTCGTGCGTGCCCTGCTCGACGATCCGGCCGTGGTCGAGCACCACGATGCGCCCGGCCCGGCGGATGGTGGAAAGGCGGTGAGCGATCACGATCGCGGTGCGCCCGGCCAGCAGTCGCCGCAGGCCGTCCTCGATCCGCCCTTCCGTATGGATGTCGACGTTCGAGGTCGCTTCGTCGAGCACGAGGATCCGGGGATCGGCCACCAGCGCTCGCGCGAAGGCCACGAGCTGCCGCTGGCCGGCCGAGAGCTGCGTTCCTCGCTCGCCGACCTCCGTGTCGTACCCGTGGTCGAGGCCCGCGATGAAGTCTTCGGCGCCGACCGCGCGCGCCGCTGCCCGAATCTCGGCTTCCGTGACGTCGGGCCGGCCGAACCCGATGTTGTCGGCGATGGTGCCGCTGAACAGGAACGCCTCCTGCGGCACGATCCCCATCTGGGAGCGCAACGACCGGGCCGAGACGTCGCGCAGGTCGTGGCCATCGATCAGGACTCGCCCCGAGGTCGGGTCGTAGAAGCGCGCGACGAGCTTCGCGAAGGTCGACTTGCCGGCGCCCGTGGTGCCCACGAGCGCGACGGTCTGTCCCGGCGGCACGTGGAGTTCGAGCCGGCAGAGGGCATCACCCTCGCCGCCGTAGGAGAACGACACGTCCTCGAAGGCGATCTCGCCGCGCAGCCGCGGCAGCTCGACGGCGTCCGCGCGCTCGAGCAGGTCGGGCTCCTCGTCGAGCAGCTCGAAGATCTTGTCGAGTGCGGCCATGCCGGCCTGGTAGGTCGTGTAGAGCTGGGATAGTGCCTGGATCGGATCGAAGAACAGGGCGACCGCGGTGATGAAGGCCACGAGCGTGCCCACCTCCATCTGCCCGTCGACCACTTGAGCCCCGCCGTACAGCAGGATGCCGACGGTGGCGATCGCGGAGAGCAACTCGACGCCCGGGAAGTAGGCGGCGTTCAGGTTGACCGTCTTCATGTTGGCGTCGCGGTTGTCGTCGTTGAGCTCGGCGAAGCGCTTGAGGTGGCGCGGCTCCTGCGCGAAGGCCCGGACGATGCGCACACCCGACAGGGTCTCCTGGAGGTAGGCGGTGATCTGGGCGACCTTCTCGCGAGTCAGGCGGTAGGCGTCGGCGCTGACGATCCTGAACGCCAGGGATGCGATGCCCAATACCGGGAAGACGGCGAAGGTGAGCAGCGCGAGCTCCGCGTCGAGGACGAAGAGGATGACCGCGGTGCCGATCAGGGTCAGGGTCGCGCCGAACAGGGTCACGACCCCGTCGGTGACGAGCTGGTCGAGCGCCTGGACGTCGTTGGTCATCCGCGAGATGATCACGCCGGCCTGGCGGCGCTCGTAGAAGCCGACCGACAGGGTCTGCAGGTGGGCGAAGATCTGGATCCGCAGGTCCTGCAGCACCCGCTGGCCCACCCAGCCGACCAGGTACGTCTGGGCATAGCTCGCCCCCCAGAAGACGAGCGCGGACACCAGGAAGGCGACGACGACCCAGTTGAGCGTGCTCAAGTTCCCCGGGATGATCCCGTCGTCGATCGCGAGCTTGGCCAGCGGCGGCGGCGCGAGCGTCGCGGCGGTGGCGAACAGCAGCGCGACGAACATCAGGATCGTCCGGCTCCGGTACGGATGCAGGAGCCCGAGCAGGCCGCGCAGCTTGCGTCCCCGACCTTGTCCGGAGTGCAGCCGCCTGCGCACGTCGGCGAGGCGCGAGAGCTCGGGGGGCGGAGCGTGCGAGGTCACAGGCCGGCCACCTCGGCTTCGACGGGCTTGCGGTTGAGGAAGACCTGGTCGGGAAGGCCCTTCTCGGCGATCTCGGCGTAGAGCTCTGACTCGAGGAGGAGCTCGTCGTGAGTCCCACGCGCGGCGATCCGCCCGTGTTCGAGCACCACGATCTCGTCTGCGAGGGCGATGGTGGACAGCCGGTGCGCGATCACGAAGGTCGTGCGACCGGCCATCACCTCGCGCAGGGCGGCCTTGATCTCCTGCTCCGTCGAGGCGTCGACCGAGGAGGTGGCGTCGTCGAGGATCAGTATCCGCGGGTCAGCCAGCAGGGCTCGAGCGATCGCGACGCGCTGACGCTGACCTCCTGAGAGCGTGAGGCCACGCTCGCCCACGCGGGTCTCGTACCCGTCGGGGAGTTCAGCGATGAAGCCCGTGGCCTGGGCCCTGGCGGCGGCGAGCTCGACTTCCTCCCGGGTGGCGTCGGGCCGGGCGTAGGCGATGTTCTCCGCAACCGTGGCCGAGAACAGGAACGGGTCGTCGGTGACCAGCGCGATCTCCCGGCGCAGGGAGACGGGATCGACTTGCGTGACGTCGCTCCCGTCGACCAGGACCCGGCCCTCAGTCGTGTCATAGAGGCGGGGGATGAGCTGGATGAGCGTGCTCTTGCCCGATCCCGTGGCGCCCACGAGCGCCACGGTGGCTCCTGCCTCGACCGTCAGCTCGATCTCATGCAGGGTCGGCTCGTTCGCTCCGGGATAGGCGAAGGTGACGTCGCGCAGCTCCACGCGACCCCGGCCCGCGGGCAGCGCGGGGGCGCCGGGCTCGGAGATGAGGCGCGGCTCGCGATCGAGGATCTCGAAGATGCGGACGCCTGAGGCGGTGGCGCGCTGGGAGAGTCCGAGCGCCACGCCAAGCTGGCGCATCGGCCCGATCAGCATCAGCACGTAGGCGTAGAAGGCGGTGAACTCGCCGATGGTCAGCGATCCGCTGACGACCTGCCGCCCACCCACGAGCAGGACGACGGCCAGGCCGAGCTGGGGCAGGAACCCGATGAACGGGTTGTAGAACGCCCGCAGCCGATTCGCGTGCATCGACTGCTCGAACACGCGCGAGACCGACGCCCTGAAGCGGGCGATCTGGCGGTCCTCGCGCGCGAACGCCTTGACCACGCGAACGCCGGACACGTTCTCCTCGGCGTCCGCGGTCAACTCGGCGATCCGCTGCTGAACCTCTTGCAGCGACGGCCGCGAGCGCCGGTTGAAGCGAGCTGCCACCAGCACGACGAAGGGGACGGGGATGAGGGCGAGCATCGCGAGCCCGGGCTTCGTCAGGAGCATGGCCGCGGCGGCCAGCCCGATCGTCAGCGCGCTCTGGACGATGAAGACGAGCCCGTAGCCGAGGAAGAAGCGCACGGACTGGAGGTCCACGGTCGCGCGCGACATGAGCTGGCCGGTCTGCTGGCCGTCGAAGAATCCGAGCTCGAGCTCCTGCAGATGAGCGTACATCCGGTTCCGCAGGTCCTGCTCCACGCCGAGCGAGACCCGTCCCGCCACCAGTCGGCGGGCCGCGGAGAACCCCAGGCGCAGGACCCCCACCGCGAACATGGCCAGCCCGAGCGTCTGCAAGCCGCTGCGATCGCCCGCGCGGATCTCGTCTATGGCTCGGCCGGTCAGCCACGGAAGCGCCACGGTGCCGCCCATCGCGAGCGCGGCGAGGACGAGCGAGAGGATGACCGCACCGCGGTACGGCCTCAGGAAGCCCAGGAGACGGAGAAAGGTGCTCACGCAACCACACGATAGAGACGGTCCACCCCTGGTCTACGGGGGTGCCCCGACCCCGGAGCATCCTCCTTTGTCACTGTGCAACACTCGCGCCCTTCCGATGACCGATCCGATCGTCCTTCGCAACCGCTTCGCCATGGTCAAGGGCGCCTGGGAGGACCACCTCCGGGGCGTCCCGTTCCCCCAGCTCGGGGAAGGCACCGCCGAGGAGAAGATCGAGCGCCTCGAGCTGGCGCTGGTCGACGAGATGCGGGCCCGCGTCCATCCGGAGCGCGTCGAGCAGACCGCCGACGCGATGTGGAGTCTGGTGCATGCCCGCCCCGACGACGACCCGGTCAAGCGGCGCGTCACCGAGCACCACGAGGCGCTCGCCCGGCTCGGGCCCCGCCCGTTCTAGGGCTCTCGGCGTGCGCCCCGCCGCCGGCTTGTGCGACTCCTGCATGCATCAGCATCTTGTGCACACCACGCGGGGCTCGACCTTCTCGCTCTGCCGCCGCTCGCGCGTGGAGCCGGAGTACCGGAAGTATCCGCCCGTGCCCGTCCGCGTGTGCTCGGGCCACGAGCCTCGGCCCAAGCCGGCCTAGAGGGCGGTGACCGCCTCGGTGATCGGGATGTCGCCTTCCAGCGTCTCGAATGTAATACCGACGGTCGACGGCGTGTCGAGTACCGCGACGAGCGTGGCGGCCACGTCGTCGCGCGGCACCGTGCCCCGACGCCCGAGCGAGACGGCGGCCGAGATCAAGCCTGTGCCGGGATCGTTCGTGAGCCCACCCGGGCGCACGATCGTGTAGTCGAGGGCGCTGGCGACGAGGGCCGCGTCGGCTTCTCCCTTGGCCCGCTGGTATGCGCGCATAGCGTCGGGCGATCTGTCGGGGTCGCCGGCGCCCATCGAGGAGACCATCACGTAGCGCGCGACTCCGGTGGCCATGGCGGCCTCGACGAGCTTGACGGCGCCGCCGTAGTCCATGCTGCGCTTGCGCTCGTCACCCGATCCTGGTCCGGCCCCCGCCGCGAAGACGACCGCGTCGGCACCGTCGAGGTAGGGCCTGGGATCTTCTGACTCGAGATCGCAGACGACGGCCTCGGCGCCGATCGCCTCCAGGTCGGCGGCGTGATCGGGGTTGCGGATGAGCCCGCGTGCGCGATCACCGCGAGCGCTCAGGCGCTCGAGGAGGCGCAAGCCGATCTGCCCATGGCCACCGGCCACCAGGACGTCCATGGACGCGAGTCTAACTGCGGCGGCCCGGCGGGCATCGAGGGGCTCGTCCTCACACGAACAGCCGCCGGTCCGGGTGCACAAAAGCGCGTCGCGCAGCGGGGAGTCGCTCCCGTCGATGGAGAGCACTCCGTGCTTGACGAGCACGGAGATCTCGATCACGTCCGCGCGAAGGTCCAGCGCCGTCCCGAACGCGCCCCGGCGCTCGGTGGTGCGCCGGAAGTCCGTGCCGTCCGCGACGACGAGCGGCGCCGGCGAGTACGGGAACAGGCCCGGGCCCTGCAGGTCCCAAGCCGCGTCGCGTGACGGGTGGCGCACGAAGCCCGGTCCCCAAGGCCCGAAGAAGGCGTCGGTCACTCCGGCGGTCGCGGCGCCGTAGGCAGGGAAGTCCCCGCCGGCGCCTCCCGCACGCAGGACGTCGTGCATGCGCTGCCAGACGTCGACCCCGCCCTGCTCGAGCAGCGAGAAGAATCCGATGGCGGTGTACTCACGGATGCCAGGTCTGTCTCCGGGCGCTGTAGCCAGCCGTTCCAGTCCCCTCCACGCGGCTTGTCCGCGCCATTCCACTCGCGGCCGACGGTGTTCCCCGCCCATGCCGCTCCGCCCTCGATGACCCATTGCGGGACGCGGGCTTCCTGGGCGACCGTGCCGAAGTGCTCTTCCCGCGCGCAATGGAAGACCTCGTGGGCCATGATCGCCCGCTGGTCGGCTAGGACGCTGACGCGCAACGGTGGGGCGACGAAGATGTTGCACGTCTGGTTGGCCGCGGTCGCCGGATCCGGGTCGAGCCAGCCCGGCACGGTCTAGGCGGGCGCGGCCTTGCCGCCCGCGTCCGGGATCACGTCGGTGTCCAGGAAGCTCAACGAGAGCCCGTGAGCGAAGGAGTAGCCGTGGGCGGCGATCCGGCGGCGGACCTCGATGGCGCTGCGTGCCGCAGAAACGTCGGGCAGGGACCGGCCGGTGCACCACCGTGGTGCCGACCGGCTCCGTCGCGCTCAGGGCGAACGGCAGGGAGTCGATCGCCTTCGACGGGGCGGGTGACGGGTCGAACGCTCGCTGCTGGTCGCTACCGGATCACGGCCACGGCACGGACGCAGCCGGCCACGTGTCTCGCCCCATCACTGCGACCTTCACGCTGCGTGCTCGGTCGCGCTGAACCGCCATGCAACGGGATCTATTGCGTCCGCGCACCCCGGCGTTTCAGCGAAGCCTGCAGCGTCAAGACCCTCCGGGCCGAGGCCCGCACCTGCACGGCGAAGGCCGGCGAACGACGCGCTTCGGCGAGCAGGCGGCGGTAGACGCGTAGGTAGGAGCCGGGACCGGTGGTGAGGATGAGGTCGACCCCCGCGGCCACCGAGCGCCGCGCCGCCGCCTCCACGCTGCCCGTTTCGAGGACCGCCGCGGCTTCGAGCGAGTCCGTCAGTGCCACGCCGCGAAACCCGAGGCGTCCCGCAACAGGCCGTTCACCACCGCGGGGGACTGGGAAGCGATTCGTCGTGCGTCGAGGGTGAGGTAACGCGCGTGACTCACCATCACCAAGGGAACGCCCGCCTCGACCGCTGCCTCAAACGGGGCGAGTGTCGGCGCCTCGGCGATGTCCACGGGGCCGTCGTCGGTATTCACCGGCGCGGCGCCGAGACCCGGGAAGTGCTTGACCGTCGGAGCTACCCCGCCCGCGCGGAAGCCCGCCACCGCTTCGCCCACCGCGGAAGCGACACCGCCGGCGTCCGAGGCGAACGCCCGACCCGCCAGCGCGGATCCCGCCGCCGGCACGTCGGCTACCGGCGCCAGCGCCACGCTCACGCCGGTGGCGCGCAGCTCACGGCCGGCTGCGCGCGAAGCGCTTCGCACCGTGCCGGCCGCCGCCTGCCCGGTGGCACTGTCTTCGGGTCCGGCCCAGGGGACCATGCGGACGGCGCCTCCCTCCTGGTCGGCCAGCACGAGAGCGCGGCCGTCGCTCGCGCGGGCGATGGCGCCCGTGAGGGTCCGCAACTGCGCGGGGTCGCGCACGTTGTCCGCGAAGAGCACCACCCCCGCCGACCGGTGCTCGCGCAGCGCGCGGCGCACGTAGGGCGGCAGCGACGGCCCCGTGAAGCGCAGGATCACGAGCCGGCCGACGTCTTCCGCCAGCGGCGCTCCTGCCCGGGCGGGCGTCGGCCGCTGTGCCGGGACGCGACGAGCTGCGGACGGTTCGGGCGGCATCGGGCGCGGTGCCGGGGTGCGCCGAGCTGCAGGCGGTTCGGGCGGCGGCGGCGCATCGTCGTCCCCTGAGCCGATTGCGACACCCACGGTGGCGGCCACTGCGGCCACGGCCCCGAAGGCGATGCGCCGGGCGGCCGGGGTCACGCGGTGACGCGCGTCCGCTCGGCGGTCCGAGCGGCCGCCGGCGATGCAGGAGGGCGCCGCTGGATCGCTCGCGCGCCGCGGCCAGGGGCCAGGGTGACCCCGCGGCGCGCGACCTTCTCCGGGCGCCGCGTCGTCGCCTCGAGCGTCGAGGCGCCGAGCACGGTCCGAATGATGGTCCGCATCTCGAAGCGCGCGAAGCTCGCTCCGAGACAGCGTCGCGTCCCGCCTCCGAACGGGATCCACGAATAGCCGTCGGGCTTGCGGGAGCCCAGAAAGCGCTCGGGCCGGAACGAGAGGGGAGAGGGGAAGGCATCCGCTCGGCGGTGCAGCAGGGAGATCGACGGCATCAACGTCACGCCCGCAGGAAGGAGGTGCTCGCCGAGCGCCCACGGCTCCGTTACCACACGTCCGAGATTCGACAGGATAGGCCGCAGACGCAGGGTCTCGTCGACGACGGCGTCGAGGTAGTCCGTCTCGCCGGCCGCGATCGACCGTTCGAGCTCCTTCCGCACCCCGGGGAGACGGAGCAGTCGCTCGAACGCCCACGCCAGCGCGGTGGCGGTGGTCTCGTGACCGGCCACGAGGAGGGTGACGAGCTCGTCGCGGATCTCGCTGTCGGTCATCGGCGCGCCGGCTTCGTCGCGGGCGAGCAGCAGCGTCGACAGGACGTCCTCGCGTGCGGCGAGATCGGCGAACCCACGGCGCGCGGTGATCTCCGCGTACACGAGCTCGTCCACGGCAGCCAGCCGCGCGGCGAAGCGCTTCGTTGATCCGCCGTCGCCGATGGTTCCGTTCGAGAGCACCGACAAGAGCACACGCACACGGCCACTCAAGGGCTCGAGCACGGCCCGCAGCGCGGCCGCCAGTTCCGCCTGCCGCGCCGCCTCGCGGACACCGAATACCGCTCGCACGATCACTTCGAGCGTGATCTCCTGCATGGCGGGCAGCAGCGAGAACGGCCGGCCGACAGGCCAGCTCTCCACTTCAGACAGCGTGGCCCGCTCGATCACCGTCTCCCAGGAGCGCATCCGCTCGCCGTGGAAGGGCGGCAGCAGCAGGCGCCGCTGGCGCAGGTGCTCCGCGCCGTCGAGGAGGAGGACGGAGCGCTCGCCGAGCAGCGGGCCGAGGGGGGCGTTGGATTCCCCTGCGTGCAGCACTTCGGGCGAGGCGGTGAAGACGGCGCGAACCTCCTCGGGACCGCCGATGACGACGAAGGTTCCGAAGCCGGCGGCGCGCACGGTGAAGACGTCGCCGAAGCGGCGATGGCTGCGGAGCAGAAACGGCAGCGGTGAGGCCACGAGCAGGATGGACTGCAGCAGCGACGGGAGCCTCGGGCCTGGTGGGAGGGACGGAGAGGGGGTCATCACCGTCGAGTATCGCGGCGCCGAAGACGGGCGACCGCCGATCGGGCGCGTCAGGAGCCGGCGATCCAGACGCGCGCGACGGCCGCGGCCGGCGTGGCCTCCCCGGGGCCTCCCGTGGCGAAGGCGACCCGATCCGGGCGCAGGACGACCCAGGTCGCGCGATGACGCTCGAGCCACGCGGCGATCTCTCCATCGCAATCGTCAACGGCGCCGAGAACCCGCGCTCCGAGGGCCTTCCAGGCCGTCGCCTCATGGCAATCGAGCTCGCCCAGCACCGTCCAGCCAAGCCCCAGGACGTCGTCGAGCCGTGTCCGGCGGCCGGACACCCGAACCGTGGGCTGGGGGAAGAGCTGCCCGACCCCGGCCCGGCGCGGCCGCAGCAGGACGCCTCGGCGGAGCCTGGGCTGGGGACGCGCCTGCTTTCGCAGCCAGCTCCCGACGGGAGTCGGGTCGATCGTGAACATGACCGCGTCGCGCATACCCGCCAGCCGCGGGCGACGGGTCTGGAGCACGGCGCCCCAGTACCGCGCCACGCGGGTGACCGACCGCACCTCCGGCCGTCGCTCGATCTCGTAGGTGTCGAGCAGTCGCGCAGGCGCTCCCTGCACCACCGCATCGAGCTTCCACGCGAGGTTCGCCGCGTCGCGGATGCCCTGCGCGAGCCCCTGACCGCCGAAGGGCGGCATGAGGTGCGCGGCGTCACCCGCCAGCAGCACCCGGCCCGCGCGCCAGCGGTCGGCCGTGCGGGCGTGGAATTCATAGACGGCCTGGCGCTCCACCGTTCCCTGCACCGATCCGGGCGGCACTCGGCCGTCGCCCTGAAACTCCCAGCGGTGACGGCCGGGCGCGGTGGGCAGCGTCACCGCGGGCCGGCGCGGATCGCCGTTGAAGTGGACGTGATCGCGGTCATCTGGAGTGGACACCACCCGCGTGTCGATCACGAGCCAGCGCTGGGCGAAGGTCGAGCCTCCGAAGCGGATGCCGCTGAGTCGCCGGACCGCGCTGGCCGCGCCATCGCAGCCCACGACCCACGCCGCCTCGACCGCCGTGCCGTCCGACAGCCCGACCCGGACGGCGTCCTCCGCGGGTTCGAGGCGCTCGACGCCCACGCCCCAGGACGTGCGGACCGATGAGAATCGGCCGAGGCCGGCCAACAGCACCCGCTCGGCCCCGGGCTGATGCCAGCCCACCAGGGAGGGGTGCCCGCTCGGCCCCGGTCCGGTCTTCAGAAGGGTCAGCCGGCGCCCGTCCGCGGCGACGAAGCTCACCCTGGGCTGGACCGCGAGGTGTGGGTTGAGGGCCTCGACGAGCCCGACGCTCTGGAAGCTGCGCAGCGTGCGGTCGTCCGTGGTCGCCGCCCGCGGCTGGGCGGACGGGCCGGAGGCCGGATCCACCGCAAGGACTCGCAAGCCGCGGGCGCCGAGCAGGTTGCCCAGCAGCTGGCCGACGGGCCCGAGCCCGGCGATGAGGACGTCGTACGGCATGCCCTCATCCTGGCGGGCTCAGCTTCCGCGCCTGACCAGCTTGCCCTCTGAGAGGCCGTCGAGGTCCACGTCGTCGAGCGTCGTGACGACCAGATCGGCGTCGGCGCCCGCCAGCAGGTCCTCGTCGTCGGCGCGGGCGAGGCCGAGGGCGGCCATCTTGCCCGCCTTGGCGGCCTCGATGCCCGACTGCGCGTCCTCGACCACGAAGCACCCATCGCCCGGAACACCGAGTTCCTCCGCGGCGGTCAGGAAGATCTGCGGATGGGGCTTTCCCTGCTCGAAGTCTCGACCCGAGATGTCCGCGTCGAAGAACGCGTGCAGGCTCAGCCCTTCGGTGATGAAGTCGTAGTCCAGACCCTCCTTCTCCGCGAACTCGTCGAGAAAGATCTTCTCGAGGAACAGCTTGGCGTTCTTCGAAGACGAAGCGGCCGCCGTCGGGATGCCGGCCCCCTTGACCGCCAGGGCAAAGCGCAGGGCATCGGGATACGCCTCGAACTGGCCGGCTTCGATCAGCTCGACCACCATCTCCTGCTTGAGGTCTCCGTAGGCCTTGGACCGCTCTTTCGCCTCCGGCACCCCGAAGTATTCGAGCGCGGCCTGGGCGCCGCTGAAGCGCGGCTTGCCCGACATCACCTGCTGGTAGACCTGCGGGGTGAACTTCTCGGGGGAGTAGGACGTCTTCGCCGCTATGTCGCTCCAGTCCGATTCCATGAGCTGCTGGAGGGACTGCTGCCACGCCTCCTCATGCGGCGAGTTGACCAGCACACCGTCGACATCGAAGATCGCGCCTCGAAATCCTGTGGACATTCGTCTCCTCCTACAGCTTGAAGGTGTGCTGGTCGCCGGCACACAGCTCGTGGACCTCGTCGCCGAGGCCCACCTTGATCGGACTGCTGAAGCCCTCGGTCGGCGCGGTGACCGTCAGCTTGCCGTCCCCGAGCGCGACTCTCATCGGCGTCCCCCGGAACTGCATGGAGAAGGACAGGCCGTTGAGCTTGTCGGTCAGCCGTGGCTTGAAGTAGAGCGCTCCGTCGCGCACTTCTGAACCGACGTACGTGCGCTGGACGAGGTCGAGCGTCCCCGACATGACGCCCATGTGAATGCCCTCCTTGGTGGTGCCGCCCTGGACGTCGCCGATGTCTGACTCGAGCGCCGCCACAAAGCGCTCCCACGAGCTCTCCGGGTCGATGCCGGCCAGGACGCCCGCGTGCGCGACGTAGCTCAGGGTGGAGCCGTGAGAGGTCCGCTCGTCGTAGTAGTCGATGGTCTTCGAGACGGTCTCCGGCCCGAAGGGGTACCCGAGCTGATCGAAGAGCTGCTGCAGGTCCTCCGGGCTGAACAGGAAGAAGAGCAGCACGGTGTCAGCCTGCTTGGCGAGCTGGTAGCGGTCTGGGTCGTCACCCTCGGATTTCAGGATCCGGTCGAGCCGCTGGATGTCGTCGTACTTCTCCCGGTAGGCGTCCCAGTCGAGCTCCTCGAGGTCGCCGTAGCCCTCGAACTGGCTGATGATCCCGTCGCCGTGGAACGGCACGAACATCTTCGTGCTCATCGCCTTCCATGTGGCGATCTCATCGTCTGTCAGGCCGAGCCGCGCCCGCAGCGCTTTCGCCCGGCTGTCAGGCAGCAGGTCGAGCACCTTCTGGGCCGTCTCCGCGATCCAGGCGACCATCACGTTCGTGTAGGCGTTGTTGCGCACCCCGCCTTCGTCGGCGCCGGGGTAGCGCTCGTGGAACTCGTCGGGACCCATCACCCCGTGGATCTCGTAGCGGTCGCGCTCCAGGTTGAGGTGGGCGATGGAGGCCCAGAAGCGAGCGATCTCGAGCATCATCTCGGCGCCCTGGTCGCGGAGGAAGCGCAGATCGTCCGTGGCCTCGAAATACCGCCAGATGTTGTAGAAGATCGCCGCGTTGACGTGGCGCTGGTTATGACTGAAGTCGGGGTCCCACTGGCCTGAGAGCGGGTTGAGGTGGACGACCTGTGTCTCCTCCTTGCCGTCGCTTCCGCTCTGCCAGGGATACATCGCCCCCGCGTAACCGGCCTCGCGAGCGGCCGCACGCGCCTCGCCCAGGCGCCGGTAGCGGTACATGAGCAGAGAGCGGGTGATCTCGGGGAGCCGGAAGTTCAGGAATGGATAGACGTAGAGCTCGTCCCAGAACACGTGGCCGCGGTACGCCTCGCCGTTGATGCCGCGGGCGGGAACGCCCGCGTCCTGGTCTGTCGTGTGGCGCGAGCAGACCTGCAGGACGTGCGAGATGTGCAGGCGCAGGAGGAGCTGGACGCGCTCGTCGGAAGGGAGCTCTATGTCGCATACGCGCCAGAGCTCATCCCAGGCCTCGCGGTGTCGGTCGAGCGCCTCCTCGAAGTCCGGGTACCGGGCGGCCGACTTGCCCGCATTCCCGAGCGGCTCGTTGATCGCGCGGTCGTGCGACGAGTAGAAGGCGACGATCTTCTCGACGCGGACAGTGGCGCCCTCCTCGACGTCGAAGGCGAGGACCTGCTGGATGTAGTCCTCCATCTGGTAGAGGCTCCGCTCGGGCTCGACCTGCTCGTCGTCACGGAATGCCCGCGTGCGCGCGGCTTCGGCCACGTAGACACTGGATTGGCGGGTGCGCACCTTGACCGCGATCACCTCCGGCCCGAAGGTCCGGGGGGAGACAGGGTCCAGGTGGCGGCCTTCGAGATCGCGGTAGCGGGCGACGCCAGAGTTCGTCACCCGGCCGTCGAGCGCCGACACCACTTCGAGCCTGCCCGACCAGTTCTCCGGGGTGATGGTCCACTCGATCGCGCCCTGGTGGACGTGCGCCATGGAAACGAAGCGGCGACTGCGCAGCGAGGTCTCGCGGCCGGTGCGATCGCGGAAGCGCATCTCGCGCGTGACCAGCGCACAGCGGATGTCGTACTCGTGCCGGTAGGCGAGGACTTCCACGTTGTCGAGCCGGATCGCCTCCTCGTTCTCGATCCGGAGCTTGAGCGCGAGCCAGTTGGGCAGGTTGACGAGATCCTCGTTGAGGACCGGGCGTCCTCCCATGATGGTCGTCTCGCGGTTGTAGATCCCGTGGGCGTAGGTGCCGGGGTAGTGCACGTCATCGACGTCCTCCCACTCAGCCGCGCCGCGGGTGCAGAAGTAGCCGTTGCCGGTCGAGGTCAGCGCCTCGCGCAGGCCCTCCACCTCGGGCTCGAAGGAGTCGTAGGCGATCGTGAAGGCGCTCATCGTGCCAACCCGTCGAGGAAGCGCTCGACGTCACCGATCGACTGCAGGACGTACCGAGCGGCGGTGGGCCGGTCAGCCCCCTCGAGATCATCAGCATCGCCGACGAAGATGCCGATGCCGCGGTCGGCCAAGGCGGCGAACGCGTCCTCGTCGGTGACGTCGTCTCCCAGGTAGAGCGGGACGATGTCGTCTCCGTCGAGCTGCAGCGCCTCTATCAGGTGCAGCACGGCCTTGCCCTTGTCCCAGTCGAGCTTGGGTTGGATCTCGAAGACCATCTTCCCCGGGGTCACCTTGAGGTCGTCGGGGTGCTCGGCGAGGATCGTCTCCACGATCCGTCTGATCTCGGGCTTTGCGTCCTCGGCGACCAGCCGGTAGTGGACGGCGACGGAGGCCTTCTTGGGCTCGACGGCCGCCCCTTCGATCGGATCGACCTCGTCGCTCAGACGGGCCTTGATCCCGTCGAGCAGCTCCTCGAAGCCCGAGCCGGCGTCGTGCTCCATCTCACCCTGGTCCGGGCTCCAGATGTCAAAGCCGTGGCTACCCGCCACCACGAGGTCGTCGATCCCCATCAGCGCTTGGACCACCGGCCGGTCGCGCCCGCTGACCACGCAGACCGTGCAGCGTTGCGCGAGTCCCCGGACCGCCTCGCGCATCGGTTCGGAGATCACCGCATCCTGCGGGCGGTCGACGATCGGCGTCAGCGTCCCGTCGTAGTCGAGGAATACCGCCGGCTGGCGGCCGGCCAGCTCGTCCTCCAGGCTCCCATCGAGGGGATCGGGCAGATCCCTCACGAGCGTGCTCCCTTGTAGCGCGCGATCAGCGCGTTCGTCGACGAGTCATGCTCGAGATCCTGTGAGTCGTCGCGCAGCTCCTCCGCGATTCGCCCCGCGAGCGCCTTGCCGAGTTCGACGCCCCACTGATCGAAGGGGTTGATGTCCCAGACCGCCCCTTGCGTGAACACGCTGTGCTCGTAGAGGGCGACCAGCTTCCCGAGCATCGCGGGGGTGAGCTCATCGGCCAGAAGCGTGTTCGTCGGCCGGTTGCCCTCGAAGACCCGATGTTGCACCAGCGACTCAGGCACGCCTTCCTGTCGCACCTGGTCGGCCGTCTTACCGAAGGCGAGGGCCTCGGTCTGCGCGAAGACGTTGGCGGTGAGCAGGTCGTGATGCTCAGCCAGCGGGTTGAGCGACCGCTCGAACGCGATGAAGTCGCACGGGATCAGCCGCGTTCCCTGGTGTATGAGCTGGTAGAAGGAGTGCTGGCCGTTCGTGCCGGGCTCACCCCAGTAGATGGGGCCTGTCTCGTACGCGACGCGCTCGCCCGAGAGGGTCGTGGACTTGCCGCTCGACTCCATCGTGAGCTGCTGGAGGTAGGCCGGGAAGCGCTTGAGGTACTGGTCGTAGGGGAGGACGGCGACCGTCTGCGCACCAAAGAAGTCGGCGTACCAGACCGTCAACAGGCCGAGCAGCACGGGCAGGTTGCGCTCGAAGGGCGCGGTGCGAAAGTGCTCGTCCATCGCGTGGAAGCCGTCGAGCATCTCCCGAAAGGCTTCGGGACCGACGGCGATCATGGTCGATAAGCCGATCGCCGAGGTC
>JAABUN010004805.1_pt1 | contig 17703 bp, 17 predicted proteins | sample 5559311 | NCBI WGS metagenome assembly JAABUN01 (sample SAMN10711877, study PRJNA513370) | rock metagenome | isolation source: Antarctica rocks | place: Antarctica: Victoria Land, Siegfried Peak sud | reverse complement strand
TCGGCGAGGTAGCCGGTGCTGCCCAGCGCCTGTGCGACGCGCTCCGGACTGGCCAGCACATCAGCGGGGAGCATGTGCAGAGCATCGCTGACGTGGCGCGGGTTGTGAAGTCGAGATCAGCGCTCGCCGTCAGCGCTCGTAGTCGGTGAGGTCCGCAGGCGTGTCGAGGTCACGACCGGAGGCCAGGTCACCGCACTCCACCAGGGTCGGCCGCGTCCTGCGCAGGTAGGCACGGGCACCCTGGTCGCCGGCAGCCGAGTCCATCACCCCCTGCCAGTGCGACTGGCCCAGCAGCACCGGGTGGCCGGGGACACCGTGGTAGGCCGCTCGCGCCAGGGTGTCGTGTCCGTGCGTCTCCTCGAGGACCCGCGCGATCACTTCGTCGGTCACGTCGGGCAGGTCGACCAGGTGCACCAGCACGACGCGGGGGCACTGTCGGCCCCGGGCGGCCAGGACGGCCAGCCCGGTCCGCAGGGACTCCCCCATGCCCTGCGCCCAGGTGGCGCAGATGGTGGTCTCGACACGATCTGCCCACGTCGGGTCGCGGTGATCCAGCAGCTGCCGCACCTCATCGGCAGCGGCCCCGAGGACCACGAGGACATCCGCGCATCCGGCCTCCAGCAGTCGAGTGACACCACGGTCGACCATGGCTTGACCCTGCACCTCGACCAGAGCCTTAGGGGTGCCCATGCGCCGGCCTCCTCCAGCGGCGAGCAGCAGCCCGGTGACGCGGGCCGGGCTCGGGCGAGCGGACGACATACCCATGACATCCAGTCTCGTGCATGCTTGGGCAGATGAGCATCAAGGTCGAGATGGGCCAGCTGGCCGAGACCATCACTCAGCACGACTACGCCTACCTGCTCAGTCCGGGCGGAGCCAGACCGCATGTGGTCCAGGTGTCGCCGGTGGTCGAGCCCACCGGGCTGCACCTCCCCACGCCCGGGCGGTCGGCGCTGCGCCTGGCAAGTGAGCACCCGGCGGTCACCGTGTTGTTCCCGCCCCGCTCGCCCGGCGGCTACTCCTTGATCGTGGACGGGGTGGCCGAGCGCGAGGGCGACAACCTGCGGGTGGCCGTGGACCATGCGGTGCTGCACCGACCCGCGGCCCCGGACTCTCCCGCGTCGACGACCGGGTGCGAGAGCGACTGCTGCAGTGTCGAGGCATAAGCCGTCAGCGGTCGACCGCCGTGCAATGACCTGCCGTTGACCGTAGGGTGGTGTGCTCGTGAGGAGATTCAGATGAGTGTGCCCCAAGCGCTCGTGGGCGGCCGCTACCGCCTGATCGAGGTGATCGCCCACGGCGGGATGGGTGTGGTCTGGCGAGCGCGGGACGAGCGCCTCGACCGGCCGGTGGCCGTCAAGGCGCTGCGGACGCACCCCGGGATCACGGAGCGCGAGGCAGAGATCGCCAAAAACCGGGCCATTCGTGAGGCACACATCACGGCTCAGCTCGAGCACCCGCATGCCGTCCCCGTCCTCGACGCCGTCGAGCACGAGGGGCAACCGTGCCTGGTGATGCCCTACCTGCCGTCCACCCCGCTGTCCGCCGTGCTGCGCAAGCGCACGACGCTGCCGCTGCGCGACGTGATCCGGATCGGGGCCCAGGCTTCCTCCGCGCTTGCGGCAGCGCACCGTCTGCGCATCGTCCACCGCGACGTCAAGCCGGGTAACGTCCTGATCACCCGTGACGGGACGGCTCACATCAGCGACTTCGGGATCTCCCACGCGATGGGTGATGCCACCCTGACCGACACCGGCTTCTTGCACGGCACACCGGCCTACCTGTCGCCGGAGGTGGCCCGCGGGGGCAGTGCCACCTTCCCCTCCGACGTGTTCTCCCTCGGGTCGACGCTCTATGCGGCGCTTGAGGGGGCGCCGCCCTTCGGCTCGGATCCCAACCCGATTGCTCTGCTGCACCGGGTTGCAGCAGCCAAGGTCGAGCCCCCCATCCACGCCGGCGATCTGGCGCCGCTGCTGGTGCAGATGCTGTCGGAGGAGCCCCGGGACCGTCCGACGATGGAGGTGGTCGCGGCCTCGTTGGCAGATCTGAAGGCTCGAGGAGCAGCCGATGAGGGGACCCGGCCGGTGGCTGCTCCCCGCGAGAGCGCCCAGCGGTCCTCGGCTGCCTCCTTGACCTCGTGGTTCCCGCCGGCGCAGGACGCTCCGACCGAACCGGTCGACGAGGATGCCACGGCAGCAGCGGCGACCGCGGTCTCGCCAGTGGCTGACTCCGCCCCGGCGATATCAGCGCGGGCCGGAGCATCCTCTGCCGCGCCGGCCACCCAAGCGCGGCCAACGACGTGGCGTCGAGCGCTGGTGGGGCTGGGCAGCATCGCCGCGCTCATCGCTGCGGTGCTGGTGCTGGCCAACGTGACCGGCGGCTCAGGCCAAGATGCACCCGTCACCGCGGGAGACCGCGTCGTCCTCCCGACCTCCTCCCCCGCCACGAGTGACGCTACCCCGTCGCCGTCGCCGTCGCCGTCGCCGTCGCCGTCGCCGTCGCTGTCGCCGTCGCCGTCCGCGGCTGCGGCGGCGGCTGCGGCTGCAGCTCCGACCTCGGATGCGACGTCACCACCACCGCCGACGAGCGACCCCGTGGCCGCCGCGCCGAGCCCGGCACCATCCCCTACACCTGAGCCCGAACCTGAACCTGAACCCGAACCCGAACCCGAACCCGAACCCGAACCCGAACCTGAGCCTGCAGCTGACCCCTCGACGCCGGAGGCTGTGACGCAAGCCCAGCCGTTGCCCGAGCCATCGACGCCAGAGCCCGTGACGCAAGACCCGTCGACCTCGCAGGATCGAGCCGCTGAGCTGTCCTCAGCCATCACGGACTACTACTCCCTGATCCCGAGCAACACCGATGCGGCCTGGCCCCGGATGACGGCCGACTACCAGAGCAACCACGCGGGAGGGCGGGCAGCATACGACTCCTTCTGGGGTGACGTTGATGCCGTCAGCGTCAGTGACGTGCAGCCCGATCCTCCGAACAGCGCGCAGGCCACCCTCACCTACAGGTTCAGTGACGGACGCACCGTGGTCGAGCGGACCTCCTACCGCTTCGTGGACACCGGTGGCTCGTTACGCATCGCGGAGTCGGATGTGTTGAGCAGCACCCAGGTCGACTGAGCGGGTCGTCCCGGAAAAGCCGCACTTCACCAGGTCGATCTGGTCGTCGTGAGGGTCTGGGAGCGTCACCCGCCGTACACAGTGCGCCGTGCTGCCGCGGGACCCGATCGGGATCGAATACCCACCGGTGCCCCTTCCCCACCCCTGAGCAAACCGGCATACTGAAAACGGAAAACGAAGGAGGTCCGATGGACGCGGTGCACGGTGCGGAGACATTTCAGACCTCGGGTCAGGCGTACGACGCGTTCATGGGACGCTACTCCCGGCCGCTGGCGACCCTGTTCATGGATTTCGCTGGGGTGGTCGCGGGCATGAGCGTCCTGGATCTCGGGTGCGGGCCGGGTGCACTCACCGGTGAGCTGGTTGAGCGGCTGGGTGCCGACTCGGTATCGGCGTGCGATCCCTCCTCACCCTTTGTGCAGGAGTGCGCCGCTCGCCACCCTGGCGTGGTGGTGAGACAGGGCAGTGCCGAGGCCATCCCCTTCAAGGACGACTCCTTTGACGCGGTCCTGGCCGAGCTCGTGCTGCACTTCGTCAGCGAACCCTCCCAAGCCGTGCGCGAGTGTCGCCGAGTGCTGCATCGCGGAGGGACGATGGCAGCGTGCGTCTGGGACTTCGCTGAGGGTATGCAGATGCTGCGCCACTTCTGGGACGCCGCGCTGAGCCTGGACCCGGACGCCCCCGACGAGGCACGGACTTTGCGCTTCGGTCAGCAGGGCGAGATCGCCGACCTCCTGAAGGTGGCGGGATTCCGCGACGTGACCGAGACGACGCTGACGGTCAGCTCGTCCTACACCGACTATGACGAGCTGTGGTCGGGGTTCCTGGCCGGGATCGGCCCGGCGGGGGCGTACTGCACCGGTCTGTCCGCGCAGGCCCAAGCCGCGCTGCGCGAGGAGCTGTTTCGTTCGGTCGGGTCGCCGGCGAGCGCCTTCTCGCTCGACGCAGTCGCTCGTTGCGCCACCGGACACGCGCCACGGTGACCACACCGTCCCCACCCATGACGTCCTGGCCTGAGCCAGGCGATGTGAGGTTGTTCATGAATCCACCCGCGTCTCCAGCAGCCGCTTGACCAGGGCGGCGAGGACTTCCGTGCGCGGGGGGATCTGCTCGATGAGGGCGTGTTCGTGGTCGGAGTGGGCGCCGGCGCCGACCCCACCGAGCCCGTCCAGCGTAGGTGCACCCGCACCGGCGGTGATGTTGCCGTCGGAGGCCCCGCCGACCTCGACTCCCTCGGGCGTGGCCACCCCGAGCGCGTCGCAGACCTCGCCGAGCACGGCATACAGGCGGTGCGATGAGGATCGGTGCAACGGCGGACGCTCGATGCCCCCGGTGACCTCCAGCCGGGCACCGGGCAGATGAGGTGTCAGCGCGTGCATGGCGTCATCGACCCGGTGCTGTTCGGCCTCGGTGCGGGCCCGGGAGTCGATATCGAGGTGGGCCAACGCGGGCACCGCGTTGCTGCTGCTCCCCCCGGCGAACGTGGTCGGGACCAGGAGGACCCGGTATGTCGAGGCGCCCTTGCGGGCGACCTTGGCCGCCCGGTCGCCGGCGCTGGCCTCCAGCACCAGCACGGCCGGGCAGTCCCGCACCGCCTCGAGGATGAGGTCGCGTGAGGTACCCAACCCGACCTCCTCGTCCCCCGTGACCAGCAGACTCAGCCACTTTCAGCCCATCGCCCTCAGCTTGCAGCAGGTGACCCGAAGTGCACGTCGACTATCCAGGTGACCCCTGGGAAGGCGGGGGCAAATTCGAGCACGGTCTCAGCTCTCGGGCTACCCGCCAGGGATCCCCCGACGACAGCAGCGGACCATGCTAGAGCGCGAGGGATCTCGGGGAACGTGATCGATAATGCCGTCAACTGTCCCTAGAGGCATTCCGTTGTTCGGCCGTTTACGCAAGAGCGCACGCTTGTCCGTGTGATCGTCATCGTGTCTCCGCACCTGCTTCGGATTTCTGTTTCGTACGAGTCAGACCTGTTGGGCTGAGCACTCCTAGCTCCGCGATGGTGTGTAGCCGAACGACGGCATCAGCGTCGCGCAGCGGCGTTCCACCCGCTCCAGGTTCTGCGGACCGAAAAAGGCTTCTGGGGTGATCGTCCGGTCGCCCAGCGGCTGGAACTGACGGTCCTGAGACCCGGAAATGTCGTTGGCGACCGAGAACCCAAGCTCGGTGGCCAGCCGTTCGATGACCGGGCGCTTGGCCGCGTCGAAGTCCTCGTGGCGCACGACGGTCATCCGGTCGCTTGCGCTCAGATAGACCTGGTTGGCGCGGACCCAGCGGTCGGCTAGGACGTCGATGTAGTGGCCGGTGCTCGAACCGAAGCTAGAGCCGGTCAGGATGGTATGCCAGCCCGGTAGCTTCTTGCGCAGGTGCGCGTACTGCTCCGCGGTCAACGAGTCGAGGTCTCCCGGGAGCTTCAGGCGGTTAAGGACGCTACGGATGTTCTGGCGCGGGTCGCGCACGATGAACACGAAACCCGCTTCTGGGAACGCGCGGGCCAAAGATGGGTACAGAAACGTAAAGTCGTTGTCTTTGACCACAGTCGCTGCGAATGACTCTGGGTGGCTCTGAACGAGTTCCGCAAGACTGGGAGTCCCGTCGAGCAGGTCTTTTAGGTGCAACTTGTTGCGGTACAACACGTCGGAGATGAACGGCTCGCCAATGCACTGCGCCAACAGCGCAGCGATCGCCGTGGTGCCCGATTTTTGGTTGCCGAGCACGAAAACGGGTCTTCTGGGTTGCTTATCGCGACGGTTGACTCTAGGGGTGATCCGACGCCCGATCGCGGTGGTCAGTTTGGCCAGCACGGTCTGGTTGGGGCTCATGGGCGCTACGGTAGCGCCGCTGCGGCTGGCGAAGAACGCGAGGTCCACTACGCTCACCTCGCAGACCGCGAGCAACCGTGAGACCCGGAGGTGCCACATCTTGCCACCCGCGTCGCATCCTGAGGCCCAGGAGCAAAGATGGGGGCGTCCCGCAGGACGTCGCATCGCCGCCCCGTGGCCTCGGGGGCAGCAGCAGCTTCAGCCCAGAGATTCTGACGGTCCGGACCTGATTGTCATCTCGCCGCACCAGGACGACGAGGTGCTTTCGATGGGCCCCGCGATCCTCGAGGCCGTTGCCGACGGAAACATTGTGGACGTGCTCCTCATCAGCCGGGGGGATGGGTCCACCGTGCGCACGAGGTTACTCAATGACCTGGGATTCGTGCCCTCACCGCACCACTTCTCAGCTCTGCGCGACCGGGAGTTCGACGGCGCCGTGCGAGCGATGGGCGCAACGCCGATCATCCCGCCGTATGAGGATCGGCTTGCCGACGGGTCGGCCACCCCAGAGGCGGTAGCCAAGCTGATCCGCACGCACGCGGCCGCCGGCACCCCCGCACTGACCACCAGCACCTACGACAGTCACGTCGACCACCGCGCCTGCGGGCGCGCCGTGCAGCACCTCGTCACCGAAGGCCACCTGTCGCGGGCGGGGTACTTCATGTCCCCCGAACGACTCGACCTCATCCCCGAGGGCGTCGAGCTGGAAAGGGTGGGCGCGGACACGCCCGTCACCCGGGAGCACCAGAATCCGTACCGTGTCCAAGACGTAGCCAACAACTGGTGGGGGATCGGCCACCGCAGCGTGAAGCAATCCTTCGACTACCAGCTGCGGCGCGACCCCCTTGCCTACCGCCACGACTGAGCCGCTCATTGGGTCTGTCGAGAGGCCGACTGACCCGGGGCAGTACCGCCAGGTCACAGGCCCATCTCGGCTACAAGAGAAGTGTCCGGAGGGGGACTTGCCCACATGGGACACAGACCCTCGACCTCCACGTGGCCCCATAGTCCTAGGTCAACGCACGTTCAGTGCTCCTCGTCCCGCGACGCCCTGCGGCCGGCTACTGAGAAACCGGAAGACGGGCCGCGCACGCGTGGCCGAGTCGACACCCACAACAGGGACCGTTTGACAAGTAACTTTGTGACACCTAACGATGTGAACGTGGAAGGTGGGGCGGCATATCCGAAGACCTGGACCGACAACCGGATGAGCCGATCATCTCGGGGTCGGCCCTCCGGCACGGTGTGTCTTACGACGACATGCTGCACGCGTTGCGCTTCGCGACCCACCATGTGCGCACAGCCGACGACATGGTGATGTTCATCGGCCCGGCCCGAGCTGGAGAGCTCATCGAGGTCGGCGTTGTCATGTGGTGGGGAGGCGAACTCGCCATCGCCCACGCCATGAGTTCAGCCCGACCCCAGTACCTCAGGTGATCCGCGTGCGACGCTCCCTGACCGACTTCATCGCCAACGCAGACAGGCTCGCCGACGCCTTCGAGAACCACGACCCTGTTCCCGACGACGTCGACGCACCCCTACCACCGCTGATGGCGGTCGAGCTCGCCGCGTTCCGCCGCAGCCAGGCCGAGAAGGAACTTGCCCAAGCCGTCCGAGCCGCCCGTAGAGCCCACCTGTCCTGGCGACAACTCGGAGAGGCGATCGGGACCAGCGGCGAAGCCGCCCGGCAGCGCTACACCAACCACTGACACCTCCCAGTCCCCCCACCCCTCCTCCCGGTGACCGTATTCAAGGAGCTCACCTGCGCGCATTATCCGGCAAACCGTGTGCTGCTGATTAACCCTGGAGCATAACAAGCCACTACCTTGGAATGAGTATGTCGCGGAGTATAGTCTCAGCCCGCAGCGCTCGGGCAAGATAGGAATGGTCACAAAACTTCGAGTATGCCGAAAGAAGATCAGGGTCGATCGTCTCGCTTGTAACGGGCAAGACCTCATCGAGAGCAGCGAAGAATTGCCGCGAACGAAGATTCCAGAGCATATTCGGTGCCCCGAATGTCACATCGACTATCCACGTGACTCCTGGAAAGGCAGGTGAGAACTCCAGGACACACTCAGCCCTGCTGGACAGCACCCCTCGAACGAGTGCGGCATACCAAGCCAGCGCTCGGGGGTACTCTGGGAATTTGATAGACAAAGCTCTCAATTGTGCCCACACGCACTCCATAGTCTTGCCGTCAACGCATGTCCTGACACCCGTCGGGGTTATAGTGAATGTGTCACCGCTGAGGTTGCGAAATTCTGTTCCGTGTGCAGACGACGTCACTTGAGCCGGATGTTCATACCAGTCGATCAAATAGCTCACCGCGCAAATATCCTGCCCACATAGCTCGACACCGGCCAACGGATCCGGGCGCATTGTCAACGCGCACCTTCGTCAAGGCTCCTCACAACGCACTTCATCCGGTCCCTCGCATCCCCCTTCAACCGCCTGGACGCGCAGAGGATTGCACCCTGAACTGGAGAAGGTCCAGGGCCCCACCAAGGAATCGGCATACTGCAGGTCACAGCACGATCTTGACATCGAGATGTGTCCGGAGGGGGACTTGAACCCCCACGCCCGTTAAAGGGCACTAGCACCTCAAGCTAGCGCGTCTGCCATTCCGCCACCCGGACAAGGGTTGCGCGACCGGCCCGAAGGCACCGCCACGACGACTGTGGAGACTATCACGGGCGCAGGCTCGGCTCCCGCCAGTCCGGAGGGTCGGCGGGCACCAGTTGAGTTTCATCGAGGGGGTAGCTGCGGATCGGGCCGGGCCTGGTCAGCGGACCCTCGAAGCGCACCGTCACGACTCCCCGACCGGCACCCCATACCCATCCAGGACCGGCCTCGGTATGCCGGACGTCCTGCCCCGTCCGCCACTGCGGCGGCGTGCTGGGTGTGACCTCCCGGACCGGCTGAGGATCAGCGCTTGCACTGAGTTCATCGTCCATCTCCACCACGACCCCGTCACCGTCGAGCACCAGCTCGTCCTGCGCGTGCGTGGTCAGTCCGCTGACGCCAACCCCGAGCAGCCGTAGACCGCTGGTGGCGTCGACGGTGTCGAGCAGCCGCCGGGCCTCCCGCGCGATAACGGCCGGCTCGCCGGTGGCGTGCGGCAGCGACCCGGAGCGGGTCACGGTGGTGAAGTCGTGCCAGCGCGCCTTGATCGTGATCGTGCGCGCGAAGGTCGCCGAGGTGCCCAGGCGCGCCGCGACCCGGCGGGTGAGCCCGTCGATCTCGGTATGCAGCACCGCCCGGTCCGTGATGTCGGTCTTGAAGGTCTCCTCCGCCGAGACGCTCTTGGCGATCCGGTCGACCTGGACCGTCCGGGTGTCGCGGGCCGCGGCCAAGTCGTGCAGCGCCTGCCCGTGCGCCGTGCCGAAGATAGAGACCAGGTCGGCCAGCTCGATGCGGGCCAGGTCGGCGACAGTCTCGACCCCAAAGCCACGCAGCCGGCCGGCTGTGGCCGGCCCCACCCCGGCGACCGCCCGGACCGGCATCGGGTGCAGCACGTCCAGCTCCTCACCCGCGGCGATGAGGGTCACCCCGGCAGGCTTGTTCATCTCGCTGCCGATCTTGGCCATCATCTTGCTGGTGCTGATCCCGACCGAGGCGGTAAGCCCCCCGGTGACGGTGCGGATGTCGGCCAGCACCTGTTCTCCCAGGGTGCGCAGCCCGACTGGGGACAGGTCGACCCCACCGGCGGCGAGGTCGACATACGCCTCGTCGACCGAGACCTGCTCCACCGTGGGCGATACCGAGCGCAGCAGGTCCATCACCACACCCGAGCTGATCCGGTAAGCCTCGTAGCGTCCGGTCAGGAACGCCGTCCCCGGCGGGCAGCGCCGACGGGCCTCCGCGGTAGGCATGGCCGACCGGGCGCCATACCTGCGTGCCTCGTAGGACGCCGTCGACACGACGCCTCGGCCACCGAGCCCCCCGACCACGACAGGCTTACCACGTAAGGACGGCTTGTCACGCTGCTCGACAGCAGCGAAGAAGGCATCCAGATCCAGGTGCAGAATGCTGGCATCTTGCACCCGCGAGGACATATGATCACTGTGACACAGCAGGTCAGCAAGGGTTAGCGCGGTGTCAGACATCTGTGGTCCAACAAGGGCGCCACTGTCGGGGCGAGCGATGCTCAGGAGGTGGTAGGGGTGCACACTGAGACCACGAGCGTAGAGACGGGCAGCAAGGTCGACGAGCTCATCCTCGACCACCTCGAACTGGCCGACAACCTGGCGCAGCGCTTCCGCGGCCGGGGCGAGCCGATCGACGACCTGGTCCAGGTGGCCCGGCTCGGGCTTGTGCTCGCCTCCCGACGCTACGACCCTTCCGCCGGCGTCCCGTTCGTGGGGTATGCCGTGCCGACCGTGCTCGGGGAGCTGCGGCGACACTTCCGTGACTTCGTCTGGGTGGTCCGTCCGCCGCGCCGCCTGCAGGAGCTACGGCCCCGCGTCGTCACTTCTCACGAGCGGCTGAGCCACGCCCTGGGGCGCTCCCCCACCACGACAGAGATGGCCCTGGATCTCGGCGCACCCGAGGGCGACGTGATCGAGGCGCTTTGTCTGGGAACGGCATACGCACCGGTCCCGCTGGAGGCCAGCGACCCGGAGCACGTGGGAGCTCCAGCCGAGACGCTTGTGGCCCCCGACGTGCGCCTGGAGGAGGTCGACACCCGGCTCACCCTGCGCCCGGTGCTGGCAGGGCTGCCGGACCGGAGCCGCGATGTGCTCCGGCTGCACTACTTCGAGGAGCAGAGTCAGCAGCAGGTCGCTGGTCACATCGGGGTCTCCCAGATGCAGGTCAGCCGCATCCTGCGTAGCACGCTGGGACGGATGCGCGAGGCCCTGGTCCCGACCGGCTGAGCCCGCGTCGAGCCAGGCACTACCCTGCCGGTATGGCCGGACGAAAGGCTCGACCGGATGCCACCGACCCGGCGACCAGCGGGCGCTACGACGACGTCATCGTCGACGCGCCGTGACGGTGTTGGACTGGGTGCCGGTGGCCGGGGCCGAGCACCTGCTGGCGACACCGGTCGTCGCCGCGCTGCATACGCAGCAGGCCTGGACGGCGCGGGTCCAGGTCGCCGCGATCGACCCAGCATGGGCCGACACCGCCACGCTGGTGGAGCACAGCGACGTCACGCCGGAGGAGTCCGCCAACTGCATCCTGGTGATCGGTCGGCGTGGCGGGGTGGAGCGGGTTGCCGCCGTCGTGGTGCTGGCCACGACACGAGCCGACGTCAACACCGCGGTCCGCAAGCGCCTGGACGTGCGCAAGGCGACGTTCTTGAGTACCGAACGGGCCGTGTCCGAGAGCGGGATGGAGTATGGCGGCATCACCCCTCTCGGGCTGCCCGCAGAGTGGCCGGTGCTGGTCGATGCCCGAGTGGTCCAGCAGCCGCGCGTGGTGATCGGCTCCGGCCTGCGCACCTCAAAGCTGGCGATGCCCGGAGGAGATCTGGCCTACGTGCCGGGCGTCGAGGTCGTGGAGGGTCTGGCTCGTCCGCTCGGCTGAGCGCTGTCTCCTACGATGTCGGCCATGGCAAGCAGTCGAGGCGTTCTGGTCACCGGTGCGTCCCGCGGGGTGGGCGCAGCCGCCGCACTAGCCTTCGCGCAGCGCGGCGACAGGGTCGTCGTGCACTACCGGGGCGCCCGCGAGAAGGCGCTGAAAGTCCGCGACGACCTGCCTGGTAGGGGGCACACGATCCTGCAGGCTGACCTGTCGGAGCCGGAGGAGACCCGGCAGCTCGCAGAGCATGCGGTCGAGGCACTGGGCCGGGTGGACGTCCTGGTCAACAACGCGGCGCTCTTCCTGAACCCTGCCGACGGCGGCAGTCGTCGCGGTGACCACCGGATCATCGACGTCGACTACGAGCAGTGGGTGCGCAGCTGGCAGGCCACCCTGGCCACCAACCTGATGGGGCCGGCCAACCTCACCTGGTGCATCGCCAGGCACATGATCGACGTGGCCCCGAGTGACGGTATGCCGGTCGGCCGGGTCGTCAACGTCGGGTCGCGGGGCGCCTATCGCGGCGAGCCCGACGTGCCGGCATACGGAGCCAGCAAGGCGGGGCTGCACTCCTTCGGGCAGTCGATGGCGCTTGCCCTCGGGCCGTCCGGCATCGGCGTGGTCTCGCTGGCACCGGGGTTCATCGCCACCGACATGGCGGCACAGCTGCTCGACCAGCCGGAGGGCGATGCGATCCGGGCGCAGAGCCCGTTCGGGCGGGTGGCGACACCGGAGGAGGTGGCGGGGGCGATCGTGACCTTGGCAGAACCCGGCGCAGAGTGGGCCTCCGGAGCCGTCGTCGACTTCAACGGCGCCAGCCACCTGCGATGAGGCGCGCGCCGTCTCAGCAGTCGGATCTGTGCCGAAGGGAGTAGAAGGCGACAGCGCTCGCGGCGGCCACGTTGAGCGAGTCCACCCCGCCGGTCATCGGGATGCGCACCGACAGGTCGGCGGCGGCGACCGTCCGCGCGGACAGGCCGTCGCCCTCGGTGCCCAGCACGAGGGCCAGCCGCTCTGGGGCCATGGCAGCCAGGGCCGCCAAGTCCACCGCGTGGTCGGCAAGGGCCAGGGCGGCGACCACGAACCCGGCCTCCTGCAGCGTCGAGATCGAGTAAGGCCACGCCGGCAGCCGCGTCCACGGCACCTGGAACACCGTGCCCATCGACACTCGGACCGATCGGCGGTAGAGCGGGTCGGCGCAGCGCGGTGTGACCAGCACAGCGTCCACCCCGAGGGCCGCGGCCGAGCGGAACACCGCGCCGACGTTGGTGTGGTCCACGATGTCCTCGAGCACGACCACCCGGCGGGCATCCGCGAGCAGCTCGGCCGGGTCGGGCAGGTCGGGGCGGTGCATCGCGGCCAGCGCTCCCCGGTGCAGGTGGAAGCCGGTCATCGCCTCGATAACCGGCGGCGATGCGACATACACGGGTATGCCGTCAGCCACCGCCTCCTCGACCAGGTCGCCGAGGTCGGTGAGCCAGCGCGGGCCCATCAGCAGCGACCGCATCCGGTGACCGGAGCCCAATGCCCGGCGGATGACCTTCTCCGACTCTGCCAGGTACAGCCCCCGTTCGGGCTCGAGCACGCGGCGTAGCGCCACGTCGGTCAGGTCGAAGTAGTCGCGGACCCGCTCGTCGCCGGAGTCCTCGATCCAGGTGACCCCCGGCGGGAGCGCATCGAAGCTCACGAGACCAGCACGACGATGGCCACCGTGCCGATGACGACAATGACCGTGCGCAGCAGCCACGGCGACATCGCCCGGCCGACCTTGGCGCCGATGAAGCCACCGGCCAGCGAGCCGGTCGCGATCAGCAGCACCACCAGCCAGTCGATCTGGGCGGGTTCGACCATCAGGAAGACCAGGGCGGCAACCAGGTTGGCCACCAGGGTGCAGACGTTCTTGATCCCGTTGAGCTGCTGCAGCCCATAGGGCAGCAGGACTCCAAGAACCCCCATGAGCAGCACGCCCTGGGCGGCCCCGAAGTAGCCGCCGTAGATGCCGGTGAGCATCACGCCGGCCAGCAGCGCCACCCACCGGCCCCGGGTCAGCCGGTCGGTGTGGTGCCCGGCGGCCCAGCCGTTGAGCCGCGGGCCGGTCACCACCAGGATCAGCGCCAGCGCGATCAGGATCGGCACGATGGTCTCAAACGCCGACTCCGGGAGCGCCAGCAGCAGCAGCGCCCCGATTACCGCGCCGACCAGCGAGGCCGGCAGCAGCGCCAGCAGGGTGGAGCGCACGGTGCGCAGCTCGCGACGGTACCCCCAGGCGCCGCTGACCCCGCCGGCCACGAGCCCCAGGCTGTTGGAGATATTGGCCGAGACCGGGGCGTAGCCGAAGAAGAGCAGGGTCGGGAAGGTCACCAGGGTGCCCGAGCCGACGATGGTGTTGATGGTGCCGGCGGCCAGCCCGGCGGCGATGATGGCCAGGGCCTGCAGGGGGTCCACGGCGCGCAGTCTAGGGCTGGTCGGGGTCGGCCGCGCGGGCCGCCCACCGGCCACCGTGCCGGTCCACGACCAGGGGTATGTCGAACGCGCGGGACAGGTTCTCGGCGGTCAGCGTGGCTTCGATCGGCCCGGCCGCGACCACCTCCCCGGCCCGCAGCATCAGGATGTCGGTGAAGCCCGGCGGGATCTCCTCAACGTGATGCGTGACCAGCACCAGTGCAGGTGCGGCGACGTCCTCGGCGAGGACTTGCAGACGCCGGACAAGGTCCTCCCGACCGCGCAGGTCCAAGCCCGCGGCCGGCTCGTCGAGCAGCATCAGCTCGGGGTCGGTCATCAGCGCCCGGGCGATCTGCACCCGCTTGCGCTCCCCCTCGCTCAACGTGCCGTAGCGGCGAGCGGCCAGGTGGTCGACGCCCAGGGCCGCGAGCAGCTGGGCGGCTCGCTCGTCGTCGACCGGGTCGTAGTCCTCACGCCACCGTCCGACGACCGACCAGGAGGCGGTCAGCACCACGTCGGCGACCCGCTCGTGCTCCGGGATGCGCTCGGCGATGGCAACGCTGGAGATGCCGATGCGCGGGCGCAGCTCGAAGACGTCGACAGTGCCGAGCACCTCCCCCAGCACACCGGCGACCCCGGTCGTTGGGTGCATCCGTGCTGCGGCCACCTGCAGCAGCGTCGTCTTGCCCGCGCCGTTGGGGCCGATGACGACCCAGCGCTCACCCTCCTCGATCGACCAGGTGATCTCACGCAGCAGCTGGCTGCCGCCACGGGTGACCCCGACTCCGGCGAACTCGAGGACGTCGCTCATGGTCGCCCAGCGTAGTTGTTCCGCAACCCTCTACGATCCCTGCCATGCCGGTCCTGCCTGCCAGTGTGCGCGTCGCCGTGTGGGCGAGCAGTGCCTTCGCGGGCGGTCTTCCGGTGGCAGACGTCGCGGCCAGGGCGCTGCCCGACATCGACCATGTCACCGGCTTGAGCGACACGCTGGACCTGTGGCGCGACCTCGGGGAGCAGGTCGTGCTGGTCGCGCTGCCCCGACCGGGAGACGTCTCCGGTATGCCGCGGGGCGGCCCGGACCTGCTGGATGCGGCGACGAGCGCCGAGGAGGTGGTCTTCGTGCCGGGCGTGGGTGCGGCCATGGTGCCGGTCATCGAGCCCTATGGCCCCGAGGGCGACCAGGGCTGGCAGGCGAGCTGGACGACCTACGACGCAGAACCGTCCCCGGTGCACCGCGTGCAGGCAGTCGATCTCTCCCAGGTCGAGCTGAGCCTGCGCCAGGACCTGGCTGCGCTCACCGCCGAGCTGGCTGCCGTGCCGGGCGCGCCGGTGAGCCCCGGGCTCGGGGAGTCGCTGGCCCGCGACCGTCTGGACACGCAGTGGGGTATGCCGTCAGCCGTGCCGGCGCGGGTGCTGCGGGTCATCGACCTGGCCGGGTCGACGCTGACCCTGGCCGAGGCCGGGCGGGACAGCGAGCTGCATACCGTCGACTCCGCCAGCACCCTGCAGCGCGAGCGGATCATGACCCGGCTGGCCGACCGTGCCTCGGTCGCCCTCGCTGCCGCGACCAATGTGGCTGCCCTTCACCTAGCCGGCTGGCGCTGAGCGCCCGATCGGTTTCAGGCCAGCACGGAGCGATACAGCTCGACGGTGTGCTCGGCGATCGTGTGCCACGAGAAGTCGCTGATCGCCCGCTCCCGGCCGGCCTGGCCCATCCGGGCGGCTCGCTGCGGGTCCGACAGCGCGTCATTGACCGCCGTCGCGAAGTCAGCGACGTAGCGGTCTGGGTCAACCGGTGTGCCAGTGCCGTCGCTGACCTGCTCGATCGGCACCAGCCAGCCCGTCTCACCTTCGACGACCACCTCGGGGATGCCGCCCGTGGCCGTGGCCACCACCGCGGCACCACACGCCATCGCCTCCAGGTTGACGATGCCCAACGGCTCGTAGACCGAGGGACACACGAACACCGTGGCGTGCGACAGCACCGCGATGACCTTGTCGCGAGGCAGCATCTCGGCGATCCAGATCACCGACCCACCACGATCAGCGCGCAGCTGGTCGACCAGCGCCACCACCTCGTCCTTGATCTCCTGGGTGTCCGGGGCGCCGGCCAGCAGCACGATCTGGGTGTCGTCGGGGATCTCGCGCAACGAGCGCAGCAGGTAGGGCAGCCCCTTCTGCCGCGTGATCCGGCCGAGGAAGACCACACTGGGCCGGTCCGGGTCGATGTCGTAGTCGGCCAGCACCGCCCGCGCGGCCGCACTGGTGTCGCGTTGCCACAGCTGCGCGTCGATGCCGTTGTGCACGACGTGCACCTTGCCGGGGTCGATGTCGGGATAGCTGGCCAGCACGTCGCGGCGCATCCCCGCCGAGACCGCGATGACCGCGTCGGCCCCGAGGTATGCCGTGCGCTCGACATAGCTGGACAGCCGGTAGCCTCCGCCGAGCTGCTCGGCCTTCCACGGCCGCATCGGCTCCAGGCTGTGCGCCGAGATGACGTGCGGGATGCCGCCGATCAGGGAAGACAGGTGCCCGGCGTAGTTGGCATACCAGGTGTGGCTGTGCACCACGTCCGGCTCGGCGGCCAGCACATCGGCGGCGATCGTCAGGTCGACCCCCAGGGTGCGCAGGGCCGGGTTGGCCTGCGCGAGCTGCGGCAGTGCTGCATACCCCGTCGTGTCCTGCTCCTGCACCGGGTCGTCGAAGGCGCGGACCTGCACCCGGATGTCGTCTCGGGCGCGCAGGGCACGGGCCAGCTCGTTGACGTGCACCCCCGCTCCGCCGTAGATGTTGGGCGGGTACTCGCGGGTCAGGATGTCGATCTGCACGCTGGTCACGCTATCGGTCACGTTGATCGGCGGCCAGCCCTCGCGGGCGGCAGCCCGCACCCCCTAGGTTGGTGTCATGGCGACGTGGTCACGCAACCGGGCGAGGGTGTTGGCGATCGTGCTTGCCGGGGGTGAGGGCAAACGGCTGATGCCGTTGACGGCCGACCGGGCCAAACCGGCGGTGCCGTTCGGTGGGATCTACCGGCTGATCGACTTCGCGCTGTCCAATGTCGTCAACTCCGGCTATCTCAAGATCGTGGTGCTGACCCAGTACAAGTCGCACAGCCTGGACACCCACATCACCAAGACCTGGCGTATGTCGACCCTGCTGGGCAACTACGTGGCGCCGGTGCCCGCGCAGCAGCGGCTGGGCAAGCACTGGTTCGCCGGGAGTGCCGACGCGATCTACCAGAGCATGAACCTGATTCACGACGAGAAGCCGGACATCGTGGTGGTCGTCGGCGCCGACCACGTCTATCGGATGGACTTCTCCCAGATGGTGGCCCAGCACCAGGAGACGGGCGCCGGGGTCACGGTGGCCGCGATCCGGCAGCCGCGCTCCATGGCCGACCAGTTCGGGGTCATCGACGTGGACGCAAAGGATCCGAGGCGGATATCGCAGTTCTTGGAGAAGCCCACGGATGCGCCCGGGCTACCGGACTCCCCCGACGAGGTCTTCGCGTCCATGGGCAACTACGTCTTCGACGCTGATGTGCTCGAGCGGGCGGTGCGCGAGGACGCCACCAAGGAGGGCTCCAAGCACGACATGGGCGGAGACATCGTCCCGGCCTTCGTGGAGCGCGGCGAGGGCTACGTGTACGACTTCAACGACAACGACGTCCCCGGTGCCACCGACCGCGACCGGGCCTACTGGCGCGATGTGGGCACGATCGACTCCTACTACGACGCGCACCTCGATGCGGTGTCGGTGCACCCGGTCTTCAACCTCTACAACGA
>JAABUN010004803.1_pt1 | contig 17712 bp, 19 predicted proteins | sample 5559311 | NCBI WGS metagenome assembly JAABUN01 (sample SAMN10711877, study PRJNA513370) | rock metagenome | isolation source: Antarctica rocks | place: Antarctica: Victoria Land, Siegfried Peak sud | reverse complement strand
CCTGCCCGAAGGCGTTGGTGGAGAGATTGATCGGTCGCCAGTCGGGATTCGACGGCCAGTTGACGATCCCCGCTTCCTCGCCGGGGAGATCGATCCCGGTCGGCGAACCGATCCCGAAATCGCGCACCTTGGCATAGAAGAGGTCGGGGCCAGTCTCGCGGGCGATCCAGGCCGAGCCAAGGTTGCTCGAATGTTGCAGGATTTCGCTCATCGACTCGTGACCATAGGTCGCACCGTAGAGATTGGTAATCTTGTACTTGTCGATCGTCAGGGAACCCGGTGCATCGTAGAAGACCGACTTCGGCGTGATCCCCCCCGTCTCCAGGCCAGCGGCCATCGTGATGACTTTCATCGTCGAGCCCGGTTCGTAGAGGGCGTTGACGGCGGGATTGCTGAACGCGGTGGGATCGAAACCCGAAAACGCATTCGGATCGAACGAGGGACGATTCGCCATCGCCAGGATCGCGCCGGTCTGCACATCCATCACGATCACCGTGCCACCGGTCGCGCTCTGATCGCGGATAACCTTGTCGAGTTGTTGCTCGGCGAGGCGTTGCACCGAGGCGTCGATCGTCAGCGTAGCATCGAGGCCATCAACTGCCGGTTCCAACTCGTGCTGCCCGATCGCGATGACATTTCCGGCCACGTCATATTCCGCGCGCACTCGCCCCGGTGTGCCCCCGATCTCGGCGTTGTATTGCTGCTCGACACCGTAGCTCCCATCGAGATTCCAGTTAGCGAAGCCGAGGAGTTGGGCCGCGAAATCACCGTTCGGATAAACCCGCTGCGGCTCGGGGGTGAGGTAGATACAATGCGACTGCTCTTTCATGCAGGGCAGCTGCAACGCGCGCACCTGTTCCGACTGGGTCGGCGACAGACGACGCTTCAAGAGCATCCATTTCCCCCCGGCGTTGCGGGTATCCCGCAGGCGACCGGCGATCGTGTTCGGGTCCATCCCGAGCGGCCCGGCCAACGCCAGCGCCAGCCCGCCATCCTGGGCATCGGTCATCGCACCGGCGGGGTCGGTCAACTGGGTCAGGTCGATCTCCAGCCGATCCATCTGGATCGTCGAGGCCAGGACCATCCCGGCGCTGTCGGTGATCGTCCCGCGCCGCGCGGGGACCGCCCGATCGCCCAGCCGCTCATCGAGCGCCTCCTGTTCGAGCGCCGCCCCGCGCAGCACCTGGAAGGTCACCAGACGTGTGCCGATCGAGCCCATGAACACGACGAATGCGAGCAGGATGAAATAGACCCGTCGTCGCGGAATATCGATCACGCTTGCTCCTTTCACGCCCCCGACTCGGTCATGCCAGCGAGGTGGTGGTAGCCCCAAACGTTTGCATCAGGGCGCACGGGATGAACAGGGCAACCCCGAACAGTTGCCCGACAGCATCAGGATTTGCCAACCGGCGATCGACGAACGCGACTATTGCTCGGTGGCGCGGGCCACACCGACGCCGACGATCCGATTCCATAGGCGATCGAGCAGCGTGAGAGGTGTCGCGGCTGTGGGATCGGCGGCAGGATTGACGCGCGGACGTTGCGCGGTGACGAAGCGGATCTGTGGCGCGGCAAGCTTCGCGCCACCAGCGGTCGCGGCGGTGCTCGCTTGCGGCGCGGCGGTGACGGTGCCCAAGGGCTTCGCGGCCCCGGCGACCGTCTGCATCTTGTACTCGGTCACGGCGATGTCGTTCGCGCGGTTGAGGGTGCGCTCCCCGTCGAGCCGGTATTGCAGCAATTGGTTCTCGCGATCGAGCTTCGCCTGCTGCTGCTGCAAGGCCGAGAGGCGATAGCCATAGCGGGCGACGTGGCTGATCTGGGTGATATAGATCATCCCGAGGATACTCAACGCCAGGATAACCACGGCGGAGAACCCGGCGCGGCCAGAACGGAGTGCGAGTCGCCGCGTCGCCGCGATCCCGGTACGTACCGCGCCAAGCGGATTGCCCGTGGCGGTTGGCCGCGTGTGCCCCGCTGCCTGCCCGGCGATAGGACGGCGCGATGTCGACCGCTGCGGCGTGGTCGGTGCGGGCCGCGCGATGACCGGGGCCTCGGCGGCACGTTGCGGGGCGGTCGCGCCGCGCAGGTCAAATGTCGTACTCATGGCAACCTTTCCGCAACACGCAAGATCGCGCTGCGACTGCGCGGGTTCTCCGCTACCTCGGCCTCAGTCGGTCGAAGCCCCTTGCGCGTGACCAGCCGCAACGTCGCATGATGATCGCAGATACAGACCGGCACTTGCGGCGGGCAGATACAGTCGGTCGCTTCCCGCCGCATGAAGAGCTTAACGATCCGGTCTTCGAGCGAATGGAAGGCGATGATCGCCAGCCGCCCCCCCGGTGCGAGGACTGTCAGCGCCCCTGCTAACGCCTCTTCCAAAACCGCAAGCTCGCGGTTCGCCGCGATCCGCAGCGCCTGGAAGGTCCGCGTAGCGGGGTGAATCCGCTCACGCCCCGCCCCTGAAGAAGCCACCGCCCGCGCGACGATCGCCGCGAGTACGCCGGTCGTCTCGATTGGTGCACGTTCGCGTTCGCGCACGATCGCCCGCGCGATCCGCCGCGCCCACCGTTCCTCGCCATAGAGGAAGATCAGGTCGGCCAACTCGGTTTCATCGCGCCCGTTGACGATCACCGCAGCGGTCTCGGACGCGCCCGGCCCGAAGCGCATGTCGAGCGGGCCATCGGTCGCGAAGGAAAACCCGCGCTCCGCGTCGGCCAGTTGGAACGAGGAGAGTCCGAGATCGAGCAGGATCCCATCGAGCGGAGCAAAGTCAGACGCTTTCGCGAAGTCGGCCAATTCCGCAAAGTTCCCCTGCTGTAAGGTCAGCCGCCCGCCAGCTTCGGCGCGCAGCGCCTCGCCACGGGCAATCGCGGCGGGATCGGCATCGAGCGAGAACACACGACCAGCGGGCGCACTGGCGGCCAGCAACGCGGCGGTATGCCCGCCGCCGCCGAATGTGCCGTCGAGATAACGACCGTCGGTGCGCGGCGCGAGCGCATCGATCGCCTCATGCAGCAAGACTGGGTAATGGCCGGGGGTTAACGTCATCGGTATGCAGGCTTTCTGCGCTGGGATCTCCGGTGCCAGGGTCACCATCAGATCAGATCCGCGAGGCGCTGGGCGATATTCGCCCCCTCATCTTCGGCGGCGGCGCTCAATATTTCCCACCGTGCGGGATCCCAGATCTCGATATAGGTGTTCATCCCAACGACCACCGCCTCGCGGTCGATCCCGGCGTAACGGCGTAGCTCGGGCGGGACGACGATCCGCCCCTGCGAGTCCAGTTCCTCGTCCATCGCCTCGGCAAAAACCATCCGCTGGAACTGGCGGATATTCAGGTCGACCTTCGACAGATCGCTGATCTGCCCGGAGAGCTTTTCCCAGGCGGCCATCGGGTAGACTGAGAGGCAGCGATCGAGGCCACGGGTCACGACTAGGCCATCCGCGAGCTTCCCGCGAAACTTCGCGGGAATCGCCAGACGCCCTTTCGCGTCGAGATTGTGGCTGAAGCGCCCCAGAAACATCGGCCTCCGCGCGGCTCACCGCGAGCGTTGTTCGCTGAAAAGGTATTCTGGAAAGGAAAGTTATCCACCAAACTCCCCACTTATCCCCACTTCCACCCACCCTTATCCACATTATACAATTTCTCGCCCCTTAAACAACCCTACCGAGGGGTGATTTGCCCGCGTTCGTACGACCCAATCGGTCGATCGGGCCATTTTGGCTCGCCAGAACAGTTATCCCCACTTGGCCGCTTTTCCGACCCAAAGCGGCAATTTTCCCGGCAGAACGGGCAAAACAGCTTTGTCCTAATTTTGCCCTCACAAATGCCCGAAACAAGTTCACGGCTACTTCTCGATTGCGAGTAAAAGCCGCGTAGGTACGCGGCTATTAACCCCTTGACTGATCCGCACAGGCGTGCTATTCTAAGTGAAGAACAAATGTTCTGTAGCGAGGGGAGAGGAACCAATGTATCTGGCCTGGTTCGACGCTGACCGCAAGAAACCGGTGGCGACCAAAATCGCCGAGGCACACGAGCGCTATGTCGCCAAGTTCGGTCGCCAGCCTCTCGTCTGTCTGGTCAATCCCGAGGACGCGACTGCCGAAGCGGCGATCGAGCTGCGACCGCTCCAATCAATCGGGCGTAACTGTTTCTGGATTGGTACCGATGACGATCAGGAACGGGAAGAGGCGGCGCAGGCAGAGGCCGCCGCTGCCAAGGGCAAACAGCCACGCCGCCCGCGCAAGAAGGCGACCGAGCCCGCTGCGCCTGCGACTCCGGCCCAGGTGCTGGAAATGATCGCCCCACCACCAGCGTTATCGAGTGTGGTCGCGACGGTCGAGCCAGCGCCGATAGCACCGGTACCGTCACGGCCACGCAGAGGCCGTAAGGCTGCGCCCGCAGCAGCGCCGGAGATCGCGCCAACGCCTCCGGCCCCGGTACCGGCCAAGCGCCGCGAGCGCCCTGCCGCCTGAACGCCAGATTGACGGCGAAACGTTCGCCGCCAGGGGGCCGGTGGAAGAGATGACGGTGACCGTCACACCGGATCTCCGCACCGTGCCGAGCGTCAGGATCTCCCGATGTGGCACGATCGAAGCTTTTCACTGCTGACGGCCCGCCACCGTAGCAATCGTTTCTATTATTCGGAGCAGAACCATGAGCACGATGCAACACGACGACACGATGGCGGTGCTGGCAGCACGACGTACGAAGCAAGCAATCCTGGACGCGGACCACCGTGGAGCGCGGCTGCAAGCGGCACGCCGACACGAGGACGATCTTTTCGCCGGGGCCGATCGACTCGTCCTCAATATCGGCGGATTCCTCCGTCGCCTGCGGAAGTCCGAAGCAGAACCCGACCGTCCCGCGCAGCTCCATCGGCCGGAGCGCAACACTCCGTCAGAGCATCCATCAAGGGATGATGAACGCGACGCAGCCTGACCGAGGCTGCCCAAACCCCATCGCCAGGGCCAGTGATTTCGCGGCCACAGCGATGGGAACGCCAAACGAGGGTGTGATGATGATCGCCTATTCCGCCGCCAAGCTCATCCCGATCAGCGACTGCGACCGGGCGCTCGACTTTTATCTCGGCACACTCGGCTTCGAGAAACGTGCCGAAACCGGACAGCCCGATGGTTCGCGCCTGATCGAGATCGCGACGCCTGGGGCACGGCGCTCGATCACCCTCGCCCGCGCCCAACGCCCGTGTCAGGGAAGTTGCGCCGGGCAATTCGTCGGCGTCGTGCTTGGCACCAACGATATCCACGCGACCTATCGACGCCTGCGCGCACGCGGCGTTACCTTCATCGAGCCACCAACCGCCCAGCGCGAGGGGATGTTGCAAGCACAGTTCCTCGACCGCGACGGTAACGGCCTGATGCTTATCCAACCGTAGTCACTCAAAGACGAGGGCTTATTCACAATAGCGCGGGGCCGATCTGCTCAGATCGGCCCCGCGCTTCATCATGTCGTCTTGTCATCCGCCATAGCTCATACCGACTTCGGCGAAAGATCTGTGATTACAGCCTCCGGAGGGAGGCTTCGCGGTCGCAGGCCTGCGAGGCCGGTTGCCTCCTGGGCGATTCAGCCGCCAGCATCCCACGCCAAGTCTCCCACCGAAATCGCTATTGTTCGGCCATCAGCCGTTTCAGATCGAGCGGTAGGCCCGCCACGAGCAGATAAGCGCGGTCGGCCCGCGCTGCCAGCCGCGCATTGACGCGCCCGAGGAGATCGCGGTAGGCGCGTCCGAGCGGATACGGCGGCACGAGCCCCATTCCGACCTCATTCGACACGACGATCCATGTCACCCCAGCGGCGTCGATCTGGGCGAGGAGCGCGGCGATCTCCGCCTCGATCTCCTGCCCGATCGCCGCTTCACCGGCAGCTTCATGTTCAAGCAGGAGATTCGAGACGAGCAGCGTCACACAGTCGAACAGGATTGTGTCCGCAGAGAAATCGGCGGCGGCGACAGCGGCGGCAACACCGGTCGGCGCTTCGAGCGTCGGCCACGCGGCGGGTCGGTCGGCGCGATGCGCGGCGATCCGCTGGGCCATCTCGTCATCGCCCGCCGTCGCCGTGGCGACGAACAGCACCACGCCGCCGCGCTCGTGCGCCAGCCGCTCGGCGTAGGCGCTCTTGCCGCTCCGCGCGCCACCGAGAATCAGGATCAGTTGACCCACCGCTCCGCCCCTATCCGCGCCCGCGTCGTACCAGCAACAGGCGCATACCGAACGCCAACAACGCCGCCCCAGCAGCGGCCAGCGCAACCAGCCGATCGGCCCGCGCGATCATCGCCGCGTCGGCGACCCCGCCACCAGCGCCGAGCCGGTAGTGACCGACTTTCTCCAACTCCACGCCGAGCGCACCGGCCATCGTCGCCATCGGCCACCCAGCATTCGGGCTATCGGTTAGGCGTCCGTCACGCCGTGCCGTGGTGAAGGCACATGGCGCGTCCTCCCCGGCTATGGCCGCAGCAGCGACCAGCAGCCCAGTCGTGATCCGCGCCGGGAGCAGATTCGCCGCGTCATCGAGCCGCGCACCGGCTTTCCCGAGCCATTCGTAGCGCCCGCGATAGCCGATCATCCCATCGAGCGTATTGATCGCCCGGTAAGCCACCGCCCCCGGCAGCCCAAAAAGCGCCCAATAGCAGAGCGGCGCAACGATCGAATCGCTGAGGTTTTCGGCGAGCGACTCGATCGCCGCCGCCGCGACCAGTGGTGCGGTCAGCGTGGTCGGGTCACGGCTCACCAACGATCGCAAACCTTCGCGCGCCGCCGCGAGATCGCCCGTAGCCAGTGGCACGCGGACCCCTGCACCCGCACGGCGCAGTTCGCGGATCGCGAAGGTGCTTTTGAGGAGCGGCACGCCGAGCGCCAATGCCAGCACCGGTCGCCCGCGCAGACGACGCCAACACCAACCTGTCGCGGCGGCATAGGCCAGCGGCGGCACGACGGCCAGCACCGCGCCATAGGCGAACTGCCGGGCGGCACCTTCGGTCGGTGCACGGCGTTCGAGCGCCCGCGCGGCCTTGCCCATCCACACGACCGGATGGGCGTGCACCGGCGGCTCGCCGAGCAGGAGATCCCAGGCCACCGCTAGCGGCAAGGCCCAGACCTCGACCGCACTTAGCGCCACCTTCAGCCTCCCCGCATCACGGTCTGCACGCCGACGATGAGCAGCAGGAGCGCGATTTCCACGAGTTCATTGATCGCCCCGTAACAGTCGCCGGTCATCCCGCCTACGCGCCCGAGAATAAAGCGTGCGGCGAGGATCAGCACCAGCGTCGCCGGGATAAGCGCCGCCGCGCCCCACGGCCACCAGAGGGCTGCGCCAAGCACCGCTGTCGCCATGGTCGCCAGCCCCGCTTGCCAAGGGGCGGCAGCCCGCTTGAAATCTGCGCCCATCCCCTCGGCGCGACCGTAGGGATACGCGACGATCGCCACCGCCAGCGCCCAGCGCCCGAGCAGCGGCGGCAGGACCAGGCCAACCAGCCGCCAGCCGCCATCGAGCGCGACGATCCCGCTGTAGCGTAGCAAGAGGAAAACGACCGCGCCGAGTACCCCGAACGCCCCGACACGGCTATCGCGCATGATCTCCAGGCGTCGTTCGGAGGTGAAGCCACCGAACAGACCGTCGCAACAATCCAGCAACCCATCGAGATGCAGCCCGCGTGTGAGGGCGATCAGCGCCACCAGCAGCACCGCCGCACGCACGCCACCGGGCAACACCCACGCCAGCAACAGATCGAGCCCATAGAGGAGAAAGCCAACCAGCAACCCGGCGAACGGGAAGAAGATCAGCGACCGTCCGAGGATCGCCGGGGTCACGATCCGACGCGGCACCGGCAAGGCCGTCAGAAAGCCGAGCGCGGTCAGCATCGGCGGGCCGCGCGTCGGGCGTCAGCGATCGGCCGGAGAGGCAGATGGATGCACATCTAATCCGCCCCCGCGTCCGACACGCCCGCTTCCGCAAATGTCGCCATCTCCGTCAGGTGTCGCGCCGCGCCATCGAGGATACCGAGCGCCAGCGCCGCGCCGCTCCCCTCGCCGAGGCGCAGGCCAAGATCGAGCAACGGTTCGAGGCCGAGGCGTTCGAGGATGACCGTATGCCCCGGCTCGGTCGAGCGATGGGCCGCGAAGAGGTACGGCGACAGCGCAGGGCAGAGGCCGACCGCGACGAGCGCGGCAGCGCCGGTGATAAAACCGTCGAGGACGATCGGCACCCGCGCCGCCGCCGCGCCTAACATCAACCCGACCAATCCAGCGATCTCGAAGCCGCCGACCTTCGCCAGCACATCGAGCGGATCGGCGGGATCGGGGCGATTGATCGCGAGCATCTGCCGCACCACACCTACCTTACGGCGCAGCGCCAGGCCATCCACGCCGGTCCCGCGCCCGGTCACGATCGCGGGCTGCTCCCCGGTCAGCGCGGCGACGATCGCGCTCGCGGCGGTTGTATTGCCGATCCCCATCTCGCCAACGCCGAGGAGATCGAGGGTGCGCGCCGCCTCCGCCGCCGCTACCTCCATACCGACCTCGACCGCGCGAATCGCCGCCTCGCGACTCATCGCCGGGCCATGCGCGGCATTGGCCGTACCGCGCCCCTGCGAGTGTCGCAGTAGCACGGGCCGATCGGTGTCACTCACGCCATCGGGCCGCATGGGCGGAGCAGCAAGATCCGCCGCAACACCCATATCCACGACCGTCACCCGTGCGCCGACGCTACGGGCGAGCGCGTTGATCGCCGCGCCCCCCGTCAGGAAATTTGCCACCATCTGCGGCGTCACCTCGGCGGGGTAGGCGCTGACCCCCTCTGCCGTCACACCATGATCGCCAGCCATGATCACGATCGCCTTGCGCCTTAAGGTTGGGCGGTCTGTACCCAAAATCCCCGCCAGCCCGATCGCCAACTCTTCAAGGCGACCCAAGCTACCGGCAGGCTTCGTCAGTCGCCCCTCGCGTTCGCTGGCCGAAGCTACCGCCGCCTCATCGAGCGGGCCGATTTTGGCGATAGTCTCTGCGATACGGTCCATCAACCCCTCATTATTCAGGCTGGACACCACCAGCGACGGAACATCAGAGTATCCGTGATAGCTCGTGCAACTCGCCGATCGTATGGGTTGGTGCCCCGGTTACTTCATCCGGGAACTCGGCGGCGAAGCGGCCACGGCGCAGCCAGATCGTCAACGCCCCATGGAGATTCCCCCAGGCAATGCCGCGTCTGGCGCGATCGTCCACGATCACCGCTTCCTGCGCTTGCACACCCAGTTCCGCCAATGTCTCCACATAAGCTCCGTCTTTATCGGCGGCGACAAAACGCACAGTAGCGAAGCACGACTCGATGCCGCTATCACGCAATAGTTGCTGTCGTGCTGCCAACCGCCGCTCATAGTCACCGCTGATGAGCGAGACGATCGCCAGCGTGTAGTGCTGAGCAAGCGTGCGGAGCAGATCGGGCGTCCCGACGGCGAACCCACGCTGCTCGCTATCATAGATCGTGCGGCCCCAATCAAAGATGATCGCCTTGATCATGGCTCAACCTGACCATATCCCGGCAAAACGATCGGGCGTCCGGTCTGCGGATGCGGGATCACCTCGGCGTCGTAGCCATACGCCCGACGCAAGAGCAGCGGCGTGATCACCGCCGCGGGCGGCCCATCGGCGATGATCCGCCCCTCGTGCAGGAGGAGCAGACGGGGGAAGATCGCGGCGGCGAGATTGATGTCGTGGAACGACGCCAGGATCGTCAACCCTTCCTCACGGTTGAGGCGCGCTAACGTCGCCATGATCCCCTGCGCGATGCCGGGATCGAGGTGCGCGGTCGGCTCATCGAGGAGGAGCAACGACGGCTCCTGCGCCAGCGCCCGCGCCAACGACGCCCGCTGGCGCTCGCCGCCCGAGAGTTCCCCGAGTGGTCGTCCCGCCAGATCGATCGATCCCGCCGCCGCCAGCGCCCGCCGCGCTACCGCGAAATCGGCCTCGCCCTCGGCCTGGAAGGTCCGCAAATGCGGCGTACGCCCGAGCAGCACCAGTTCCGCGACGGTGAAGCCGTCAGGGAGGATCGGCGTTTGCGCCACCACGGCGACCCGCCGCGCCAGTTCCCGACGGGTAGCACGACCGGGCACCAGCCCGGCGACGGCGAGATCACCCCGGCTCGGCATCAGCGTCCCCGCGATCAGGCGCAGCAGCGTACTTTTCCCCGAGCCATTCGGCCCCAACAGGCCAACGAACTCGCCCGGCTCGACGGCCAGCGACACGCCACCCAATACCGTCCGTGCACCCCAGGCAAAGCGCACGTCGCGCAGCCGGATCCCCGCCGCAGCCATTGTTGCCTCGCGCGCCGCCATCATCCCTCCGGCCACGATTAAGAAAGCCGCGACTTGCTGCGACGCAGCAAGAAGAGGAAGAACGGCGCGCCGCAGAGCGCGGTCAGCACCCCGACCGGGATCTCACCGGTACGCAGGGCGGTGCGGGCCAGCCCATCGGCGAGGATCAGGAAGATCGCGCCGGCGAAGAGAGAGGCGAGCAGGAGCATCCGATGCCCCGCACCCCAGACGAGACGGATGATATGCGGGACGATCAGACCGACGAAGCCGATCAGCCCGCTGACCGAGACTGCCGCCGCCGTGACGAATGTCGCCACAACCACCAGGATGATCTTCAGCCGCTCCACATCGATCCCGAGGGTCGCCGCCCCCTCCTCGCCGATCTGCAACGCATCGAGCAGGCGCGCGGCGGGCACCATCACCAGCACGCCGATGAGCAGATAGGGCGCGATCTGGAACGTCTGCGACCAGGAAGCGGTCGTAAACCCGCCGAGCAGCCAGGCGTAGACGGTCAGGAGTTTGTCGCCGTGCCAGTACATCAGGAACGAGGTCGCGGCCGAGGCGAGCGCGCTGACCGCCACGCCGGAGAGGAGCAAGGCGGTCAGCGGCGTCGTCCCACCGACCCGCGCCAGGCCATAGACGAATGCCACCGCGATCAACGCCCCGGCGAAGGCGCACCATTGCGTCGCGCCATACCGATAGAAGGAGAGCGGCAGGCGCAGGACGGTCGCGGCGGTCGCGCCGAGCGCCGCGCCCGAGGCGACCCCAATCAGGTACGGATCGGCCAGCGGGTTGCGAAAGAGCCCCTGATAGGTCGCCCCGGAGAGGGCGAGCGATGCGCCGACCAACCCGGCGAGGATAACGCGCGGCAGACGGATCGTGAAGATGATCGTCTCCCACGAGGCGGGCCACGTCGCGACACCAGCACCGGGCAGGCCCAGGCGCAGCGCCACCATCCGCGCGATCGTCTCGACCGGGATACGGACCGAACCCCAGGCGGCGGCGATCAACGCCACGGCCACGGTCGCCAGCGCCAGCACGCCGAGTGTTGCCCAGCGAGCGCGCGGGCGGAAATCGGGGAGCGCGGCAGCCTGCGGTGGGGAAAGTGGATTTCCGGGGGGCGTGGCGGTATCCGGTGTACGCCACCATTCAGCCCTGCTCCGACCGCCGCGCTCCGCTCGCATCGCCACCCCGTTCGCGTATCGTCGCCAGCCTACCGGAAGAGTTCAGGGTGCAGCGCTATCGCCAACTTTTCGAGCGCATCCACGATCCGTGGACCGGGCCGATTGGTCAGGTCGGGGTCGATCGCCACGATCCGCCCGCCCTTAACGGCGTTAATCCCAGCCCAGCCCGGTCGGGCATTCACCGACTCGACCGTGGCCCCGGCGATCTCATCGCTGAGGATGATCACCTCGGGGTCTTTGAGGATGATCTGCTCGGCACTTAGCTTCGGATACGGCGTCCCGGCATCGGCGGCGATATTCGTGCCGCCCGCCCGCGTGATCAGATCGTCGATGAACGATTTTGGCCCGACGGTGAAATACTGGTCGGGATCGAGTTCGAAGAAAACGCGCGGCTTCGTCGTGGCGGTGCGGAGTTTCGCGGTCAGCGCCGCGAGTCGCGTCTCCATCTCGCCGCGCACCTTGGCCGCCTCGGCGTTGACATCGGCGACCTGACCCACGAGCGTGAGGTTATCCAACACCCCGGACAGATCGGCGGGGTTGAGCACGATCACGGCGAAGCCCCGAGCCTCGAATGCGGCGATCACATCGGGGCGCGTAATTCCGGCGGCGAAGATCAGGTCGGGCGTCGCGGCGACCACCTGTTCCAGGTCGGTCGAGGAATAATTGCTGATCTGCGGCTTGCTCGTCGCAGCGGGCGGATAGTTCGAGTAGGTATCGACGCCGACGATCCGGTCGTCCAGCCCGACCGCGAAGAGGATTTCCGTGTTACTCGGCGCGAGCGAGATGATCCGCTGCGGACGCCGCGCCAGCGTCACCGAACGCCCCGCATCATCTTTCACGGTCAGCGGATAACCGGTCGCACGCGGCGTCGCGCCAGGGGTTGCCGACCCGGCGACGCGAGAGGCCGTCGCAGCAGGCGAGGCGGCGCGCGTAGCAGTTGCCCCGGTAACGGGCGTTGTACCCACACCGCTCGTCGCCGCGCGAGTGCCGGTCGCGGCGGGCGCGGTCGTCTCCTGCCCGACGGCTGCGGTGGCGACGATCGTGGGTGCGGCGGTCGCTTGCGGCCCTTGCGTTGCCGTAGGGGTCGCGCCGCCGCACGCGATCAAGATGAACGTCAGGAAAGAAATCAGTACCCAGATCAACGGTCGAGTCATACGCTGTCGTCTCACCCTTGTGTCCCCCTCATACTGCAACAACTGGCCCCGATGACCGAAACTCGGCCCGAGGTAGACGCGGCATCGGCGAGACGAGAGAGGAAAGGTAAGGGCAGGGTATGGCGATAGCCCTTAACACACAATCCCCCCGAACGGGGGGACGGAAGAGGGGCGCTGCGGCGACTTTCGCCCACAACGCTGCCTGCGCCCGTTCTCTCGACGGCTTCAGCACTGATGGAGGCAGGTACCCTGGCTTCGCGACGCGCACACTCGTGACCGTTCGTCGCTTCACAGTTGCGGGACAGCGCCGGGTTCACACCGGACTTCCCCTGCTCGACGCACCCGCCATCGCTCTCCGACGCGCGGCACGCCTCACCATCGACAATTCAGTTAAGAATAGAGGTTATCAGAACAGCGGCGGGTCGTCAAATCGGCTTGTCCCGAAAAGGAGCGTAACTGCCAGGGTTTACGCGTGAGGCGCCGGCAACACCTCACGCATAAACCCTGGGCAAACCCTGCCGCACGGTGGGACGAATCGCGATCATAGACTACAATTGGGTGCGGTTATAGAAGCACTCGACCGTTGGGCCGAGTGTGGATCGAAACGCGAATGGCTATGTCCTTGTCAAACGGCTTACGGCCCGCTATAGTAATGCGATGCCGGGTGTCCGTACACCGCCATGAACGGATCCACAGCGGGTGAGCGCGCTGGTTCGTTATAACGACCGTGCCGCTATGACCCGCGATTGGCACTGACGCGACCGGACCAGAGGGGCCGGGAACGCCAGCGAAACAGACTCGGGGTAATGCCGAGGTTTGGAGGAGAAGACTCGCCATGAAGATCGTGTTGACCCAGGACGTTGAGAAGCTTGGTGCGGCAGGCACCTTGCAAGAGGTCAAGCCCGGCTACGCGCGCAACTATCTGATCCCGAAAGGCTTCGCCCAGGCGGCCACCGCCGGGATGATCAAGCAGGTGGCCGAGCAGCAGGCCGCCGAGCAGCGCCGGATCGCCAAGCAGGAAGTCTCGATGCAGTCCCTCGCGAACCGGATCCAGGGGATGCGCCTTACCTTCACCGCTCGCGCCGGCGAGACCGGTCGTCTCTTCGGCTCGGTCACCAACGCCGACATCGCCGAAGAACTGACCAAGCAGCTTGGCGAGGAAATCGACCGCCGCAAGGTCGACACCGGCAACGGTATCCACATCGTTGGCGAGCACGCGGTGACGATCAATCTCGTCGGTCGCTTAAAGCCTCAGATCACCGCGATCGTTGTCGCCGAAGGCGTCGAGGAAGTCGCCGAAGACGAGACGATCGAGGCCACAGCGGACGAGACAGCCGCTAGCGACGAAGACGAGTCAGCAGAATAGGGGCGTGGGCCGCGAGGCCCACCGCGCGACGCGCGGTCCAGCAGCAGCGCCCCGGAGGAGAGGTTCGTGCAGGCGATCGATCGACTGCCACCCCACAATCTGGAGGCAGAGGAATCCGTCCTCGGGGCGCTGCTGCTGGACCGCGACGCGATCATTCGCGTCGCCTCCACACTCAAACCCGAAGATTTCTATCGCGGCACCCACGCCGCCGTCTATCGGGTCATCCTCGATCTCTACAACCGCCGCGAACCACCCGACCTCCTGACTGTCGCCGCCGAACTGGATCGGCGCGATGAGTTGGAGAACGTCGGCGGGATTACCACGCTGACGCGCCTCATCAGCAGCGTCCCGACCGCCGTCCACGTCGAATATTACGGCCAGGTTGTCGAGCGTACTTCGACGCTGCGCCGGATCATCAGCGCGGGGACGCAGATCGTCAACATCGGCTACAATGAACGGCTCGAAACCGATGAAGCCCTCGATGCCGCCCAGCGCGCGATCCACGAGGTCGCCCAGGGGCGCACCGGACGCGACTTCGTCTCGATCGCCGAGGTGTTGGAAAGCTATTTCGACAAGCTCGACTTCCTTCAGCAGCATCGCGGCGAGGTCGTCGGTATCCCGACCGGCTTCCAGGATCTCGATCAACTCACCGGCGGCTTCCAGAAGAGTGACCTGATCATCCTCGCCGCCCGCCCCGGTGTCGGTAAGACGAGTTTCAGCCTCGGTCTGGCCTACAACGCCGCCCTGGCTGGCAAGGTCGTGGCGATCTTCAACCTGGAGATGCCCGCCGAGCAGTTGGTCCAGCGCCTCCTCGCGATGGAGACGGGGATCGACTCCCACCGCCTACGCCTGGGCATAATCAACGACGAGGAATGGGAGAGTATCTCCCGCGCCTTCGGCAAGCTCTCCGAGTTGCAGATATTCATCGACGATACCCCCGGTATCGGGATTATGGAGTTGCGCTCGAAAGCCCGCCGCTTGCAGGCCGAGCGCGGTCTCGACTTCGTGCAGATCGACTACCTCCAACTGATGCAAGGGAGCAAGCGGAGCGACAACCGCGTGCAGGAGGTCTCGGAAATCTCGCGAGGGCTCAAGGGGCTCGCCCGCGAACTGAATGTCCCGGTCCTCTCGATGGCGCAACTCTCCCGGAGCGTCGAGAGCCGTTCGAGCCACATCCCGATGCTCTCCGACCTCCGCGAGTCCGGTTCGATCGAGCAGGACGCCGACATGGTGACCTTCATCTACCGCGAAGAACTTTACGACCCCGAGACGGAGAAGAAAGGGCTGGCCGAGCTGCACATCGCCAAGCACCGTAACGGCCCGCTCGGCGTCGTCAACCTCCGCTTCTTCGAGAAGACGACCCGCTTCGCCGACCTCGAACTCTACCGCGAATCGGAATACTAAGCGTGACAGCACAGTTCGACCTCGGCGCGCTCGGCTGGCGCATCTTGCTGCTCGGTGGCGCATCGGGGATCGGCAAATCGACCGTCGCCATGCGGCTGGGTCAGCGACTCGGCGTGCCCTGGCTGCAAGTAGACGATTTCCGACTCGCCTTGGAGCGAAATGGTGTTGCCATTCCCGACTCGGCGCTCGCCCCAAACTTCGACGGGCCGGGCAGTCTGATCGAAGTGGGGAGGCTCCTCTCGCCCGCGATCGAGATAATCTGCGAGAATCATGTCGTCCGGAATAATCCGGCGATCCTCGAAGGCGACGCGATCATTCCTACTCTCCTCGATCGCCCGCAAATCCGTCATCTCGCCGCAGGTGGCTGGTTACGCGCGATTTTCCTCGATGAGCCAGAGGAGCAGACCATCCAAACGAATATGCAGGCGCGACAGCGCGGCCAGATGGATACCGCCCACGCGCAGAAGAACTGGCGTTATGGGTTGTGGTTATCCCGTGAAGCAGCAGAACGCGGTGTGCCGACAGTGTCCGCACGTCCCTGGCAAACCCTCGAAGACCGCATCATCGCGGCGGCGCAAGCCCCGCTCATACCGCACTCCGCATTCCGCATTCCGCACGCACCCGGAGGTCGGCCATGACCCGCCGTTTCGGCGGGTTCCTCACCAGCGAGGAACCGTCGCTCCAGATCCCGCGCGTCTTCGTCGATGAGGTCTTGCCGCAGATCGCCGACGTGGTCGAACTGAAGGTGACCATCTGCCTCTTCGATCTCCTGGCGGATGCGGGCGGCTACGACGCGCCCCTCGCCGAGGAGACGATTTATCGGCACCCGGCACTGCGGGCCAGCCTCAAACGCCTCGGTTCGCCGAAGGAACCCGACGACAGTATCAATCGCGGGCTGGAACTGGCCGTCAGCCGTGGGACTATGCTACGATTTATGGCAAGATCGGGCGAGCAGGGCGCGAACGAACGTGGGGGTTCCTGGTATCTGCTCAATACCCCCCGCAATCGCGAGGCGCTGGGCAAGATGGTCCGTGGCGTCACCGTGCCGCCACCGCCGCTGTCGCAGCCGGATACCCTGCCGCCGATCATCGAGCCGGAGCGGCCGAATGTCTTCCGGCTCTACGAGCAGAACGTGGGCCTGCTGACGCCGATCATCGCCGATCAGTTAATCGAGGCGACCGAGCGTTATCCGCTCGATTGGATCGAGGAGGCGTTCGGCGAGGCGGTTAGCTACAACAAGCGCAACTGGCGCTATATTCGGGCGATCCTGGAAAAGTGGGCCACCGATGGCCGGAGGGGTGCAGATGAGGAGCATCGGGGACGTACTCAAAGCACTGGAACGTTCGATCCCGAAAGGTACCGGCGCTGGCGTGGTAATCCCACCCGAAGTGCCGACTTGCCCGATCTGTAGGGATGCGGGCTTCCTGCGCCTCAACGTGCCAATCACCGATCCCCGCTTTGGGCAGATGATTCCTTGCGAATGTCGCTTGCTGGAACAAGAAGAGCGGAAGCACGAAGAGCTGCTGCGGATCGGCAACCTCGGCGCGTTCGAGGGCAAGACGTTCGAGAACTTCGATCCGGGGATCAACGCCGACATCGCCGACGCCCGCGCCACCGCCGTGCGCTACGCCGCCGACCCTCACGGCTTCGGGAAACCGTGGCTGTTCCTGATGGGCAAGTGCGGCACCGGCAAGACGCACCTCGCAGCGGCGATCGCCAACTACTACATCAATCACCAGGGCGGGCGGGCGCTCTTCACGATCGTCCCCGACCTCCTTGATCACCTGCGCGCCGCATTCAACCCGGCGGCCACCAACGGCGTCACCTACGACCAGCGCTTCCAGGATGTCCGCGACGTACCGCTGCTGATCCTCGACGATCTCGGCACGGAGAATGCGACTCCTTGGGCAAAGGAAAAGCTTTTCCAGATCTTTAACCATCGCTACAACGAACGCCTCAGCACCGTCGTCACCACGAACCACGACTTCAGTCAGATCGATGAGCGGATCGTCTCGCGCCTGCTCGATGGCGGCCTCTGCCAGGATGTGCCGATCGACGCGCCGGACTATCGCCTGCGCGGTCGGGCCATCGGCGCGATCAGCCCCACCACCCGCCCCGCGCGGCGACCGAACGCGCGCCCCGGCAACCCCTACTAATACCGACTTAGGTGGAAAATCTGGTATGGTTGGCCGCGAAGGAGGGCGGCGGATGCGGGCGTTGACAGTACCCTGGACGGCGGCGGAGTTGGAGCGGCGGTATCGGGAGGCGGCGACGCCGCT
>JAABUN010004802.1_pt1 | contig 17714 bp, 16 predicted proteins | sample 5559311 | NCBI WGS metagenome assembly JAABUN01 (sample SAMN10711877, study PRJNA513370) | rock metagenome | isolation source: Antarctica rocks | place: Antarctica: Victoria Land, Siegfried Peak sud | reverse complement strand
CGCGTACTTATGCTCAGTTAGACCAAGCAATCTCGGATGCTCTTGCTGCGGTCACTACCCAAGATATTATCGGTTGGTTTACACATTGCTGTTGCTATATTTTACCCAATTGAGAACTGCTGTAATTGTTCTGGAGCGATACCCGCTCGTTCTAAAGCTTCCCAGCTTACCTCTAAAAGGAGGCGTTGCTGAGGATCGACGCTAACCGCTTCACGGGGAGAAATACGAAAAAATTGAGCATCAAAATCGTGTAAATGAGGTACAAAACCACCGTAGCGGGTATACATTTTTCCCGGAGTATTTGCGTCCAAATCGTAGTAAGCATCAATATCCCAGCGATCGGGAGGAACTTCTGTAATCCCACTTTTGCCATCAATCAACATCTGCCAAAAATCTTCTGGGCGATCGCTTGATTGGGGAAATCGACAACCTATACCGACAATTGCAATCGGTTCATTTTTTGCCCTTTCCAAAGCTTCTAGCTTAGACTGCATCTGTTTGAGAGCAAGTAAGGCGCGTTTTGTGGGAGACAAACCTTCTGCTGGTTCAAAGTGATTACTCATTTACCTGTGATTAGAGACATTACTCATAATGGATCGCCAAGTTTTTAAGCAAACTACATTCTAATCAATAGTTAGATCCAAAATAATTGTTTTCTCCACCTACAGCGCCTTGATGTTTGATTTATTAGGTTTGGTGTAGGATAGAAAAGCATGAAAGCAAGATTGCTTCGCGGGATGTGGCGCAGCTTGGTAGCGCACTTCGTTCGGGACGAAGGGGCCGCTGGTTCGAATCCAGTCATCCCGACTTAAAAGTTGTACATTCGCACATTATTATTGGTCGCAACTGGCAATCTTTTGATGGCTTGGGCGGTTTTGATGTAAGTAATTAAATTAACCTAGTTTTCGCGAGTTAATGTCGCAGACTGACTTGATGTGAGGTTTAAGACGTTTATGAGATAGACGTTGCTGTTGTCGCTGACAATTTAGGGCGGCGATAGGCTAAAACTTTGCTAGTGGTAAATGCTGCCACAGCTATCGTTGCCGTAACTATGTACGGTCTTTTAAGCACGATTATTATGCTTAGTAATCAAGACCCATTTATTCAACGCATCAAAGCCCGAAGGCTTGGAGCTACAGATTATTGGATTACCCTAGTTAGCGAAAAAATATTGATATTTTCAGAGAAATATTTTAATTTCTATAGAGCGTCGATTCCTCAATAATTCGCGAATAAATCGCTTAAGCAATAAATATCTAGGCCCAGCTATTATCTCCGTACAATCACTGATATAAAAGATTACTTTAACTTAGTTCAAGCTAGTTCTCAGTGAATTTTCGCTTGGATACACAGCACTGATAGCGTTAAGTTTGTTTTGTAGTTTGGTTGAAGACGCTAGTTTAAATCTCCATCGAAATGGAATATTCAATTTATATGTTTTCAACTACTTTTCTAAAATGCTGTATTCCCACGCTATCTGTATTATTACTCACAACTAAGATGAGATAAAAATCTATATAAAAATTAGCTGACACAATTTCATTGTTACTATTTAGTTACAAAGTAACCATTCTAATCGGCTACTTAAATTGATTAAACGTTATTACGATAAATTCTGGTAGTTCGTTCCTGGTCAGGAGCGTTTGAACCGAAAGGCAAATTAACAATTATGAGTACAGTTTTAGTTGTAGAAGATAGTATTACCCAAAGGGAGATGATTAGCGACCTCCTTAAAGGTAGCGGCTTAGTAGTAGCGATCGCGACCGATGGCATGGAAGCTTTGGAACAAGTCCAAACTTTTCGTCCAGATATAGTAGTTTTAGATATTGTCATGCCCAGGATGAATGGCTATGAGGTTTGCCGTCGGCTGAAAACCGACCCCAAAACCCAAGGTGTACCAGTAGTTATGTGTTCCTCTAAAGGTGAAGAATTTGATCGCTACTGGGGGATGAAGCAAGGAGCCGATGCTTATATCGTCAAACCGTTTCAACCAAAAGAATTGGTAGGAACAGTCAAACAATTACTCCGAGGTTAAAAACGAGGTGGCATGATCGAACCAAATTCCTTACCTAGCAGCCCAAAGCAACATCTAACTGAATTTCAAGATTTAGAAAGCAAAGAAGGCGAACTATACCTGCGTTTTTACGTTGCTTCAAGTCAAGAATTTGCCTTGCCAGCAACCGTAGTCCGCGAAGTAATTTCTGCGCCATTAGATCGAATAACACCAATTCCCAACGCATCCTATGCACTTTTAGGGACGCTCAACTTGCGCGGTAGAGTAATTTGGGTAGCAGACCTTGGTTACTTTCTAAACGAGCCAAATGCTTTAAATGTCGAACGAGCGGAAATTTCCGTAATTGCCGTTGAAGAACAAGACACAATGGTAGGGTTAGCCGTCGATCGCATAATCGGCATGGAATGGCTAAATGTAGAAGAAGTACAACAAAAAAATATTCCGGGCAGTACAGCCAAATCATTCGTGCGAGGTGAGTGGCTGCTAGATGAGCTTACCAATAAAAGCCTGCAACTGCTGGATCAAAAAGTAATCATACAGAGTGGGCTATGGCTAGCATAAAATCTCAGCAAGCAGAGGAGCAAATGACATCAAGCAACGATTGCGAACAAGAATATCAAGCGGCACAAAAAGCTTATATTCAAGGCAACTATCCAGAAGCGGTAACCCTAGTTGACCGATTAGTCGAGCATTTCCCAACCGACCCCAGTAGCCGTTTGCTCAGGGGTCACGTATACTGCATTTTAGAGCAGTACAACGTAGCAAGAGAGCAATATCAAGAAGTACTGCACTTGACAAGCGATCGAGACTTGGTTGATTGTGCCAATAGCGGTCTTGAAGCTGTTAATCAGTACGAAGAAATTCAAGAAACTTCGCCAACTCCATCAGCGCTTCAAGAACAAGAAGAATTAGAAAATACTTTTCTGACCAGTGCAGAGCCGCAATCCTTACAACAGCCGATGCCGTTGGAAGCAGATTTTACTCCAAGAGGTGATGGTAGCAACAATTTTTTAGAAGAACCTTTTAGTAATTCTGGCGACTCTTTAAGTGACCTAGATTTAGCCAGCAACGAATTCCAAACTTCTGCTAACCCTTTCGCTTGGAATTCCCAAGATCAAGAAGGGGGCAGCGAAAATCCCTTTACCCATAGCCCAATAGAGGAGGCTTTTGGCATCACCGGAGGTAATGAAGTCGAACTATCACCAGAAACTGATAGTAGTGAAGACCAAACTTTTTTAGTTGTCGGCAAATCGTCCCCAGAAACCTCGTCTCAAGAAATCGCCTTCGAGCAGTTTCATTTGCTCAATCACCAAACGATGGAAAATATTGCCCAGGATGACGAGCAAAACTTGTCTACTAATCCTAAGCAAAATGGATTTTTGAGCCAAAATGGTTCTCATACAGATCCATACTTTGCTGAAGATATTGCAAATCCTAACGAAGCTGGTGGTTATCTCAACGAAGATCGCCAGGGTAATCAAAGCGATGCTCCCGATTTGACTATGCGCTACGGGAACATGGCAGAAATTAATTCTTACAAAGTAGATTCATCTTCTTTAGAAGATATGTCAGGGCCGCTTTTACTCCCTGATGATGATGAATCTAGCAGTGGGTTTTTCCTACCAGAAACGACTACCCAAGAAGAAGGGGAAGTATTTAGCATTAATAATTCTCCAGAATCAGGTACAAACTACGGGCAAGATACTCCGGCTGTTAGCAGCCCAAGTAACTCTAGTAATAAAGATAGCTTGTCAAGTCTTTGGGATAATGCTGCTTTAGAGAAAAACCCCTTTTTAACTGCTATAACAGTAGGATTTGTCTCTACTTTGGTGGTAGCCGCTTTTACCCTGGGCGGGCAACTATTATCTCCTGCTAGTAGTCGCGCTGCTGTGCGAAATAGCGGTTTAGTTATGGCCGTCGCCGCCGGACTTGCTGGTTTTGGGACCACTAAAGTGATGGAAGGTAAAGCAGCCAAACGTCGCAGCAAAACAACGCAGGATCTAAAAGCACAATTTGAAGTTCTGCGTACAGGCAACTTTAATGCCCAAGCCACCACTTATTCTCAAGATGAATTTGGTTTATTGTCTACCAATTTCAACGAAATGGTGAAAGGTTTATCGCAGACCACTGGTGAAGCGCAACGTAAAGCTCAAGAACAAGAACAAGCTAAAGAAGAACTACAACGCCAAGTAATTCGCCTCCTGGATGATGTAGAAGGAGCCGCCCGTGGAGACTTGACAGTAAAAGCAGAAGTCAGTGCCGACGTTTTGGGAGCCGTTGCCGATTCGTTTAATTTGACAATTCACAATCTACGCGAAATTATCCAACAAGTAAAAACCGCCGCCCAGCAAGTAAATAAAGGTGCAACAGATAGTGAATCTTTTGCCCGCGATTTGTCTTCTGATGCCTTGCGTCAGGCCGAACAATTAGCCGTAACCCTAAACTCGGTGCAAGTGCTAACCGACGCAATTCAACGGGTAGCTGAAAGCGCTAAAGAAGCAGAAACCGTTGCCCGTTCTGCCTCCGCTACTGCCCAAAAAGGCGGTGAAGCTGTAGATAGGACAGTAGAAGGGATTATGGAAATCCGGCAGACTGTGGCAGAAACAACGCGCAAAGTAAAGCGACTTGCAGAATCATCGCAAGAAATATCAAAAATTGTTGCCTTGATCTCGCAAATTGCGTCCAGAACGAATTTGCTAGCACTTAATGCCAGTATCGAGGCAGCAAGAGCGGGAGAAGCAGGACGAGGTTTTGCGATCGTAGCTGATGAAGTCCGTCAACTAGCAGATCGAATTGCCAAAGCGCTCAAAGAGATAGAACAAGTCGTTAGACAAATCCAAACCGAAACGGGTTCAGTAATGACAGCTATGGAAGAAGGCACTCAACAAGTTATTCAAGGAACTAACTTAGCAGAACAAGCCAAGAAGTCTCTAGACGATATCGTTCAAGTATCAAGTCGGATTGATACATTAGTACGCTCAATTACTGCAGATACCGTGCAGCAAACAGAAACTTCTCGTCAAGTTGCATCCGTAGTCCAATCGGTAGAACTGACGGCTCAAGAAACTTCTCAAGAGGCGCAGCGTGTTTCCGGCTCCTTGCAAAGCTTGGCAGGAGTAGCAGGTGACTTGCTTACCTCCGTTGAGCGCTTTCGCGTGTAACGCATAGGTTTAAGTTTTGACACTTTTTTAAAGAACTCAAAACGCCTCCAACACGCAAAACTATTTCTTGTCTCCCGTACCCAAACCTTATATCCAACACTGCTATGCTGCCAGAACAACAACAGCGTATTTTGGGCTACTTCATTGAAGAAGCTAAAGACCACCTGATTACTATTGAGCAAGGATTGCTGAACTTGCAAACTACGCTTAAAGATTCGGAAATGGTCAATGACCTATTTCGAGCCGCTCACTCGGTCAAAGGTGGAGCTGCGATGCTAGGAATTAGTAGCATCCTGCGTACATCTCACCGTTTGGAAGACTTTTTCAAAATCTTGAAAGAATCTCACAATTTTCAAGTCGATCGCCAATTAGAATCGCTGCTATTGCAAGTATTTGATACCTTGCGTGAATCTGTGCAGCATTTAGAGAGTGCGACCTTGAGCGACGAAATCGCTAACGTTTTAATGAGCCGCATAGAGCCAGTTTTTACAGCAATCGACCAACATTTGGCGTTAGAAAGTTGCTCTACTAATGATGAGGAGCTACAGACTTCAATCTTTGTATTTCAAAACGATGTTCCTCTACAATTGCGGCAGATGTTGGAGATATTTAAGCAACCGCAGTCTGTGGTGTCTCGCCAACAACTCCAGGAATATTGTCAGGAATTAATCAAGTTAGGTGAAAAATTTACATTGCCTAATTGGAGCCAAATTTGCCAAACGGCTTCCCTTGCGATCGCAAATCCCCACAACACCTACCGCACTCTAGCGCCTGTTGTCATTACCCAACTTAAGCAAGCTCAAGAATTAGTCGCCACTGGACTTGCTACTGAAATAATTAGTGGCGACGCTTTGCAGTCCCTTGTTCCATCATGGGATACGCAAGGAGCGACCAGCGAGCGGGCGAAAGCAGATGATTTAAGCGATTTGTTTGCATTTGAATCAGAAGATCGGCAAGTAGCTAATCTGTCCGCGCTAGAACCTGATACTGAAAGTTCCTTATCCCTAGATTACCTTAACGCGGACTCTCAAAGTGAGATGTTGGCGCTCGATAACTTGTTTACAGAGCAAACTACCATCCAAGAATTCACTACAGCACAATTTAACTTTACGGATTTATTTGAGGACAATGCTGCCAGTCAAAACGGTGATGAGGCAAGCGTCAACTTCTGGGAGGACGAAGCATTTGCGCCCGTAGAAAATTTGGAGGAAAATCTATTTGCGCTCCCTGATAACTCACAATCCGTCGCAGCTAGTGATAGTCAAGAGCAATTCAATTACAATCAAGAGTCAGAAGATATCGCCTCGGTAGAAGATGAATTTGACGATTTAGACAAGCTGCTAGAACCATTGGTATCTTTGGCTCCTACACAACTCGATTCGCCAAAGAGCAGTAGTAGCGAGGCTATTACTGGGCAGCCAGTAATAGACGCAGCTGAACCAAGTCTTGCGGCTAGTCCAAAGCGGGCAGTATTTGAGCAGATGATGCGCGTGCCAGTTAAGCAGTTAGACAACATCAGTAACTTAGTTGGGGAACTGGTCGTTTATCGTAACAGCTTAGAACAAGATCAACAAAGGCTCAGACAATTTCTAGATAACCTACTTAGTAAAGTGAAACAACTAAGCGAAGTAGGATTCAAAATGCAGGAATTGTACGAACGGAGTCTGTTGCAAAGTTCCCTTACCAATCGCAAAAAAGCAGCGATTCCATCAGTTGTCCCAGATAATAGCACTCACTCTACAGGTCTAGATTTTGATGCTTTGGAAATGGATCGCTTCACAGGCTTCCATACCCTCACGCAGCAGATGATTGAGTTAATTGTCCGGGTGCGCGAATCTTCTTCTGACATTGAATTTGTTACCGATGAAACCGATCAAGTAGCTCGTCAGTTCCGCCAAGTCACAACTCAATTGCAAGAAGGCGTAACCCAATCGCGCATGGTAACGTTTGCCGAGATTGCTAGTCGATTGCCGCGCGCTGTTAGAGATATTTCTCTGAAGTCCAGTAAGCAAGCTGAACTAATCATTAATGGTCAAGATACCTTAATTGATAAGGTGCTGTTGGAGCAACTATACGACCCGATGACTCATTTGGTAAATAATGCCATTGCTCACGGAATTGAAACCCCTAAGCAGCGAACAAGTAACGGCAAACCACCCATAGGGAAAATAACTATTCAAGCATTTTACCAAGGCAATCAAACGGTTATTTCCGTAACTGATGATGGCGCTGGCATCGATACTGAAAAAGTTTTAGCTAAAGCAATTCAACAAGGGCTAATCTCTCCAGAGAAAGCTCAAACTATGGCGCGCATAGATATTTATAACCTACTATTTCATCCCGGCTTTAGTATCAAAGATACCGTTGATGAATTTTCTGGGCGAGGCATTGGCATGGATGTCGTGCAAACTAGCTTAACTGGGATGCGCGGCTCGATTAGTACCGACTCTACTTTGGGGTTGGGAACTACCTTCACTATTCGCTTGCCCCTAACCCTCAGTATTTGTAAGGCGCTATACTGCTTAAGCGATAAAGCTCGTATTGCCTTCCCAATGGATGGTGTGGAGCAAATGATTGAGCTTCCAGTCAAAGATGTTGTTACGAATGTTGAAGGGCAATCTTGCCTCCCTTGGCGAGACAACTCGTTGCTACCATTTAGACACCTCAAAGAACTTTTAACCTACAATCGCCATCTCAGCCGTGGCAGTATTTATGGTAGCGGTCGAGCGGAAGACACGATTTCACTCATCGTCCTCCGCAGTGGTGATACGTTTATGGCGGTGCAAGTTGACCAAGTGCTAGGGGAACAAGAAATTGTAATTAAGCAGTTTGAAGCTCCCGCGCCAAAACCTTTGGGGGTTTCTGGAGCTACAGTTATGGGAGATGGGCGGATTATGCCCATTGCCGACGTATTGGAATTAATGGCACTGGCAACAGGACGACTACAACGAGAACCGCTTAACAACCCGCCTGCTCTTGGTGGTATTCCGGCTAGCTCTAAGGTTAAAACTGAGCCAATGGTGTTGATTGTTGATGATTCGATTACCGTTCGAGAACTGCTGTCAATGACCTTTAATAACGCTGGCTACCGCACCGAACAAGCTCGTGATGGTCAGGAAGCTTGGGATAAACTAAATGATGGCTTGCCTTGCGATATTGTCTTTTGCGATATTGAAATGCCCAGAATGGATGGATTGGAATTATTGTCGCGCATCCATGAAAGCCCCAATTTTCAGAATCTACCCATTGCGATGCTAACTTCTCGCGGTTCTGACCGCCATCGCCAAATGGCAGTTCAATTAGGTGCTAGCGGTTACTTTATTAAACCCTATCTTGAGGAAGCTTTGCTGGATGCTGCCCAAAGGATGCTTAAAGGTGAGGTATTAGTTACTGCTCCTAGTAAGGTATAGACGGGGTTGGGCGATCGCTTAATTCTTGCACCACTGGTCAGGCGATCGCATCTCAAGTCAAGCAAGGGTGAAACTAATTTAATTACTAAACTTATTTGGTTGTTGGAAACTAGGGCGTGTCTCATTCACTCCTAAAGTAAAGCGAATAGTTTTACTTGGAAAAACACTCTAAATCAAATAGTAGAAGCCCTGTTAAAGAGCGGGAGTAAGCCTAGGAAAGTCACAAGCCTCGGTTGGCTGCTCCCGCTCTACGGACTATATCCTATTTAATTATTGAAAATCTGATTGTTTTTAATATTCAAACGGCAACCGTTCACTTTAGTTTAAAATAAGTATCTAAGCTAATTTTGCTGAAGAATAAGCTTATATTTTTAGAAGTCGCGCTATTGCAGCCCATAGGTCAGTACGCAGAATTATGAGAAGATGGGCGATCGCGAACTAGACACTTTTTTAGATTACCTTAAGCAAAACCAAGGTTGTGACTTGACTGTTTATAAGCACTCAACCTTGCAACGTCGGCTAGGAGTGAGAATGAATCAGATTGGGGTTAGTAGTTATAGCAGCTACTTAGACTATCTTAAACATTACCCTAACGAGCTTGCCCGCCTACTTGATACCGTTTTTATCAATTTTACGAGCTTTTTTCGCGATCGCGACGCTTGGGAGTATCTAGCTGACGAAATTATCCCCGAAATTATCAGTAAAAAAAAGCTCACGAATCAATCCGTATCTGGAGCGCTAGTTGTGCATCGGGAGAAGAAGCCTATACTTTGGCACTTTTATTTGCCGAAGCTTTGGGGATGGAACAGTACTTGCAGCAAGTCCAAATTTATGCTACCGATATAGATGAAGCTGCTTTACAGCAAGCACGACAGCACCATTATATCAAGTCTGAAGTTGCAGGTGTCCCCCCTGCGCTTTTAAATAAGTATTTTGAGCCAACCCCCCAAGGCTATATTTTCAACCCTACACTGCGCCGCCGAGTAATTTTTGCTCGTCACAACTTGCTTGAGGATGCGCCTATTTCTAAGCTCGACTTATTAGTGTGTCGCAACACGCTCATGTATTTCAACCAAGAAGCACAAATAAAAATTCTCATTCGCTTTCATTTCGCCTTAAAAAACTTCGGCTTTATTTTTTTAGGTAAGGCAGAAACTTTAGTTAGTCGCTCGTTTCTTTTCACTCCTATTAACCTTAAGCATCGTATTTTTGGTAAGGGAGCCAAGTTAGACTCCAACGATATATTGATGTTAAGCAATAGAAATCAGCAAGCAAACACCGTCAATCCAGATTCTAAAGACCTTTGGCAATCAGCTTTTGAAACCCATCCTATTGCTCAATTAATTATCGCGCCAAACGGCAAAGTTTTTAGTGCAAATGAAAGTGCGAGAACTTTATTGAATATATCAGCTAACGATTTAGGTCGTTCCTTTCAAAAGCTACCAGTTATGACTCAGGTTGATGAATTGGACTCACAATTGAAGCAAACTTTGCACAATCACGCGCCAGTTAGCATCAAGAATGCCCAATGGTCAACCACTAAAAGTGTATATTATCTAGATGTAAGTATAGTCCCAATTTTAGACTCCGATCGCAAGTTTTTAGGTGCGGGCTTAACGTTCACTAATGTTACTCTTTTAAAGCAATAAAAGTAGCGATCGCCCTTTAAGCTATATCAAAGTGCGATTAACTGCGTGCTACTTATCTTTCTAGTTTATTTAATACTTTAAAAGCCTTAGCTAATTTTAATTACAAGCATTTAAGCACCAGCGAATTATGCCTAAATTCCTACCGAGAACTAGATAGTACAATCGAACGAATTGTTAATCTAGCTGAAAAAGTATCAACATTGAGTACAAAGGTAAAACTCAGGCACTGGGTGCAAATCATAAAAAAAAGCTTCTAATGATGAGAAAGAAGCAGGGATGGATCAATTAAAACTATTAGGATAGGTAGATTAAAGTAGTCCAATATATTTTATAAACTTTACGGGAGCAATTAATAAAGCTTGCAATTATACATTGCAGTTTCTTAAATACGATGTTCAAGGCTATTATTGATAGTATTAATAATATTTATTTAAACTACCAATGTTTAGTAGAAGGTGAGGAATTACTCATTCATGGGCTAGGTGCTAACTTAGCTTTTTGGTATCCTAGTATTGCTGCGGTGTTATCTAGGCATTACCGAGTAATTATTTACGATTTAAGGCGTAAAAAACGCCCGAAAGCTAAAAATAATTGACCATTTTCGCGCTTGTGGAGAAGTCAATCGCAAAATAATTTTGCTTGCAACAACCTATAAAATTTAAGTTATCCCCTTCATCAATCGCCATGCAAATTACCGACACACCAGCTATCAATAACAGCCAACGGCGGCAACTTGCGCCTCTAGAAATGCCACAACGTCTGCTGTTAGGCCCCGGCCCATCTAATGCCCATCCAGACGTTCTCCAGGCAATGAACACCCCACCCGTGGGACATCTCGATCCAGCATTTTTGACAGCTATGGAAGAAATTCAGTCATTACTGCGCTACGTCTGGCAAACAGAAAACCCCTTAACTATTGCTATTAGCGGCACGGGAAGCGCCGCAATGGAAGGTGCGATCGCAAATTCCATTGAAACTGGCGATGTAGTCCTAATTAGTGTGGCTGGATACTTTGGCAATCGATTAGTAGATATGGCAGGGCGCTATGGTGCAGAGGTACGCACTATAACAAAACCTTGGGGGCAAGTTTTTAACCTCCAAGAACTCCGCAGCGCCCTAGAAGCCCATCGTCCGGCTATTTTGGCTCTAGTTCATGCCGAAACCTCTACCGGGGCGCGTCAGCCGTTAACAGGGGTTGGGGAATTGTGCCGAGAATTTGGCTGTCTGCTATTGGTAGATTCGGTTACAAGTCTAGGTGGCGTACCTTTATTTTTGGATGAGTGGGGAGTTGATTTAGCCTATAGCTGTAGTCAAAAAGGCTTGGGCTGTCCGCCTGGTGCTTCGCCTTTAACTATGAGTCCCCGCGCCGTGAGAAAGTTGCAACAGCGCCGCACAAAAGTTAGCAATTGGTATTTGGATATGGAGCTATTAAGCAAGTATTGGGGCAAAGAGCGTACTTACCACCATACTGCCCCGATTAACCTCTACTACGCCTTGCGGGAAGCTTTGCGGCTATTGGCAGAAGAAGGAGTGGAAAATTCTTGGCAACGCCACGGGCAAACGGTAGAGTATTTGTGGCAGGGGTTAGAAGATTTGGGTTTAAAACTGCACGTAGAACAAGAATTTAGGCTACCAACGCTGACTACTGTCCGCATTCCTGAAGGTGTAGACGGTAAGGCAATCGCTCGCCAGTTACTCAATGACTACAATATTGAAATTGGCGGCGGTTTGGGAGAATTGGCGCAGCAAGTTTGGCGAATTGGGCTGATGGGTTACAACAGTCGTAAAGAAAATGTAGATACACTCATAGCCGCTTTAAAACAGGTTTTGCCCTCGGATATTTGAGGACTGACACTGCTAGTGTGGCGGACAACAATACTTTTAAGTCGCTAAAGTAGTTACGCTTGCCAGGTAACATGAATGTAAAACATAATTTAGTTACCTGCCTCTATGTCTGCAAATAATTTAACCCTGAACTTAGTTGAAGGTTCTGTATCCTTTAGCTTCTCCGCCGAATCTGCAAAAGAAATGCAAAATGCGATCGCTCAATTGATGACAAATATTAAAGCTGCTGGGGTGAAAACTCCCGGCACTAAAATCAAGCCTCAACCGCCTCTAGAATACCGCTACACGGGGAATGTATTTCTTGAAGTTTTCTGCAATCCTAATATCTGGGCTACCCCTTTTGCTGCTAAAGTTCTAATTACTTTACGGGATGCGAACATTCGCTTAACTACCGAAGCTGAACTTACCCGCGTAATTGAAGACCTTAATCAGTATTTAGAACAGCTAACTTGAAGCCTCAAGTAACTTCAAAATGTATTAGCTAGGGGCTTCGTAGCGATTTATTTTTAAACGTCTACTAAATTCTAACTGTTGCGGTTAACCTATTTCCGCTTTAATCTTTGCAACTAAACTACTAAAGGCATCTATGCCGTAGTTGTATCTCCTCTCTCTACCCAAGCTCTGCTAACTGCTGGGCATTTAACAACACTTGTTGCTACTTACAACCCAAAAATTAGCCAAACTTAAAGTTAAATTAGTCGTTGTCCCAGTGTTCCCGACCGATTAAGTCGCCGATGCGATCGCGCAACAAAAAGTCACATTTTTCTAACTCGCACTCTACACAAACCCATTCTCGTGGTGGAATGTACTCGCACAAAGTATAGATTGGTTGCTGCCGACTGATTACTCCTTTTTCTACTAATTGACGAGCTTCATCTTTGATTACATTTAAAGAATATCGGATTGATGGCAACGTATTTACAGTCATGGTTTTAACCTAAGAACTCATCATTGTTTTTTGTGCTGAATGCTTACCAGGCTAAAAAATTGTTAAAATCAGCCTCGTTAGCTACAGTTTTGTAGTTCGTTATACTGAATTGTTTCTATTGTGGGGTTATGAACTTATCATTTATATTAATATATGTTTCGATTATCAGCAAACATTGACAAACTCAACTAGAAAGTATTTGTGGTCATAGCTGTAATTAAATTTATTTTTTGGCTATTTTGCAGGGCTATAGTGGTTAATCGGTGGAGTTTGGTTAGCAATACGTTTAGTTAACAATCCAGCCGCTAACAAAAAGTATACCTTGAGATAGAGTAAAAATTATTCATTAAATAAGGTGCATAGCGCAATAGTTTGTGCTGTAGGCATTTGTCCGTAAGAAAAAATACAAGGTATCTCAGAATTAATAGCTGGCATAAACTTTTTGAGAATATAAGGACTGCCATAAATTACTAGAGCTTGTAAGTTGCCAGAGCTTAACAATCTCTTAAACCAATCAATTCCTGCTTGCGTTAAGCCTGCACTACCGCGAAAAGGATTGCCACGAATAAAGAGTTGGAGCAGAGTGGGTAAATTCTCAGTTTCTGGAGTAGGGTCAAAAGGCGTGTGGCGATCGCATAACTGAGTAGTATAACCAAGAGATTTGGGCAAGGCGATCGCGCTGCTTTGCTCAGTTAGAAACTTGCCGCTACCGAGTAAATTGTCTACAACGATCAAGTTACGTCCATTGTGAGATGGGGATAAGGGAACTGTACCGCTAACTACTTGCGAGCAACGTAAGATTTGATTGACGGTTTCTAACGCCTCCGGTTTAGCTAGTTCTAAAACAATATTACTCGGATTTATTTTTATCCCTCCTATCTGGCGCTTGGCGTGCCAAATTCGCTCCACAGACGCGCGAATCCTTTGAGCCGAAATACGACCGTTCTTGACGGCATCACATACCGCATTGATAGCGCCTTCGGGGTCAGAGGGCATGAGTAAAATATCCGCCCCAGCTTCTATAGCTAAAACGGGAGATTCGTTAATTCCATAACGTTTAGCGATCGCATCCATCATTAAAGCATCGGTGACAATTAAGCCCGTAAAGCCTAGTTGTTCGCGCAGTTGCCCAGTTAAGATCGGTGCAGACAGGGTTGCGGGGTATTGTGCATCCCAACACTCTATAAGTAAGTGGGCGCTCATAACGGCATCTACCCCCGATGCGATCGCGCTATGAAAGGGCTGTAACTCAATTTCGGCTAGGCGACTAGGAGAATGAGCTAATACAGGCAGATCGACATGAGAATCTGTTGTAGTATCGCCATGACCGGGAAAATGCTTCGCGGCGGTGAGTACAGGATAGGCTTTCGCACCTCGAATAAAAGCATTTGCCAAAGGGCTGACTTCGGCAGGAGTTTCTCCAAAAGCTCTGATATTAATTACTGGGTTGTTTGGATTATTGTTGACATCCACTACCGGCGCAAGTATCCAGTTAATCCCAATTGCTAAAGCTTCTAGGGCGGTAGTAGCTCCCATTTGCTCGGCGTATTGCTCGGCAAGTTGGGGGTTAGTTTTAGCGATTTGGCCAATTGCCATTGGCGGTGGAAACCAAGTAGCACCAGAAAACCTTTGTCCGACTCCTTCCTCTATATCCGCCGCAATTAATAAGGGGATTTTTGCCCAACTTTGCATTTGCTGAGATTTTAGCGCTATTTCCGCCGCACTCCCTCCTAAAAAAATTACGCCACCAATCCCTACTTCTTTCACCAAATGCTGCATCTTTGCAGTGGGTGCTTCCCATTCTGGATAAGGAATTTGATGATCGAACAAATAGCCACAGGTACGGACTACAACCATCTGGGCTACAAGTTCCGCTAGAGTAAGCGTGTCTATATCAGGTAGGGAGGTGGTCATAATCAGAACTTACCTAGATACTTAAACTTGGGTTTCTATCGTCATATTTAGCAGCAAAACTTACTTGTCTTCGTCATCTGCATATTCGTCGTCATATTCATCTATATTTTCTAAGTCTTCGTCGGCTGGACGATCGTTGTTTAGCTGGTTGAGTAACGACAGTACCCTAGTACCCCGTTCTATTGAAGGATCTTCTTGAAATATGACTTCTGGAGTCCGACGCAGCCGTACTCTTTGCCCTAATTCTGTACGGACGAAGCCTGTGGCTGATTTTAGTCCCGCCATTGTTTCTTGTTTTGCTTCTTCCGTGCCGTAGACGCTGACAAAAATTTTGGCGTGTTGGAGATCGCCGGATACTACTACATCTGTTACACTGACCATGCCTGAGCCTACACGGTCATCTTTAATATCGTATATGAGCATTTGGCTAACTTCGCGTTTAATTAATTCGGCAACGCGAGAAACGCGACGGCTTGTAGCCATAGTTATTCCGGCTCCTAATCGTAGGTTGTACTATTCAAATCTAGTCTAGATTGTACTTAAGCCCAGCATTGCCCGCAGGGTAAATATGGTGAAAATAATTACTCCAAATAATAAACTAATTAGAGCGATCGCACTGGCGGGGTTTTTAAATAAAGGCGCTAGGGGTGCAAAGGCGTTGATAGCGACTCCCAATATAATCGTCACTAGATAGCGCGGGTAACGCGAAACATTGTCCCAAAATCCGTCAAACATATCTTTTTATAAGGGTTTTTTCAATATTTTACTATAGCAATTCTCTAGTAAAGTAGTGTGGTTTACTTTGGCAACGAACTGTACTAGATATAAAGAAAATCAAGGGTAAGCAGTAATAAATGTTACAAGTACAATCTACGCATTATCGCCCTTTTTTAAAATGGGCGGGTGGAAAAAGTAAACTAATTGAACAATATATTCCTTACTTCCCGCAAAGTTTTACCAATTATTACGAGCCTTTTTTAGGTGGGGGTGCAGTGTTTTTTTATTTTTGCGGTGTTAAACCTGATGCTAATAAATTTATCTCTGATGTTAATCCTGAATTAATTAATACCTACTGTTGTATCAAAAATAATGTTGAGCCGTTGATTTCACTATTGAAAACTCATCAATTGCAACACAACCGAGATTATTATTATCAAATGCGAAGCTCTGCGATCGCGCCAGCGCGATCGCACTGGGAAGGCTCAGAAATTGAAAGAGCCGCACGATTTATTTATCTAAACAAAACTTGTTTTAATGGGCTATATAGGGAGAATTTGCGAGGATTATTTAATGTACCAATGGGCAAGTATAAAAACCCCACAATTTGCAATGAAGATTCACTTCGTTCGGTGTCTGTAGCTCTACAATCTGCCGCAGTTTCGTTAAACCCGTATGATGAAATTAACTCTAAAAATGAGCAGGATTTTGTTTATTTCGATCCGCCTTATTATCCTCTAAGTTCTACCAGCAATTTTACAAATTACAGCCGCTATGTCTTCAAGGAAGCAGAACAAATCAAGCTAAGAGATAAGTTTGCTCAACTAGCTAATAAGGGAGTAAAAGTTATGTTATCCAACTCTGATTGTGCTTTTGTCCGTGAGCTTTATGCTGACTTCAATATCTACGAAATATTGGCATCAAGAGCAATAAATTCTCAAGCAGAAAAACGAGGTAAAATTACAGAATTATTAATTACTTCTTACTAAAGTGCTTATCTAAAAAACTTGACTTAATAGTTTATTACTATTAAAATGAAGGGATTTTCTCAAAATGCTCAACTGTTGGAAATGGCTCGTAAAAATGATGTAATAACTGTTTCCATTGTTGATATTCAGTGGAAGTCCTAAAGCCAATTGTATGAGCCTCTAAAGTTTCCCATTTAATAAGTAGTAAATATTTTCCCTGTTCTTCTAAACATCTATGAAGTTCATGAGACAAGTATCCGTCCATAGATGCGACAATACTAGATGCTTGTTGGAAAGCAGATTCAAAATCATTTTCAAGATTGGGCTTAATATTAAGCATCACCGCTTCAAGAATCATTAGGACTTTTTTGTCTAAACTACTTTTAAATTAATCGCACCCCGTCAAAAGCACTATTGTTAATTTCAATACAGCTAAATTTTAAAGCGATCGCACTTTAGTTTTCTTTCTCAGCTTCTAACCAGGCTACTAAGTCATTGACATTGGTAAAATCTAACAAAGCTTCCGCCAAGTTTTCTAATTGGGGGAGCGGTAAAGCTTGAATTTGCGATCGCACTTGATCGGGAATCGTCCCAAGTCGGCGTGTGAGTAGCCGGATAACTACAGCTAATTCACCTTGCTGTAAACCTTGCTGTAAACCTTTTTGGAGAATATCTTGATAAATTACTGATTCTTGCATGATTTCCTCTCTGAAGAATTGACGAATCAAATTTTTCTTAAACTTCAAGCCTGCTAATAACTGAGTACAGATAGCTACATCTTGTCGTTGCTCTAATGACTCTATGTTACTGATTTGTTGAGAAATCTGGGTTAATAGTTTCTCTGGCTCTTGAGTAACTGCTAAGGTAGCTAAGGGAAGGAGTGCTGTGTCTTCAAGGAAAAGCGCTGGATCTTGCTCCCACATTCGCACCACCTGATAGCTGTGTCTAGTATTTTCTAAATTAAACTCTGTTTCGATAACCGTTGCTTTTGCAGGTTGTTTGAGCAAAATTACAACTTGCGTAACAGGTAGACGATAACGACGGTGCAATCTTACCCAATAATCTAACATTCGCAATGGTAGTGGCGGGTTGGTATCGACTTCCACTT
>JAABUN010004801.1_pt1 | contig 17719 bp, 17 predicted proteins | sample 5559311 | NCBI WGS metagenome assembly JAABUN01 (sample SAMN10711877, study PRJNA513370) | rock metagenome | isolation source: Antarctica rocks | place: Antarctica: Victoria Land, Siegfried Peak sud | reverse complement strand
GGAGGCCTCGGCCGCCGGCAAGTCCACCCATACCCTGGGCCAGGTCGTCCACAACGAGGGGGTCGTGCGCGATCTCCAGGCGCTCGGCATCAAGACGGTCGATACCCTTGACGATGTCGATCAGGGCGCGGCTGTCGTGATCCGTGCCCACGGCGTCCGCCCGGACGTGATGGAGCGCGCCGAAGAGCGCGGCCTGCAGGTCATCGACGGCACCTGCACGTGGGTCATCCAGGAGCACCGCGAGCTGGTCAAGCTCGTGGAAGAGGGCTACACGATCGTCCTCCTCGGGACGCCCAAGCACGCCGAGGTGGTTGGCATGCTCGGCTTCGCCCCGGACGCGATCGTCGTGGACGAGGAAGAGGAGTGGGAGACCGCGATCCCGCGCAAGAAACGGATGGCGCTCATCTCGCAGTCCACCCAGCCGCCCTGGAAGTTCGAGCGCTTGGCCGCATTCATGACCTCGCGCGCCCACGAGCTGAAGATCGTCAATACGGTCTGCCCGGTCACGATCCGCCGTCAGCAGGACACGCTGGAGACGGCACGCGAGGTGGACCTGATGGTCGTCGTCGGCGGGCGGTCCAGCGCCAACACGAAGGAACTGACCCGGCTGTGCGAGATCGAGGGCACGCCCGCGATCCAGATCGAGAGCGTGCACGACCTGACCGTCGCCACGATCTTCGGCGAAGCCAAGGTCGTCGGCGTGACCGGCGGCACCTCGACCCCCATCGAGGACCTGCGCGACGTCGCGCAGCGCATCCTCGAGTTCGCCGGGACGCCGAACGCCCAGGCGCACGCGTCGGAACTCGCCACGGAAGCGCTGGAGCGCGCCGCGACCCCCGCCGGACGGACGACCTCGCTGCCGAACCTGGGCACACCGCGCGACGCCGGGCGCACCGCCGGAGCCGCCTGACCATGGTGGCCGAGTCGTCACGCGCCACGACGACCCGGCTCGGCGGGGCCCTCCCGGTCGTCGCCATCGTCGGTCGGCCGAACGTCGGCAAGAGCACGCTCTTCAACCGGATCCTCGGCTCGCGCAAGGCGATCGTGGAGGACCGTGCCCGGACGACCCGTGACCGCCTGTACGGTGACGCGGAGTGGAACGGCCGCCGGTTCGTCATCGTGGACACGGGCGGCCTGGAGACGGATCCCGACGATCCGATCGAGGCACGCGTGCAGGAGCAGGCCCGCCTGGCCATCGGCGAGGCGGATGTCATCCTGTTCGTGGTCGATGCCGCCGCGGGGCTGACGCCGGCGGACGACGAGGCGGCGACCCTCCTGCGGCGCGCGTCCTCGCCGATCATCGTCGCCGTCAACAAGGCGGACAACGACAAGCGTGAACTCGAGGGCGCGGAATTCCACGCCTTCGGCTGGGACGAGACATACGCCATCTCGGCCGCGCACGGTCGGGGCACGGGAGACCTGCTGGACGCCATCGTGTGGGCCCTCCCGCCTGAGACGGATGAGGAACTCGCCCGCAAGGCGCGCGAGTCGCAGGCGGACGAATGGGCCGACGAAGTGGCGGCCGGTCGCCTGGAACCGTTCGTGGTCGACCAGCCCGAGGACGAGCAGCTCGACGAGGAGGACGCGCCGACGCTCGATGCGGAGACCGCCCGCTGGGATGCCGCGATGGCGGCCGAGGCCGACACGCGCCCCGCATCGATCGCCTTCCTGGGCCGGCCCAATGTGGGCAAGTCCAGCCTGCTGAACGCGTTGCTCGGCGAGGACCGGGCGATCGTCTCGGACATCCCGGGCACGACCCGCGACGCGATCGATACCCGCCTGGCCTGGGGCCGGACGGAGGTCATCCTGATCGACACCGCTGGCATCCGGCGACGGGGCAAGGTCGCGTCCGGTCCCGCCGCGGAGCGCTATTCGACGCTGCGCGCGCTGAGCGCGCTGTCCCGGGCCGATGTCGCGGTCATCGTGATCGATGCCGTCGAGGGGCTGACCGCGCAGGACGCGCACGTGGCCGGGTACGCCGTGGAGGAAGGGAAGGGCGTGGTCATCGCCGTCAACAAGTGGGACCTCGTCGCGGAGAAGACGGACCGGACGTTCGACCAGTACACCGAGTGGATCCGCAACGAGGTCCCGTTCCTGGACTTCGCTCCGATCGTCTCGATCAGCGCCAAGACCGGACAGCGGGTCGGGCGGGTGCTTGAGGCGGCCGTGGACATCTGGGCGGAGCGCAGACGCCGGATACCGACCGGCGAGCTCAATCGACTGCTGATGACCGCGACGGAGCGGACCCCGCCGCCGCCGGTGCGCGGCCGACGCCCCAAGCTGTTCTATGCCACCCAGGCGGCCGTCGCGCCGCCCACGTTCGTGTTCTTCGCCTCGGATGCCTCGACCGTCCACTTCAGCTATCGCCGCTATCTCGAGAATCGGCTGCGTGAGGCGTTCGGGTTCGATGGCACGCCGATCCGGCTGGTATTCCGGGACCGGTCGTCGGTGAAGCTGCCGCGCCGCAAGAAGGCCGCCGCCGCGTCTCCGTCCCGCAAGCCCGCCACCCGCCGAAGCACGACCGCCAAGGCCAAGCGCGTCCGCTGATGGGACCCGCTCCGAGGGTCGCGGTCGTGGGGGCCGGCGCCTGAGGCACGACCCTCGCCAGGCTCGTGGCGCGCACGGAGCCGGTCACCCTGCTGTGCCACTCCCCGGAGACGGCGGCACGGATCGCCGCGACCGGGCGGAACGAGGCGCGGCTGCCCGGTGTGGACCTGCCGGACGGGCTCCGCGCCACGGCGGATCGGGTGGCCATCGGCGAGGCGAGGGACCTCGTCATCGTGGCGGTCCCGTCGGCCCATGTGCGTTCCACGATGACGACGCTCGCCGGCGTGCTCCCGCCTTCGGCCGACGTGCTCTCCGTCGTCAAGGGCCTGGAACGGGGAACGTTGCTGCGGATGAGCGAGGTGATCGCCGAGGCCGGTGGCATGGCAGCCGAGCGTGTGGCCGCCCTGTCCGGACCCAATCTGGCGGCCGAGGTCGCCCGGAATCTCCCCGCTTCTGCCGTCGTGGCCGCGCCGGACATCGCCCTTGCCGAGCGCATCGTGGAGCGAGTCGGACGACGCCGCTTCCGCCTCTACGTCAACGCCGACCTGCTTGGCGTGGAGCTTGCCGGGGCGCTCAAGAACGTCATCGCGATCGCTGCCGGCGCCGCAGACGGCCTCGGCTTTGGTGACAACGGCAAGGCGGGACTCCTGACCCGCGGCCTGGCCGAGATGATGCGTGTCGGCATCGCTGCCGGTGCGGATCCGCTGACCTTCGCGGGCCTGGCCGGGATGGGCGATCTCATCGCGACCTGCGGTCGCCCCTGTCGCGCAACCACCGACTCGGGGTCGAGCTCGCCCGCGGCCGAACCTGGACCGAGATCGAGGCCACCCTGCCGGGCACCGCAGAGGGCGCTTACACGGTCGAAGCCGCCCTCGGCCTGGCCGACCGGCTGGGCGTGGACACGCCCATCGCCCGGGAGGTCCACCGCTCCGTGTTCGAGGGCAAGGACGTCAAGCGCTGCCTGGTGGACCTGCTCGCCCGCGAGCCGACCGAGGAACTGGCGAGCCAGGGGGTCGGGCGCCGCTTCGGGTGCTAGACTGCGCAGCCTGTCGGGGCGTGGCGCAGTCTGGTAGCGCACCAGTCTGGGGGACTGGTGGTCGTCGGTTCAAATCCGGCCGCCCCGACCATTTCGGTTATCGCTAGGTCCGCTCGCTGGAGACCGAAGGGCGGCGGCGTCGCGCGGAGTTTCCCCGGCCGCGGCACGCAGAGCCGACGCCGGATCCGCGCCTCAGTCGCCCCCCAGCGTGGCAAGCCGATAGAACTGGCGGGTCCCGTGAAGTCCCTTCAGTTCGTGAACGCCGCCGTCCTCGAACGTGAGCCCCGAAGCGTCAAGCACAACCATTACCGTCGCAGAGACCAGGATCGCGCCCGGATCCGCAGCGCCCATGATCCGAGCCGCTGTGTGGACCGCGAGCCCGCGGACGTCGCCGGCGACCTCCTGGATCTCTCCGGTGTGAACGCCTGCGCGGATGACGAGGCCAAGGCTTTGAGCCGCGTCGCGGATGGCAGCCGCGCCCCGAACGGCACGCTCGGCGCCATCGAACCTGGCCAGCACGCCGTCGCCGGTGGTCTTGACGAGGTGGCCGCGATGCCGATCGATCGCCATCGAGGCCTTGTGATTGCTCGCCGACGAGGTCGCGCCAGCGTTCGGCGCCAAGCTCCGACGCACGGAAGGTCCCGACGCTTCGATCATCACTGTAGCTCCCGGGGGAGATGTAAGCGCGCTGCAACGAATGCGTTCCTCGGCGACTGCCGCTATTGATGCATGCGATTCGTCGACCGCGTATGGTCGGCTTGAGGACGCCGGCGATCGTCGAGTCGTGGCACCCGACCCTTGGCCGCGATCGGGATCGCCCGTTGCGTCGAGGACGCACGCGTTGGCGAGAAACGGACGACATGGCACTTCCTCTGCAACGTCCAGGACCGTTGACGGTCCCGGGACCGATGGTTCGCTACCAGACCCAGGCCGTGCTCCGTCGTGCCGCGCCGACCGGACCGCTCGTCCTAGTCGGGGTCACCCTGGATGGCACGTTCTTTCCGCGATACAAGGCGTGGGCCACCGATCGCCTGGACTTGATCAAGGGCCAGGTCGCGCTCGCGCCGCTGAGCCCCGTCGATGCCGAAAGCCCGTTGGAGGCATCCGCCATCGCGATGCGCGAAGCACGCGCCGTGTGGAATGGCCGACGTAGCCCAAGTCTGCCGCAGGATGGGCAGTCGCGATGATGGCCGTTCGGGCCGCCTGTTTCCCGCCCTCTGACCGTCGCTTCGCCCGATTCGTCGAGCAGGTGATGGGCGCAACCAACGGCAACCTTTCTTCGCCCGAAGGCATCGCGCTCGTCCAGGCCACGCTCCGGAAGAGCTATCCCGTCGCGGTGGTGCACCCCGGCGAGACGGCGATCGAGGCGCATCGTGACGGGTCCGGACCGGCGGACGAGTCGATCGCCAGCTGGCTGTCCGCGGTCTACGAGCGCCATGGTGGTTTGGTCTACGGACTCGCTGTGCGCATCCTCGGCGGGGCGACCCATGCGGAGGACGTCGTCGAGCGGGCGTTCCTCGAGGTCGCGCGGACCGGTGGCACGGCCCTGACCGTGGCGGACGCCGGCCGCAATGTCTGCGCGGAGGCTTGTCGGCTCTCGATCGCGACCCTGCGCGCATAGATCCGGGCGCTGGCGACTGGCGTCACCCGCCAAGGCCGAGCGGCTTCGCGGGACCCTCTCGCCTATCATGGCCTCCGCACGACGCAGCAGGGGAGCCCATGACCCAGCCACCCGATCCCGGGGGCCCACGCCTCGAGCCCAGCGAGTTGCCCACCGCGGACCCGGGCGACGATCAGGCAGCCTCGGACGCGCCGCCACCGACCGTCAACCCGGTCCTCAGCTGGACGCCGTCGTCAAGTCTTCCAGCGGCCAGCGACCAGACGACCGATGGGCCGATCGTGAGCTGGGCGGCGCCGGCGGCCGGTCCAGCCGTGGCGCCCGTCGAGGGTTTCGTGATGGCCGGCGTCGGGTCGCGGATCCTCGCCTACGTCCTGGATTCGATCCTGATCGGGATCCTCGGCGGCGTCCTGCTGGGCATCGCGATCGTGGCGACCGGACGGTCGTTCGAGAAGGAGCCTGAGACCGCGAGCCTTCTCTACGGCATCCTCACCCTGGGCCTGGAGTTCCTGTACTTCGTCGGTCTGTGGACGAGTCAGCGGCAGGCGACCCTGGGCATGCGCCTGCTGTCGCTTCGCCTGGCTCGGGCCACGGACGGAGAGGGATTGTCGATCGGCATGGCCATCCTCCGCTTCGTCGTGATGGGCTTCCCGTTGACCCTGCTCGGCAGCCTGCCGGTCGCTGGCGTGCTCGTCTCCTATGCCTACTTCGGCCTCGTGGTGTTCCTGCTCTTCACGACCGCCATGAGTCCGTTGCGCCAGGGGCTGCACGACCGCCTGAGCGGGTCGGTCGTGGTTCGACCGGCCGGGGCGTCCAACCGCGGCACCATCATCGGATGCGCCCTCCTGAGTGCCCTGGCCATCGGCCTGCTCGTGGTCCTGCCGATCATGCTCGTCATGGCCCTCGGCCCCGAGTTCAGGGAAATCCTGTCGCGGATCGGAGAATCGATCTGAACGGTCTCGAACCTGCCCAGCTGGACGGCCTGACCGATATGGATCCGCCCGACTTCCGGGCCGCGGCCCATGCCGTCGCGGACCTGATGGCCGACTATCTCGAGACCGTGGAGACGCGCGCCGTCTTCCCGATCATCGAACCGGGATCCCTCGCGCCGCTCTTCCCCTCGACGCCGCCGGAGGGTCCCGAACCACTCGCAACGATCCTCACGGATTACCAGCGCCTGATCGAGCCTAACGCGACCCACTGGCAGCACCCGGGCTTCTTTGCCTACTTCGCGACGACCGCGTCGGGTCCCGGGATCCTGGGTGAGATGCTGACCGCGACGCTCGGCCAGAACCCGATGCTCTGGCGGACCTCGCCGATCGGCACGGAACTCGAGGAGGTCGTGGTCGATTGGCTGCGCCAGGCGCTCGGCCTGCCCGAGTCGTTCGACGGCCTCTTGACGGACACGGCCTCGACGTCGTCGCTCATCGCATTGGGGGCCGCGCGACAGGCGGCCGGATTCGATGTCGCGGCCAAAGGCCTGACGGGGCGGCCGGACCTGCCCGCCCTCCGGGTCTACGCCTCCACCGAGGCGCATTCCTCGATCGAGAAAGCCTGCATGACGCTGGGAATCGGGCGCGACGCGCTCGTGCGGGTGCCCGTGGACGCGCGTTTCCAGTTGCTGCCGGACGCGCTCGAGGCCGCGATCGCCGCCGACCGTGCGGCGGGCCATCGAGCGATCGCGATCGTGGCGACGGTCGGGACCACGTCGTCGACCTCGGTCGACCCGGTCGCGGCCATCGCCGAGATCGCGCAGCGCGAGGGCCTCTGGCTGCACGTCGATTCGGCCTATGCCGGCGTGGTCGCGATGCTGCCCGAGCGTCGGGCGCCGTTCGCCGGCTGGGAGCGCGCCGATTCGATCGTCGTCAATCCCCACAAGTGGCTGTTCACGCCGCTCGACGCGTCACTGCTCCTGACCCGCCGGATGCCCGACCTGCGTGACGCGTTCAGCCTCGTTCCCGAGTACCTCCGGACGCCGGACCGCGAGACGCCGGGTCGCGACTACAACGAGTACACGCCGCAGCTGGGCCGCCGGTTCCGGGCGTTGAAGTTGTGGATCCAGCTGCGCTGGTTCGGGCTGGACGGTCTCCGTCGGCGGATCGATCACCATCTTGGGCTCGCTGCGGGATTCGCACGCTGGGTCGACGACGATCCGGACTGGGAGCGCCTGGCGCCCGTCCCGTTCTCGACCGTGTGCTTTCGCTGGAACCCGGCCAGCGGCGCTTCAGAATCCGAGCTCGACGCCCGCAATACGGCCATCATGGCTTCCGTCAACCGGACCGGCGAAGTCTTCCTGTCGCATACCCGCCTGGACGGCCGCTTCACGATCCGGCTGGCGGTGGGCAACCTGCGAACCGAGTCGCGTCACGTGGCTCGCGCGTGGGAGCTGCTGCGCGCGGCAGTCCGGTCCGATGACGCCTGAGATCCGCGCGGCGCTTGACGCTACGCTCGCCAGGCTGGCGGTGCTCGACCTGGGGGACGCGTTCGAGCCACGAGCGGCGGCCGCGATCGTCGAAGCCGGTCTGCATCGATTGTGCGTGCCCGTGTCGTCGGGCGGGCTCGGGGCGTCGATGGCGGAATCCGCGGAGGTGCTCATGGCGCTCGGCGCGATCGATGGGTCGACGGCGCTCGGGTTCGCCATGCAGGTCCACGTCGTCGGTGCGATGCGCGATTCGACCGTCTTTCCGGAGCTCCTCAGGACGGGGTTGGACCGGGCGATCGTCGAGCGCGCGGTCCTGGTCAACAACGCCGCGACGGAGGACGGCGGAGGGTCGCCGGCGCGCGGCGCGATCCCGGGGACCCGGGCGGTGCCGGACGGTGACGGGTGGCGCCTGACTGGGGAGAAGACCTGGACGACGTGGCTACCGAACCTGACCCACGCGTTCGTCACGGCGCGCCTGCATGAGGGTGACGAGGACCTGGCGCGCCCGATGGTCGGTACCTTCCTGGTGGACCTGTCTTCGGGCGGCGTGGAGCGTCGGGAAGGGTTCAAGGCGCTGGGGATGCTTGGCTCGGCGTCCGGACGCCTTGTCCTGAACGATGTCCGGGTGCCTGCGGAGGCTGTCGTTCAGCGGCGGAGGATCGGCGCCCCGGACCCGCGTGGTGCCGCGCCTCTGGCCTGGTTCGGTGTCTCGATCGCGGCGGCCTATCTCGGGGTGGGGGAGGGGGCACGGGCGGAGGTCGTGCGCTGGGCGAAGAGCCGCCGGCCGGGCGACGGCTCCACAGCGGTCGCCGAGATCCCGAGCGTCCAGCTTCGCCTGGGGCGGATGGATGCCGAACTGCGCGCGGCGCGGATCGTCGTCCTGGACGTCGCCGGGCGCTGGGAGGCGGATCGCGATGCCTCGGATGTGCCGCTCGCCAAGCTCGTGGCGACGCGAGCCGCGGTGACCGCCACGGACGAGGCTCTGCGGGTCGCCGGCGGTCCGGGCTTCCTGTCCGGCCCCCTGGAGCGCGCCTTTCGCGACGCGCGGGCGGGGCTCATCAACCCACCCCTGGAGGACGTGGCACTCCAGGGATTCGGTCGCGCTCTGGTGGCCGAAGCCAAGGTTTCCAGGGCGGGTGAGGCGTAGAGTCATCCACGACGGCCAGCGCGTTCCTCGATCCCGCGTTCGGCGGAGGCCCGGTGCTGGTCGGTGTGGTGGCGAGCCGATCCGGGATCCCGGCCGGCTTCGCGACCGTAGCGTTGGTGGCCATGGTGGGCGCCGGCGGGACGGCGCTGGCGGGTCGGAGGCATCGAACGCACGACGCGTCGCCCGAGCGATAATGCGGCCATGCCACCGATCGACGAACTGACCCGGATCGAGCCCGTCCACCTGGAACGCCTCGAGCGCCAGGGGATCTTCACGACCGGCCTCCTGCTGGAGCGCTCGGAGACGACCACTCGACGCCAGACCCTGGCTGACCAGGTGGATGCCACGACGAACGACGTGGGCATGTGGCGAGACGAGGCCCTGATGCTCAACCTCGCGAGCTTCGGACCGGCGGAGCACCAGCTGCTCATCCAGGCCCGGATCGAGGGCCTGCGCGACGTCCTTGCGTTGCCACTCGACGTCTTCCGGGATCGCATTCGGCGTGGAGCACAGGAGCTGGGCACGGAAGCGCCGACCGACCTGACCATGGACGGCTGGTGGGATCAGGCCCACACCCTCGAGGACGAATAGTCGGTGAGCCGGGGGTCGAGGCGGAACGGGCTACGATGCCTTCGTGCAGCTACTGAAGGACCGAGCCGGGTCCCTGATGATCGCGGTCGCCACCGCACTCGCGATCCTGGCCGTCGCGATGACCCTGTTCTTGAACTCGGCGTGGGTCGGCTTCGAGCAGGGTCGGGCGCAAGCCGCCGCCTGGACCGGCTTCACTCCCGCTGATCTCCGAACGGCGACGGACTCCATCCTCGCCGACCTCATCATCGGCCCGCCGGACTTCGACGTGGTGGTGGCCGGTAGAGCCGTTCTCAGCGAGCGAGAGCGGTCGCACATGCGTGACGTTCGTGGCGTCTTCGTCGGCTTCTTCGGCGTGACCCTGGTCGTGATCCTTGTGGCGGCCGCCTTCGCTCGCCGCCGGCCGAGCGGTCGCGCGCTCTGGGCACCGGTGCGCACCGGTGCCGTCGGGCTGATCGTGGGCCTCGTCGTCGTCGGCGTGATCTCGTTCGTCGCCTTCGACACGCTGTTCGAGGTCTTCCACCGAGTCTTCTTCGCGGGTGGCTCGTACACGTTCGATCCGGCCAGGGAGCGACTCGTGCAGCTCTTCCCGTTCGCGTTCTGGCAGGAGACGGCGATCGCCCTTGGGGCGGTGAGCATCGTCATCGCCGCGGTCCTCGCCGTCGTGGCGGGACGGCGAGCCAGCGCCGGCGTCGACCGCCACCGTTCGATCCCCTCCGAGGTTGCCGCCCGGATCCCTCGGACGGTCGAATGAACGCCATCCCGATCGCTCGGATCCTTGGCTTCGAGATCCGGGTGCATGTCTCGTGGGCGATCATCCTGGCCATCGTCGCCGTCACGGTCTCGTCCGAGGTGGGTCGGACGGCCCCGGCCACGACCGAGTTGGTCCGTTGGCTGATCGGCGCAGGCATCGCGGCCTCATTCCTGCTTTCCGCTCTGGCCCACGAATTGGGCCATGCGATCGCGGCGCGGCGAGCCGGTCTGCCCGGCGGGCCGGTCGTGCTCTATTTCTTCGGCGGTGCCGCGACGCCGTCACTCGTCGCGACGCGGGCCCGTGATGAAGTCGTCGTCGCGCTTGCCGGTCCCGCGGTGAGCCTGGCCGTCGGTGGAGTCCTGCTGCTCGTGACGGGCGTCGGTGAACTCGTCGGATCGGGTCCCGTGCAGGTCCTTGGGCGGCTCGCGCTCATCGTCAGTGGCCTGAACCTGCTTCTTGGCCTGGTCAACCTGCTACCGGCCTATCCGCTGGATGGCGGCCGGGCAGTTCGCGGCCTGGTCTGGTCACGCGCGGGCGACGCCACCCGGGGCGTGCATCTGGCGGCGCGGATCGGTCGTCTGCTCGGGCTTGCCTTCGCCGCCATCGGGCTGGTCGGGATCCTGGTCGTCGACTCGTTCGATGGCCTGCTGCTCGTTCTCGCCGGCTGGTTCCTCGTCGGCAGCGCCCGGAGCGTGGAGCGGATCGCCGCGGTCGACGTGCTACTTGAAGGCATCCTCGTCGCCGACGTGATGGACCACGACGTCCCGGGGGTTCCGCCTGGCCTGACGGTCGATACCTTCGCCGGGCAGCTCCTCGACGGCACCACGCCGGCGTCCGTCCCCGTGCTGGCCGGGAACGCCCTCCTGGGGCTTGTTGGCGCGCGCCAGGTCCGGCGTCTGCGGCGGGCGCGCTGGGCGGGGACACGCGCGGAGGACCTGATGATCAGCGGCGACGCCCTGCCACGCGTTGCTCCCTCGACCACGTTGCGCGCCGTCCTCGAACAACTGCATCGGTCCGGTCTGGATGGGCTGCCGGTCCTCGACGAAGGCAAATTCACGGGGATCGTGACCCAGCGCGCGGTGGCCAAGGTGCTTCGGGACCGGGCTCAGACGCGCGGCGCCATCCCATGACCATCGACCGCCTCTTCAGCGTGGAAGAGGCCCGCGAACGAGTGTTCGCAGCGATCTCGGGTCCGGTCGCGACCGAGGACGTTTCGCTCCAGGGGGGAGCCTTGTGGCGGGTCGTCTCGGAGCCGGTGGTCAGCGCCATCGCGTTGCCGCCCTGGGACAACTCGGCGATGGATGGATACGCGATCCGCTCGCACGATGTGGAGGAAGCCGGCGAGTCGTCGCCGGTCCGCCTCGAGGTCATCGGCGAGGTCCGCGCGGGGCATGTCCCTGACGTTACGGTGGCGGCCGGCAGGGCAGTCCGCATCGCCACGGGGGCGGCCATCCCGCCCGGAGCCGATGCGGTCGTGCCGGTGGAAGCTACGACGCCGGTATCCGCGGACGGTGCCCGTGGCTCCAGGGGACGCGACGCGACAGGGCCCTTGCCCGCGGCCTGTCTCGTGCATGTGGTCGTGCCGGTGAATGGCTCCGTGCGCCTTGCGGGGAGCGACCTCGCGGCGGGCACCACCGTGCTGCGCGCGGGGACGGTCCTGACGCCGGCTGCCCTCGCCCTGGCCGCCGGCAGTGGCATCGCCCGAGTGTCCGTCCATCGCCGACCGCGGGTCGGGATCCTGGCGACCGGCGACGAGATCCGGGTCGCGGGGCAGCCACTCGGTGGGGCCGGCATCCCCGATGCGAACGGGCCAGGTCTGGCCGCCCTGGTCCAGGCCGGCGGGGTCGAGGCGTACGACCTGGGCATCGCGGCGGATCGACTGGACGACGTGCGCGATCGGCTGCGTGCGGGCCTGATCGACGGACTCGACGCGATCATCGTGTCCGGTGGCGTGTCCGTCGGCCCGTACGACGTCGTGCGCTCCGCCTTCGAGGCGTTCGGCTCCATCGACCTTTGGCGGGTGGCCGTCCAGCCCGGCAAGCCGTTTGCCTTCGGGACCGCGCGGGCGCCCGACCATGACGGCTCGGGGGGTCGCGCGTCGACGCTGCTGTTCGGCCTGCCCGGGAACCCCGTCTCGACCTTCGTCACGTTCGAGCTGTTCGTGCGGCCTGCCCTGCGCCGCCTGGCTGGCCACCGGGACGACGACCTGTTGCGGCCGGTGGACCGGGCGGTACTGGACGAACCGATCGCCAAGAGCCACGGCCGCCGGGCGTTCATCCGGGTCGTGGCCGATCGCGACGAGGCTGGCACTCCCCGTCGTGACGCGCAGGGACGGGTCCACGTGCGACGGGCCGGCGGCTCGGGCGGGCAGGGGAGCCACGTGCTCTCCGCCCTGGCCCTGGCCGACGCGTTGGCCGTCGTCCCGGAGGCGGCCGACACGCTTCCGGCGGGCGCCGCGGTCGACCTGTGGTGGCTGGAGCGCACCTGATCATCGCGCCACAAGGCGTCCAACCGACACGGGAACCGACGTCTTGGGGCATCCACCGTTCCAACCGACGCCGGAACGGAGGCTCAGCGCCACATGGAACGCTCCACGTCCCCGATCGACGCCTGAACGCCCCGCCGAGCACGGTTCCTTCGCTGGTTGGAACGCTCCTGGCGCCAAACCCGCCCAGACCGCCAAACCCGCCCAGACCGGCCGACAACCAGATCAAGCCCGCCCCGGGCCCCCGACCCGCTATCCTCCATCCGATGGACCCGACTGCCAGCCGCTCTCCCGCGCCACGAGCCGAACGGCGGCGCTTGTCCCATGTCGATCGCAGCGGTCGGCCGCGGATGGTCGACGTCTCGGCCAAGCCCGTCACCGCCCGTCGCGCCGTCGCCGAGGCGACGGTCTCGCTCTCGCCGATGACGATGAGCCTGGTCATCGATGGCGGCGGAACGAAGGGTGACGTCCTCGCGGTCGCCGAGCTCGCGGGCGTCATGGGCGGCAAGCGGACGAGCGAGCTGATCCCGCTGTGTCATCCGCTTGGCCTCACCGACCTGCAGGTGTCGATCACGCCGGATCGCGCGGCGGGCGTGCTGCGCATCCGGGCGGAGGCCGCCACGACCGGCCAGACCGGGGTGGAGATGGAGGCGATGACCGCGGCATCGGTCGCGGCTCTGACCGTATATGACATGGTCAAGGGCGCCGAACGCGGCGTGGAGATCGGGGCCGTCCGACTGCTGGCAAAGAGCGGCGGCAAGAGCGGCGACTGGTCGCGAACTCCGAGCGACGCGCCGACCGGCGGCGATGGCGTCAGACCGGGCGATCGCGCGGCAGGACGGATCACGAAGCGGCCGATGGGTCGCCCCACCTCGGGGCACAAGCGCGGCGGATGAGGCGCGCGTTCGTGCTGACCGTCAGCGACAGCGTGGCCGCGGGGACCCGCGGTGACGCGTCCGGCGACGGCGTCGCCCAGCGACTCGAAGGCCTCGGTTACGCGGTCGAGCGGAGCGTCGCCCCGGATGAAGTCCCGGCGATCCAGGATGCCCTGCGTGGTGCCGTCGAGCGCGGCCATGAACTCATCCTGACGACCGGCGGGACCGGGCTCACGCCGCGCGACGTCACCCCGCAGGCCACGGCGGCCGTGATCGACCTCGACGTCCCGGGGCTGGCCGAGGCGATGCGCGGAGCGGGCCGCGCGTCGACACCGTTCGCCGACCTGTCACGCGGCGTCGTCGGCGTCGCCGGTCGATCGCTCGTGATCAACCTGCCGGGCAGCCCGAAGGGCGCCCTCGAGTCCTTGGCTGCCGTCGAGCCGGTCCTGGAACACGCGCTCGCGACGCTCGCGGGGCCGTTCGACCACGATGCGACAGGCTGACCGGGCGTGACGCTGTTCGGGCCGTTCGCCGAGGTGCCGCTCTACCCGCTCGTCTTCCCGCTCTTCTACGGGGCGGTCGGGTTCTTCGCCCTGGTCATGGCCCGCCACCTGCGGATCTTCGCGGCCGTGCGTACCGGCGGCCCGAGTCCGTTCGCGGACATCCCGGCGCGATTCGTGGGACTCGTCCGGTATGCCTTCATCCAGACCAGGATGTTCAAGGATCCGCGAGCCGGATTGATGCACGCCGGCATCTTCTGGGGCTTCATCCTGCTCACGATCGGGACGGCCAACGTCGTGACCGGCGGGATCATCGAGCAGGTGGCGTCGATCCCGTTCGACGGCCTGGTCTGGACGTTGATCAGCGCGATGCAGAACGTCGTGGCGGTCATCGTGCTCGGCTCGATCGGCTGGGCCTTCTATCGACGCCTGGTGACCAAGCCGGCGCGCCTGACGCTCAACCGAGACGCCCTGGTCATCCTGTCCATGATCGGTGGCGTCGTCGGGACGGAGCTGCTTGCCGAGGTCTTCGAGTTCGCCCGGTTCGGCGATCAGCCCGGGGCGTTCGTGTCGGCCGTCGTCGCCGGTCCACTTCGATCGTTCGTCGCGACGAGTGCGCTCGACGTCGGCTTCGTCGGCCTGTGGTGGGCGCATATCGCGCTGGTCGCCGCGTTCCTGGCGTACCTGCCGTTCAGCAAGCACCTCCACATCGCCACCAGCTTCCCGAACATCTGGTACCGAAAGCTTGCCCCGCGCGGCGAGCTGCCGGCGCTCGATATCGAGGACGAGAACGCGACGTTCGGCCTCAAGACGCTCCAGGACCTCGGCTGGAAGGACCTGCTCGACGGCTTCACCTGCACCGAATGCGGTCGCTGTCAGGAAGCCTGCCCGGCCTGGAACACGGGCAAGCCGCTCAACCCCAAGACCTTCATCATGGGCATCCGCGACATGTCCGTGGACGCCGAGCATGGGATCGACATCATCCCGAACTCGCCGATCGTGCGCGAGGTCTACGGCCTGGATGACACCTCGCCCTCGGCGGGGGCGCTCGCTGCGCCGATCGTCGATACGGCCATCCCGTATGACGCCGTCTGGGATTGCGTCACGTGCGGGGCTTGCGTGGAGGCCTGTCCGGTCCTGATCGAGCACGTGGACAAGATCGTGGGCCTGCGCCGAAACCTCGTGCTGGAGGAGTCGCGGTTCCCGCCTGAGCTCACCGGTGCATTCCGGGCGATGGAGGGTCAGGGCAATCCGTGGGGCCAGCCCGCCTCGACCCGCCTCGACTGGGCGAAGCCGCTGCCGTTCGAGGTTCGGACCGTCGCGTCCGTCGCGAGCGCCGGGGAGCTGGACGGACTCGAGGTGTTGTATTGGGTCGGGTGCGCGGCGGCGTTCGACCCGCGCAATCAGAAGGTCGCACGAGCCGTGGCGACCTGCATGCACGCGGCGGACGTCTCGTTCGCGGTCCTGGGCCAGGAGGAATCGTGCACGGGCGACCCGGCCCGGCGGATGGGCAACGACTACGTCTTCCAGATCCTCGCGTCCTCCGCGATCGAGACGCTCGACCGATACGGGATGGGGGAGCGCACGATCGTCACGGCCTGCCCGCACTGCTTCAACACGATCGGCAATGAATACGGCCAGCTTGGGGGCCAGTTTCGCGTGGTGCACCATTCGCAGTTCCTCGCCGAGCTCGTCGCGTCGGGGCGGCTGGCGACGCTGCCCGAGGACGCCTCGTCGTCCACGGGCGACCATCGACCGGGTTCCGTGACCGTCCACGACTCGTGCTACCTGACCCGCTACAACGGGGTCGTGGCAGCTCCCCGTTCCGTGCTCGGCGCAGCGGGCGTGTCGCTCGTGGAGATGGAGAAGTCGGGCAAGAACACGTTCTGCTGCGGCGCGGGCGGCGGCCGGATGTGGATGGAGGAGGACCGCGGCACCCGGATCAACGCCGAGCGCACCCGCCAGGTGCTGGAGACCGGCGCCACGACCGTCGCCACCGCCTGCCCATTCTGCATGGTCATGCTGACCGACGGCCTCGCTGCGGCCCCGGACGGCGCCGGTTCCGGGGTCAACGCGATGGACATCAGCGAGGTCCTGGCCGCGCGACTCGCGAGCGTGCCGGAAGACCGCCGGTTGCCGGTCATCTAGCGACAGCACGCCAAGGCATCTGGAGGATCAACCACGTCGCATGCCCAGCGCCCCGCCCTCGTCCTCGGACCGGGCGAGGGCCGCTCGATCGATCTGGGGAAGTTCGCGATGGTCGGCTACTTCGACGGGTTGAGCGCGTCGATCGCGACCGGCGGACCCGACCCTGCGCGGCTCGACGAGATCGCGCTTCGTCACGGCATGGAGGTCGTCGGACCCGTGCCCCAGGGATACCTCTGAGGTGGGCCGGTCGTTGCTTGCGGACGCGTTCGAGCATCACGTCTGGGCGACGCAGCGGATCATCGACGCGTGCCTCACGCTCGACCCGGAGCAGCTGGGAACGGTCGTCCCCGGCACATACGGTTCCATCCTTGAGACCGTGCGCCACATCGTGGGCGCCGACCGCTCCTACCTGCACACGTTGAGCGGCGGACGCGTGCCCAGGATCGACGAGGACGGGATGGAGCTCCCGGACCTTCGGGCGACGATCGCGGGCAACGATGCCGTTTGGTCGGGAGTCCTCGCCCAGGACCCGGAGCCAGAGGCGGTCCTCGTGCGGCAGCGTGACGACGGCTCTGAGACCCACGCCCCGATCGGCATCGGACTCGCGCAGGAGCTGCAGCACGGGACGGATCATCGAAGCCAGATCTGCACGGCCCTCACGACCCTCGGGATCCAGCCACCGGATATCGATGTCTGGGACTTCGGTGGACACGAGGGCCGGGTCACGGAGGTTCCCGGCTCTTCCTGAGATGGTCGCGCGTCGATCGCGGCGGGCGATCTCGACGATGCGGCGCACCGAGTCGATCACCAGGTCCGGGCGGTCGAAATGGATCTGGTGACCGGCGCCCCAGGCCGTCGTCTGGCGAACGAGTCCCGGGGACAACGCCTCGTAGGCAGCCCGCGAGGCGTCGGCGATCCTCGCGTTCTGCACGCCGTCAAGTCGTGGTTCGGCGCGGGGTGCGACCAGGACCTCGATCGGCAGTCCCGCGATGGAGGCGGCCCGGAGCTGCGTCTCGCTCCCGGCCAGTCGAGCGATTCGACTCGCGAGGCGACATCACGGAGGCCGTCCAGGTCTGCTTCGTACTCGGCCCGCAACGGACCAAGCAGCGGGTGGACCACGGCGCTCTGGATGTCCGGATCGAAGCTATCGACGAGCACGATGCCGGCGACGACGGCTGCGACGAGCGCGGCCGATCGAGAGCGGCTGCGTCTGGTGAGGCGATCCATCTTCGGAACCGTACCGCCGCGGTGTTCGGACGCCGGCCATCGACGGCGCCGAGTCGTGGCTTGTCGCCTGCTCCGTCGTGGTCCAACATGCGATGCCAAACCGGCCGGCCTGCATCAGCCGTACCCGGATCCAACCAGACCCCGAAGCGGAGGAGTGTCATGCGTCGCGTGCTCGCAACGGTCGTTCAACGTCCCTGGTTGGTTGCGCTCGTCATGTTGGCGGTCAGTGCCTGCAACAACGGCAGCGGAGGCGGCACGGGCTACTGAGGGTTCCGGGCGGACACCGGATCGGGGCGGCGCACCACGCGGGCGGCAACGGCCCGCGGCAGACCCGGCTGCCCGGCGCGCGGTTGTGGCGCGTGACGCGCGTCG
>JAABUN010004800.1_pt1 | contig 17726 bp, 14 predicted proteins | sample 5559311 | NCBI WGS metagenome assembly JAABUN01 (sample SAMN10711877, study PRJNA513370) | rock metagenome | isolation source: Antarctica rocks | place: Antarctica: Victoria Land, Siegfried Peak sud | reverse complement strand
GAATCACGGCGTCCACTTCCTGCGCCAGGTGGTCGTTGAAACGGGCCAGCCACTCGGGGTGGGCCCGGCGCTCGACCAGCGCCGTGAGCAGGGGTAGGGTTTCTTTGCAGTCGCCCCACACCGGCACGGTGGTTTTCACGTTCTTGTCAATCTCGGTGGGGTCAATGTCGAGGTGAATCACCTGGGCCTGCTTGGCGTACTTATCCAGCCGGCCCGTCACGCGGTCGTCGAAGCGCATCCCAATGGCAATCAGCACGTCGCACTCGTTGGTGAGCACGTTGGGGCCGTAGTTGCCGTGCATCCCCAGCATCCCCACGTTCAGCGGGTGGCTGGTGGGTAGGGCGCCCACGCCCAGGATGGTCCAGGCCGCCGGGATGCCGCATTTCTCCACGAAGGCTTTGAACTCGGCCTCGGCCCCGCCCAACACTACCCCCTGCCCCCAGAGGATAAACGGCCGCTTAGCGTTGTTAATCAGCGCGGCTGCCTGCTCCACGTACTCCTGGCGCACCACCGGCGCGGGCCGGTAGCTGCGGATGTGCTGGCACGGCTGGTACGCCGGCGCGTCGAATAGCTGCTGCTGCGCGTTCTTGGTGATGTCCACCAATACCGGTCCCGGCCGGCCGCTGCGCGCGATGTAAAAGGCCTTGGCCAGCGCCTCGGGGATTTCTTCGGCCCTGGTTACCTGGTAGTTCCACTTCGTAATGGGGGTAGTAATATTGATAATATCCGTCTCCTGAAACGCGTCGGTGCCCAGCAAATGCGCGAATACCTGCCCCGTAATGCACACGAGCGGCGTGCTGTCAATCAGCGCATCGGCCAGGCCGGTCACGAGGTTCGTAGCGCCCGGCCCACTCGTGGCCAGCGCCACGCCCACCCGGCCCGAGCTGCGCGCGTAGCCCTGCGCCGCGTGAATGCCGCCCTGCTCGTGGCGCACCAGCACGTGGTTGAGCTGCTCCTTGAAGTCGTAGAGCGCGTCGTAAATCGGGATAATAGCCCCGCCGGGGTAGCCAAAAATCGTGTCCACGCCCTCGGCCACCAGCGCTTGCAGCGTGGCTACCGCGCCGGTCGTGGGCGCGAGACGCAGGGCGGCGGCCGGGCTAGCGGCGGGCTGGGCTGAGGGCTGCTGGAACATAATCTTCTTCGAGTAAATCAGTGATGCAGCCGAGGCTGGCGTCGCTCACGGTGCGGATGTACTTGAGCAGCACGCCCTGGCGCACCGGCAGCGGCGGGCGCTGCCAGGCAGCGCGGCGGGCGGCCAGCTCCTGCTCATCAAGCTGCACGTCAATAGTATTGGTGCTGGCATCCAGGATAATCCAGTCGCCGTCCCGCACCAGGGCCAGGCCGCCGCCGTCGTAGGCCTCGGGGCAGATGTGGCCGATGACGAAGCCATGCGTGCCGCCCGAAAAGCGCCCGTCGGTTATCAGCGCCACCTTGTCGCCCAGGCCCGCGCCCATGATGGCCGAGGTCGGCTTGAGCATTTCGGGCATCCCCGGCCCGCCCTTGGGCCCCACGTAGCGAATCACGACTACCTGCCCGGCCTTGATTTTGTGGTCGATAATGCCCTGGTTCAGTTCCTCTTCCGAGTTAAACACGATGGCCGGGCCCTCAAACCGCAGCCCTTCCTTGCCGGTAATTTTCGCTACCCCCCCCTTGCTGGCCAGGTTGCCATACAGCATCTGAATGTGCCCGTCGGCCTTAATCGGGTTGCTGAGCGGGCGCAGCAAATCCTGCTCAGGGCCTAGCGGTTGCACGTCGGCCAGGTTCTCAGCCAGCGTGCGGCCGGTCACGGTCAGCAGGTCGCCGTTGAGCATCCCGTAGTCGAGCAAGGTGCGCTGCACGGCGGGCACCCCGCCGATTTTCGACAAATCCTCCATCAGATACCTGCCGCTGGGCTTGAGGTCGGCCAGCACCGGCACGCGGTTGCTCACGGCCTGGAAGTCTTCCATCGTCAGCTTCACGCCGGCCGCGTGGGCAATGGCGATGAGGTGCAGCACGGCGTTGGTCGAGCCGCCGAGCACCGTCACGATTACCATCGCATTCTCAAACGCCGCACGGGTAAGGATATCGCGGGGCTTGAGGTCCAGCTCCAGTAGGCGGCGCAGGTAGGCGCCGGCATCGAGGCACTCCTGCATTTTGGCGGGGCTTTCAGCGGGCAGCGACGACGAAGCGGGCACGCTCATGCCCAGCGTTTCGATGGCCGCCGCCAGCGTGTTGGCCGTGTACATGCCGCCGCAGGCGCCGGGGCCGGGGCAGGCATTGTGAATAATACCCTGGTAGTCCTCGTCCGAAATCTGCCCGTTCACCTTCTTGCCGTAGGCCTCGAAACACGATACGATGTTGAGCTGCTGCCCCTTAAACTCGCCGCCCCGGATGGTGCCGCCGTACACCATCAGCGAGGGCCGGTTCAGGCGGGCCATCGCAATCAGCGCGCCGGGCATATTCTTGTCGCAGCCCACCACCGTAGCCAGCGCGTCGTAGTAGTGCGCGCCGGCCATCGCCTCAATCGAGTCGGCAATTATCTCTCTCGAAACCAGCGAGTAGCGCATCCCCGCGTTGCCGTTCGTGATGCCGTCGCTCACGCCGATGGTGTTGAAGCGCAGCCCCACCAGGCCCTGGGCTGCCACGCCGCGCTTCACCTCGTCGGCCAGGCCGTTGAGGTGCATATTACACGTATTGCCCTCGAAGCCCGTGGAGCAGATGCCTACGAACGGCTTGCGCAAATCCGCATCCGACAAGCCCGCCCCGATGAGCATGGCCTGCGAGGCCGGCAAGCTGTCGTCCTGGGTGTAGATGCGGCTGAATTTATTGAGCGTCATGGGTTTGTGGTGCGTGGTGCGTAGTGCCTGGGCAGGCTGTAAAAAAACCTTCCTGAGCAGCGGGCCAGGAGGGTTTTCTTTGGGGTAAGAAGCTTCGGCTAGCCAGCGAGGGTAGGCGTAATAATGACCACGGAAAGGAGGGGTAGTAGCGGGTTCATGTAGGTATGTGCGGATTGCGCGGGGCGCGAACCTCACCCCCTACCCCCCTCTCCAAAAGAGAGGGGGAACTAGTTTCTAATTCTAGTCTATAACTAAAAACTAAGGTTAGTCCCCCCTCTCTTTTGGAGAGAGGGCTAGGGGGTGAGGTCTACGTTAGGGCATTAAATAATCGTGCTCACGCCCACCGCGATGTTGTGCGCGTTCCACTGCTGCTCGTTCGAGTCGGCAATCCAGAAGGCCACGTAGCTGCCCACTTGCTCCGTAGTATAAGGGGCCGTGGGATTCAGCTCCGGGGTTAAGATATTGTTGGTCAACGCTTCATCCACGGCTTCGCGCACCAGTTCGGCCTCGGCCGTGAGGCCCAGGTGGTCGAGCAGCATGGCGGCCGAGAGGATGGCCGCCAGTGGGTTGGCAATACCCTGGCCCCTGGCCTGGGGGTAGGAGCCGTGGATGGGCTCGAACACCGCCACCGCCGCGCCCACTGAGGCCGAGGGCAGCAGGCCCATCGAGCCGGCAATGACCGAGGCCTCGTCCGAAATAATGTCGCCGAACATGTTCTCGGTCAGCACCACGTCGAACTGCCGGGGGTTGGTGATAATCTGCATCGCGGCGTTGTCCACGAACAGGTAATCCACCGTCACGGTGGGGTACTGCGGGGCGATTTCGCGCACCACTTCGCGCCACAAGCGCGAGGTTTCCAGCACGTTGGCCTTGTCCACGAGCGTGAGGTGCTGGCGGCGGCCGGCGGCCGACTGAAACGCCAGGTGCGCGATGCGCTCAATCTCGGGGCGCGAGTACGTACAATTGTCGTAGGCCACGCCGTCGGCCGTGCGGCCCTTTTCGCCGAAGTAGATGCCGCCGGTTAGCTCCCGAAAAATCACCAGGTCGGTGCCTTCAATGCGGTCCGATTTCAGCGGCGAGTGCTTCAGCAGCGCCTGATAGGCCGTGACGGGGCGGATATTGGCAAACAAGCCCAGCTCCTTGCGCATCCGTAGCAGGCCCTGCTCGGGGCGCACTCTGGCGGTGGGGTCGTTGTCGTATTTGGGGTCGCCGATGGCCCCGAACAGCACCGCGTCGGAGGCGCGGCAGGCGGCCAGCGTTTCGTCGGGCAGCGGGTTGCCGGTGGCGTCGATGGCGCAGGCGCCCACCAGGTGCGAGGTAAATTCGAAGCGGTGGCCGAAGCGCTCGGCTACGGCGTCGAGCACCTTCACGGCCTGCCGGCACACTTCCGGCCCGATGCCGTCGCCCGGCAGTAAAGCTATTTTCTTGGTTACCATGTCCAGGCGCGTTGTTTTTCAAAGGCCTCGATGGCCGGTTTCTGATTCACTAAAAAGTCGATGTCGTCGTAGCCGTTAATCAGGCACTCCTTTTTGTAGGCGTCGATGGCGAAGCTGAACGTCTCACCCCAGGCCGGCACCGCCAGCGTCTGGGAGGGTAGGTCCGCCACCAGCGCCAGCGCCGGGTCGGCCTCAATGGCGGCCAGCAGGCGGGCCAGCACCTCGTCGCTCACTTGCAGGGGTAGGAGGCCGGTATTCAGGGCATTACCCCGAAAAATATCGGCGAAATAGCTCGAAATAACGGCCTGGAAACCAGCGTCGTACAGCGCCCAGGCGGCGTGCTCGCGGCTGCTGCCGCAGCCAAAGTTCTTGCCCGCCACCAAAATCTGGCCCTGGTAACGGGGGTTATTCAGCACAAACCCGGGCTTGGGCGAGCCGTCGGCGTTGTAGCGCCAGTCGCAAAACAGGTTGGTGCCGAAGCCCTCGCGGGTGGTCGCTTTCAGGAACCGGGCCGGAATAATCTGGTCGGTATCAATGTTTGCCAGCGGCAGCGGCACGCCGGTGGCGTGCAGGGTTTGGAAGCGTTCCATTTTTGGTGCCTGGTGCCTGGTGCATAGTGCTTGGTGCTTGGTGCTTGGGGAAAAGCTATTTTGAACAACCCAAGCACCAAGCACTATGCACCAAGCACCAATTAATTTAAATACTCCGTAATGTCCACGATGCGGCCCTGCACGGCCGTGATGGCCGCCACCAGCGGTGAGGCCAGCAGCGTGCGCGAGCCAGGGCCCTGCCGCCCCTCGAAATTGCGGTTAGAAGTAGCCACGCAGTAGGCGCCGGCCGGAATCTTGTCCTCATTCATGGCCAGGCAGGCGCTGCAGCCGGGTTCGCGCAGCGTAAAGCCGGCGGCGGTAAAAACCTGGTCGATGCCTTCGGCAATGGCCTGCTGCTCTACTTGTTTGGAGCCGGGCACAATGAAGGCGGCTACGTGGGCGGCTTTCTGCTTGCCCCGCACGTAGGCGGCCACGGCGCGCAGGTCCTCAATGCGCGAATTGGTGCAACTGCCGATAAACACGTAGTCAATCTGCTTGCCAAGCAGCGACTCACCCCGCTCGAAGCCCATGTATTTGAGCGACTTGTCGAAGCTTTCGGCCTCGGCGGCGGGTACTTCGCTAGGCACGTGCCCGGTGAGCGGAATACCCATGCCGGGGTTGGTGCCGTAGGTAATCATCGGCGTGATATCGGCCGCCTGGTAGGTGTACTCGGCTTCAAACGTCGCGTCGTCGTCCGAATACAACGTTTGCCAGTAGGCCACGGCGTCGTGCCAGGCCTCGCCTTGCGGCGCGAAGGGCCGGCCCGCCACATAGGCAAAGGTGGTGGCATCGGGGGCGATGAGGCCGCCGCGCGCGCCCATCTCGATGCTCATGTTGCAGACCGTCATGCGGCCTTCCATGCTGAGGCCGCGCACGGCGCTGCCGGCGTACTCTACGAAGTGGCCAGTGGCGCCGCCAGTGCCTAGCCGCGCGATAACGTAGAGAATCAGGTCCTTAGCCGTAACGCCCGGCCGTAGCTCGCCTTCCACTGCGATGCGCATCCGCTGGGGCCGGCTCAGCAGCAGGCACTGCGAGGCCATCACCTGCGCCACCTGGCTGGTGCCGATGCCGAAGGCCACCGCGCCAAACGCGCCGTGGGTCGAGGTGTGGCTGTCGCCGCACACGATGGTCAGGCCTGGCTGGGTCAGCCCCAGCTCCGGCCCAATCACGTGCACGATGCCCTGGCGCTCGTGCCCCAGGCCGTACAATTCAATGCCGTATTTCTGGCAGTTCTCCGTCAGCTTATCCACCTGCGAGCGCGACAGCGGCTCCTGAATGGGCTGGTCCTGGTGCAGCGTGGGTACGTTGTGGTCGGCCGTAGCCAGAATCTGGCTTGGGCGAAATAGCGGCAGGTCGCGCGCCGCCAGCTCGTCAAATGCCTGGGGGCTAGTGACTTCGTGAATCAGGTGGCGGTCGATGTACACCACATTGAGCCCCTCAACGGAGCGTACGACGTGGGCATCCCAGATTTTATCGAATAGCGTGCGGGGCATGGGGTAGGGATAGGATAGCGTTTGTCATGCTGAGCCTGTGAAGCATCTTGTCAGGTTTGCACGAGGCATTGAATTAGTAACTCAATTGGTGCTAGCGTGATAAGATGCTTCACTGCGTTCAGCATGACGTTCTTTTAAGCTTTTCTGAGTAGTCTAATAAGTTTTAGTAGTAAATCAGCTAAAAGGCTAAGGAAACGAAGCAACAGGGGGAAATTTTGGTCGTGTTAAGGGTGTGAAAGAATGGCGTTTATGGGGTTTTAACCCGACCCCCTGATTTCCCTGCTCCCACCCACTGGCAGCGCCTGCCACCCCGTTTCCTTAGTCTTGTTAGCCGATGGCTACTAATTTTTCTTGCTCGATGAGGCAGTGTAAGTCGTTGTCTAATACTTCGCGCTGGCGGTCGGCGAGTTGCAGGAAGCTGGCGTAGGCCGCGTTTAAGGCCGGGCGCTCCAGGTCGTAGCCCAGCTTTTGGAGGCGGTAGGCCAGGGCGGCGCGGCCTGAGCGGGCGGTGAGCACGATGCTCGAATCGGCGACGCCAACCTCCTTGGGGTCAATGATTTCGTAGGTTTCGCGGCACTTTATCACGCCATCCTGGTGGATGCCGCTGCTGTGCGCGAAGGCATTGGCGCCCACGATGGCCTTGTTGGCCTGCACGGGCATACTCATGAGGTGCGATACCAGCGCCGACGTTTCGGCCAACAGCTTGGTTTGCACGTTGGTAGTGAGGTTGAGATAAGGATGCTGACGCAGAATCATCACCACTTCCTCCAGGGCCGTGTTGCCAGCGCGCTCGCCTACCCCATTGATGGTGCACTCAATCTGCCGCGCGCCGTTGCTGACGCCCGCGATGGAGTTAGCCGTGGCCAGGCCGAGGTCGTTGTGGCAGTGCGTCGAAAGAATCGCCTTGTCAATGCCTTTCACGTGCTCATACAGGTACTTAATCTTGGCGCCGTATTCCTGGGGTAGGCAGTAGCCGGTGGTGTCGGGGATGTTGAGGACCGTGGCGCCGGCCGCGATGGCCGCCTCGCACACGCGGGCCAGAAACTCATTGTCGGTGCGGCCGGCGTCTTCGGCATAGAACTCCACGTCCTCCACGAAGCTCTTGGCGAGCCGCACGGCGGCCACGGCGCGCTGAATTACGTCCTCGCGGGTGGTGCGCAGTTTCTGCTGCACGTGCAGGTCGGAAGTGCCGATGCCAGTGTGGATGCGCGGCCGGCGCGCCCCGCGCAGCGCCTCAGCGGCCACCCGAATGTCGTTTTCGACGGCGCGGGTGAGGCCGCAGACGGTCGCTTCCCTGGTTTGGGCGGCGATGGCGGCCACGGCGGCAAAGTCGCCGGGGCTCGAAACCGGGAAGCCGGCCTCAATAATATCGACCCCCAGCGCCTCCAACTGGCAGGCAATAACGAGCTTCTCCTGCTGGTTTAGCTTGCAGCCCGGCACCTGTTCGCCGTCGCGGAGCGTGGTATCGAAAATCTGAATTTTTTGCGTCGCCATAGAGATAAAAACCCGCCGAGACGGGCCCAGCTTTGTTATTGCATTGCAAGTACTAGTACTTTTCAAGCTGGCAAAAACATTTTTCCGTGGTTTCTATTATTTCCAAATCAACTATTTTTTTGTTTAATTAATTGTAAGAAAGGTTTTTAGCGTTTAGTACTATACAATGCCTAACAAGAGCAGCGACCCCGTTTTTCAACTGATAAAATCCCTGACGCAGTCGGAAAAGCGCCATTTCCGGCTCTTCACCAACCGCCAGGGCTCGACGGAGGGCCTCAAGTTTCTCCAGCTTTTCGACGCGTTTGACGCCCAGGAGCAGCACGATGAGGAGCGCGTGCTGACCCAGGTGCCGACCCTCAAGCGCGCCCAACTCGCCAACCTTAAGGCCAACCTGTACAAGCAGTTGCTGGCCAGCCTGCGCCTCTACCACGCCGGCCAGAACCTCGACATTCAGCTGCACGAGCAACTCGACTACGCCCGCGTGCTCTATAACAAGGGCTTTTATCAGCAAAGCCTGCGGATGCTGGCCAAAGTAAAGCTGGCCGCCCAGCAAGCCGAGCTGCCGCACGTGGCCCTGCTAGCCATTGATTTTGAGAAGCTTATCGAGTCGCAGTACATCACGCGCAGCTTGCAGGGTAGGGCCGAATCCCTGGCGGCCGAGGCTACGGCCACGGCGGCGCACCTCGCGCAGCAGCACGCCCTCTCCAACGCGTCGCTACTGCTGTACGGGTTGTATCTGCAAGCCGGGCACGCCCGCAACCAGGCTGACCACGAGCAGTTTACGGCCTATTTTTGGAAGCACCTGCCGGCGCAGCTGGCGCGCGGCAGCGGCTTTTGGGAGAAGCTGTATTTCTACCAGGCGCATGTCTGGTATCATACTATCAACCAGGATTTTAAATCCTGCTACCGCTACGCCCAAAAATGGGTGGATTTGTTTGAGCGGCAGCCACACCTGAAGGAAAGCCAAACGATGCTCTACATCAAGGGCCTGCACAACGTGCTGGCTTCGTTGTTTAACATGATGTATTACAGTCGGTTTCGGGAGGTGTTGCAGGTGCTGGAGGATTTCGGGGCCAACCAGACCCGCCGGGCCACGCCGAACACCGAAATCCTGCTGTTTCAGTACATCTGGACCAACCGCATCAACGCCTGCTTTCTGGAGGCGCGCTTCACGGAGGGGGTAGAGATTATCCCCGAATTGCTGGAGCAACTGGAGCAGTACAAGGGCCAACTCGACCTGCATCGCACGCTGGTCTTCTATTATAAAATTGCCTGCCTGTACTTCGGCAGCGGGCAGTATCAGCAGGCTATCAAGTACTTAACCCTGATTATTGACCACAAGGATTTGAGCCTGCGCGAGGATTTGCAGTGCTTCGCCCGCATCCTCAACCTGGTGGCGCACTACGAAGCCGGCCAGGATGCCGAGCTCGAATATCAGGTGCGCTCGGTGTACCAGTTTTTAGGTAAGATGAACGACCAGCAGCCCATGCAGGTCGAGGTGTTCCGGTTTTTGCGGCGGGTAGGGCGCGTGGCGCCGGCTCAGCTGCGCGAGGAGTTTAGCAGCCTGAAAGCCAAGCTGGAAGAAATCGCCGCCCGGCCCTTCGACCGCCGGCCGTTCCTCTATTTCGACATTATCTCGTGGCTCGAAAGCAAGATTTCGGGCCGCTCGGTGCAAGACGTGATGCAGCAGAAGTTCCTGACGCTGAAGTAGCGCGTAGCTTCCACTACAAGTAAGTTGCTTGCTATGCGGCGCAACTTAGCTCCATTATCTACAGTTTAAGCTGTAGCTTGCACCATAAGTACCTCAAATTATGAAAGCTCCTCTCTCGGCAGATATTGCCAGCGTATTACAAGACCCGCGCTCTGCTTACAAATTAATGTCAGCAGTTTTGGAGGAACGCGCCTCACGTGGGAATAGCGTCATCGAAGTACGTACTAAGGATGGTAAAGTGAAAAGATATAAATCAGTAACTTCTATTCATCGGAGTAAGTCATAGCTTTTGATAATCTACTGATAAGCGGTGAATTTTCTATTTACTACAGTCCTGGTGCTACTTCTGGTGGCTCCGGGACTACTTATTTTCAGGACCTACTATTCCGGGCGCTTTTCTATCCGCTATAGCAACTTGACAATTACAGACCAGATATTCCGGTCTATTGTGCCAGGTCTGGTAATGCAGTTAGCAGCTTTTTGGCTTATAGAGCGGTGCAGTACCTATTCGGTCCGGCTTGATTTGCTAGGCACTTTGCTATTAGGTGCTAAAGAAGACCGTACTGTGCAAGTAGTATTTGTGCTTCTACAGCAGCAGCTAGGTTCGATTTTACTTTATTACCTCTTGCTATTAGTAGTTGGAGCACTTACCGGATGGTTAGCGCAAGTATTAGTTCGGTGGCTTAAGTTAGACCGTCGGTTGCTATGGCTACGCTATGATAATCAGTGGCATTATCTGCTAAGTGGCGAAATTTTAGAAACTTCAGATTTGCGAGCCAGTATTGGGCTACAAGATGCCAAATTAATAAAATTTATTTTTGTTGATATTTTGATGAAAGTTGAGAAAGGCAATATGCTTTACTCCGGTATTTTAGTAGATTATGAATTAGCAGCCGACGGCGGCTTACGTACTCTTTATTTGCGGCAAGCGCGACGCAAAGCGCTTAGTAACACAAGCGAAGCTAAAATTTCTGGTGGCGAGGAGGTGACTGAAAGTCAAGTAGAAGAATATTATGACGTAGCTGGCGATTTACTGCTGGTACCATACGCTCAAACGCTCAACGTGAACCTGAGCTACTATTTGGAAGAAGAGGAATCGCAAGCTGAGGAGACAAGCGAAGTAGAGGAAATAACTATCGTACCAGCTGCCTCAGGTGTACAAACTGATAACAATGATATAAACTTGATTTCGTGAGGCGCATTAATTATGTTTCGGTTCCTAGTCGTCGAGAGCAACGTGGAATAACTTACTTCTTATTATTGCTATTCTCGCTTACCACTGCCTGCGGCCAAACTACAACGACCACGCCGCCCCTACCCCCCGCTCTGGTCACCGATTCGGCCACCGGCCGCATCGATATGCCCTGGCTGCGCCAGCGCCTCGATAGCAGCGCCGCGCTGCGCCGCCAGCAGGTGGGCGTGGCCCTGGCCGACGCTACCACCGGCGAGCCGCTGTTTGGCTACAATGAGGCGCGCTACTTCACGCCCGCCAGCACCATGAAGCTGCTGAGCCTGGCCGGCGGGCTGGCGCTGCTCGGCGACTCGCTGCCCAGCCTGCGCTACTTCTCGCGGGGCGATACGCTGTTCTTCCAGGGCACCGGCGACCCCACCTTTTTGCACGGCGACGTGCCCTCGCGGCGGGCCTACGCCTTTTTAGCCAATCGGCCCGAGAAGGTGCTGGCTTACTGCGATATCGCCTGCGTGCCCGCCTACGGCCCAAGCTGGGCCTGGGACGATTTCGGCTATTATTTCCAGCCCGAGCGCACGGCGTTTCCGGTGTATGGCAATACGGTGCGTTTTTATGGGGCCGTGCCGCGGGTGGTGCGCACCCGGCCGGGCGCGGCGGTGCGGGTGCTGCCGCAGCACGTGCGGGTGGTGCCGCGTAGCTTCGCGCCGCTGACTGAGCGGGCGGGCGAGGATTTTCGCCTCTCGCCCGACCAGGACGACGAGGAACACGTGTACCGGCCTCCGCTCGAAAACCGCTTTACTTACGTCCCTACCCCCAAAAAATGGGTTGATGAGGTGCCCTACCGCACCAGCCGCACCCTGCTGCTGCGCCTGCTCGGCGACACGCTGCGGCGGGCCATCGTGGGCGTGCCGTGGCGCCCGCGCCTGGAGCAAGATGGGGTAGCCACGCTGCGCGGGTTGCGCGCCGACTCCCTCTACCGCCGGATGCTGCGCGTAAGCGACAATTTTCTGGCCGAGCAGCTGCTGCTCATGGCCAGCACGCAAGTGGGCTACCGCGACTCGCTGAGCGGACCGCGGACCATTCGCTTCCTGCTCAAAAACCAGCTCAAAGGCCTGCCCGACCGGCCCGACTGGGTCGATGGCTCGGGCCTGTCGCGCCTTAACCTGCTCACGCCGCGCACGCTCACGGCGCTGTTGGTGCGGCTGCACCAGCAGGTGCCCGAGGCCCGGCTACTGAGCCTGCTGGCGGCCGGTGGCGGCCAGGGCACCCTCCGCAAGCGCTACTTCGAGCCCGGCCCGCCCAAGGTGACGTGGTTCTGGGGCAAAACCGGCACGCTGACCCACACCTGCAACCTGGCGGGCTACGTGCGCTGCAAAAGCGGCCGGCTGGTGGCCGTCACGTTCTTCAACAACAGTATTCCCGGCGATGACCAGCGCACCCGCAACACTATGCAGTGGATACTGAGCGAGGTGCGGACGCGACTATGAGGAGTTATCCTAATAGCGCCAGCGCTTCTGGGGGCGTCAGCACTGGCAGCTCACCGGCCGCGAAACCTTTCAAGTCGCGGGTTATGATGGCCTCGATAGTGAGTTCGGCGCGGGCGGCGCAGTACTGCAAGCCATCCTCAAAGTCGGCGAAGCCGAGCGTGAGGGCTGCTTCAATGATGGCGCGGCCGATGGGAATAATCTCCACCAAGCCTGCCAGCTCCGAGAGGGAAGCTACACGCTCAGCGGCCGAATTAGTTTTGCGTAACGTGTAGTAAATGTGGCTAAAAGCCAGACTGGAGGCATACAGCGTGACCCGCCCAGCGGCTTCGGCCTCAAATAGGCGCAGGGCATCCGGGCCAAAACTTTCGCGCTGCAACAGGAAGTCGAGCAACACGTTGGTATCCAAAAAGTAGTGACTCATACGCCATATTTATTGGCTAAGCCGTCTTCCAGTTCCTTCTTGTAATCAAAGCCAGCAGGCGCTTTGAGCGCGCCATACAGCTTTTGAACGCGTGCGGATAGTACCTGCGTACGCGCGGTGGGTGCTGGCTCCGCGGCTGCCGGCCGCACCGTGGCTTGCAATAGCTCGGCCACTAGTTTGTCCAGTTCCTGTCCGTGCCGATGGGCGTACTCCCGCGCCGCCTGAAGTAAATTATCGTCGAGGTTGATAATAAGTTGAGACATAACAAGAGAACGCAAAAACGTGGGGATAACGACCAGCGCCGCGAAGTAGTTTGCCTCCAAATTTAATACAGCACCCGAAACCTGATGGTGTGCTCTACGGCGCGCAGGGCCTGAATCACGTCCTGGTCGTACTCGCGGTTGATGTCGGTAATCACGTAGCCGATGTGCTCGTTGGTTTTCAGGTACTGGCCCAGGATGTTGACGTGGTGCGTGGCCAGCACGTTGTTGATGTTGGCCAGCACGCCGGGCACGTTGGCGTGGATGTGGATGAGGCGGTGCGCCTGCTGCACCGGCAGCTGAATGTTGGGGAAATTGACGCTCTGCTGGGTGTTGCCGGTGTTGATGTACTCCATGATGCGCTCGGGCACAAACTCGGCGATGTTGCGCTGGGCCTCGGCCGTGCTGCCACCGATGTGGGGGGTAAGGAGCACGTTGGGCAGGCCGCGCAGCTCGCTCTCGAAGCTCTCGGCATTGGTTTTGGGCTCGTGCGGGAATACGTCGATGGCCGCGCCGGCGAGGTGGCCGCGGCGCAGGGCATCGGCCAGGGCCGGCACGTCTACCACGTGGCCGCGGGCGTTGTTGATGAACAGCGCGCCCGGCTTCATCAGGGCAAATTCTTTGGCGCCGAAGAAGTCCTGGTTTTCGGGCCGGCCGTCGATGTGCAGCGTCACGATGTCGGCCAGGGGTAGCATCTCTTCCAGGGTCTTGGCCTTCACGGCGTTGCCGAGCTGGAGCTTTTCGGCCATGTCGTAGTACATCACCTTCAGGCCCACGGCCTCGGCCACTACCGAGAGCTGCGCGCCGATATTGCCGTAGCCAATGATACCCAGCGTTTTGCCCCGAATCTCGAACGAGCCGCTCGATGACTTGTCCCACTCGCCGGCGTGCATCTTGGGGTTTTTCTCCGGAATGCGGCGGGCCAGCACAATCAGCTCGGCCAGCGTCAGCTCCACCACCGAGCGGGTGTTGCTGAAGGGCGCGTTGAACACGGCTACCCCCTTTTTCATGGCCGCCGGCAGGTCAATCTGGTTGGTGCCGATGCAGAACGCGCCGATGGCGATGAGGCGGTTGGCCGCGTCAAGCACGCGCGGGGTCACGTGCGTTTTCGACCGAATGCCCAGGATGCTCACGCCCTCGACGCGGGCAATCAACTCGTCCTCATCCAGCCCGCCCTTTACTTCTTCCACCTGATAGCCTTCCTGGCGGAAGAGTTCGGCGGCTCGGGCATCAGGATTCTCCAGCAGCAGCACCTTGATGCGGTTTTTGGGATAGCTCAGGGTCATCGGTAGTTTTAGTTGGTATAAAAACTCGTCAAAAGTGGGCAGCACCTCGTCGGCGTGGGCCACCACGCTGGGGCGGCTCACGTTCTCGGTGTAGGCATAGAAGCGGTGGGCGAGGCCGGCCTCCCGAATCTGGTAGTCGGTGTAGCCATCGCCGAGCACATATACCGGCCCGTCGAGGTCGAGCAGCACCAGTTGACGGATTTTGCCGCCGTCGCGGCTCAGCACGTTGCTTGGGTCGCAGCCCGTGATGTTGCCCTCGGCATCGAAGGTGAAGGTATTGGCCAGCACGTGGCTGGCCGGAATGCCAAACTCGGCCACCACCGGCTCAATAAATTCCCGAAAGCCGCTGCTTACCACGTAGATGCGGTCGGCAAAGCGCCGGAAGAAGTCGCCGTTGCGCCGGATGCTCGCGCTCACCTTCGTTTGCAGATGCGCCACCAGCGGAGCCAGGTGCCGCCGGTGCGCCCCCAGCAGCGCCAGCCGCTTGCTCAGCGACTCCTGGAAGCCGATTTCGCCCGCCATGCCGCGGTCGGTGAGGGCTTTAATCTGGCCCACGCGCGCGGCCCGGTCGGGCTGGCCTTGCAAGGCAATATCGGCCAGTTCATCGAGTCCTTCGACCTGCGTGAACGTAGAGTCGAAGTCGAAAACGAGGTAGGGCAGCAGCGGGGCATCGGGCATGGGCGCAAAGATGGGGCGGGCGGTATCTTGCCAGAGTATCCCAGCCCCGATTATGCAGAATTTTTCTGTGCTTAAAGAGGCCAGATTCAAGAAATATGGAATATTCAAGCGCATGGCTCTGCTTTAGTAAAGCGGAGGCTGAATACTTCACTAGCCGACAGGCTTTTATGCAGAATGAAGCGGCAATGGTAAGCGATTTAACCAAGGCGCTGACTAGAGCCGGTCACAATCAAACCGCTTTGAGGCTTTTAGTGGAGATGCAGCCAAGAGTAGATATAATAGCCACCTTACTTCCAGGTATTATGGACTTAGCCATTGACAGCAGCAACTTGAATTCAATAGGATTGGCCAGAGCTGTGCTATACCATTATAAGAACGAGTCTTGGATAAGAAGCAATATCCAGACTTCTACAAAGACCTACCTAGCCGAAAATGATGAGTGGCATTACCGACGGATAGCTGAGCTTTATGAGTCGCTGAATTACGAAAAAGAACTTACCAGCTTTCTGTCGCTGTGCAAGGCAAATGCGAATTTGGAAATTCAGGAAATAGCTGAGGACTTTAATCGCGCCCAAGAGTAACAACGCTGGCAAAAGCTGGCGCGGGTTACGCTGCGCTAAACTCGCGCCAGCTTTTGCCAGCGTTGTTACTTCCAATTCTTCTTGTCACGCCAGCTGAACTCAGGCTCGTAGCCCAGCACCTTGCGCGCCTTCTCAATCGAAAGCAGCGTCTCGTGTTCGCCCAGCGCCTTGCGCACCGGCACGTGGGGTAGGAAGTTTTTCATCAGCTCGGCCGAGGATTTCGACATCACCGTGTCGGCGTTGGCGATGATGAAGGGGTGCATCCCGGTGGCTTCCCACTCGATGGCTTTGCGGATGGCCTGCGCGCCGTCGCGGGCGTCGATGTAGGCCCACATGTTCCACTTACGCTCCTCGGGGTCGTCGTCGTAGGCCGGGAATTTGGCGTAGTCCTGGGGCTCCATTACGTTGCTGAAGCGCAGGCCCACGAGCTTCATGTCGGGCGTCTGGAGGCAAAACTGGCGGGCCATGTCCTCCATCAGCACCTTGGCCAGGGCGTAGGCGCTTTTGGCGCGCAGCGGGTAGTCCTCGTCCACGGGCGCGTAGGGCTCGGCGCCGTCGAAGGGCTCGCCCAGCGTGGTTTCGCTGCTGGCCCAGATGATGTGGTGAATGCCCAGCCGCCGCCCCGCCTCAAACACGTTGTAGGTACCCATGATATTATTCTGAAACAAATGGGCGTCAGGGTATTGGCGGGGGGTAGGGAAGGCCGCCAGATGCACGATGGCATCAAACGCCTGCGGCCCTACGCCGGCATGGATTTCGTGGCCCGTCGAAGACAGCGCGTCGAGCGCCTGGCCGAAGTCCGACAAATCGGCGATAATGTGCGGGATGCCTTTCTCGGGCGCCACGGTATCGACCACGAACACGTCGTAGCCGTGGGCTTGCAGGTCTTGCACGCACACCTTGCCGAGCTTGCCGGTGCCGCCGGTCACGAGCACGCGCTTGGGAGTTTTTTGCTTGGGAGATTTCATAAAAAGAGTGTAGTGGAAAAGGTAGGGCGGCGGCCAAATTGGCCCCTGCCCGGTAGTAGCTGGGCCTACTACGGCTGGGTGGCCCCCGCCGCCGTGCATCTTTTGGGCAAGGTGCTGGCTAAGTTGGTAGCCGGGGGCATTTGAAGGCCGTTGCGCCGGCTGGCGCCGCGCTTGGGGGTAGGGCGTAAATTTGTGATTCTTCACCAGTTCCGCTGCTTATGAAACCCCTGCTGCTCGCCGCTAGCGCGCTGCTATTCACGGCGGCCGCGCCGGCCATTACTACCGTTGCGCCGCGCAGCCGCACCTTTCAGCTCACGTGCCGCGCCACGGTGCCCACGCCGGCCGCCGGCACCAAGGCTCTGGAGCTGTGGATGCCCGTGCCGCACTCGGATAAGAGCCAGGACGTGCGCGACCTCCAGATTGAGGCCGGCGCGCCCTATACCATCACCACCGACCAGTACGGCAACCAGACGCTGCACCTGAAGCCAGCGGCCGTACCGCTTGCGCCGCTCACCGTCACGCTCACGGCCCGCGTCACGCGGCGCGAGCATCTCAACCTGCGCGCCACCGACGACCACGCCCCCGCCGAAACCGAGGCCCAGGACCCTAATCTCAGCCGCTGGCTGGCCCCCGACCGCCTCGTGCCGCTCGACTTCAAAATCAAGGCCCAGGCGCAGGATGTGGTGGACAAGGCCGGCGCCAAAACCGACTTGCAAAAGGCCCGCGCCATCTGCGAGCACGTGGTGAGCACCGTGACCTACGATAAAACCGGCCAGGGCTGGGGCCGCGGCGACATCTACTACGCCTGCGACGCGCGGCGCGGCAACTGCACCGATTTCCACGCCATCGTCATTGGCTACTGCCGGGCGCTGGGCATTCCGGCGCGCTTCAGCATCGGGCTCCCTCTACCCCCTCAGCACGGCCAGGGCGAGATAAAAGGCTACCACTGCTGGGCTGAGTTCTTCACCAGGCAAACCGGCTGGGTGCCCGTCGATGCTTCCGAAGCCGCCAAAAACCCCGATAAGCGCGCCTATTTCTGCGGCGCGCACGACGAAAACCGCGTGGAGTTCACGCGTGGCCGCGACCTTACCCTCAAGCCCAGGCCGGCCGGCCCGCCGCTCAACTACTTCGTGTACCCCTACGCCGAGGCCGATGGCCAGCCGCTCGAAGTAGCTCACACCTACACCTTTGCCGACGTGGCGCAGTAGGGGTAGGTAGTGTGCGCTTGTGTGCGTAGTCAGGCTCTTTCCGAAGTAGGTGCGGGGCTTGCCCCCGCCCGTCGTTGCTAATCCAGCCCAAGACGTTCAACGACGGGC
>JAABUN010004799.1_pt1 | contig 17730 bp, 16 predicted proteins | sample 5559311 | NCBI WGS metagenome assembly JAABUN01 (sample SAMN10711877, study PRJNA513370) | rock metagenome | isolation source: Antarctica rocks | place: Antarctica: Victoria Land, Siegfried Peak sud | reverse complement strand
CTGCGGTTGTCTGCCCATCGCCGCCCCTCCACCGCACACGCATTATGTCGAGTGGCGGAGTATACGATTCCGGCGTGGTCAGTGCCAGTATGTGTGGAGCATCATGTGGCCTAGTCTGGTCTCGACCGCGTCGCGTAGGCTGTCACTGTCCACCAAACCGGGGTAACTCCAGTCTACGTTTGTCCGCAAGGCGCGCTGCTGCACCCGTATCGCCAGGAATGGAAAGCGGAGAAGACCGAGTACCGGGCGGAGGCGGCGATCTGCAACGCCTGCCCGGTGAAAGCGGCCTGCACCCCGAGTGCACAAGGGCGACAGGTGCATCGCTCGTTCCATGCAGCCTATCTCGATCGGGTACGCAGCTATCACGAAACGACGGAATACAAAAAGGCGATGCGCAAGCGGAAGGTGTGGATTGAGCCGCTCTTTGGCGAGGCGAAGCAGTGGCATGGGATGCGGCAGTTCCGGTTACGCGGACTGCAGAAGGTAAACATGGAAGGATTGTTGATCGCGGCGGGACAGAACCTGAAGCGATTGCTACGCGCGCAGGGGTGGGGACGACGCCCCTGGCCGAGTGGGGCAGTCGGTTTCGCCGGATTCCTGCCGCGAATGGGTGTCACACAACTGTGACACGCATCGTCTTGGCGACTATTTGCGCAGTCACGCCCTGGGCCTGACGCTTTCCGCGATGCACCCAGTGTGCTCACCCCACGCGCTCCGCCTTTTTCAACAACCAGGGGCGTTTTTGTGACGCATTGCGTTTCAGGAGCTGCGCGGGAACATAATACTATTACCGTATTCTTCAGAGCAAGCAAGGAAGCCGCCCCGCAGAAGGAGAGGCGAGATGTAGTACGTGCTAATTGGCCCTTGAACAGCCGTGTTCCCCGTATCGCCATTGGTAATAGTGTCGGCCTACATCTCCCATCTCCACTTGGAGCGGATTGGGATTCACGGCATTGTAAATCAACGTGCGGCGAGTGAACACCTGCACGTATATAGGCGTCCACACCCCTTTCACCGAAATGGTTTCCGCGAACGGCTCGGACATCGGTGGCCCAAGCATGTCTTCGCCGGATAGGAAGAGTTGCTGCGGGAGATCGGGCACGCCCGGGAAAGTTCTGGACCGGAATCGGTTGACTTGGTCGCGGTAGTCGGCGAACACGCGCGGGATGTTGTGCCCGGCCCTGCTTTCGTAAATTGTGTACTCGAATAGGGACGCGGAAGTGTTGCCCATTCTCAGCTGCCCCGCAGCGTCTAGGATTTCTGGAGGGTAGCTCCCTACCTGCGCCGCCGCTCGCGCGAACCGATCCGCGTGCTGCCTGACGATCGAGGCGTACGTGGGATTGCCCGCGCCCCCGTCTCCTGCGATGGCGATGGCGGGCGTCGGACACGCTTCGATGGTGTTGTTTCCGATCCCCACCTGACCAAGGATCATCTCTGCCACGAGCGCACCGAAGGTGACGTTACCCCGCTCCAGTTCCATCCGACCTTTGTCGAAATATTGCACCAGTCGCCGCGTCGGCATCCCCGTGCTCGCGTCTTCCCCGTAACGCTCCATGATGCCGCCGCTCGCGGTCGAGAGCGGCCCCCAGAAGCCGGGCAGGGTGATCTCGCCGGCATCCCAGCGGTCCTCGAAGTAGGGGTGCGCGAAGGCGTTCGTGCCCGCCATCTGCCCTGCCACCTGTCCCACCTTCTGCTCCGTTGGAGCGCATCTCCCCGCGAGGAGCGCGAGCGTCGCGAAGATGACCCGACACCACATGATTCGACCTCACTGGCCTCGGCGGCCCTCATATTGCAAGCACGGTAGCGACGCAGAGCACCGCTACCGTACTGAGCGACGTCAGACGCGCTTACCCACGCCAGATGTAGATGCCCATGTCGGGGGCGAGGGTGGCCACGAACGAATAATAGATCATGCTCCCATCGCCGTTTTTCCCGGACGTGATCCCCTCCGCCGACACCTGCGTGGGGTTGAAAGGCATGTACACGGGGCCGCCGCTGTCGCCTTGGGCAATCGATCCCGGCGCGCCGACCGCCTCGAGCTGGTCCTCCATCAGCACCCCACCGAGAGGATAGCTTATGTGCGCCCTGTTGACGTAGAAGCAGGTTTCTTCGGTGATCATCCCAGACTTGCACACGCGCTTGTTCTCGTACTGGTACAGCTCCACCTCCACCACGGCGGCGACGTTCGGGTCGTTGCGGATGAGGTTGTGCTGGGAGCCGATGTCGTAGCCACTGAAACTGATCCCGGCGGCATCGACCCGGCTGTTGTTCCGGTAGTCGTTGCTGGTCACGTTGCCGATCGTGCCGATGCCCGGTGTCGTCACCGTCGTCCCGATCGTGAAGCAATGGCCACCTGTGACAATCTGCCACGAGGAAGCAGTATACCCGATGAACCCGAGCGTACACGTATCTATGCCGCCTTGGGGGGCGAGCCGATACCCGTCGTGATACGGATACCCGCCGCTCCGGTTGGTCGGGCGAGGCGGCGCGGCCACCGCTTGCGCATCCACGGCGTCGGTCCCGTAGAGTTGGGCGAGGACGGCGACCGCCGTGGCCGTGGCCGCCGCCGTCGTGCTCACCACATCGACGATCAGCTTGTTTTGCGAGGTCTTCTCCCCCACACCCGCGAACGTGACTCCGCGCATGCCGAGGACACCCCTGTCCGCGACAATTCGCCTCTGCAGATCCCGGAGTTCCCTCTGGCTGAACTGTACGGCGTCGTAGACGACGAGTTGCGAATTGCGCACGTTCTGCGAGAAGCGGGAGGTGATGGTCGGGCTCGTGTCCTTGAGGAGTACATGTACCTTGGTTCCTCCCCGTTCGACCCACACTCCCCCGAAGATGTCGGGCAGTGTTTTCGTGCCGAATCCCATTGCGTCGGAGGCGGCTTGGTTGACGGCTGGAGCCAAGTTGGACGCACGATCGGGGTACCCGATCGGCGGGAGCGGCGGGGGCGTACCCGAGATGCTCGCTGGCCGCGTCGCCTGCCGCGTCGGGGTTTGGGCAGCGACACTCCACGAGTTGAGGGCCGCGACGGCGAGGAGCATGACGGCGAGAACCAGCCGGGTGACGAGCACGATGCGCGGTGATCTTGGCGAATACATGATTTCCCCTTTCACCTCTGCGTGAGTCAGTTCCCTTGATCTACGTGACATTCAAGACCCACACTAATGGGACTAGACCCTTCATTTTCCCTGTGTCTAATGCTCCTCTCTCTTAGTCGGTTTCCGACCTTCCAAGGGTGCACCCCCTATGCTGCCCTTCCAACGGTAGCGCAGGTGCCGTGGGCAGCGACACCGGCACGGGCGCGGGGGCCATCGGCGGGGCGGCGGGCTGCGGCAGCCCCGGCGGCACCGCGAAGGGCGGCGGCGGCGCGGGGGCGGGGCCGAGCGACGGCGGCGTGAAGCGGGCGAGGCGGGTGGCCGCCACGTCCTTGCGCCGCGCCACCACGCGGTAGCTGAACGACACGCCGCTCGTGCCGCCGCCCAGCTTGCGCACCGCGAACCCCGTTGCGGTCTTGGCGGTCACGTACAGCCCCTTGCAGTCGCCGCCGGGGGTGAGGAAGACGTAGTATGCCCCCGTGACCACGAGGGCGGCGAAGTCGGGGTCGAGCGTGATCGCGGCGCTGCCCGCCGCGAGGCTGCCGCTGCCGACGTCCTCGAACCATGCCTCGGGCGTCTCCATGCAGTGCAGCACGCGGCGATTGCCGTCGGGGTGGGGCACGATGGCGTTCTTGGTGCCGGTGACGCCGAAGTTGCCCTGCACCGTGACGTTGCCGAGGAAGTAGCCCGCGTAGGCGTTGGTGATCCCCCCGGCGGCCTGACCGACCACACCCACGGCACCGTTCACGCTGGCGATGCCCCACACGCCACCGTAGCCCGCCGTGTTGCCGTAGTCGTAGAGGCCGTAGCCGCTGCCGTTCGGGGGGGCCACGGTGTGCATGCCCCCGACGTGGACGCGCCCGCCGAGGTAGGCGGCGTAGCTCGCGGGGTCTTGGGTGTAGCCTTGGAAGGCGACGCTGCCCGCGCCGGTACCCACCGCGTACACGCCCTTGCCGGTGTCGCTCTGCGCGTACACCCCGAAGCCCGAGGTGGAGAGGCCCACCGTCCCGTGACCGCTCGCGGAGACGCCCGACACGCCGGGGCCGCTGCCGCTGGCACCCGACACGCCGATGCCGGAGGGGGCAGCACCGCTCACGCCCATGCCGTTGAGGTCGTTGTTGCGCCCGAACACCCCCGCGTTGCCCGGGTCTTTCGCGTACCCCTGCACGCCGTCGGCGTTCGTGTCCATGCCGCCCGTGTAGCCGGTGCCGGTACCGACGAGCGGTCCCAAGGCGTTCACGGGCTGGGCGGCGAGCGTGGCGGCGGCGAGGGCGGCGGCCCCGGCGATCAGGCCACGGCGACGCAGTGTGCCGCCCGCTTCGGGGGCGGGGGCGGTGGGGGTGTCGTCGCCGGTGGGGGCAGCAGCGGAGACGGTGGCGGCGGGCGCGGCGGTCTGCTCGACGGGCCGGGCCGATGGCGCGAACAGGCGCATGGTGCTCCCCCCTCCCGTGTCCCCGAAAAAGGACACGCTCCCCCGGAGGCTGCCGTCCCCACGGCAACCCGAACCGAACCGGATGCACGGGTACGCGAAACGGCACGGACACGCCCGAGATCAACGCCGGTGCGTAAGTGCGCGGTGACAGGAACGGAACGAGAATGCGGCGCGAGCGGTGCGATGGGCTGTGGAAGAGGTGTTGGGGCCACTCTACAATGGGTGCGGGGAAAAATTGAGAGAATACGCAATTTCTCTACCGAGACACAAGGATGACCCGTACGTGCGGTGCAATCGTCCAATGTCTGTGCTGTCATCAACCGAGCGGATCACCCCATTTTTATTGCTTCGTGAACCGGTTTAGCCGCTTTACAAATGCGGCGAGGTCGTGCGTGTACACTTCGTCCCGCTGGAACTGGGCCTCGCGTAGCTCTCCTAGGATGCGCTCGTATGTGCGTGCCCGCATCCCCTGCGGGCGCGGCGGCACCGCGAACGGGTCGTACTCCCCCGTGGGCTTCAATCGCCGCTGCACGGTGCGCACCCGCTCCGTGGCGCGTTCAAGGGCGTCCATGCGCGTGCTACCGTAGGCGAGGCCGTGGCACGCGCGGCAGCGGAACCGCGACCCGGCGGGCGACAGGTAGAGCATGCGGCGGCGGGTGCCGCACCCCGGACAAGCGAACCACGGGCGCGTGCCGCCGAGGGTGCAGGGCGTCCACGCGAGGGGTAACACGTCCTGTATGTGTTCCGGCTCGCCCCCTGCCCGCGTCAGGGTGTACCACAGCAGCACGTCCTCGCGGCTCACCACGCCGCGCACGCTCCCCACGGGCTTCCCGCCCCGGCTCCATGTCCAGTCAACGGCACGGCTCCCCTCACCCATGTAGGGCGCGAGGGCGGCGGTAGCGAGGGCGAAGCTCTCCCCCGTGGTCCCCGCGTCGGCGTGCCATTCCAGCGCGTGGAGCCGTATCCGCCCATGCTTAACCCCCTCTTCTTGCCACTTTCTGCGCCATTTCTGCGCACGTTCGCGGTTCCCGTTTTCCCCACCACCGCTAGGAAAAGCGCGAACGGTGTCCCCGGTAGGCTCAAACAACGCAAATGATTTCGATAAATATCCGGCCCCTGTGTTCGGTTCGTTCGGCAGTTTCGCCCCGCCACACCCCGGTTGCCCCGCCTGCCACCGGTCGCCGCACGCGAAGGCAGGATAAAGGGGCGGGTACCAGCGGCGTGTTTCCCGCGTCCTGACGGTGTGCGACACGTCTACCGCCCCGTGCAACAGGCCGCACGGGGGCGGGTACATGCATACGCTCCGTTGCGTTGCGGAAAGGGCGCGACACGAGTACCGACACCCCGCTCACCCCGCCGCGTCGGACCCGCTCATATCCAGTCGCGCCAGCGGTGCCACCCCGCCCCGTCGCCGCTCCCCCATCGCCTCCAACTCGCGCAGGGTCTGGATCATCTGCCGGTGCAGGTGCGCCTCGTACCGCTGCACCTTGTCGAGGTCTGCCGCCGGCAGCATCATGCGCCGCGCCCCCATGCGGGCGAGTTCCCGCTCCACCTCCTCGAGGCGCAGCTTCGCCCCCCGGCCCTCACACTCGTAGTGGTACATCACGGCACCGATCAGTTCCCCGACATCCACCCCGGCGGCGGCGGCGAGCACCACGAAGCACTCGCGCAATTCCGCCACGGTGACGGTGGCGTAGTCGTCCCAGTCGAGGCCATCTTCCAGCACGGGGTAGCGCACGGCGTCCGGGTCGAACTCCTCATGCTTCGTGCGGTAGGTCGCGCTCTTGCCGGCCTCCGAGAGCATCAGGCCCACGCTCACCCCCGCGACGTTCTCGTCCGCTCGCCGCGTCGCCAGTCCCTTCAGCAGCCGCACGTTCGCCGCCGCGTCGCGGATTTCCCGGCGGCACTCGTCGGGGGTGTTCGGGGTGTAGCGGTGCGAGCCGGAGAACTGTTGCTTCTCTTCCTCGCCGCGCTCGTAGTCGCGCTCGGCGTCCGCGACGCTCGCCCCCACCATTGCCGTCTCGTACCGCCCCACGCGCCCCATGCGCCACAGCAGCAGCGCGACGCGGTCCGCGAGGGCCGATTCCACCGCCACCGCCGGGGCGAGGGCATCCACGATGCCGGCATGGTGCCGCTCCCACTCCCCCGCGTCCTCGCCGGGGATCACGGGCGCGGGCGACCGCATCCCGTGCGCGAGGGCATTCATCTTCGCCACCGCCTTACCTTCGCTCGTCTTCGGGCCGCTGCCCATGTGCTTCTCCCTCCGGAGTACTAAGCGATCATGCCGCGAGGCGATCATCGGCAGTAACCGCAGCGAGATACTCCCCTAAACGACGATAGAGTGTTCGGGCGGTCTTAACGTTCACGAGGGGCAAACGATGCTCTTGTAAATCGCGGCGATACATCCCTAGGAAGGCAGTCGCCGCGTCCTCGCGTTCTTTTCCCTTCTTGGCGTCGAGTTCCGCAACGACCCGCTCCACGGCGCGGTGCAGGATCGCGGGCAACAGCACAAACGGGGGTGCGTCTCTGCAAGGACACGGCCCTAAGTAGGTCCGCAACTGATTCTGGACGGGATAGCGGCAGGTGAAAGCCCGCCGCATCGGGAGAAACCCGCAGGCGAAAGCCCGCCGATTCCGTCCAAATCTCGCTGCCGACCTACTTAGCGTCACCCCCGGCCACCACCACCCTTCCGGCACCACGTAGCCTGTCGGCATCCACAACACCATCCGATTCTTCTCGCCTGCATCCTTGATGCCGACCCGGTAGAAGATGTCGAGGGCTTCGAGCAAGTCCACGTAGCGGCGTGCCTGTCTCGGCGTGACGTCGCACCACGCCGAGACGAATCGGCGCGTCAGCGGGAAGGGGGCGTTCGGGTACACCGCGAACCGGCACCGCACAAGCAGCTGGAGTTCGTGATAGACATGTCTCAAGATCTCGTTAGCATCGGGCGGCAGCGGCGCGAGTGGCACATCGGGAAGTCGTATCAGGCCGCGCTCATAAAGGATGATCGTATGAAATGTTGCCAGTGCAACGACATCCTTCCCGCCCTCCCGCACCTCGGTCCATAGGAGGGCATCGTCCAGCATCATCAAGAAGTAGTCTAACCCACACCGATAGTTGTAAGATGGTTATCAATACTTTGTGGCCCCTCGCCCTCACCCATTACAGCTCCCTCGCAGCCAGCGACACTCGACGCTAAAGAGCGTACGTACAGACAGTATAACACGGCTTCTGGCCATCTCCGCTTTGCAGCGCACGGTTCCGGGGAGACAACGAGGAACGGGCTTACCGGCGTGCAGGATTACCTATACGAGACACCCACCGGGGGAAGAGCCAGACCTATGCCGACGAAACGCGACCAAGACGTAGACATGCAACAATAGCGGAGGGGCGTGGACACAACGTCCTAGACACCGCCCACGACGGGCAGGACACTACACCGGACACGAGGAGGCTGGACGACATGGGCACGCACGAGACGGTTGGCGTGCGCGAGGCGGCGGCGGCGATGGGTCTCTCCGTGGAGGCAATGCGCAAGCGGCTCGCACGTGGCAGCATTCCTGGGTTCAAGGACGCGAACGGGGAGTGGCGCGTGCTGCTGGGGATCCACGGGGACCCGCCACCCGGCTCGCAGTACCCGGACCCGCAGCCGGTGCCGCCGCAGTACCCGCACGCCGCCCCGCCGAAACCGAGGCCATCCGGGCGGGCGAGTGCGGCCCTCGCCCTCGGCATCTTGTCGTGGATCGTGGGAGCGTTCCTGATCGGGCCGCTCCTTGTCGCGTTCGCGGGGGCATTGGTGGGGGTATCGGTGGCACTGGGCCACATGGCCCTGCGCGACATCGGGAGGTCGAACGGCCGACTCACGGGCAGACGCCTCGCCCTCCTCGCCCTGTTCTTCGGCTACATACAGGCGATCAACGTCCTTTTTGTCATCTACACGATGCTGCGACCGCCGTCGTTCTAGGTCGCCCACAGCACCGACGCCGCCGGGGTGCGCCCCGCGGCGGTCCTCTCAGGGGGGGTCCACGAGGGTGCCTGGGACTACTCCCACCCCGCCTGACGCCGACCTCGGTGCTCGTGATGCTGGTCGCGTCTCTATCGTCGCGGCTGCGGCGGTCGCGGCGGCTCGTGGCAGTGCCGCGGTGGGAATTGGGCGGCGGCGGCGATGATCCGGGCGTATCGAGCGGCGACAGAGGGCGAAATATTTGTAGACTCTGTATGCCATTCTCGTGTTGTCGTTGTCGTTCTAGTCCTTGACCACGGCAGTTGTGACAGAAAGGGATAGTTGTGCGATGCTCTTCCGAACCAGAGGAGGGGCGGATGCGACCGAAAGTGTATGTGGTGCGCCTCAATGACGATGAGCAGGCGACGCTGCGGGAGATGCTGCGGGCAGGCAGCCACAAAGCCCGTACCCTCACTCGCGCCCGTATCCTGCTCTTGGCCCATAACGGCACGGGGGACGCGGAGATCGTCGCCGCGCGAGGGACGAGCATGAGTACCGTGGGACGCATCCGCACGCAATTCGCTCAAGCGGGTCTCCACGCCGCGCTGTACGAGGCACCACGACCGGGGGGCAAACCCACGCTGGGCGGCACCGGGGAAGCATATCTGGTCGCCCTCGCGTGCAGCGACCCGCCCCAAGGGCGGCGGGAGTGGACGATGCAGCTTTTGGCGGATCGGCTGGTGACGTTGGGCGTGGTGGGGACGATCTCGGACGAGACGGTGCGGCGCACGCTGAAAAGGGGGGGCGTCAAGCCGTGGCAGCACAAGCAGTGGTGCATTCCCGGCGTGAGCGCGGCGTTCGTGTGTTGCATGGAGGACGTGCTGACGCTGTATGCCGAGGGGTACGACCCGGCCCGACCCGTGGTCTGCTTCGACGAGTTGCCGTACCAGTTGACCGACGATGCCCGCCCGTCGCTGCCGCCGCAACCGGGGGTGCCGCGACGGGAAGATTACGAGTACGTGCGGCGGGGGACGTGCAACCTGTTCGGGTGTTTCGAGCCGCACGCGGGGCAGCGGCGGGTAGTCGTCACCGAGCGACGCACGGCGGTGGACTTCGCCCAACTGATGCGCGTGCCGGTGGACGAGTGGTATCCCGACGCGGAGCGGGTGCGGGTGGTGCCGGACAACCTGAACACGCATACGGGAGCGGCGTTGTACGAAGCCTTCCCGCCGCACGAGGCACGGCGCATTCCGGAACGGATCGAATGGCACTACACCCCGAAGCACGGGTCATGGCTGAACCAGATGGAGATCGAGTGGTCGGTGTTGGGGCGGCAGTGTCTCGACCGGCGGTTAGGGGCTGTGGAGACGGTACGGCGGGAGGTGGCAGCATGGCAGGACACCCGCAACCGGGCGAAGGCGACGGTGGACTGGCGGTTCGGGGTGGGCGAGGCACGCCGCAAACTGGCACGCCTCTACCCATCATAATCCCTGTGGCGGAGGACTAGTAACTCTACTAAACCTCTCGTGCAACTCTTGCACATCATCCATGCGCTTCGGTGTCGGCTCCTCGAACAGCGATGCGAGAACGTAGGCGTTGGGTTGCCCCGGCCCCGCCGCTATTTCGTCACAAGGCGTAGGCGCACGAGGTTTGCCACATCGGTAACGATGCTACGCGGGCTGCGGTTTGCAAAGACGGATAACTGCATCTGCGACAAGATCACGCGCATTCCGCCTGGCCGCCCCGCCTTCACCAGCGAGTGCAGAGCTCGCAGCGTGCACAACTCCCCCGGCCTGATCGTTACTCGTGCGAGCACGGCGGCGGGGAGTTGCACGAAGGGTTCACGGGTCAGACCGAGCCAGATGATGCTCGGTCTGCATCGTTCGCACCCTCGTGGCGGTGCTGCGGCTGTACGGGAGCGTGGAGGCCATTGTGGACTACTTCCCACAGCTTACCCGCGTCTAGATCGAGGCCGGACTCGCCTCCTACCGCGAGCATACCGCCCGCGTGGATGAGGACATCGAGACAAGCCGTCGCGCTGTACGCGCCGTACCCCGCCGCCCGCTAGATGGCGCGGCGCGGCGTCCGGGTCTACACCGACGAACCGATTTACATCGCCCTCGCCGGGGAGCGGTGCGGGCGAACCAAAAAATCGGCGACCCCGCGCAACTCGCCTACAACGCGCAGGGGCGGGCCATCTTCACGAACAACAACCGCGATTTCGTGCCGCTCGATGCCCGCTGGAAGCGGCAGGGCCGAGAACATGCCGACATGATGCTCTACACCGGCTTCCCACGGGTAGGCGAGTTGCTCCGGCGCGTGATCGCCCACTTGGAGAACACCGAACCGGAGACGCAGCGCGAAACGCTACTGTGACTGCCGCCGTAGGGCGAGGGGAAGGAACACGCCCATGCCGCACAGCAGGTCTCAGACCGCAAGGTATCTCAGACCGCGAGGTACTTCCCGCTGCTCTCGGCGAGGCGTCTCGTCGGGAAGGTAGCCAGGCAGGGCGGGGAAAGGGGGAAATGGGGGCGGTATTCTGTCTCCCGACCTATCTACACGTTTTCGGCCTTCAATTCACGTTCCAACGCCACGAAAAAGATCGCCATGCGGCTCCGGGCGTTCACCTGATGCCGCGCAAACGTGCGCGCCTCGTACGCCTTCACGAAGAACGAATCCACGTCGGCAGCGTATTCCGCGTAGAGATTAGCGGCCCGCGAGATGTTCGATTGCAGGTGGATGGCGTCGTTGAGGTCGCGGGACAAGTCCTCGATGAGGCGCGTGATCGGAATCATCGCGTGTGCGGGCAGATCGGCACGTTTCCGTCGGAAACGTGGCGCGGGGTTATCCCCGGATTTATCCACAACAACGGTGGATTGAGGAGCTTTCGAAGCTTCGAAATTCCCTTGTTCGTCTGTTTCTTGTTCCACTGTCTCTTGTATGTCCGATTCTCGTACTAGGGCTTGTCCGATTTTCGGACGAGGGGGTGTCCGATTTTCGGACAAGGGGTCGCGGATGTGAAGGGCGTAGCTCGTCGCCTCGTTGCCGCGCTCCGGCGACTTGTTGCGCCGCGTCACCAGCACCTCGATGGCGACCAGCCGCTTCACGGCTCGCGTCACCGCGTCTTTCGACAACCCCGTGCCGCGATCCAACACCTCGCCGGTGCGCGTCGTGATGCCGTGCATGATCTGGCTGAGGGAGATGTTATCCGTGGCCTTCTTGAATCCGAAGGTGCGGCGGATCACGTACAAGAGCACTTTCAGCTCCGCCCCCGTAAGGAGGGGTAGCAGCACGTCGAACACCGCGTCCGGCACCTGCGTGTAGGCCGGTACCACGAATCCCTCGAAGCGAAAATCCGTCCCGGTCGTCTCCATCGTTCGCCCTCCCCGCACCTGTCCGTACGCTTTCCTCCCAGCATACGGGGTAAATCAATGTTGCCATGGGGAGTGAGATTTACGCTCCGAGGGGGCATTACGCGGGGAGTCGTATTTAGGTGATGAACGTAATGACAACTGTTCACATGCACCACATGCACCATACTCATCACGATGATAACACTCTTCATATGGGGAGCGTGGTCACTCCTCGGTCAGTCGGGAGCGCAGCCGCGCCATGATCTCGGCGCGATGCTCGGCGGCGAAAGCGAAGACCTCCTCGTGGACGTCGAACTTTTTGGCGTCCAGCCCGTCCTCGATGTAGAGCGCGGTCATCAGCTCCTTGCAAAAGGCGTTGGCCGCCTTCCACCGGGTCGCGTCCATGTAGATGCTCTGCCGTTCGCGGTTGTGCTCGGTGGGCGGTCGCCCCGGCCCCTTATCCACGAAGCGCGACCCCATCGTGGCGAGTCGCTTGCGCCGCTCATCGACCAACGACGGCCTCCTTCCGGGCGGTGCGCCCGACGCGCTCCATCATGTAGTCCGCGAGTTGTACGTAGATCGCGCAGATCTCCAGTCGCGCCCGCTCGTCCCCGGAGCCGTGCGCCCGGTACGAGAAGATCGAGCATCCCGCCCCCCACGCATCCTGCAACATGCCGCGCATGGGGATGTGGAACGGCGTGACGTGCGGCACCAGTTCCCGGAGATCGCCCATCACAGATTTTGCGAGGTTCGTGTTCCGCACGAGGTTCGGCACCACCGCCAGCACGTTGATGTGGATGCGCAGTGCTTTCTCGATGGTCTCGATCTGGTAGGTCAGAAGTTCCAAGGCTCGGACGCTCGTGGGTTCGGCCTGCACGGGGATCAGCACGTTCTCGGCGGCATTGAGGGCGTTGTCGGTGAGCGGCCCCAAGTTCGGCGGGCAGTCGATGAAAATCCAGTCATACGTTGGTTGCATGTCGGAGAGGAGGAGCCGCAACTTGTGTTCGCGGTTCTTCGCCCCCCACAACTGCTGCTCCACCACCGTCATCTCCACCGTGGCGGGGATGAGGTCTAAGGGGTCTTGCGCCGCCTGCGTCACGAGTTCGGCAAGCGTCGGCGGGTCGCGGTCCACGAGGCAGTTATAGAGGGAAACCTTCGCTTGGTCGTAGATGTCCTTGCGGCCCATCCCCTCGGTGAGATGTCCTTGCGGGTCGAGGTCGATCAGCAGTACCCGTTCGCCGATGGCGGCGAGGGCGGCGGCGGCGTTGATCGTCAGCGTGGTCTTGCCCACGCCCCCTTTCTGGTTCGTCACGGCCACGGTGATCGGCATGGTGCACGCTCCTTACGTGATGAGAGGTCTTCACGCTCGGAGCGATGATGGCATAAACTGTACGGACACGCAACACGCGGCAAGCCCCCCATTTCATGCACCGTTCTCCCTCGTGTAGAACGTGGCGTGACCCGCGAAGCCTACGCATTGCCGACTGCCCTCGAAGACATATCCACGAAAATCAAATCTTCTGCGATATGCCGCCCATAGCCCGTGCGGAGTTGTCCCGTTTCCGGCACGAAAAACCCGCCGTTCGGACAGGTATTGCCACGGCAGGTGCGATTCTCAACCGCATAGTGTTGGATGCGGTCGCATAAAACAACTTTATGCGACTATGCCTCGTTGAATCACTTAGGGGAGAGCGAACCGGATAATGTCCCCGGCAGTGTGTATAAAGGGCAGGCCGTTGACGAAGACGGTCATGGTGTGGTTCCTCTCCGGTTGCTGACGCCGAGAAGAAGGAGACCACACCATGACCGATGAGTTGAGGATAGCCCTGTCCGCCCTGCTGCGCAAGGCGCAGATGGAAGAGGATGTCGACTTTCTCCGTGAGGGGATGCGGGTGTTCGCGCAGGTGGTGATGGAACTTGAAGTGACGCAGCAGGTGGGTGCGGAACGTCACGCCCCCCCGCCGCCCGCCGCCGCGTTTACGGTGACGGTCGCGCACTCCGTCATGACACGGGGAGGGTGACCGTCGCGATGAACAGGGCCGTCGCCACGAGCAGCAGCCATGGCACGAGGGCACGAACGGTCTCGTCCGGGGGATGCGAGGGCTCGGGGAGCTATCGCCCCGAGCCCCCGTCCATCCCGGCGTCCCGCCCCGCGTGCGCTATTGCCCATCGCGGCTATAGGGGCGGGGCGTCGCTACTTCTTCTGCTCCACCCCGGCGAGGCCCGTGATCGCTTGCGCGACGAGAATGTACTTGTTCGTGGCGAGGTCGCGGATCGTCTTCACGCCGAACGCCTTCTGCAGCGCCTCGGCGTCGCCCGCCGACACCCCTTGCAGCACGTCGATGGACAGGCCCGCCAACTCCGCGAACTCCTTCTGCTCGTGCGCCTTGTCGATGTACTTCGTGATGTCCGCCATCGCCTTCCCCTCCTCCTGTCGGTCATGCCGGCACGCCGGGCACCGCCTGCATCCCGGCATCGCCACAGTACAGGAAAAGCACGGCGCAGACAAGGGCGCGATCCCCCACTGGAGGGATCGCACGCCTCGCCCCTCCACGGCCGCGACCGGGCGAGCCCGGAGAGGTGTGCTCTCTTGCCATTGGTCTCGACCACTGCACGGGCCCCGCATCCACCTGTCTCGCGGTAATCCATGCCCGTCCGACCTCCGTACTCCGCAGTAGCCGCATGGGGCGACGGGTGCGAACGCGACGACCTCCTGAATACGCCCTCGCCACACCGATCGGGTCACGAATAGCGGAGGTTACAGCGATGCCCATGAACTTCTCGGAAACCGCGACGGACGCCCTGATGGAATCCTTCGCCGCACGCCGGTCGCGGCGGTCGCTCCTCGGGGGTGCCGCCGTCGCCACGCTGATGGCGGCGGGCGCGGGCGTGCTCCGTGCCCCCGCCGTGGGCGCAGCCGCCGGCAATCAGCAGGCGATTGTCGATATCCTCACCGTGGCACGCACCGCCGAGCAGCTCGCGGTGACCTTCTACAGCAACGGCGTCGCCAACGCGAGGAAACTGAAGATCCGCAAGGAGGACCTCGAGTACCTCAAGGCGGCACTGATCGAGGAGCAGATCCACCAGCTCTTCTTCGCCGCGAACGGCGGCCAGTCGCTCGCGGACACCTTCAGTTTCCCGAAGGGCGCGCAGACCTTCGAGGACCTGCAGGTCTTCATCGACACGCAGCAGCAGCTGGAGGGCGTGTTCGACTCGGCGTTCCTCGCGGCGGTGAAGGAGTTCTCGATGCTGGGCGAGCACCGGCTGGCGCAGATCGCCGCGCAGGTGGCGTGCATCGAGTCGGAACACCGGGTGCTCGGACGCGAGATCGCCGGGCGCGTCCCGGCAGATAACTGGGCGTACGCGCCGGTGCTGATCGCCAAGGTGGCGGACGCGCCGGGGGCGGTGAAGGCGGCGGGGTACCTCGACCCGCACCCCGGCAACAGCTACACGTACCGGCAGGTGAGCGTCGCGGACGACCGCATCGTCTACCGCACGCCGTTCACCGTAGCGGGCGATTGAGCGCGTCGCGCACGAAGGGAATCACGCCCGTACCGTTGTCCAAGGGTCTCGGGCGTCTCCTGTGCGACCGCCGCAGTCGGCGGCATGGTTATCGGCTTGTTCACCGCCGTCATGCGCCACAGCTAAGGGATTACCGATCTGAAGGGTGCGTGGGGGAGCTATGGCTCCCCCTCTTCTCTGATTCTGCTCGTCGCACAAACGCCCCAGAAAGGGACCAGCGTGTTGAAATACGTGGCGGCGGCGGCGGATAGGATCGTACCCTGCGGTGATTTGGCGAAGGAGCAAGAGCCATGATGGGCAGCAAGCAGCGGGTCTTTGCCCCGATCGTCGCCGTGTCCCTCGACCACCTCGTCCCCGCGAACCATTTCTACCGTCGTCTCGACCGCGTCCTCGACCTCGCCTTCGTGCGCGATTTCGTGACCGACCGCTACGCCCCGCGTGGTCGCCCCTCGGTTGACCCGGTGGTCTTCTTCAAGTTGCAACTCGTGATGCTCTTCGAGGGCCTCCGCTCCGAGCGGCAACTGCTCGCCCTCGCCGCCGACCGCCTGAGTGTGCGGTGCAGGTGCCCTCTGGGCAGTATCGGCTATGACCTCACCGAACCGCTGCCCGACCACTCCAGCCTCACCCGCATCCGCGACCGCTACGGCCTCGACGCCTTCCGCCGCTTCTTCGACGCGGTGGTCGGGCGATGCGTCGCCGCCGGGCTGGTCTGGGGCGGGGAGTTGTATTTCGACGCCACCAAGGTCGTGGCGAACGCTGCAGCGGCATCGGTGCAGCCGCGCTTCGCGGTGGAGGCCCACCTCGCCGCGCTGTTCGCACCCGATGGGCCGGAAGTTGTGCCGGGCGACAGTGGAGAGGCCGAGGCCACCGATCCGCCGGAGCTACCGCCCCCGCCGCACACCTCCGTCGCCTTGCCCCGTGTCCTGCCCGCCGAGGAGTACCACGCTCTCGCGGTGGCGAACGCCGAACGCCACGACTGGTACGCCAAAGAAGGACACCAGCAGCGCGCGGTGACCCACGGGGAATACCGGCGCGTTGCCGACTTCAAGGTCAGCGGCACCGATCCTGACGCCTCGCTGCTCCCCTCGCCGAGCAGGAAAGAGGCCCATCCGGGCTACCACGCGCACTACGTGGTGGACGGCGGCAAGGCCCGCATTGTGCTCGCCGCCCTCGTGACGCCGAGCGAGGTGATGGAGAACCAGCCGATGCTCGACTTGCTGTGGCGCACGCGCTTCCGCTGGCACCTGTGGCCCCGGCAGGTGACGGGCGACACGACCGACGGCACGATCGAGAACCTCCGGGAGATCGAGACGGCGGGTATCCGCACCTACATTCCCGTGCGCGACGCGAACAAGCGTGCGCCGCTGTTTGGGCTAGATGCCTTCACCTACGACCCCGACACGGACACCTACCGCTGCCCGAACGGCGAGACGCTCCGCGTCGTCACGCGCTCGTACACCGAACGCATCGCCCGGTACGAGGCACCGAAACGGGCGTGTCACGCCTGTCCGTTGCGGGCGCAATGCACCACGGGCAAGGGCGGGCGGCAGGTACAGCGCACCTTCGACACCGAGTACCTCGACCGGGTACGGGGCTACTACCCGACCGAGGCATACCAGAAGGCCCTACGGAAACGGAAGGTGTGGGTGGAGCCGTTATTCGCGGAAGCGAAGGCGTGGCACGGGTTGCGTCGGTTCCGGTTGCGGGGGTTGGGCAAGGTAAACAGCGAGGCGTTATTGGTGGCGAGCGTGCAGAATCTGAAGCGATTACTGGCACAGCGGCGACGCAGCAGCCCGCCGGGGGCCGGGGGAGCGGGCGCACCGGGCGCACTCGCGGTCGCCCTCCATTTCGCCTTCGGGGCGGGCGTGGGCGCACTCTTCGGCGTGCTGCACGCGCAACTCCCGGCACGCGTCCGGCGACATCCCGCCCTGAGCGGCGCGGCCTACGCCACGCTCGTCTGGGCGGTCAGCTATCAGGGGTGGGTACCCGCACTGGGCATCCTGCCCCCCGCGACCCGCGACGCGCCGGGGCGTCCCGCGACGATGCTGCTCGCCCACTGGGTCTACGGCGCGACCCTTGGGGTGGTCGTGGCACGACGCGGACACGACGGGAAGTAACGGGCGGGGACGCACGGCGCACGCGACAGTGGGCAGGGGTCGAGGGGGCGGAAGGCACCGAGGCGGGCGGCGAACGATCTTCCACCGAAACGCATTTCCCATCGCGATACCACTTCTGGCATAGAACGTGCTGCCCCCTGTGCACACCTCGCCGCATGAGTCGTCCCAGATCCTTGTACTCTCGGTGGCAAGAACGCGAATAGCGGGTTACTCGAACAGGGCTTGCTGACGCGGCGGTTCGCGGCGCGGACGGCGGGGCGCG
>JAABUN010004798.1_pt1 | contig 17731 bp, 2 predicted proteins | sample 5559311 | NCBI WGS metagenome assembly JAABUN01 (sample SAMN10711877, study PRJNA513370) | rock metagenome | isolation source: Antarctica rocks | place: Antarctica: Victoria Land, Siegfried Peak sud | reverse complement strand
TTTTTGGCTTGCTTTGTTAATAAGTAAGTGTTGATAGCTGAGCGTGTTGGTGTAAGTATTTATAACGGTGTAGTCAGCTAAAAACTCGTGATTAAGTTGAATGGCTTTTCGGTAAAATATAAAAACCATTTCTTTTGATCTTTTTGTGTAAGAAAAAAGAAGATCAGAGTAGACTTTGATGGTAAGGGTGTAGAGGCTTTGCTAACTGGACACCTAATCCTAAAAAAATTTTGGCAAACTCTTGCATTTGTGGTTTTCTTGATATATTTTTCGGATAGAAATATAAAATTTAATTTTTTATTCTACTCTTAAGATGACTTCAGCAGAAGCTTTGATTTGTTTGATTATTATGATGCTTCACCTTTAGGATCCCAGGTGTATATTTTTAATTGTGGTTCAGAAAAGCAATTTTTCAGTGCCTGATAATTCTTATGCCCTTAACTATGGATACGCAAACCAGAAATAACAAAAGCGATAGTAACCAAACTGCGGTAACCAGGGATAACGTCTCCTTTGTCAATAATACCCAAAAAGATGCAGCCCGCACTAAATCAAACCTTCTGCAGGTTCCTTCAATTACATTACCTAAAGGTGGGGGTGCTATGAAAAGCATTGATGAAAAATTTTCTGTTAATGCAGTAAACGGAACAGCTTCTTATAGCATTCCCCTTCCCTTATCACCTGGCAGAAATGGATATACTCCTTCATTGACACTTAATTATAATTCCGGCAGCGGTAATGGTCTTTTCGGTCTTGGCTGGGGTGCAGATGTGCCAGGCATTCAGCGTAAAACAGAAAAGGAACTTCCGCAATACAAAAACTCTGCAGAATCTGATACATTCATTTTTTCGGGTGCAGAAGACCTTGTCGCTGTCGCTGACGATAACCCCGCCAATACAACAATAACACGTTACAGACCAAGGATAGAAGGTTCATTTGCACGAATTGAAAAAATAAATGAAAATGGAAATGTTTACTGGAAAGTGCGGTCAAAAGAAAATGTTATCTCTGTTTTTGGTAAAAGTAATGAGGTAAAATTATTCAGCCCGGTTGTTGGTGAAGAAAATAAAATCTTAAAGTGGTGCCTAGAATATACTTACGATGATAAAGGAAATTTTACAAAATTTAATTACAAAAAAGAAGATAAGGAAAACGTAGAATTTTCTGTTTCAGAAAAGAACAGGTTAAATAATCTCGCTCCATTCACTAATATTTACCTTAAAGGAGTTCAATATGGGAACAAAACTGCTTTTTATGAAGGCGATATTTTGCCCACTGAATTTTTATTTGAACTAATATTTGATTTTGGAGAGCACGATAAAGAAAACCCAACTACAAAGCCGGCAATAAAAGAAGGCATAGAAGAAAAATGGTCTTTGCGCAAAGATCCATTTTCCAGCTACCGGGCAGGGTTTGAAATAAGAATCTATCGTTTATGCCAAAGAATATTAATGTTTCATCACTTTAAAGATGAATTGGGATTGGATGATTATCTCGTAAGATCCTTAGAGTTAAGTTACGATGAACAACCTCACCTGACCTATTTGGAAAAGATAACCCAAACGGGGTACATATGGAACGGGGACGGAACTTTGAAATCAAAAAAATCATTTCCACCGTTAGAATTTACTTATTTCAAACCTGGATTTTCAAAAGATGTAAAAGAAGTTTCTCCCGAAAATATAGTTCATGATCCCGTTGGCTTGGATAATCAATTGTACCAATGGACAGACCTTTATAGTGAGGGAATTTCGGGGATATTGACAGAGCAGGCCAGCGGTTGGTTCTATAAAGAAAACTATGGTGGTGGTAATTTCAGTAATGCAAGATTAATTAGCCCTAAACCCTCTTTTACCGGTTTGAGTGATGGAACACTCTCGCTGCAGGATTTGGAAGCAAATGGTAAAAAATATTTAGTTAGCGCGACCCCTTCTTTAAAAGGATATTTTGAACTGACAGAAGAAGAATGGGTGTCTTTTTATCCCTTCAACCGGTATCCCAATATTGATTTAAGAGATCCAAATCTCAAGTTTTTGGATCTGAACGGGGACGGACTGGCCGATTTACTAATCTCGCATGAACAGGAATTTATCTGGTATGCTTCAAAAGGCAAAGCCGGGTATGATGATCATAATATTGCTGCCAAAGAAATGGATGAAGAAAAAGGACCTGCAATAGTTTTTGCAGACAAGGATGAAAAAATGATGATTGCCATTGCTGATATGAGTGGTGATGGCCTTGCTGATATTGTGCTGATTACTTATGCAAATGTTTATTATTATCCCAACCTTGGTTACGGCCGGTTCGGCGCAAAGGTTATTATGGATATGAAGGGATCATTTGATTCCATTACAGATTTTGATCCGCAATACCTGCATCTTGCTGACATAGATGGCTCCGGTACTACAGACATTGCTTACGTTGGAAAGGATAAAATACAGGTATGGTTCAACCAAAGCGGGAACCATTTAAGTGAGCCTTCCCAATTTTTTAATCCTTTTCCAAAGATTGACAACCAGTCAAGAATTTCTTTTGTAGACTTGTTGGGTAATGGCACCTCCTGCCTGGTCTGGTCATCGTCTTTACCCCAGCATAGTTATGCACCGCTTCGGTATATTGACCTGATGGGTGACAAAAAGCCGCATGTGATGTATGCCCATAAAAACAACCTGGGAAAGGAAGTAACCCTGGAATTTAAAACTTCCACGCAGTATTACCTCGAAGATAAAAAGAAAGGTAATAAATGGATCACAAAGCTTCCTTTTCCCGTGCAATGTGTGAGCAAAGTAACAGTGGTTGATAAGGTGTCTCAAACCAGGTTTGCCAATGAATATACCTATCACGATGGTTACTATGATACTATAGAAAGGGAGTTCAGAGGCTTTGCGATGGTAGAGCAAAAAGATACAGAGGAATACGATCACTTTGTGAAAGAAACCCAGGCAGCCGGGGTGACGAATACAACAGAAAAAGATTTGTTTCAACCTGCCGTAATTACTAAATCGTGGTTTCATACCGGCGCTTTTCTCAACAGAAATAAGTTCTTCCATTTGCTGCAGGATGAGTATTATCCTAAGCAGCTTATAAAAGAGGGTCAGATTACAGATGCAGAAGTCATCAGTACATTGGAAAACTACATCTTGCCAGAGACCCCTTTTGAAGCGGATCTTTCTACAGAAGAATTGATTGAATGTTGCCGTGCATTAAAAGGCTTACCACTGCGACAGGAAGTCTATAGTATGGAAGGAGAAAAAGAGGTGCAGATCCATCCCTATAGCGTAATCCAAAATAACTACGATATTCAGTGCCTGCAACATAAAGGCAAGGGAAAATATGGCGTATTCCTGAGCCATGAAAAGGAAACGCTGGCACTGCATTACGAACGAAACCCGCTTGATCCAAGGATAGTCCATACCATCAATATTGAAATCGATGAATATGGAAATGTAAAGCAGGCAGCTTCGATAGTGTATGGAAGGAAAAAACAAGATGCAACCCTGCCAACTGACAATGACAGGCAAAAGCAGTCAAAGCAATATGTTACTTACACTAACAATCTCTTTACACTGATAATTGATACTCCCCTGGCCTATCGCTTACCCGTACCATGGAGTACAGAAACATGGGAGTTGAATACTGGAGCACCTGCAAAAACATTTTTTGAAAGCGATGAAGTAATGAACAGGTTTAGCGCTGCGGGCATTACTCCATATGAAAAGGAAGCCGCGGTAAATGAAAAAAGAAAAATTGAAGATGCAAAAACACTATTCTTAAAGGATGACCTGACAGCACCTATGCCGGTAGGCTTTCTAGATACCCTTGCCCTGCCTTGTGAAAATTATTTGCTTGCTTTTACACCTGCGCTCTGGGATGACATTTATAAAGACAAAGCAGACGAAGACTTACTTAGAAATAAAGCCTTGTACGTACAGTTTGAAAATGATGGCAATTACTGGATAAAATCAGGCAGGATTTACTATCATCCTGATTTGACAGCAGATCCTTTTGTCAAAATAACTAACCCGCCTGCTGCTGCCGACGTTCCTTTTGCTAAAAACAATTTTTATTCACCTGTGGCTTATGAAGATAACTTCGGCCATCTTACAAAAGTATTTTACGATCCTCATAAGTTGCTTTTAAAGAGAGTTATTGATGCAGCCGATAATGAGATAAACGCAGATGCCATTAATTATCGTACGCTGGCACCGTACAAAATGCGGGATGCCAACGACAACAGAAGTGGGGTACGCTTGGATGAATTGGGACTGGTTACGCATACGTTTGTAATGGGGAAAGAAAATGAATTTAAGGGTGACCTGATGGATCCGGACAGTACGGAGTTATCGGACAAAGACCAGCCTGCTTCTTTTTTAGAATATGAATTCCGGTTTTATACTTCAAATGGTGTACTGCCTAACCGTACAAAAACTTCCGTTCGTGAAAAACATCATTTTAAAGAAACGGATGCGAATCCACCTGAAATAGAAACAAATTTCAGATGGCAGGAATCCTATGCTTATTCCGATGGCTCCGGCCATGAAGTGCTCAAAAAAATTCAGGCTGAAGCAGGCGATGCTCCTGAGCGTGATGCGCAAGGTAGCCTGGTAAAAGATGCAGAAGGGAATTTGAAATTTAAAAATACCGGAAACACATTACGATGGATAGGAAATGGACGAACTATTTATAACAACAAAGGCAACGCTGTTAAACAATACGAACCTTATTTTGATAGCATTCCTGAATACAATAATGAAAATGAACTTGTAGAAGTCGGTTTCATTTCGGTGATTTTTTATGATGCTTTAAGCAGGGTGATTCGTACTGAACATCCCAATGGCACTTTTTCAAAAGTTGAATTTGATGCCTGGATGCAAAAAACATGGGATGAGAACGATACGGTGCTTGATGAGAAATGTGAATGGTATAAAGCCCGCATTAGCGGACAAAAAGGAGAAGCAGAACAACAGGCTGCCCAAAAAGCAGCCTTGCACAATGAAACACCTGCTATAACTTACCTTGACACTCTGGCCAGGCCCTTTTTAAGTGTCGTCCAAAATAAAACACAACGTAGCGCTGAAACGCTTGAGGAAGAGTTTTATTACACCCGGACTTATCTTGATATTGAAGGAAATGGGTTAAAAATTACCAATATAAAAAATAATGCGGAGCAGGACGTAATGAGCTGGAAATATGATATACTTGGCAATACCTGTTTTCAGCACAGTACAGATGCCGGTGACAGATGGATACTGCGTGATGTGATGAGCAAGACACTTCGGCTATGGGACAGCCGGTCACAAACTTTTTTGTACAATTATGATGAATTGCATCGTCCCCTGGCGCTTTCTGTTATCACTGGAGCAGCAGAAATTCAATTTGAAAAATACGAGTATGGTGAAACGGTTGCCGATGTTGTTGCTGCTAAAAAGAAAAACCTGAGAGGTAAACTGTTCCGTCATTTTGATACTGCAGGAATAGCCATTAATGAAACTTTTGATTTTAAGGGAAACCTGCTTCAATCAGGGCGGCAACTACTAAGTGACTATAAGGTAACGCCGGATTGGAAAAACAATCCTTCCTTGGATGCCGAAATTTTCTCAGGCACCACAAAGTATGACGCCCTTAACCGTCCTGTAGAATTGAAATCTCCTGATAAAAGCATTACTATTCCTGCTTACAACGAAGCTAACCTGCTAAACAGTGTAGATGTAAAAATTAAAGGCAGCGACACCACTACAAACTTTGTAACAGACATAGACTACAATGCTAAGGGTCAGCGGGAAAAGATTGAGTATAAAAACGGGACTGTTACTCATTACAACTATGAACCTGAAACATATCGGCTGCTACAGTTGCTTACTGTAAAAAATGATGACAACACAATCTTGCAGGACTTAAATTATACTTATGACCCGGTTGGCAATATTACCAGGCAGTTTGATAATGCACAGAAAACAATTTTTTATGGTGGACAAAAAGTAGAGGCACAAAGCAATTATCTCTATGATGCTTTGTACCGGCTTATTGAAGCAGAAGGAAGAGAACATACAGGACAAATTGATATCAATACGCAGGATAACTGGAATGATAACTGGTGCAGAATGCCCCTACAACCAAATTCTCCCATACAGTTACGCAATTACTCTCAGAAATATTTTTATGACGAAGTGGGTAATATAACTATGATACGGCACATTGCCGGCACAGGCAGTTGGACACGAACTTATCAATACAATCCTTTGAATAATCAGCTTCTGAAAACTGTCCTGGCAAATGATGTGCCCGTCAGTCAGAACTACGATTACACCTACAACCCTCATGGCAGCATTGAAACAATGCCGCATCTGTTACAAAAAATTGACTGGAACTTCAGAGAAGAGATGCAACACATCAATTTGGGTGGTGGGGGCGAAGCCTGGTATGTGTACGATGCTTCCGGACAAAGAATAAAAAAAGTGGTTGAAAAAGACCAGCAACGCGAAGAGCGTATTTACATCGGCGGCTTTGAAGTCTTCCGTGTCTTTGACAATGGCACTGGTACTAGGAAACTCGAAAGGGAAACGCTGCATGTTATGGATGATAAGCAGCGGATTGCTATGGTGGATACAAGAACAGATAGTTCTCCAGAACAACTTATACGTTATCAATACTGCAATCACCTCGGAACAGCTTGCCTTGAACTGGATGACGCAGCAAAAATTATTTCTTACGAAGAATATCATCCTTATGGCACTACGGCCTACCAGGCAACCGATGCTTCGAGGCAAGTGCCTCCAAAACGTTACCGATATACCGGAATGGAAAGAGACGAAGAAAGTGGATTTAACTATCATTGTGCGAGGTATTATATGCCATGGTTGGGAAGATGGTTGAGTACTGATCCGAGTGGAATAAAATCAAGTTCGAACATTTATCGTTTTTCCTTAAATAATCCTATTTTAATTGTAGACCTGGATGGACGGGAAGAAAGCAGATGGGACAAAATCAAATCAGGAATTGGTGGTTTTGTAAGACGTGAAGCAGGCAAAGTATATGGAACAGGCGAAAAGTTGGTTGAATTGGGAAGTGGACTTGCAACTGCTGCAGTGGACCCTGCTGGTACCGCTATTAATGTTGGCAAATTTGTAGCAGATAAATATAAAGAAGGGGCAAAGCATGACGGCGTTCTTGGCGGTGTGCTTACGGCTGCTAACGAGTTTAATCCTGTTTATCACTTGCTGGTAGAAGGTTATGAAGCAGGCCAAGCATCCGAAAGAGGCGATCAATTCGAAGCTGGTAGGCGGGAGGCACGTGCTGGCTTTGCGGTGTTGGAGACAATCGCAATCGCTGCTGGCGGAGCAGGCCTCGCTAGTCGGGGTGCAGCTGGAGCAGCAGAAGCAGCGGAAGTAGCAAGAGCAGCAGAGGCAGCAAGAGCAGCAGAGGCGGCAAGGGCAGCAGAGGCAGCAAGAGCAGCAGAGGCAGCAAGAGCAGCAGAGGCAGCAAGAGCAGCAGAGGCAACAGCACCTAAGGTCGGGCCAGCAGCGAGCATTCCGAACAACCCAGGCGCCTTCCTTGAACGAGGAGTTTTTGACGTTACCACTACGAAAACTTATGCGGTTCGTGCCGGGCCGGCCGGCAAGTACGCAGATCACTTGTTTACCTCTGAAGCTGAGGCAAACGCATATGCACGTCAATTAGCCAGCACCGGTGAAGCAGCTATAAGGAATACTTCAGCCCTACCACGTGTCTGGCCAGGAGGCGCACAAGGCAATCCAGTAGATGCAATAAGGGTATTTGAAGTGCCCCCAAACACTCCGCACATTACAGGAGTTGTGGGGCCGCAGCTCGAAGGAGGTGCAGTTTATGGATCGCCCACTACTTATGCGGGTGGTGGTCCTCAAGTAGTGATTGATTGGACTGTGAAACTCAAGCAGGTTGCTTCATATCCGATAAAATAGCAATAGTCCGGGCATGATTTCGATGAATTATATTAGACAGTTCAACTGTTTGCAAAAAATATATAATTGTTAGTGTTTATAGTAAGTTCAATTTTAAACCGAAAGCAGCAAGTTCCTATCTCTTACTTAACATTTAATATATACATGAAAAGGTAAACTTGATGTCATAAAGCCTAAAATAAATTTCCAATTCGAAGCTTTTAAAGTAAATATATGAAAGCGATAAACTTCCCTCTTAACCCCGGAGATGACAATGATGATATTGCCAATCTTAAAGCAGCATTACAACTATTAATAGAAAAACAGCGGATTACTGTAAGTGACGTACCGGTTTTTATAAGCCAATTAACCAGTGAAAGTGGCTATAAAGACACTACAAAAAATGCAGTAAGTGTTTTACAACAATCTCAGCAGCTTTCACCCACTGGAGTGGTTGATGAGCCAACCGCATCAGCGCTTAACCGGGTACTTACAGAATTAGGTGCTTTGGATCAGGGTTCAAATGGGCAAAGCAAGGTAAATGGTTACATTTATATGGATTATGGCATTCCTGCCAATAATGTGAAGCTTCGTCTTTATAACAAAGGTTTTGCCGGAAGTGATGCCGTCGTTACTGAAGTAAATACAGATGAAAGTGGCAAATATTCTTTAGCATACGACCCGGCTGCTATTGCCTCCGCTAATTTTGAAGTGCGAGCGGTAGATGCACAAGGTAAAGAGCATCCATTGTCAGGCACGCTTTATAGCAGTGATAAAACTGCTTCTATATCCAATCTGAACCTTATTGCTCCTACTGAGGTTCAACCAGTTACAGAAAGTGAGTTCACCCGGCTAAGCAAAGATATAACCGGAGTGTTGGGAGATATAACAAAATTAAATCAAGCACAGGAAAAGGATGACAGGCAAGACATAACATTCCTTAGCCAAAGTACTAATTGGGATGCACGAGCTATTGCATTGGCTTCATTGGCAAGTAAACTTAGCGAAGCAACAAGCATATCTCATGAAGCTGCCTACGGAATAGTTCGTGCAGGATTACCGACCGAATCAGATCAACTCGCTCAAATTAATGCAGAAGATGTAAATAAGGCACTGGAATTAGCCAGCAAATCAGGTATAGTAAATCTTACTGAAGAGCAAAGAAAAACAGCGGTAGATGCTTTTCAAAACTTTGCAAATAAAACAAGGTTAGGCACGAAGGACTTTAGTTCACTTTCTACTTATGGCGACCTTCTAACCAGCCAGGGATTAACACAAGACGAGCAACTAACATTTGCTTCAGCATATTTTGCACCACGAAAAAATGCCTCTGAACTTTGGCAAAAAGTCAAAGAGGCCGGCATTGCAGAAGATAAGATTAAAGGGCTGCAACTTCAAGGTAAACTCGGATTTCTCACCGTTAACAATGCTCAGCTTGCGCAGGATTTACAAGCTGTCGTAGGCACTACCGATAATTTATCTAAGCTGGTAGATAGTGGACTTTATGAACCGGAAGCATGGGACGCTAAATTAAAAGTACTGGCGGGAACTAACGATGACAATGCAGAAATAATAGATAAGTTGATACCTCCTGCTTATGTAGGTGGTACTATTGCAGACCGTAAGCAGGCGTATATTAAAGACATGGCAACTAAGGTGCGTACTGCCTTTCCCGATAAAGTAATGCGGCATCGGATCGAAACAGGAAAGATAGTGCTGGGAGATGCTGTTGTTCAAAGCGGGGTAAGCAGCTTTTTAAGCAAAGCAGAAGGATTAGGATATAAATTAGGCACTACTCACCTGGATACATTTTCAGCCGCAAACGACGCGACATTGTTTGAAGGCATTACAAACGAACAAAAGTCGGCGACAATAGAGAGCATGAAATTAGTTCACCGGGTCCACCAGGTTACTCCTAACGATGAAGCAATGCAGGTATTGCTTGAATTGGGGCATAAATCCGCGCAGGACATTGCTATGGTGCCAAAGGAATATTTTCTGGAACGTTTTCAACGGGCATATTCTGACAAGTTTAAAGTAAGCGCTGAAGAAGGCATTAGGGCAGGCATACTTGTGTATAACAAATCTCATCAGGTTACCACCACTACTTATTCTTTCTATACAACTACACAGCAAATGCAGCAAACTCCGCCCGTATTTGCCATTTCGGGCACTGCTGAAAGACAGGCACAAGATCAAAATAAATTGTTGGAAAAAATAAAAGGTTCACCCAACCTGCAGCAATTGTTCGGCTCTCTTGATTTTTGCGAGTGTGAACACTGCCGCTCTGTATTGAGTCCTGCAGCGTACTTCGTTGACCTGTTACAGTTTCTTGATCGGAACGAAAAGGATTGGCAATACTTCCTTGACAAGTGGAAAAAAGATCATGCCGGTGAAGAGTATACCGTAAAATACTCCAAACCTTATGATGCTTTAATAGAACGTCGGCCAGACCTTGTGTACCTGCCACTAACCTGCGAAAACACCAACACTGCACTGCCCTACATCGACATTGTGAACGAAATCCTGGAATATTACCTGGTTAATAAAAAACTAACCATTGATGTTGCATATGATACAGGTAATGCCACCGCGCCGGAATTGTTAGCTGAACCTCAGAACATAGAAATTGAAGCATATGGCATTTTAAAACAAGCCAAATATCCTCTTAACTTACCATTCGATTTGTGGATTGAAACTGTGAGGGAGTTTTGTAACCATTACGAAATTCCGCTTTGGCAAGTGCTGGAGACTTTACAGCCTGTAGCAGGCGCAGACTTTAATACGCAAAGAAAAATAGCTGTTGAAGCACTTGGTATTTCGCCTTCTGAATATGCCGTTTTTACTAACGAAGACCCCTTACCCACCCTATTTGATCTGTACGGTTATGCTGATGATGTTTCAATGGCCACTGATTTAAAATCGGCAAAGAAATTAGCTAACCGAGTAGGTGTTACTTACAAGGAATTACTATTGTTAGTACAAACACAATTTATAAATCCTCAGTTTAGTCAGTTGATTTTGTTGCAAAAGATGTCAGTGACTGTAAATGATGTGTTTCGTTATAAAGTAGCAGAGGGTTTTCAGCCATTTACAGCAGATGAACAAACAGCATTTGAAGATAAATTAGAACATATTAAAACATTATATGGTACAGATGCTAAAGCAGAAATAGAAAATGCCTGGAATGCAGGAACTTTTAAACAGCTATTGCTGCTTAATGATACAAATGCCGCCTGCAACTTTGACGCTATAAAAGTAGGTTACGCTGACAGGGAAGCTATGAAATTTGACTGGCTGAAATTTAATTTATTTGTGCGGTTATGGCGGAAATTAGGATGGGCGATGGAAGAGGTTGATAGAGTGTTAAATGTCTTTTTGCCTCCTGATTTGAGGGCTATAATTAATGACGCAGCCAGGCCAGAAGCTGACAGGGCCAAAGCATTAGCCCAGGCATTAGCCAGCGCTTTAATCAATATAGCGCATTTAAAAAAATTAGCTTTACAAACAAATGTCGGCAAGCAGGCCTATATAAAGCTTAGCACGTTATGGGCAGACTTACCGGTTGTAGGCAAAAATTCACTCTACGCCCAATTATTTCTTTCGCGTAATGTTCTTAAAATTGATGAGGTATTTGATGATGCATTGGGCCAGTATCTGAATAAGTCGATAAACATTAAAGAAGATCAAAAGGATCATAGCCTCGCAATCCAGGCCGCACTAAATCTAACGGCTAATGATATCGGGCTTATTCTGAAAGAGGAAGGACAGGATATTGCCACAGCAAAACTTACATTGTCAAATGTTTCTTTGCTGTATCGCTACAGCTTACTGGCCAAAGGGTTACAGCTATCGGTACCGGAGTTAATTTCTCTTAAACAATTGTCTGGATTAAATCCTTTTGCCCCGCTTTCTCCTGGTGCCATAAATGCAGCCGAAGATGATCATTTCTTAAATCAAACTTTAAAGTTTGCAGAGTGGGCTGCCAAAGTAAAGGCAAGTGGCTTCAGACTTGCAGATGTAAATTATCTTTTCCGGCATCAGTTTGATGTAACAGGTAAGTATCGCTCCGTTCAGGATTTAGCTTATGCTGCTATAAAATCTTTAGCAGGTGAGATTAACCGTATTCAGAGTGAATTTGCTGTACCCGTTAATTCTGCTGACGCCAATGATATTACCCCTTTTGCAGCTTTTACAGATGACTTATTGCAACAGAAACTGGCATTGGTAATTCCTGCAGATAAAGTACAAAGCTTTATGGCTATGTGGACACGCCGGCAAGATAAAGATTGGCTACTGGTTAAAGATGGCCTTCAGGGTTTTCTTAGTGAAGATAAATTTAATTCCTTATTTGAACCAGACGCTCCGGATGCAGATGATAAAACAAAGCAAAAAAACATTCTGGAAAAACGGGCAACATTGGCCCAGGCATTACTACCATTTATACAACAAAAGCTAATTCTTCAATCAATAATACAGGCATTAGTATCTTCTACCGGTACAGAAACCGGCCGTATTGAATGGCTTATCAGTGACGCTGCCCGTTTAAATGACTCTCATCAGCCGGCACTTGCTTTATCCGAACTATTTGTAAAATCAAATGATATTGCCAATGCTGCTAATGCACAAAATGCTTTTATCCTTCTTAGCAAAGCGATTCAATTGGCCGATAGTTTTAAACTCAGTAATAAGGAATTGCAATATTTTATTACAAATGCTAAAGATTTTAAAAATGTCAACCTAAGCATGATGCCGGTTAAAGATGATAGTCCGATTGCAAATGTCCAGGCTTTATTTGGGTTTTTTATAAGAATATCCGATTATGTAAAAATTAGGCAAGACCTGGCAGGCGGTGGAGATGAACTGATTAATGTATTTGCGGGGTCACGTCTTTTTTATGATGCCGCCGCAGATAGTGCAGCTACTCAATTGCAGCATCTGAATGCGTTGTACCAACAGATAGCAAATTTAACCCGGAGAGATGCAACTACAGTTAATGTTATTGCTAAAGCACTAAATATAGAAGCAAGTGCACAAATTATAGATAGCAAACTCTTTATAAGTTCAGAGGCTTTTACCGATGAGCGTGGTATTATTAAATTATGGAACGCTCTGAAAATAATACAAACTTTTGGTATTCCGGCCGTGGCATTAAGCGACGCTGCGGCAATAACTTCTACTGGTCTGGCTGAAGATAAATGCCAGTCTCTTGCAGAAAATCTGAAAAATGCTGTTAAGGCACGATATGAACTGGAAACATGGCAACAGATAGCACAACCTATATTCGATAAATTGCGCCGACGCAGGCGAAATGCCTTAGTAGCCCATCTGCTGCATAATTTCAGGGATTTATTTACCAGTATGGAAGAAATGTATGAATACTTTCTTATTGATCCTGGCACAGAGCCCGTGGTGCAAACTTCCCGCATCCGTATCGCAACAGCATCAGTACAGCTATTTATTCAACGTTGCCTGTTGAACCTCGAAAACCGTTGGGAAAAGAAAGTGCCACCGTCTGCTATCAATGCAAAGCACTGGCAATGGATGAACAGGTACCGGGTTTGGGAAGCAAACCGAAAAATTTTCCTGTGGCCCGAGAACTGGCTTGAACCTGAGTGGCGTGATGATAAAACATACCTGTTCCGTGAATTAGAGGGAAAGCTGCTGCAGGGGGATGTCTCAAACGATTTGGTGGAAGATGCTTTCTATGGTTACTTAAAAAAACTGGAAGAACTGGCACGATTGGATATCGTAGCAATATACTGCGAGGAAGATCGTGTGACACCTGAGGCTAATAAGCTACATGTAATCGGCCGGACTTATGGATTTCCACACAAATATTTTTATAGAAGATATGCGCAGGAAATGTGGACACCATGGGAACCGGTAGATACAGAGATTGATGGCAATCATATTGTAACAGTTATGTGGCGTGGCCGCTTACACATATTCTGGGTCACTTTTTTAGAAAAGATACAAGCTAGTAATACCCCAACCACCACTGCAGACCCGGCTACTTCTCTTGGTAATTGGAAAGTCAGTGATGCCCTTAGCACAGTAACCGGTGGTGCCCAACAAAAAACGATTGAAGCGCACCTTCACTGGAGCGAGTACTACCAGGGTAAATGGACCACAAAGCAATCAGGAGGTCTGTATAATCCCATTTCAGCGAATGTTCCATTTTATGTGTCTACACAGAATATTATTATTACTGTAACCAAAGAAGCCAATATCAATGATCAGTTAGACGGAGCTGTGCTTATTAATTTGTATGAACTTTCTCATTCATTCAGGTTAGTAAATAAAAATAGTCCTCCGGAAATTAAGCCTCTCTCCGCTGATAGTATCCCCAATTGGCCTTTTTATATGAGGTACTTTAGTGGGAATCGTTTATATATTGATCGTCGTGACGCTTTGTCTGTTGTATATCAACCTAAGATCAGAACATTGAACGGAACGGTACAGGAAAATGATCGTAAGCTGCAAACTATCTTAGGTAAAAGTGTTGGTGGTCTTAATCTTGTTCCCTGCAGTTCTCCTGTAACCATGGGTGGGATTGAATTTGGTCGGCTCGTAACGCCTTTTTTTTACCAGGATAGTTGGTACACGTTTTACGTAGAACCGGGTTTAACGGAAACCATAACGATTGATAAATGGGACGAATGGGTAGGTGAAGGACCATCGCCCGTACCTGTGCCTGGACCTGAGAGTGCAATAAAAATTGAGCCCATTCATGTCTGGCCAAAGAATGTCCCCTTTCCAAAAGAAGGCGATAAGTCATGGATTAATCTTCATGATGACCGTATACAGGTTGCCCCTGTAAAAAGTGAAGACTGGACCACTAACCCTGGTACTTATGTAAAATTTGGCGACCGCGTCGTAGGAAAAGACAGCGGCATGAATGTGTTACTTGTCGATCGGGCTAATAAATCAACGGTCCTGCTAAAAGATACTAATCAGTTGAACAGCGTAATTCATAATGACTCTCAAAATATTGTACTGGTTGCCGCCGCTAATGAAAGCAAGATTGCACAAGGAGCAGAACTGGAAGGTAACCTTACCGCAAATGTAATTGATCTGAAAAGAGATACAACCTTAGTTGGCGGAGCCGGTGTTGCTGCTACCAGGAAGGCAGGTTTAAACCAGCATCTCGGAGGAATTTTTGGAAACACTTTTACAATGACTAAAAATCTGAACGGATTCTAAACCCAAAGGAGGTTCTGATGAAAATGTTAAATGCTCAATTTCATGGTTCTTATGAAAGTAATGAATTATATGGCTTCTATAATGATAATATCCGCACACCCCGAACCGTTACTCACTATACGCAGATAACAAAAGAGCGGCAATTAAGCTATTCTTTTTACCCACACTTTCACCCGTATGTAGCCCAATTGCTCAACCGGCTTATACAGCAATCAATACCAGGTTTACAGGCGGCAGATACTGAATACCAGCATAATGCAGACGGCACTTTAATTCAGTTTGATGCTGCCTACCCTGACGAAAGCAAACGGGGTAAGCCTATACCGGCTTTATATGAAGAATTTTTTGATCAGACATACAATTCCAATCCCGATAAGGTAAAGGATCTGATAGCTTCCCCGCTGCCTGTAAAAGAACTGGACTTTACATCACGGGGGGCTTATTCAGTTTATAACTGGGAGTTGTTTTTTCATGTACCGCTTACAATCGCGATAAACCTAAGCAAGAATGGCCGTTACGAAGAAGCAAGGCAATGGTTTCATTATATCTTTGATCCTACGGACAATAGTGATGGACCTACTCCCGAACGTTTTTGGAAAGTCAAGCCTTTTCAAACCACTCATGTGAAGCTGATTGAGGAAATTATGGTTAATTTATCTACAGGTGAAGATGAAAAGCTACGTACCGACACTATCAACAGCATCATGGCATGGAAAGAAAATCCATTCCGTCCGCACGTAGTGGCAAGGTATCGCCAGTCTTCATACATGTTCAAAACTGTTTTTGCTTATATCGACAACCTGATTGCATGGGGCGATTCCGACTTTCGAAAAGACCAGCCTGAGGATGTTGACTCAGCATTATTAAAGTATGTGTTAGCGGCAAATATTCTTGGCCCCCGTCCGCAGGAAGTGCCTACGAAAGGCACCGTACGACCACAAACTTATGCCAATCTGAAGAAAGATTTAGATGCCATGGGTAACGCTTTGAGGCCACTGGAAACAGAAATACCTTTTAATCTTGCACCCCCCGCCTCCGATGCCGATACGGACGAAAAGTTTAATGTCATCAGCAGTTTGGGAAATTCTTTGTATTTTTCTATTCCCCGAAACGAAAAATTGTTGTCTTACTGGGACACAGTTGCAGACCGTTTGTTCAAAATCCGCAACAGCCTTAATTTACAAGGAATCTTTCGCCAGTTGCCTTTATTTGCTCCGCCAATCGATCCTGCTTTATTAGCAAAAGCTGCAGCAGCCGGTCTGGATGTATCTGCCGTAATAGCAGGGTTAAATGCCCCTATGCCTATTGTTCGTTTTCAATTATTGTTACAAAAGGCAACTGAAATCTGCCAGGAAGTAAAATCCCTTGGTAACAATTTGTTGTCAGCCATTGAAAAAGAAGATAACGAAGCATTGGCTGTATTAAGGGCTCATCATGAAAAGGTGGTTTTAAGTTTGGCGGAAAGTGTTAAATATGCACAATTGCAGGAAGCGATTAAAGGTCGTGAGACTCTGATAGTATCCCTAAAAAATGCAGCAGAACGATATATTTATTACGAGCGTCAGTTAAATAAAAAGGAGGATGAAATTAAACTTCCGGAATTAATTGAGTTGGACAAAGAAGGGCTGATTAATATGAAATTCGCTGCCACAGAACCCTCTGTCGGGCCGCGACCAATAACAATAGATATTGCACAGGATTTGGGTGCAGCAGGTGGAAAAATTATCAACGCTTATGAAGCAGAGGAATTACAAAAAGCCGGACTTGCGAGGGATATACAGGACGTAGTTCGATTTGGAAAGCTAGCGGCTCAAGCAATAAGAATTCTCCCTGATTTTGGCGTAAAGTTTCATTTTTGGGGCCTTGGTGGTGATATGAAAATCGGAGGATCAACATTAGGTGAAGTAGCATCTTATGGAGCCGATGTAGCACTTGCTATTGGCGAAAGATTAACATATGAGGCAAACACAGCATCAAAGATTGGTGTCTACTCACGACGTGAACAGGAATGGGCGTTTCAAAGTAACACAATTGCAGGTGAAATTAACCAAATGTTTAAACAATTGCGAAGCGCACAAATCAGGGAAGCGATGGCAGATCGCGAATGGAAAAATCACCAGCAGCTAATTAAGAATGCTGAAGAAATAGAGAACTTTCTTACTGATGAAAAGATAGGCAAAAAGACAAACCAGGGATTTTATGCATGGATGAAGGGTGAAATAAAGGCCTTGTACAGCCAATGCTTTCAATTTGCTTTTGATATAGCTAAAAAGGCAGAGCGAGCTTTACAACAGGAACTTGGCGATTCTATGTTGAGTTATTTACAGTTTGGGTATACCAGTGGCAAAGAAGGATTATTGGCGGGTGAGAAGCTGCATCTTGATTTGAAACGCATGGAAATGGCATATTATGAATTGAACCAGCGTGAATACGAACTTACCAGGAATATAAGTTTGCTGCAATTGAATCCAACTGCATTATTAGAATTGCGTACAACATTAAGAGGAGTAGACGAAAAGCCCCAAAACGAAGCCCCGATAAGAACGACTTACCGGGGCTTTTTGTTCTACTCCATGTTGACCGAAGCCGGCGCAACCTTAGGGTGCAAA
>JAABUN010004797.1_pt1 | contig 17736 bp, 14 predicted proteins | sample 5559311 | NCBI WGS metagenome assembly JAABUN01 (sample SAMN10711877, study PRJNA513370) | rock metagenome | isolation source: Antarctica rocks | place: Antarctica: Victoria Land, Siegfried Peak sud | reverse complement strand
CGCCGCGCCGTCAGCACTACCGTCAACATCCACCCGTGGCCTCCGAGGCTTGCGTCCGTGAGAAGCCGCAAGACTTGTGAGGCCACGGGCCTCAACGGTGGATCATCACCCGATCACCGAGGACCCGCCACCACGCTCAACCGCGAAGAGCCGGCAAAGTCCGGGTCTTCGCTCGCCCGCAGTGCCATCGATTGCTGGTCATCAGCTCTCAACAACGCGCTCTTGTCCGCTGCTGATCGACGTCAGCGACCCCGTGTGCACGGACGTGCACAAACCAGGGCACGTGCGTGGTACGTTGGATGCATGCGAACGACGGTGGAGTTCGATGACGATGTCGCCAGCGCAGTCGACCGCCTTCGCCGTGAGCGGCACCTCGGCGTGTCGGAAGCGGTGAACGAGCTGATCCGCAGAGGTCTCCTCCCGCGCGCGGTGGCCGAGCAGTTCCGCCAGCCGACCCACGCTCTCGGCCTGCGGATCGACGTCTCGAACGTGGCCGAGGCCCTCGAGCTCCTGGAAGGCCCGGCAGCGAGGTAGTGCTCCTCGACGCCAACGTCCTCCTCTACGCCATCGACGAGACCAGTCCGTTCCACGACCGCGCCAAGACGTGGGTGGAGACGGCGCTCAACGGACCCCGTCGCGTCGGCATCCCCTGGGTGTCGCTCACGGCTGTCCTCCGGATCGCCACCAACCCACGCGCCTTGCGGGATCCGCTGACCCCGGCGGAGGCGTGGAGCGTCGTCGAGCGGCTCCTCGATGCGCCGGCCGTCTGGGTGCCCGAGCCGGGGCCGGGTCACCGTGACATCCTCGGTCAGCTCGTTCGCGACCACGACCTCCGAGCGAACCTCATCCCCGACGCCGTGCTGGCCGCTCTGTGCATCGAGCACGGCCTGCAGCTCGTCAGCGCCGACACCGACTTCGCCCGGTTCACGACCATCTCGTGGTTCAACCCGGTCGCTCCCTGACCGGTTACGGGTTGGGCCAGGGCAGTGAAACCCAGCGTGAACGATGTTGAGTCGTGATCGACTCGGAGTCGACCGCATGCTTTGAGGCCGGGGTGGAGCAGGCGAGCTTGAAGGGGTGCGCCGGTAGCCTCGATCGTCATGGCGACGCGCTTTGTGATCATCGGCGGGGGTCCGGCCGGGCACACGGCGGCCAGCCACGCCGCTCGTCACGGGGCACAGGTGACGCTGGTCGAACGCGACATCGTCGGCGGGGCCGCCCACCTGTGGGATTGCATCCCGTCGAAGGCGATGATCGCCACCGGCGGGGCGATGGCCGAGACGCGGCGGGCCAGCGCCATGGGGCTCGCTCAGCTCCGTGCCGAGCTCGACTACGACGCCCTTCGGGTGCGCAACGAGAGCATCGAGGACCGCCTCGAAGGATCCGTGCTGACCTTGCTCGAGAGCCAGGGCGTGCAGATCCTGCGTGGCACCGGCCGCCTGAAGGGGCCGAACGAGGTCGTCGTCGAGCGGGCGGACGGCATCGAGGAGCTCCACGCCGACGCCGTGCTGCTCTCCACCGGGAGCCGCCCCCGCATCCCCGACTTCGCCCGCCCCGACGGCGAGCGCATCCTGACGACCCGCGACGCCTACCCGCCGCAGCAGCTCCCCGACCACCTCGTCGTCATCGGGTCCGGGGTCACGGGCGTCGAGTTCGTGCACATGTTCAAGAGCTTCGGCTGCGAGGTGACGCTCATCGTCAGCCGCCAGCAGGTGCTCCCCCAGAAGGACCCCGAGGTCGCCGCCGTCCTCGAGGAGGATTTCCTGGCTCGCGGCGTCAAGCTGCTCAAGGGCGCGCGGGCGGTCGGCATCGAGCGAGACGGGGACACGGTCACCGTGCGGTGCGACGACGGTCGGGTGGTGACCGGCTCCCACGCCCTCCTCGCCATCGGTGCTGTCCCCAACTCCGACGAGCTCGGCCTCGACGCCGCCGGGGTCGAGACCGACGGTGGCTACGTGTCGATCAACCAGCACTGCCAGAGCAACGTCGAGCACATCTACGCAGCCGGTGACCTGTCGGGGAAGCTCCCGCTCTCGTCGGTCGCCGCCATGCAGGGTCGCAAGGTGGCGGAGCACGTGATGGGGCTGCACACCAGGGAGCACCGCCACCTCGATTACGACAAGGCGGCCTCGGCCATCTTCACCGAGCCCGAGATCGCCGACGTCGGCCTGGCCGAGGCGGAGGCGTTCTCGACGGGCCGCAAGCTGCGGGTCACGAAGGTCCCGTTTTCCAGCTCGGCGAAGGCGCTGATCGAGGGCGACCCGCGCGGCTTCGTCAAGATCCTCTCGGACCCGGCCACAGGGGTCGTGCTCGGCGGGTCGATCGTGGGCCGCAACGCCGCCGAGCTCATCTCGGTGCTGGCCCTCGCCGTGACCGCCGGCCTCCGGGTGACCGACATCGTCGAGAGCCTCCTCGTCCACCCTGCCCTCGCCGAGGCCCTCAGCGAGGCAGCCGAGTAGCGCACCCGTCCTGGCGGTCGGATCCGGTGCGGAGCCCTCGTTCTGGCCGCCGGTTCGGGGGTGCGGGCCTCCACCGCGTTCTGGCGGTCGGATCCGGTGCGGTGCGCTCGATCTGGCCGCTGGCTGGGGAGGGCGGGCCTCCCGACACGCTCTGGCGTCGGATCCGGTGCGGTGCCCTCGATCCTGACGCCGGTTCGGGGGTGCGGGCCTCCCACCTCGTTCTGGCGGTCGGATCCAGTGCGGAACTCTCGATCTGGCCGCCGGATCGCCGGTGGAGGGGTCAGCGGGGGGCGAGGTAGCGGTCGGCCAGGGCGCTGAGGGCGGCGGTGAAGCCCTCCATCGTGCCGTCGATGATCTCGGCCACGGGGAGGACCTCCTCGATGCGCCCGGCCACCTGGCCCGACAGGGCGATCGACGCCTCCATGTCACCCCCGAAGTAGAGGTCGGTGGCGGTGCCGAACTCGGCCATGCTCACCTGCTCCTCCCGCTCCAGGCGGGTCGTCTTCTCGGTGCGCAGCGCCCGCAGGCCCGGGCTCGAGAAGCGGTTGAGGAACACCGTCCCGGTCTCCTCGGCGTCGAGGATGGCCTGCTTCCAGTTGCCGTGGACGGGGGACTCGGCGGCCGACACCATGCGGGTCCCCATCTGCACGCCCTCGGCGCCGAGGGTGAAGGCGGCGGCCATGGTCGGCCCGTCGGTGATGCCGCCCGCCGCGATGATCGGCACGTCGACCTTCGATCGCACGAGCGGGAGCAGCACCATCGAGGCCACGTCCTTCGGGTTTTTGAAGCCGCCGCCCTCGCCGCCCTCCACGACCAGGCCGTCGACCCCTGCCTCGACCGCTTTGTTGGCGCCCTTCAGGGTGGGCACGACGTGGAACACGGTGAGGCCCGCCTCCTTGAGCTGCGCCGTGTAGCGGGTGGGGTCTCCGGCCGAGGTGGTCACGAAGCGGACGCCCTGGTCGACCACGAAGTCGACGATGGCCGGGTCTCGCACGAACGCCTGGGCGATGTTGACGCCGAACGGCTTGTCGGTGAGGTCGTGCATCTTGCGGATCTCCTCGCGCACGGCATCGAGCTCGCCGGAGGAGGTCTCGATGATCCCCATGGCCCCGGCGTTGGAGACGGCAGAGGCGAGCTGCGCCCGGGCGATCCATCCCATCGGCGCCTGCACGATGGGGTGCTCGACACCGAGCAGGTCGGTGATGCGATTGCTGATGGCCATCGGCAATGGCTACCACCCTCCCTGGTCGAGGCGGCCGAGAGCCGTGCGTCCACGTCGGCGTGGGGGGCCCCGGTGTCCGACCGGCGGGAGCGACATGGTGTGAAGCTGAGTGTGAGCCTTCCCGACGACGACGTGGCGCTCCTCGACGAGTACGCGCGCGCCAAAGGCGTGGGGCGCTGCTCACCGAGCTCGACGACGCCCTGCGGCTCCACCTCGAGCTCTGATCTGAGCCGTTCGTCGAAGGGGCCCACCGGTCGAGCCAGCGGCTCGCCTCGACATGTCCCTTCCTCCGCCGACGGCGGTCGTCACGGCAAGGCCCTCATCGACTCCTCAGCGGGCCCACGAGGAGGGTCGTCCCCGACGGGCGGGATGCCCGCTCCCGGAGGGACCTACTCGATGACGAGGACGACGTCGCCGGAGCCGACCGCCTGACCCGGCTCGCAGCGCACCTCGGTGACCTTGCCCGCCATCTCGGCGCTGATCTGGTTCTCCATCTTCATGGCTTCGAGCACCACCACCGGGGTGCCCACCTGGACCTCGTCGCCCACGGCGACGAGCACCTTCACGATCGTGCCCTGCATGGGCGCGATCACCTGGCCGGTGCCGGCCGCGCCCCCGCCGGTGGCAGCCGGCTTCGGCCTGGCCTTGCGAGCGGCAGCACCGGAGGCGGTCGCCACAGGCGCCCCCTCGGGGACCCACATGGCGACGGAGAAGCGGCGACCGTCGACCTCGACGTCGACCTGGCGGCGGACGCGCGGCTCCTCCCCGTCCCCGGCGGGCGGGGTGGCCGGGACGGGAGCGGTGATCGACGACAGGTCGAGGACCTCCTCGACCCACTTCGTCGAGTGCTCGGCGGCGATGAAGTCGGGGTGGGAGAGGATCAGCTTGTGGGCCGGCGTCGTCGTGGCCACCCCTTCGACCACGAGCTCGTCGAGCGCCCGCAGCAGGCGCTTGCGGGCCTCCTCACGGTCCCGCCCCCACACGATGAGCTTGGCGATGAGGTTGTCGTAGAACTGGTTCACCTCGTCACCCTCGGCGTAGCCGGCGTCGAAGCGCACGAACGGACCGTCCGGGATCTGGAGCTTCGTGATCGTGCCGGGTGAGGGGAGGAACCGGCCGCCGGCAGGATCCTCGGCGTTGATGCGCGCCTCCATCGCGTGCCCACGGAGCTCGATGTCGTCCTGGGTGAACGACAGCGGGTTCCCCGCCGCGATCGAGAGCTGCTCGGCCACGAGGTCGATGCCGGTGACCGCCTCGGTGACGGGGTGCTCGACCTGGAGGCGGGTGTTCATCTCCAGGAAGAAGAACTCGCCGTCCTGGAACAGGAACTCGACGGTGCCGGCGTTGACGTAGCCGCAGGCCAGCGCCACCTTCACCGCCGCTTCGCCCATGGCCTGGCGGACCTCGGCGGGGAACGCGGGTGCCGGGCTCTCCTCCACCAGCTTCTGGTGGCGGCGCTGCGCGGAGCAGTCGCGCTCGCCGATCCACACCGCGTTGCCGTGGCTGTCCGCCATGACCTGCATCTCGACGTGGCGCGGCCAGGTCAGGTAGCGCTCGAGGTAGGCCTCGTCCCGGCCGAAGGCGGCCTTGGCCTCCCGCTGCGCCGACTCGAGCGCGGCGGCAGCCTCACCCGCCTCGTGGACGACCTTCATTCCGCGCCCGCCGCCCCCGTAGGCGGCCTTGATGGCGACCGGCCACCCGAACTCCTCGCCGAAGGCCACCACCTCGTCGGACGACTGGAGCACGTCGTTGCGCCCGGGAACGCCGTTGACGCCGGCAGCGTCGGCCGCCTCCCGGGAGCTGATCTTGTCGCCCATCACCTCGATGGCCCCCGGGGGCGGGCCGATGAAGGTGACGCCGAGCTCGGTGACCCTGCGGGCGAAGTCGGTGTTCTCCGAGAAGAAGCCGTAGCCGGGGTGCACGGCGTCGGCGCCGCTGCGGGTGATGACGTCGACGATGACCTCGGTGTTGAGGTAGCTCTCGGCCGCCGTCTGGCCTCCGAGGGCGTACGCCTCGTCGGCGAGGCGCACGTGGAGGGCGTCCCGGTCGAGCTCGGAGTAGATCGCCACCGTGGCGATGCCCAGCTCTCGGCACGTGCGGATCACCCGCACGGCGATCTCGCCGCGGTTGGCGATGAGGACCTTCGTCGGCAGGGGGCGCGCAGTTGTGCTCATGGTGCCGCCTATCGTTCCAGACCGTGCCGACCCCGGTGGAACCCGCCGCAACGGCGCGCTTCACCGACGTCCGGCGGGTGGCGGAGACGGGCTCGACGAACACCGACCTGCTCGAGCTGGTGCGGGCCGGCGCGCCCGAGGGGATCGTGCTGGTGGCCGACCACCAGACCGCAGGCCGGGGCCGCCTCGGCCGGACCTGGAGCGCCCCGACGGGGTCCTCGCTGCTGGTCTCGGTGCTGCTGCGCCCGACCCTCACTCCGGGGAGGACCCACCTCACCACCGTGGCCGCCGGCCTCGCCGCCGCCGACGCGGTCGAGGAGGTCGCCGGGTTCCGGCCGGGGCTCAAGTGGCCCAACGACCTCGTCGTCGAGACCCCCGCCGGCTCCCGCAAGCTGGCCGGGCTGCTGGCGGAGTCGGTGGTCGACCGGGGGGAGGTCGCCGCCGTGGTGGTCGGCATGGGGATGAACGCCCGCTGGCCGGAGCCCCTGCCCGAGGAGCTGACGGCCACGGCCACCACCGTGTCCCGGGTGGCCGGCCGGCAGGTCGGGCCGACCGACCTGTTGGATGCGTACCTCCGGGCGCTCGACCGGCGCTACGGCACCCTCGTCGCCGAGGGCGGGGTGGCGGCCACCACGGCCGCCCACCGCGCCGGGTGCGCCACGCTGGGTCGGCGGGTGGCAGTCGAGCTCGGCGACGGCTCTCTCGAGGGCACGGCGGTCGACGTCGACGACGACGGTCACCTCGTCCTCGACCTCGACGGCGGGGGCCGTCGCAGCGTGGCCGTCGGTGACGTCGTGCACCTCCGACCAGCGGCCACCTGAGCGCACGCCCTCAAGTGCCGGGGGGCAGCGAGTCGCCAGGGGGGAGCGGGTAGCGTCGCCGCCCGTGGAGCAGGAGCCGGCCGCCGTCGACCTCGACGCCGTGCTGATCGAGCTGAAGGAGCGGGTGGCGGCGCGGCGGGCCACCGGCGCGTACCCGGCCGCGCTCGAGGCGCAGCTGGCGGAGCACTTCCAGCGACTGATCGCCCATCGCAAGCAGGAGCCGCCGTCACAGGACTCCTACCTGACCGAGCTCGTCGATCAGCTCGACGAGCGCAGCGACTTCGGGCTCCACAACGTGAGCTACGAGTCGGGCGTGCCGGGTGGCGATGCGCTGCACCGGGCCATCGGCAGGGTGGTGGCCCGCCAGAACGCCTCGGTGCTCCAGCAGCTCGACCACTGGGCCCACCTCGTCAACGAGATGCTGAAGGTGCTCACCCACGTCGCCCTCGTACCGCCCCGCCACTTCCACGACGACATGTGGAAGGAGGTCGACGGGGTGCTGCAGCGGATGGCCGACATCGAGCGGATGGACGCCGGAGGGCCTGCAGCGGTGGCGTCGCTCGCCGATCGGGTCACCGTCCTCGAGGCGACGGCGGGGACGCAGTCCTTCGACCCGTGGTACTCGAACGACGCGTTCGAGAACGCCTTCCGCGGCACCCGCGAGGAGATGCTCGACCGCTACGTCGACCTGGCCGACCACCTCGTCGGCTGCGGCCCCGTGCTCGACATCGGCTGCGGTCGGGGCGAGCTGCTCACGCTGCTGGCGGCCCGGTCGGTCGAGGCGTGGGGGGTCGAGATCGACCGCGCCCTGGTGGAGGCGGCCGTGGCCGACGGCCTCGACGTGCGCCACGGCGACGGCATCGCCAGCCTCCGCGACGCCCAGCCGGGCTCGCTCGGGGGGGTCACGCTGATCCAGGTCATCGAGCACCTCACGTCACAGCACGCCGTCGACCTGGTCGCCCTCGCAGCCGACAGGGTGCGGCCGGGGGGCAAGGTCGTGATCGAGACCGTCAACCCGCAGTCGCTCTACGTCTACGCCCACGCGTTCTACATCGACCCCACCCACGTGCGCCCCGTCCACCCGGCCTGGCTGCTGTTCCTCTTCAAGGAGGCGGGCTTCGCCGACACCACCATCGACTGGCGGTCCCCCCCGCCTTCGGTCGACCGGCTCCAGCCGGTGGGCGACGCAGGGCACGACGCCAACGTCGAGCGCCTCAACCAGCTGCTGTTCGCAGCGCAGGACTACGCCGTCATCGCCACCCGCTGACGGTGGAGATCCACCAGGTCCTCGTCTCCGCCTCGCCGGCCGACGCCATCACCGACGCCGCCATGCGGCTGCGAGAGCTCCTGCGGCGCATCGGACCCTCGGAGATCTACTCGCTCCACGTCCACCCACGCCTGGCTCACGACGTGCGCCGGCTGCGGCACTACCCGCCCCCGGCCGAGCGGGGCGGCGACCAGAACCTGCTCGTGTTCCACGCCTCGATCGGCGAGCCGGAGATGCTGTCGTTCCTGCTCGCCCACGGCGACCGCCTCGTCGTGATGTACCACAACATCACGCCGGCGTCGTACTACGCCGAGCTCGATCCTGGCTTCGCCGGGCTGCTCGAGGCCGGGCGGTCCGAGCTCCGGTTCCTCCGCGACAAGGTCGACCTGGCGCTGGCGGTGTCGCAGTACAACGCAGCCGAGCTGAGGGCCATGGGTTTCGCCGACGTGCGGGTCTCGCCGCTGCTCGTCGACGTGGCCGGGCCCGCCGGTGTGCCGCCGGACGAGGGGATGGCGGGGGAGCTCGACCGGATCCTCGGCAAGGGTCCGACGCTGCTGTACGTGGGCCAGCTGCTCCCGCACAAGCGGATCGACCTGCTGCTCCAGGCCTTCCACGTCCTCAGCACGCACCTCGTGCCCGAGGCCCGGCTGATCGTGGCCGGGGTCGGCCGCCTCCCCCGCTACCGGGAGGCGCTCGTGGGCCTCGTCCACCAGCTCGGGCTCTACCGGGCGACGCTCACCGGCCACATCAGCGACGCCGAGCTCGCCGCCTGCTGGTCGGTGGCGGACGTCTTCGTCACGGCCAGCGAGCACGAGGGCTTCTGCATGCCTCTGGCCGAGTCGATGGCCCACGGGGTGCCGCTGCTGGCCAGGCGGTGTGCCGCCATCCCCGAGACGGTGGCGGACGCCGGCCTGCTCGTCGACGCCGACGCCGGCCCCCAGCTGCTGGCCGAGGGCATGGCCGAGCTGCTCGACAACGTGGCGCTGCGCGAGGAGCTGAACCGGCGCGCCGCGGTCCGGGTGCGGGCGTTCCAGCCCGATCGCGCTGCGGAGACCTTCCTGCGCCACCTGCTGAGCGTGGCCTGAGCGGTGCGCCTCCTGTTCGTCGTCCAGCGCTACGGGCTCGAGATCTTCGGCGGCGCCGAGCAGGCGACCCGCATGTTCGCCAGTCGGATGGCCCAGCGGGGCCACGACGTCGAGGTGCTGACGAGCTGTGCCCTCAGCTACGTCGACTGGGCGGACCACTTCGAGCCGGGGACGAGCGAGCTCGAAGGCGTCACCGTGCACCGGCTTCCGCTGGTGGCGACGCGGGATGACCGGTTCTTCGGTCCGCTCAACGCGCGCGTCAACTTCAGCTCGCACGTGCCGCCCCTGCTGTTGCAACGGGAGTGGCTGCGGGCGCAGGGACCACTCCTCGACGGCCAGACCGAGTGGCTGCGAGCCAACGCCGGGCGCTTCGACGTTGCGGTGTTCTTCACCTACCTGTACTGGACGACGGCGGCCGGGCTGCCGGTGGCGGCATCGCTCACCCCGACGCTGCTGCACCCCCTCGCCCACGACGAGCCGCCGTTCTGGCTGCCCGTCTACGACACCACCCTCCGCACCGCCACCCGGATGGCGTACCTGACGGAGGAGGAGCGCAACCTCGTCTCGCGCCGGCTCGGGACCGTGGTGCCGGGCAAGGTGATCGGCATCGGCAGCGACCTCGACCCGCCGGTCGCCGACCCGAGCGAGACCCGGGCCCGAACCGGCCTGGGGGACCGGCCGTACCTGGCGTACGTCGGCCGGGTGGATCCGGCCAAGGGGGCCGACGAGCTCTACGACTCCTTCGTCGCCTACAAGCAGCGCAACCCCTCCGACTTGGCGCTGCTGTACGTGGGGGAGCCGATCCGGCCCCTCCCCGCCCACCCGGACGTCTTCCTGACCGGGTTCGTGGACGAGCCGACGAAGCACGGCCTCGTCGCCGGGTCGCTGGCCCTCGTGCAGCCGTCGTACTACGAGAGCTTCTCCATGGTCCTGACCGAGGCGTGGGCGCTGCGTCGGCCCGCGCTCGTGCAGGGCGCCTGCACGGTGCTGCGGGGCCAAGCGGAGCGGAGCGGTGGCGCCATCCCCTACGAGGGGTTCGCCGAGCTCGAGGCCGCCATCGACCTCCTGCTCGCCGACCCCGCGCGCCGCAGTGCGATGGGGGAGGCAGGGCGCCGCTACGTCGAGTCGAGGTACGGCTGGGACGTGGTGCTCGACCGCTACGAGGCGGTGCTCGAAGAGACAGCGGCCGCCGGCTCCCGGGTCACCCGAGCCCTGCGCTGACGCCTGCCCACCTCCGCCCGGCGCAAGGGGGGCCGGCGCAGGGGGGCCGGCGCAGGGGGGCCGGCGCAGGGCAAGGGCGGCCGGCGCAAGGGGGCCGGCGCAGGGGGGTCGGCGCAGGGGAGCGGTGCCGGGCAGCCCTGCCATCCTGGCTTGGTGATGGACGAGCGCCTGCACGTGTTCCTCGGCACGAAGGCGCAGTACATCAAGACCGCCCCGCTCCTGCGGCTCATGGCCGAGCGGGGGGTCGAGCACCGGCTGATCGACTCGGGGCAGCACGCCCGCCTGGCCACGTCCCTCCGATCGGAGCTGGGGATCAAGGAGCCGGACCACGTCCTCGGCGGCGACGGTGACGTCGACTCGGTCCCCCAGGCGCTGCGATGGTCGGCCGGGCTCGCCGCCCGCCTGGCGTCGCGGTCCTGGCTGCGTCGCGAGGTGTTCGGCGGGGCGGGTGGCATCTGCATCGTCCACGGCGACACGCCCTCGACCCTCCTGTCGACGCTGATGGCTCGCCGAGCGGGGTTGCGGGTCGCGCACCTCGAGGCCGGCCTCCGGTCCCACAGCCTCCTCCACCCGTTCCCCGAGGAGGCGATCCGCCTCCTCGTCATGCGATGGTCGGCGCTGCTGTTCGCGCCGAGCGCGGCGGCCGCCGTCAACCTGGCGGCGATGCACGTCCGTGGACGGGTCGTCGAGGTCGGCGGCAACACCTCGGTGGAGGCGGTGGCGGCGGCCGGCGCCACGGGGGCCGTGGCGTCAGGCCCGGTCGTGGCCAGCATGCACCGGGTCGAGAACCTCTACAGCGCCCGGGCGGTCACGGGCTTCGTCGACCTGCTGCTCCGCCTCGTCCGCACCCAGCCGGTCAGACTCGTCGTCCACGGGCCGACGAGGGAGGTGCTCGGCCGGCGTGGTGCCCTCGGGCGACTCGAGGCCGCCGGCGTCGAGATCTGCGGGCTGGCCCCCCACGGCGAGTTCATCTCCTGGCTGCGGACGGCGCCGTTCGTGGTCACCGACGGCGGGTCGATCCAGGAGGAGTGCGCGCTGCTCGGCGTCCCGACGCTGGTGTGGCGGGTCCGGTCCGAGCGTCCTGACGGGATCGGGGCCAACGTGGTGCTGGCTCGGGGCGACGCCCCGGTGGTCGAGGCCTTCCTCGCCGATCCAGCCGCCCACCGCCGGCCGATGGCTGCGGTGGGGCACCGCCCTTCGGAACGCATCCTCGAGGTCCTGCTCGACGAGCTGGTGCAACCCTCCACCTGAGGTCGAGAGGAACGGTCGCGGGCGTCAGCGGGCGGCAGCGGCCTCGAGCAGGAGGTCGATGACGTCGTCGTTGGCGCCCTCTCGCAGCCGGAGGCGCTCGCGGGCCTCGAGCACCGGGTCGGTCGCCCCGAGGAGGGGGAGGAGGGCGTCGGCGAGGCCGTCGGCGACAGCCGGCCCCCAGGTCAGCCCGGCCATGCCGTGTGGCACCTCGTCGACCAGGGAGGAGACCTTCGGGGAGTACCCGATCAGCACGGCGGGTCGCCCCCCGAGCAGGGCGGCGATGCCGGCGTGGTAGCGCATCGCGATCACCGCCTGGCACGACGCCACCTCGGCGACAGCGGTGTGCACGTCAGGGGTGGCGAAGGTCGTCGCCGCCCGCATGCGCCCGGCCACGGCACGGTGCACGGCATCGTCGCGATCCCGCTGGAGGGCGACGAAGTGCACGGCCAGGCCGGTGCGGCTGGCGACGTCGTCGAGGGCCGCGGCCATGCCGGGCACGAACCACTCCGGCACCGACGGGCGCCGGCGGCGGCGCGCCACCGGGATCATGCTCCTGGCACCGGTCCACGGCCGGAGGGCCACGGCGACCCGACCCTCGACCAGTACTTGAGGTGTGGGGAGCGACACGGCGAGATCGGCGGCCAGGGTGCTGGTCACCCCGAGCGACCGGAGCACGGCCTGTGAGGCGACGTCTCGCACGCTCACGGCCACGGCTCGGGAGAGGGCGAGGCGCACGAGCCGCCTCGCCGGGGCGCTGAGGGGTCCTGCACCCAGGCCGATGCCGGCGATCGGACGTCGGGGCACGGTCGCCACCTGCGCCCGCCCCAGGTGGAAGGGCAGGTTGAGCGGGCTCGTCTCGTCCTGGAGCAGCCCGCCGCCGCCGAGCAGCACCGCTCGGGGGCGCGGGGCCAGGGGGTCGAGGAGCGCGCCGGTGGACGACGCCTGCACCCGGTGGGCGGCACGGGTGGCCGGAGGGTCGATCGAGAGGACCCGGGGTGAGACGCCCCGTCGGTGCAGCTTCTGGAGCAGGGCGGCGAGGACCAGCTCGTCGCCCAGGTTGGTCGACCCCGCCCATGCAGCCACCGTCACCGCAGGTCCAGGCGGGGCGCGCATGTGACGTGTGTAACGCGCTCAGGCCCCGTCGTGTTAGAGGATCGGCGTGGGAGAGACGGTCGGAAGGTGGCGCCATGCCCCTTGCGCCCGGTCTGGTCTGCGCTGCGTCGCCCGGGCTCGCCAGGGTGGCGACGGAGGGAGACCGCCCGCCACCCGGTGGGGGCTCCAGGAGCTACAGACGAAAGGGAACGGGTTTGATTCAACCCAACAGCAAGAGGCGCAACGCGCGCCTGCTCGGAGCAGTGTCGGTGGCCGCCATGGCCTTCGGCCTGCTCCCCATCAGCCCGGCCGCTGCCGCCATCGACGCCAACGACGCGTGCGCGAACTCGGCTGAGGATGGCTTCACCGACACGGGTCTCGAGGACACCGACGACCTGCCGAACGACGTCGAGGACGCCGTCGACTGCCTGGCCGCCTGCAACATCACCGTCGGCCAGTTCGGCGCCGTGCTGTTCGGCACCGGCAACGTGGTCACGCGCGGCCAGCTGGCCTCGTTCGTGATGAACATCCTCGACCGGGTCGACGGGTTCACCCGTCCCCGGAACGCCTTCGACCAGTTCCCCGACGACGAGGGCTCGGTCCACGAGCAGAACATCAACGACGCCGCAGCACTCGGGATCATCCGCGGCTACCCCGACGGCACCTACCGCCCGGGCGCCCCGGTGACCCGTGCGCAGATGGCGACGTTCCTCGTGAACACGCTCGAAGAGGCCGGCGTCGCCGTCCCCGGCACCACCCGGGACGAGTTTACCGACGACGAGCAGAGCGTCCACGAGAGCAACATCAACCGGCTCGAGGCCCTCGACATCGTCGACGGTGAGGCTCCTGGCATCTACAACCCGGAGCGCTCGGTCACGCGTGGGACGATGTCGTTCTTCCTCACGCGCACCTACGAGCTGATCGTCGAGGACGGCTTGGCCGACCCGTGCGGCGGCAACGAGACACTCGCGATCAGCCCCCAGGGTGACGCGACCATCCTCTGCACCGACCCGTCGATCGAGTCCACCACGACGACCGACCAGCGCACCTACACCGTCAGCGGGCTCAACGACGCCGAGGACTACCGGATCACGCTGGTCAACGGCGACAACGTGCGCACGGACGCCAACGGTGACACCGTGTTCGACATCGACCCGGCAAGCCCCATGGGGAGCAACCTCGCCCTGACGGGCACCGTGGTGTCGAGGATCGTCACGATCAACGGGACCGACGTCACCGGCACCCCTGACCGCACGGTCGGGGGCGTCATGCCGGTGAACGGCACGATCACCTTCGTCGTCGACTGTGGCGGCGCCGAGACGGTCACCCCCGTCATCTACGACGACGGTGGCGCATCCACCCGCCTCGAGCTCGGAGCGGACGGACGGCCGGTCGAGGAGTTCGGTACCGGTGGCACCATCACCTTCACCGCGCTCCCCGTGGCCCAGAACGCAGCAACGGTCACCGCTGATGCGACAGCCGTCCAGGGCGGCACCTTCGACCTGAGCGTCACCTCGCCGGACATCACCGACGTTGAGTCGGTCACCATCAACGGTGCCTGCATCGAGAGCCAGACCTTCCTGGCGCCCACGACGACCACCGGGAGCCTGGACTTCGTGGTGGCGGTGAACGCAAACGCCGCAGTCGGCGATTGCGAGCTCACGGTCGTCACGACCTTCACCGCAGCCAGCGGCCTCACGCCCGAGACCGACATGGTCACGGTGGCGATCACCGCTTCCGCCGCTCCTGACACGACGGCGCCGACGTTCGTCTCGTCGACCCCGACGGATGGGGCGACGGGCGTCTCGGCTGCGGCGAACCAGACGGCGACCTTCGACGAGACGCTGGGTGTGACGAGCACCGCCACGCTCACCTGTGGCAGTGTCCCGGTGGCGGGGATGTCGAGCGTGAGCACGAACACGATCACGTTCGACCCCACCACTGACCTCGACGCCTCGGCGACGTGCGTCGCAACGTTCACGGCTGTTGACGCGGCCGGGAACAGCTCGACGACGATGGTGAACTTCACCACGGCCGCCGCCGCCCCGGTGGCGGCCGTCGATAACCCGCTGGTGAGCGCCACGGCGGTCTCGGGATCGAACAACCTGACGGTCACTTTCACGGAGCCTGTGCTCTGCTCGACGGTGGCCGTCGGCGACTTCACCTTCACGGCCACCGACGGCACGGTGTTGACGCCGGACAGCGTCGACTGCACGGGTCCGACCGACGCCACGTTGGTCTTCACGTTCCCGGGCAGCCCGTTCACCAACGAGACGGGGACCGTCGTGGTCACCGCCGACGCGGTGAGCAGGGGGTCTGACGGTGCGCCGCAGACCACCAGCAGCATCGCCTTCACCACCACCCCGGCTCCGGCCCCGGCGGACACAACGCCGCCGGACATCACCTCCGCAGCCGGTGTGGCATCTGCGAACACCCTCACTGTCACCTACAGCGAGGCCGTCATGTGCGGTGCAGGCGCAGCTAGCCAGTTCTCGTACCAGGACGCCACCGTTGCGGCTGCTTCACCCACGACGGTCGTCTGTGACGGCACTTCCAGCGTGGTCCTGACGTTTGCTGCCGGTGAGCTCGTAGCGGCGGACAACGGGATTGTCACCTACACCGATGACAACGCAGCAGTGTTGGATGTGAACGACGTGCAGGACGCCAGTGGGAACCAGGCCGTAACGCCTGAGTCCAACGCGACCACGATCGCCTAGCGAGAGCGGTTGCAGAAGCTAGGGAGCCCCGGTCTTCGGACCGGGGCTCTCTCGCGCTCGCTGGCAGCTTCGACGCGAGCAGTCGTGTCAACCTCCGGGCGGCTCGTCAGCCCGAAGCCCCATCGCCCTGGGCGGGCCTTCCCACCCTCAGCGGAGGTGTAGAGTTGGTGTACGATCCCGGCGTGGCCAGGACGAACATCGACATCGACGACGAGCCCCTCCGGCTGGTGATGCGGCGGTACGGGATCCGGACGAAGACCGAGGCCGTCGACCTCGCCCTCCGGCACCTCGCCGGACGGCCGCTGACCATCGCCGAGGCGCTCGCCATGCACGGCGCCCGCTCGATCGACGAAGCTCCACCCGATCCTTCGCCGTGATCCTGGTCGACACCTCGGCGTGGGTGGAGTACGACCGAGCGACGGGGTCCCGGGTTGACCTACGGCTCCTCGAGCTGATCACGTCGGAGGCTGACATCGCCTCCACCGAGCCCGTCCTCATGGAGGTCCTGGCAGGTGCGAGGGACGAGCGGCGCCATCGCGACCTCCGCCGACTGCTCACCTCCTTCCGGTGGATCACCTTCGACGCCGTGGCCGACTTCGAGGGGGCTGCTCGGGTGTACCGCAGCTGCCGGGCTGCCGGGATCACACCACGGGGGCTCATCGACTGCATGATCGTGTCCGTCGCACTCCGGAACGACGTCGCCCTGCTCGCCGCCGACCGCGACGTGGAGTTGATGGCGACCGTTGTCCCACTGCGGCTCGACGCGGCCTGAGCTCGGCACGACCTGAGGGAGTCGCACCTCGAAGAAGTTTGCGGGGTGGGCGTGATCACGGTCTGTCGAGGTGATCTCGTGCGGGACCGACACGCACGGGCGCCGGTCGGAGCAGGTTCCCGCTGCACCCGTGCCGCCTCGTCTGCCGTCGCAGGCTGTCGGTCGAGCTCCTGCTCAAGCCGGCGGGTTGCCGTGTCGATGAAGGCCGATGTTCTCTTGGCGGGCCGCTGGCGCCCCGATCGTCGCCCTCGTCGCCGTCGTGCTCCCCGCCGGCGGGGTGCAGGCGGCGTCTGCCGACGACGTCGTGGAGCCGGTGGTCGTCCGCTTCGACGACGGGGTCCCGGCGTCCGCCCAGGACGACGTGCTGGCCGCCGCCGGCTACACCCTCGTCGACCGGCTTCCGGGCAGCGACTTCGCCCTCGCCCTGCCGGACGGGGGAGTGCAGGGGCAGAGCCCCCTCATCGAGGACGTCGAACCGATGGTCGCCTACCAGGCCCTCGGTGTCCCGGACGATCCCGCCTACCGGTTCCAGTGGCACCTGCCCGCCATCGACGCTGCATCGGCATGGGACGTCACCACGGGCACCGGCACGATCGTCGCCGTCATTGACTCAGGCGTCGCCTACGAGACGTGGGGGCCCTACTTCCAGGCACCCGACCTCGCAGGGACGAGCTTCGTCCCCGGTTGGGACTTCGTCGACGGTGACGCGCACGCCAACGACGAGAACGGTCACGGCACCCACGTGACGGGCTCCGTGGCGCAGACGACGAACAACAGGGTCGGTGGCGCAGGTGTCGCACCGGGCGCCTCGATCATGCCGCTGCGGGTGCTCGACGCAGCCGGCTCCGGCACGGACTTCAACGTGGCCCAGGCCATCCGCTTCGCCGCCGACAACGGCGCCTCCGTCGCCAACCTGAGCCTCGGTGGCCAGGGCTCGTCGAGCGTCATGCGCGATGCGATCAGCTACGCCACCGGCAAGGGCGTCGTCGTCGTCGCCGCCGCCGGCAACGACGGGCTCGGGGTCGTCAGCTACCCGGCCGCCGAGCCGGCGGTCATCGCCGTCGGCGCCGTCCGCTTCGATGAGACGAGGCCGGCGTACGGGAACTACGGCGCAGCGCTCGACATCGTCGCTCCGGGAGGTGACGTCTCCGTCGACCAGAACCTCGACACCTACGGGGACGGGATCCTCCAGCAGACCTTCAGGGGTGGCTTCGGGGACTTCTGCCTCTGCTTCATGCAAGGGACGTCGATGGCCACGCCCCAGGTGAGTGCCGTGGCCGCGCTCGTCGCCTCACGAGGGGTGACGGATCGCACCACGATCGAGCAGATCGTCCTGGACAGCGCCAGGGACCTCGGGCCGGACGGGTGGGACCAGCAGTACGGCAACGGCCTGGTGCAGGCCGGCGCCGCCGTCCGGGCTCCGGTCCCGACCGAGCCCGCACCGACCCCGCCTGCCCCGACCCCGCCTGCGCCCACTGCGCCGGCACCGTCCGAGCCCGTGACGACGGATCCCCCGCCGGCCGAACCTGCACCGACGCAACCCGCGCCGACGCAACCCGCACCGACGCAGCCCGCACCGACGCAGCCCGCACCGACGCAGCCCGCACCGACGCAACCCGCACCGACGCAGCCCGCACCGACGCAACCCGCACCGA
>JAABUN010004796.1_pt1 | contig 17740 bp, 18 predicted proteins | sample 5559311 | NCBI WGS metagenome assembly JAABUN01 (sample SAMN10711877, study PRJNA513370) | rock metagenome | isolation source: Antarctica rocks | place: Antarctica: Victoria Land, Siegfried Peak sud | reverse complement strand
ATACCAAATGGTACATAAGCACCGTCACGTTGTGGCTCTTGTGGATGTACTTGCTCATACCTCATCGTATGGCTCCTCTAGCGCATTAGCGAAGCAAGCTTCGGGGAATCTGACCCGAAGTGATTGAAGCTGCTTCCGTGCCGCAATCCAAGAATGCCTGCCCCAAAATTGTTGGCGTTGAACTTTGGCATGTCGATGACGTCCTGCCGCACTGGGACTCTTTACAGCTGCGATCTTCATCTTCAGACACGCTGCTTCAGGAAGGCACGCTGGGCATGCTGCTTCCGCTTCACGAGATTCTCGCGTTTGCAGATAAGCACGCAGGGCAGCAGGCGAATCGCGTGCTTTTGAGTGGTACGGTTCCGACTTTAGCGGTTCCGTCACGCGAAGGCGCGACCATCTTGCTTGAACTCCACGATCCAGTTACCGGCAAGAGCTTGACCCACTCGTACACCGTTCACGTGATGACCGAATTCTTCTAGATTTCGGCGGGCAAGAAGGTGCGGCTGCGACATCTTGTTGATCCACTCTGCTGCGGCTTCTGTGGTGCTAATTGCTCAAATTGGGGAGGAAAAGGGCGATTTGCGGAAATACGATCAGCAACCCGATCATTATCAGCATTGCCAGCACGAACGGCACTGCGCCAATCATGACGTCACTCATTGATCCGTGTCCTCTGATACCCTGCACCACATAAAGATTGAGTCCGACGGGGGGCGTGATGAGGGCCATCTCGATAAGCAAGATGAGTATGATGCCGAACCAAACGGGGTCGTACCCGAGCGAGAACACGACTGGCGTAACGATCGGAATAGTAATTACCATGAGCGACAGGGTTTCTACAAAAAAGCCGAGGACGATGTAGAAAAGGATGATGACGAGTAGCGTCTGAAGGCTCGTTATGTTCAGTCCATCCAAGAATGCCGTGAGCTGTCTGGTCATTCCCATCCGGGCAAATACGAAATTGAGGAAGTTAGCTGCCAAGAGAATAAGCATGATCATCGCGGTGCTTCGCATCGTGCCTTCAAGCGACTCCCTCAGCATCCTCAGCGAAAGCCGCCGGTAGGCTAAGGCAAGTAGTAAGGCGAACAGCACCCCGAGTGCTGCGGCTTCTGTTGGTGTGGCCCAGCCCGCATAGATAGAGCCAACTACCACAAGAAACAGCAATAGGATTGGAATGAGATGAACCAGGCCCTTCAATTTACTTTCTTGGGGTCTCACCACTCGGCGTCCTGCAAGTTGCGGTTTTATGAGACACAGTATAAGGATGATAATGGAAAAAATGAGTGCCAAGCCTATACCAGGTAAGATCCCCGCTAGGAACAGGCCTGGGATGGAACTTTGAGTCAAGAAGCCATAAACGATCAAATTGATGGATGGAGGGATCAAGATGCCCAATGTGCCGCCAGCGGCGATGCTGCCAGTGAAAAGCCTCTCGTCATAGCCGAGCTTCTTCGCTTGCGGAAGAGCAATGGTGCCTACGGTCGCTGCGGTTGCCACACTCGACCCGGAGGTGGCAGAGAACATCATAGAGGTAGCGATGTTAGCGTGCATCAGTCCACCAGGAAGCCATGACAACCAACTGTCAAGGGCCTCATATACACGTTCGGCGATGCCCGACCGCAGAAGAATCTCGCCAAGCAAGATGAACAGCGGAATCGCGACTAGAATAAAATTCGTGCTTTCACGCCACAACACGAGATCAAGGGCGATGAGAAGATTGGACGGTACATACCACCAGTTGAGAAATAGCCCCAGAATGAATAGGGCTGCGGCCACAGATAGACTGAGACCAAGGAGCGTGAACAACACAACCATGACGACGCCGATCATGATGTTCCTTCCAGCTTCGTTACCTCTTTGTCACTAAGGGCCTCTTCGATCTCGTTCTCAAGAGTCTGGCTCCCAGCGTACCGCTCGACGACCTGGAAGTCCCGTTCAACAATCAGGGCCCATATAGTGCGAACGAGCAACACAAGTACAGTGACTGAGAACAGGGCCAGCCCCAGGAACCAAAGCCCTTGTGGTATCCACAGCGGAGTTTGCCACGCAGTGTTGGAAGCCGTGCCTCTGGTGATGGAGCGACTTAGAGTACCGAACAGCACCACGTAGCTTGCAATCGACGAGAATACAGCCAGCGACAGCAAAGCCAGAACATCAAGAGTGGCCTTGAGTGAGGAGGGTAGTAGAACGTAGAGCGCATCAACCCGAATGTGGGCTTTGCGAAGCAATGCGAAGGAAAAGGCCCAACTCGTGCTTATGGCGAGAACGTAATAGGAAAACTCGTCAGCGCCGCGGGTGGTAACGCCGCCCAAGCGGCGCAGGAGCACTTCAGCACCGATCACGAAAGCGGAAGCAATGAGTAAACCCCCACCGATCCACACTGCGACGCGCGAGGTGTGATCAAGAAAAGCGATGACTTTGTCGAGCCCTTTGCCAATCCTTGTGCTCACTACGGCTGGTCCTTCATGTTCTTCCGTTCCGCTGCTGCGGCCGACACGCTCTGCATTATGCATCAGCGTTGATATCAACCGCAGCAGCTTTCTTGCTTGTTTACTGGTTGATAGTTAGATCGAAGACTTCGCCAACAGTCTCATTCCAGCGGACGACGCACTCAACACCGCAGCGTTCGGCCCAGCTCGGAAGCACTTGCTCGAGCATTAACCGCCGCGCGAGCGCTTCATCTTCAGGAGTTACGGGAACCAGTGTCATGCCCCCGTTCGGGCCGTGCGAACACTCACCGTCCGTGTTACAGGCAATGCCTTCTTCGGTTTCTTCCCCCACTGCGCTCCAGACCAGGTCTTCATAACGTTCAAGCTGGTCCTCAAGGAATACTTGCGTAGCGCTATTCAGATTGTTCCAGAGGTCAAGGCGGATCACCGTCCCGACATGGTTCCAGCCGCCGGCGGGGAGGGGGTAAAGGTGCGTGCTGACCTCATACCAGCGGTTGTCGTAACCTGAGAGCGCACCCGTGATTGCGCAGTCGACTACGCCACGCTCAAGCGCTACTGGAACCTCACTAAAGGCGAGATTTACTGAGGTTGCTCCAACAGCTTCGATAAAACGTAGCGCCATGATGCCACTTCCGCGAATGCGTTTGCCGGCAAGATCCTGAAGGCCAGAGATCTCCGTATTACAGTAAACGATCTGAGCAGAGTACGGAACAGACGCCATTAGCTTTACGCCAAAGATGTTTCCCAAAACCTCATCTTGGATCGGTTTGTAGGCGTCGGACGCTTGCCTCGCAAGCGCCAGATCCGTTGCGACTGCAGGAAGGTCGAGTCCTTCTAGCCGAGCATCTTCACCCGCCATATAGCCAACTACAGTTGCACCGACGTCGTACAGGCCAAGCCCGACCACCTCGTACACTTCGGCGCTGCCTACCCCCACGAGGTCAAAAGCGGTGATTTCGGTAGTGATCTGTCCGTTAGATGCTTCCGGGATGATCTCAGTCCAGAATGGCACCTCGTGATCCGGGTGCTGATTCACGGTGCTCCAACTGCCTAGAACATTAAGGTTTAGAGATTCAATCTCGCCTGTTCCCTGTGCGGTGGCACCCGCCCACATCATTAGGACATAAACGAGTACGGGAACACATAAAGCCTTTGCCTTCATCTTGCACTCCTTTCAAGAGTACTCTGCCCACTTGTCTGGTGCAGAGGCTAGAGAATAGCCAATTGTGAGTTCTTCAGGTCGGTGACGAGCATGTGGCCGGGTTCGTGGGTGATGCAAAATGGGGGTCGGGCAACACGAATGGCAACCTGAGGTGTGACGCCGCACGCCCAGAACACCGGGGTTTCATCGTGCTTTACCTCGGTGCGCTCTCCCCAATCAGGGTTCTCAATCTGATTGATACCGATCAGACTAGGATCACCAAAGTGTACCGGAGCGCCATGCACTGTGGGATAACGGGACGTGATCTGGATTGCCCGAATGGCATCTGTGGGCCGCAAGGGGCGCATCGAGACGACGAGCTTGCCTTTAAACGGACCCGCAGGAGTTGTCTCAATTCCAGTCTCAAACATAGGCACCACTTGGTTGTTATCGATGTGACGTAGCGGTATCCCCTCCTCAAGGAGTGCTTCCTCGAATGAGAATGAGCAACCTAGCACGAAGGCGACGAGATCATCTCTCCATAAGGCTGTAATGTCCGCATTTTTATCTTGCAGTTCGCCATCGCGGAAAATGCGATACCTGGGTACATCGGTTCTTATATCTACATCGCCTAGGTCGGACAGGAACGGGTTCCCAGGTTCAGAAACGGCGAGTACCGGACATGGCCTGGGATTACGCAAGCAATAACGCAAAAAGCTGTCAGCCCAGTCGGCGGGAAGAATAACCACATTACCTTGAACATAGCCAGGGGCCAGCCCTGCTGTCTGACCCGTAAATACTCCGTCTCGTATCCTGCTGCGTACCTGTCCAGATATGGTCATCTTATCCTTTGCACCAATTACCATCGTTCTCCACCCCCTTGCTGTCTCTGGACTGATTTCTTCATACTGTACTTCAATAAAGGAACTCCTATAACGCACTGCCTTCCCAGGCAGGCTTTTATCACAAGGCTATACTTAGCAACCCAAGAAGCAAATGGGTTGAAACTTACGGCGTCTTGTTCGACGCAGAACTTGATTGTGACCGTTGAAATGAAAAAACCGAAAAGGAGATTGCGCAGAGCAGTAAAAGCTTGAGCAGCGTCGCGTGGACCACTATGACCTTACAACTCCTCGAGGAGCTTAAAGCGTAGAGACTCTCCTGGACGCAGCTGCGCCAACTTAGGTAAGTCACTCGGGTGTACAAGCGCGGGTTTACTGTAACCACCTACTGACCCGCGATCATGGAGAAGGATAATGGGCTTTCCGGCAGGGGTTACCTGTATAGCGCCAAGCGGTGTCCCCTCAGACAAGATCTCTCCTCCTGGAACGGTTGCACCAACGAGTTGTACGCCCATACGGTCTGCCCGATCAACCGTGAACACTTGGGAGGTAAGGGCTAGGGTGGCATCCGTAGAGACCTGCGGGCCTGGTAAAAGTCGCACGCGTAGCGAGTTATCCGGTCGGTAGGCTTTAAACCCAAAGCCTGGCCGAACTGGATGCTCCCTTGCCACGCCAAGCGTCTCACCCCCGTGTAGGGGCTGACCAATTTTGCCTCGCACGTCAACAGAAGCGCTGCCCATGAACGAACCGCTCTCGAAGCCACCCACTACAGCCAAGTACCCCCTTGACCCTTCGTGCGAGGGTTCAAATGTAAGCACGTCTCCTCGCTTAGCGGTAAAGGAACAGAAAGATGTAAGTGGCTTACCACCTAGTTTAGGTGACACCCCCCAGCCCGTAAATGCGAGCACTGTCTCGGTGAGCACCTCGAGAGTCGGACCTTTAAAGCTCATCTCGATAAGGGGTGCTCCAGGCGGATTACGTAGAAGGGCGTTGGCGATTCCCGCTGAATGTGCATCAAGCGCTCCGCCACGACAAAGGCCATATCGACCGACCATCATGCGTCCCTTGTCCACAATAAGGTCTTGAAGGCCGGACGCGAGCACCTTCAGCACAGGTCTTCTCGGCTCAGTGGGGAGAAGTACCAGAGGCTCAGGCTCGGGGGGAGACTCACCCTGTGATGGTAGGAAGCGTACCTTATCTCCCGGCTCTATGTAGAAGGGTTTGTTCCGATGTGGATCGTACACAGCTATAAGCGCACGTCCCAAAAGATTCCAACCACCAGGAGAACCAATAGGGTAAATATTGGTTTGTGCGTTTGCGATGGCAACAGTGTGCGCGGGGACATGAGGACGTGGATTATCTCGTCGGGGAAGGCGCAACCTCCCTTCAACCTCCCCCATGAACGGCAAGCCAGGGGTGAAGCCAAGGGCGTACACATGATAAGGCTTTGCGCTATGCCTTTGCACTACCTCCTCTATGGAGAGATTCACGCGCGTTGCGACGTCTTTAAGATCTTCGCCGTCGTACTGCACGGGTATGTCAACTTGTCTTGCACCCCGAGTGCTGTCTTGATTGATTGACAGCGCCCCGAGAGCGGCCTTGATAGCCACTTTACTTGTTACGCTCGCGTCAAACTCGAGGTAGAGGCTTCCGTAGCCGGGGACGAGGTCGGTCACGCCGCGCAATGGGTTTGCCACAATGCTCTTGCTCATGGCGTGGATACGGCGGTTTGCCGCGACGTCCATGTGATCACTTAAGCGTATGTAGAACCCCGCGAGCATTAGAAGGGACGTATGTTTACATTGGCTTCCTCAAGTGCTGCACGCACGGCCCGAGCAATTTCAGGTGCTTCCGGGTTGTCACCGTGAATGCAGAGGGTCTCAGCGCGCACCTCCGCCTCGCCCCCACCGAGCGCCGCCACGCGTCCTTGGGTCACCATAGCGACAGCGCGCTCGGCTGCAAGGGTTGGGTCGCGCACGAGCGAACCTTCCATGCTTCGTGGAGCAAGGCGGCCATCAGCTAAGTACGCCCGATCAGGAAACGCCTCAAGCACCACGCGGGCGCCCGCCTTCACTGCGGCTTCCTGCATCACCTTGCCCCCTGGCCCTCCAAGCACCACAAGCGGTAGGTCGTTACCAAAATCAACAACCGCCTGCGCTACGGCCTGTGCAAAGTCGGAGTCGCGTAACATTCTTAAGTAGAACGTGCCATGCGGCTTAACGTGATGTAACGCTGTATCTTCGCCTGTCACGAAGGCATTAAGAGCACCTACCTGATACAGCGTATCGGCGTAGGCTTCCTCCGGGTTTAGGGCTATGTCGCGTCGTCCAAACCCTACGAGGTCACGAAAGCCCGGGTGGGCGCCAATGGCAACCCCATTCCTTTTGGCTAGCCGGACACTTTTCTGGATGGTAAGTGGGTCGCCCGCATGAAAGCCGCAAGCCAAGTTCGCACTGGTGAGAAGTGGGAACAATCGTTCATCACTACCCATTGGCCATAGACCGAATGATTCGCCAGCGTCCGCGTTAAGGTCTACATGATTTTGCTTTAACATCTGTTTCCTTCTTCTTTAGGCATCTGAGTATGTTTTGGGCTCACAGGTGTTTAGCTTTCGAAACAGCGAGCGAGACGCAAGAGCGTGTCGTCCTTAAAACGTTTGGTAACCAACATGTAGCCGATCGGCAAACCGTCGTACGATTGGATAGGCACATTTAATGCCGGATGACCGGTGGCGTTAAACGGGGCAACATTGCAAACCATGTTGTAGGCTGCGTCCAACTGTACTTTGATACTTGAATTAGGACTTGGGAATAAGGGCGCTCGTTGAGGTGTGGTAGGAAGCAAGAGTGCGTCGTACTCCTGCAGCGCCTGGTCGTAGACTGCAGTTAAAGTCGGCAGAAAGTTCTGGGCAGCGCCATAAAAGTTCCCATGATAGATGGAGGCTAAATACGCGCCGTAAAGCAGATTGAACTTTACTGTGACAGGTAGCTGATTAGGTACAGTGCGTAGTGTGTTTCCCCAGATCTCTGCAAGATCGGTGTCATAGAAACCCTTGTAGCCGTAACCATTCGTGTTGTCTCTATACATGACGGCCCATGTCCCCTCTGCGGCGATACCACCCCAAGTCATTACGGCTCGCCTGTGAAGGGGAATCGATACGCGCGATACCTTAACACCGTGCTTCACAAGTGTTGTTACGACGTCTTCGCAGGCGTCGTCAACAACGTCTTCGCTCAGATCTGGCCAATGAAACCCTTCTTGCAAAACAGCAACACGTAGATTGTATGGAGCGATACGTGATTCCGCAAGGTACTCAGGGAGGCGCGCAGGGACTTGTGCCATGCGCTGACGGTGGTCGCGGTCATCTCGCCCAGCCATAGCCTCCAGTGCCAATGCCAGATCCTCCACGGTGCGGGCAATTGGACCTACATGATCCAAAGTTGGGTCGACACTTGCTACTCCCGTGTATGGGACGAGACCCCACGTAGGCTTGAGGCCAAAAACACCACACCAGGAACTTGGAATACGAATGGACCCGCCTTGATCAGCACCTATCGCAATATCTACTTCGCCAGTCGCAACTACAACCGCGCTTCCACTAGAGGATCCCCCAGCCATCCGATGATGGTCACGAGGATTTCGTACCACTGACGGATAAGACGTGTGGGACCCACCCGAGGAGCACAGGTCTTCGCAGGTGGTAGTTCCCACGATTGTGCCTCCTGCTTCCAAAATACGGGTTACCAGAGTGGCATCCCTCTGCGGAACGTAATTCTTAAGAAGTGATGAGCCAATTGACATAGGAATGCCTGCGATTGAGACATTATCCTTGATTGCTATTCGTTTGCCTTGCAAGGGTCCATTTGTACGCGTGTCATAGGAGAGGCTGAATTGCGTGCGCCAAGCACCATGCTCGTTGTTATTTGGGCTAGGGTAAGAAATTGTGGGCGTAGCTCGTGACGCTTGGCTTGAGGTGAATTTCAGTCCAGCGAGGTACTCAAGTTGCTCATACTTGCCTTGTATTTCCTCCAGATACGTGTCGATTTCTTCCTTGTTGAGCTCGAGACCCAATGACGACGCCAAGCGTTCAAGGTCAAAACGTGTGGGAAGTTCAAGGTTCGTCATATAGGTACTGCTACTTCCTTCTAGAACGTCTAGTCATGCTTCGAAGCGTAGACCAGCTTCCGGCCAGACCGCCCGGCATGTAAAGCACAATAAGGATGATGACAAAACCGAATAAGAGGGGCCAGCGTGCCCAAATGTTGGAAACGGCATCACTTAACCACGTGAAAATGGCCGCTCCGAGAAGGGGCCCCATGGGATGCCCGATACCTCCAAGGAGCGTCATGAAAGCAATGTTCGCGGATTGGTTCAGATGTACGGATGTGACAGGTACTAGCTGCCAATGGAAGGCATAAAGGGCTCCAGCGAGTCCCGAGAGAATTCCGGCGATCACGAAAATTAAGATCTTGTAAACTCGTGGGCGATAACCGATAGCGCTCAAGCGATGTTCATTGTTACGAAGTGCGATCAGTATCTTTCCGAATGGCGAGTTAATGATTCGCAAGTAAACATACAGACAGACAATGAGCACAAATATTATGAACAGATAAAAGCTGAGTTGAGAGTTGAGGCTAATAGATGCAAATCCAAAGTCGAGATTAGGTCGGCGGAAGCCTCTTAACCCATTTGCACCGCCTGTCACAGGACGCCAAGTAAGTGCGACGAAGTAGATCACCTGGTTAAATGCCAAGGTGAGAAGTACGAAGTACAGCGACTTGGAGCGGGCCGACAGAAACGCCACAATTAGTGCAGCAGCGCCAGTCAATACCATAGCAATAATTAGGACTATCCAAATATTCATGTTGGAGTGTAATAACACATAACCAGCTGCGTAGGCCCCTATGCCAAAGAATGCGCCTTGGCCGAACGAAAGAATCCCTGCAAAGCCCAGCAACAAGTTGAATCCCAGAGCGAGTAAAGAAAATATCAGAATGTCCGTCGCAAGGTAGTAAGAAGTTAGGAATGGTAAAGCGACGAGAGCGAGCACAAGCGCGAGCAAAGTGCCGAGGTTTGAGGGCGAAAGCATTCTTTCATACCTAGACCTTGATCGTACAACCTTGTCCATTATCTAACGGCTCCCGAATAAACCCTTGGGGCGGATTATCAGCACTGTTGCCATTACAGCGTAAACGGCTACCCAAGACGCAATTGGCGAGAATGCGGTTGCGAACTCTTGTGTTAAGCCGATAAGCAACCCAGCCACGACGGTCCCATAAAGATTGCCGAGGCCCCCAAGAGCAACAATGACGAACGAAAGAGCGATTATGTCAAAGCCGATGAAAGGCTGCGCACCCATAATAGGGAGACTAAGCGCACCACCTAAACCAGCTAGGGCTGAACCGAAACCAAAACTTAAGGCGTATACCCATCGGACATCAATGCCCAAGATCTGAACCATTTCACGGTTTTCAATACTGGCCCGGATGGTCGCACCAAGCTTGGTTTTCTCGATAACCAGCCAAGTAACGAAAAAGAGAATTGCTGTCAGTGCAAAGATAAAAAGACGATATTTGGGGTAAAAGATGGAACCCAGTTCTACGGCACCCAAAAGACCAGAAGGCGGGAGCACACTTTGGCCGCTTGCGCCCCAGATCACGATGATCAATTCTTGCAGAACCATCGCTACAGCAAACAGGAGGAGCAGCTGGTAATGTTCATCCTCAGGTTGTCCACGATAAAGTTTTCTAACAAGTCCGCGTTCAATAAGCATTCCAAGAATGCCCGCGATTAGGAAAGCAGCGACAGCGCCTAGCCAAAACGACTGTGATGCGCTGTACACCGTGAAAGCTATGTAGGCTCCAACTGCGAAGATCGCACCGTGTGCGAAGTTCGGAATGTTGAGCATGCCCTGAATGAAGGTGAGCCCAAAAGCGATAAGGCCATATAGGAGACCGCTCGTTAGACCGTTAATCAACCTTATAAGAAAGAGTTCCATAGCTTTGTCCTCCGCTCATTTATGACATCCCGCCGCCTGATGGCGGCGGGATGTGTGGTCTTAGCGGCTAGTGATGCCAGCGCACGTTTCGAATTCGGGGGGGGCGGGACGTGTGATCGAAGCGACTAACTCGGCAACATCAAAACTATTGCTCATGTCTGCCGGAGCTTTGCCTCGAGTGATGAATACAGGACGAATGGTCTTGTGCGTATTCGCGTCAATGGTCATCTCACCGAGCAGACCATTAAATTTCCATCCTTCCATCGCCTCGACGAGAGCAGCGGGTTCGCTGCTTCCAGCCCGTTCGATGCCTTGGAGGATAGTAAGCATGGCGCTGTAGGCGCTACCGGCTGGATAACCCGGCGGTTCCCCGTAACGGTCGATATAGTCTTCAGTGAATTTTTGAGCCTCGGGAGTATCGACTGTGTAGTAGAAGGCCGTTCCTATAATCATTCCTTGAGTAATTTCCGGGTCGAGGCGCAGGTAGTCCTCGATGCCACTTCCCCAAGGCACCACAATTTGCGTTGATTGGTGTAGACCGAAAGACGCAGCCTCACGTATGGCCTGCGCAGTGTCCAAACCGAAGTTGTTAAGGACAAGCACATCAGGCGCTAAGGCCGCGATTTCAGGCATATAGCGGCTGAATTGTCGTTCACCGAGCACATGGCGAGAAGAACCCACAATTTCAATTCCCTGCTCTTCTGCAATCGCTTGCTCGAGTGTTTCGAGAGTATCACCGAAAGAATAATCCGCTGTGAGCAAGTACCAGCGCTTAGCATCCGGATTCTCATTATTGATGTAATCCATTACACCCCACACTGCGGAGTAGTAGCTGGGTGCCCACTCGAATGCATAGGCATTGCACTCGATGGGGCCGCCGCTCCAGTAGTGCACGACTTCACGCTGACGCGCCAGGTCAGCGATGGCCTGCCCTACGTTATCCGCCCATGGACCCACGATTGCCGTGACGTCCTGAGCGTCTAGAGCTTCTGTGACGCGGCGCACGGATACGCCTACATCTGATTGGCTGTCCCGCAAGATGTACTCGATAGGTCTATCGAGGACTGTGCCGCCAAAGTGCTCGATAGCAAGCTCATGCCCGCGCCGGAGGAGCTCCCCATCAGCGGCGTACGGTCCGGTTAGTGGTACCAGACCCAATATATTGACTGGAGCTGTATCTCCTTGTCCAAGCGCACTCCCACCAATCAACATTATGAGGAACGCGACAACTGGGATAATCTTAAATCTTTGTTTCATCAATTTTCTCCTTAACCCTAAGGTAGATGTCTAGCCAACGCCGAGGTGCCGCGATACTTTCCCTGGAGTTTTAACCACCTCATCTTTCTGCCCGCAGTACACTATATTCCCGCGATCGAGAACATAGATCGTGTCACTGATTTCCAGCGTTAGGTCCAAACGCTGCTCTACGAGTAGCATTCCTACTCCACTTTCTTTTAAATGGTTCAAGGACCTAAAAATTTCTTTCACAATGACTGGCGCTAGCCCTTGGGAAGGCTCATCCAAGAGAAGGAGAGTCGGGTTGGTGAGCAACGCTCGGGCAATTGCAACGATCTGTTGTTCACCGCCGCTTAAATTTCCTCCCTTCCGGTTCATTAGGCGCTCAAGTATTGGGAAAACGCTACGCACACGATCTATGGTCCACTCTCTGTTGGAGCGTGCTACCATGTCGAGATTCTCACGAACCGTGAGGAGTGAGAAAACCCCTCGGTACTCTGGAACTGTAGCAACTCCGCGCCGCGAGATAAGGTCGGGTCGCTTGTTAGTGATATCTTGGCCCTTATAGATCACGCGTCCCGCGCTCACGGTTTGCAGGCCGGCAACAGCACGGAGTGTCGTCGTCTTTCCAGCGCCGTTCCTTCCTACTAGACCAATCACCGTTCCCTGGGGTACGGTGAAATCAATGCCGAATAGAGCACGGCTTTCACCGTAGGCAACTTGGAGCTCTTCGACACGCAGTAGGTCTGCCCCTCTAGACATTTCCAAAATACGCCTCCTGAACTTTGGGGTTTTCCGCGATCTCATGAGGCAATCCGTCTGCCAATACTTCTCCGAAAGAAAAAACTGTTATACGTTGCGCAAGCTGCATGACAAGATCAACATTGTGTTCGATTAGCAATATGGAATAGTTTTGGGCTAGTTCTGATAGCAGTGTGCCGAAGTTTTCAGCTTCTCCTGAGGAAAGCCCGCTTGTCGGCTCATCGAGTAGCAGGAGCTTCGGTTCACTAGCTAACGCCATGGCAACATCTAAGAGACGTAGCGCACCATGTGGAAGATTTCGTGCGGTCTGGTTATTGAGCGAGGATAGATGCAGTTTTTCAAGAGTTACTTGAGTGCGGTCAAAGGCCGCATTAAGTCCTTTGGGTGTGCCGAACAGTGAAAATACTGCACTGTGTGCTGCTCTCATCGAAGCAAGGAGTACATTCTCAGAGACTGTTAGGTCTGGGAAAATACTTGTGTGCTGAAATGATCTAACAAGCCCGAGGCGGACACGGTCTGCCTCGGATAACTGCGTGATGTTGGATCCGCCAAAGATAATTTGACCCGACGTAGGGGGGACGGTTCCGGCTACTAAGTTGAAGAAGGTTGTTTTGCCGGCTCCGTTTGGACCAATAATAGCGTGAATCCCACCGGAGGTGATCTGAAGGTCTACGTTGTTGACTGCAAGAACACCGCCGTAGCGTTTTGACAACCCCGTGATTTTAAGGGTAGGCGTCATGAAGTACGCCCCGCCGAGAGGGTATTGGTTTGTACTCGCCAACGGCACGGGATACCAACCAATAGGTTCATGGCAAACGATACACCACTACCTGGCCTTGGTCTACCTCCTTGGCTCTGCCGCAAATGAGATACCACACCTCTTTCCGGTAGTGGCTCATGAAGCAATGTTAAGTTGAGGGATGGTGACCAAGCTTGTCAGGTGCTGTCACTGTCTTGGTGACCTGCCCCTAGAAAGAGGACCGGGGTCATTGTAAGTCAAAAGCGGTTTGGAGTAGCCGTAAGCGGGTTGGTCGTCTTGGGCATCAGCCACGTCTCGGGTGCCGGTGGTCGGTAGCCAAGAGCGCTGTGAGGTCGGTATCGGTTGTAGTGGTCTCGCCAGGCGGCGATGAGGACTTGAGCTTCTCTGAGGGTTGTGAAGACCTCACCGTTCAAGAGTTCGTCCCTGAGCTTGCCGTTAAATGATTCGACGTAGCCATTTTCCCAAGGACTACCCGGCTCGATGAAGAGAGTCTTGACCTGGAGCCTTTTGAGCCAACGCTTGACCACCTCGGCGCAGAACTCAGGGCCGTTATCCGAGCGGATGTGTGCAGGTGGACCTCTTTGAAGGAGACCGCAAAGATGTGCTGGGGTAGGGTCGAGGATGCCAGCTTGCCCGCACTGCTCGAATACCAGAACCCACAAAGATGGACGAGACCGAGCCAGGAAACAGCGTTACCGCTGCTCAGCATGCAAGCGCAGCTTCACCGACCGCACCGGCACGCCCTTCACCCATCACCGCTGGCCACGCGACGTCATCGTGATGGCGGTGCGCTGGTATTTTTGCTACCGCTTGTCCGCCGCCAACGTCCGCAACCTGCTGGCCGAACGTGGTCTCGACGTATCTCGGCAGACGGTAGCGAACTGGGTACAGAAGTTCGGCGTACTCCTGGCGGAAGTGGGGCGACGTCACGCTAAACCGCTCGGCAGGCGCTGGTTCGTGGACGAGACGTACCTGCGGGTCGGTAAGAACTGGGCGTATTTGTACCGCGCTGTGGATGAAGCAGGCCAAGTTGTGGATGTACTGCTGCGCGAAAGGCGCGACCTTGAGAGCGCCGGAGCGTTTTTCGAGCAGGCCATAAAGCGCCGAGGCATGGTCCCCGGCGAGGTCGTCACCGACAAGCACCGAGCGTACCTTCAGGCAGTGAAGCAGCACGCGCCCAACGCCAAGCACCGCCGTACGGGTCTACACCGTAAGCGGGCGCTCACCACCAAGCCGGTCGAGCGCGCGCACGTTCCGATCAAGGACCGCTTACGCTCGATGCGCGCTCTTGGCTCCGTTACGACTGGACAGCACTTACTGGAAGGTATCGAACTGGCTCAGGCGGTGCAGCGCGGCGACGTTCGCGTGCCCAACCGAGATGAGCCAAGCTCGGTCCATGAGTGCGCGCGGTCAGGGGTGGCGACGTTTTCTTGGCTGGCATCGAGACTACGAACCGCCGCTTGAGCAGCGTAGGAAACGAAACTCGACGTCCTAGCCGCCCTAGCACCCCAGCACAACTTTACAGTCCCCTCTTATCACTTCAAAATATTTTAGAATTTTGAGTACCCAAATACCCGAATTTTCAGGTATTTGACTTTAACCAATGAGTCAGAAGTTCTTCAATCAGTTCACTGACATCGCGTTCATCCCGGCGCTGCAATAACGCAAGTTTTACTTCTTGCTGGGTTTCTTTGCGGATGTAGGCGGTGATCTGAGTATATGCCTCGTGGCTTCGCTTTCCAGGAGGGCGACCTCGCGGTTTCTTTTCAAATAATGGTCTTTCAGCGGAAATAACAGGAGTTACTTTAACGGATTGATTGCTGGGTACCGTTCGCTTCTGATTTGAGGGTATGGTCGGTCCTGCTGGTTGTACTGGATCTTCATCCCGCTCTTGCCGAACCCGTTTTAATGCAGCGAACTTGCTGGTTCCCACGGCAGCACCTCCATTCCCACCAAGTCATAGCTTGCCCAAGCATTTTGGGCCCTTGGATCTTTGACGTCTTTAACAGGCACACCCGTCAGCGCAGCTTTCTGAAAAGCCACCAAACGGGGAATCTCTTTACGGAAAACAGGGAGGTCGTTATCAGCAAGGAGCGACCTTGCTTCGGCGCCATCTCGGCTAGGGGCTGCGGGAACCATTGTTAAAAGGATTCTGAAGTTGGCAGCACCTAGGCCTTTTAGTTCGTCCACCGTTTGCAACAAGGCGTCAAGCGCTAGAGCGTCAGGTGTTGTGGGGAGGATAAGCAAATCGCACCCATCCGCGAGAGCCTCTAGGTCTTCTTTGGTAGGCCTTGCCTCAGTGTCAATAACTATGTGCTCGTAAGCACGCGCATGCTTTGCAAGCTGCCTTTCGTCGATCACCTTGAACGGCAGAGCCCCACGACTTGCCCAGTTACTAGAGCTGCGGTTGGGATCGCCGTCCACCAAAATTGGGCTTGAGTGATGAAGCGAAAAGTAGGTGGCTAGGTGAACAGCAGTAGTGGTCTTCCCTACTCCGCCTTTGAAGCTTGCTACGGTAACTATCATAAAGCCATTTTAACAGTCTGGATACGCACACTTTCGAGTGTCTAGAATTTCAGGTACGCAAAAATCTAAGAAAAGATATATTGTGATATCCACGAAATGATGGTTTTGTCTGTGCCAAACACACGATAAGTGGTTCTTGGCGGCACCGGGAAGCTTGATAGATAAACGAATTGCCGACAAGGCTCTAATTGAATATCTGGACTTTCGCGTACCTGAAAACTTAAAAACTCAGTATGAGCCGCCCAGTAGCAGCTTGTCGTGCTGCATAATTAAAACCGATAGAGTTGTTTCTCTAACGGTGTTTGTTGGCTAAGTCGCTGATTGCAAAGGCTTACCGACCCATTGCTCCCGATCCCTCCAAAGCTCATGCCAACAGCTCGCGGCCTTAAGTCTTGAGACAAGCAACGCCCCCGGCTTACGCGCGAACCGCTCGCGCGTGTCAGCCAAGATTCTAACGACGGCGTGATAAACGCTGCCGAAGAAGTCCCAACCACGGTCCTTGGCTCTGAGGAGCTGCCACAGGAGGCGACGGTAGAAGTTTAGGGAGCCAGCATCACCCAGGCAGCGGGCGACGGCGTGAGCGGTGAGGTCAACGTCATGGTTGCGGTCTCTGCTGTTAGCAAGGTCGAGGATGCCGGTAGGGAAGGCATTGCTGAGAAGCCCCACGAAACCCGAAGAGTCAGGTTTTAACGGGGAGAATAAGCTCGAAGGGTTTAACGACCAGATAATCAGGGGGGTAATATCAACTTCTTTTTCTTCTAGGGTTTTTGACTCTTCGAATTGTCGCAGGAGCCGGTAGGCAGTGTGCCCGCGCCTCATGTCGGCCTGCAAATCACGCGGCGTCTCCTCGAAGTCGAAGCGGCTGAGCCGCGCCTTCTGGTAGCCGTCGAGGCGGACGCAGAGCAGGGCGCCGTCGCAGCGGTTGGCTTCGTAGATCTCGCCATCGGCCCCCTCGAGGCTGACGGTGGTGACGTGCCCTTTGAAGTCGATCAGCCCCAGGCTCTTGAGCGCGTGCAGGTAGCTGTACAGCGTGCTGCTGCTCTTTATCCCTAAGCAGTGGCCGACCAGCTCCATGACGGTGTGGACGGTTATGGTGCAGGCGTTGCGGTAGCCCTTCTCGAGGGAGACCACCAGGGCGTACAGGACCAGTCGGGTGTGGAAACGCTCGAGCCGTCGGCGCCGGTCGCTGCGCAGCTTGAGCCGGTCGAAGCCGACCCGCTCCCTGAGCTTCTCGGCCCTAGCCTCGGCTTTAGCCTCCAGGCGGCTGAGAGACGTTCTGCGGGCCTCGGCAGGGGAGACGGCGATGTCTGCCGGGCTGAGCGCCCGAAACAGACTCATAGGCCCTTTCAGGTCCTCTAGTACAACTTCGGGTTCGCCCTTTGCAGGTACTAAAGCGGCGGATTCTAAAGTCGCCCGCTCGGCTTGAGGTTTGCTCTGCTGTGAAGCCAGCCAGCGTGTGGCGTACCGGGCGCCGTACTTGGCGGCTAGCGATTGTGCGATCAGGTCTAACGTTGCCTCGTTGCCGCTCACGAGGGCGGCCTAAAGCGCGATAAAGGGCGCTCGTTCATGCAGGTCTCCAAGATTGTGCGTCACGTCCTCTTGACGATGAGGGGTCTTGTGCCGTACCTTGGAGACAACTTTTTCGAGATGTCGCCTGGTATGGCACTGAACTTCTGGTTGCTGGAAACAACCGGGAGTTCCTTTTTTGGTCTGTCTGCTACGCCCTGCGCAGCTGCAAATCCGGTCCTGACGGCCTCCTAAAGCCCAAACATAGCACAAAGCGGCCTGTGTGTAACTCAGTCATCGTCGTGGCGCTTTCGCGGACCCGACGCCTAACACCGTTCCCGGGGCACTCAGTCATGCGGCCAGCCACCGTGCCAGAATCGGGCATGACCCAAGCACCCTACTATCACGCCACCCTCTGCCTCCACGGCTCTCTAATCGTGACCAAGGACGAGCAGCGCGGGGGCATCAAGGTCGCCGTCGGCCAGGGCGAGACCCAGATCCCTATCGGCGTCAAGC
>JAABUN010004795.1_pt1 | contig 17743 bp, 15 predicted proteins | sample 5559311 | NCBI WGS metagenome assembly JAABUN01 (sample SAMN10711877, study PRJNA513370) | rock metagenome | isolation source: Antarctica rocks | place: Antarctica: Victoria Land, Siegfried Peak sud | reverse complement strand
CACCGGCGGCGGCACCTGGCTGGTCGGTGTGGTGGCGCTGCTGGTGCTGGCCATCGTCGTCTCGGCGATGACGGCGCTCGCCCGCCGACAGGCAGCTCAGGAAGACCGGACCGCCGGAGTAGCCCGCGTCGACCGGTTGGCTAGAACCGCTGCCAACTCGGCTTGTTGGCGTAGGTGTAGCGGTAGTAGTCCGCGAGGCTCAGCTCAGCCGCCGCGGCGTCGTCGATGATCACCGTGGCGTGCTGGTGGAACTGCAGGACCGAGCCGGGGCACATCGCGGTGACCGGACCCTCCACGGCTGCCGCAATCGCCGCGGCCTTGCCAGGTCCCTGGGCCACGAGCACGACCTGCTGCGCGTCCATGATCGTGCCGAGGCCCTGGGTGACGCAGTGCGTCGGGACCTGATCCGGGTCGTCGAAGAAGCGGGCATTGTCGGCGCGGGTCTGCGGCGCCAGGGTCTTCAGCCGGGTCCGGGAGCGCAGCGACGAGGTGGGTTCGTTGAAGCCGACGTGCCCGTTCGCTCCGATGCCGAGGATCTGGATGTCCACCCCGCCGGCGTCACGAATGGCCTCCTCGTACGCCGCACAGGCCGCCTCGAGGTCGTCGGCCCGGCCGTCGGGCACGTGCACCCGGGCCGCATCGAGGGCCAGCGGGGTCGTGACCTCACGGTTGATCACCGAGGCGTACGACTCCGGATGGTCCGCGGGCAGTCCCACGTACTCGTCCAGCGCGAACCCACTGACCTGACCGGTGTCCAGCGACCCGTCGCGCACCTGGGCCGCCAGCTCGGCGTAGATCGCCAGGGGTGAGGAGCCGGTCGCGAGCCCGATCACCGCGGTCGGTTTCGTGATGATCGTCCGGGCGATCTTGCGGGCGGCCAGCCGACCGACCTCGGCCGCGGACGGCAGGATGATGATCTCCATGGCGGCACCAACCTACGGGCCGGTGGCGGGTGCCACGTGGTCGGGGCAAGGGACTCACGTACGACTGATCAGCAAAAATGGGTCTGGGCTGGCCGAGAGCGACGGCCGCACCATCCCGAGATGAGACGTTGGAACGGCTGGGGTGACGCCTCCCGGGCGGCACCGAACCCGTTGATCACCCACGACCCGATCGAACGGGCCCGGCACGCGCGCGGCCAGAGCTTCCCGGACCCGATCGCCGTCCGCAGCGGCCGTGGTCTGATCTTCGTGGACGCGGTGGCTTACCCGGATTCGCCCGACGCCGTCCGCGCGCTCCTGACGTTCGCCGAGGAGACCGGCAGCACACGCCTACCCGACCGGATCCAGCCTCTACACCACATATGTCTTCCGCCTCGCCTCTCACCCGGACGAGACCCCGGCAGCGCTGGCTGGCCCTGAAGGACAGCGTGAGCCGGACGATCACCGCGCACGGAGCGACGATCAGCCACCAGCACAGCGTCGGTCTGGACCACCGGGACTACCTGGAGGCCGAGAACTCATCCGTGAGAACCCACGTGGCGGTCAGGCCGCACCCTTCACCGGTCGGCGGGAGGGTTGTGCCGCCCCGATCCAAGGGGTTCGGGCGGCCGGTGTTCGGTTCAGCCCCGGAGGAAGGTGAGCAGCGCCTGCCCCATGAGTCGGGACGACCCGTTGGTCGCGACGTCGGCGTAGCGGCGGTCGTCGGACGGCCAGCCCATGTCGACCACCAGCACGGCCGCGTGATTGGCCCGAAGCCGGTCGACCGTCTCCCGCGCGAAGGCGTGCAGATGGATGTCCCGCCCCACCACCAGCACCGGCTCCCCGGCCCCGAAGGTCGGCAGGGCGGTCTGGTCGGCGGTCACGGTGAACTGAGGGTGAGTGAGGAACGCGGCGTCCGCAGCCGCGAACGGGCCCCAGGGGGTGGGACCCGTCGCCGAGTTCGGCCGGGCCTCCAGCCGTACGACCGCGTACGAGTCGCCGGCCCCGTGGAGCCAGCTCGCGGCGTCTCCGGAGACGTCGAAGGTCCCGATCAGGTCCAGCTCGCTGGGGCCCGGGGTCTCGGTGTCCGGCACGGCCAGCTCAGTACGCCAGCCCTCCAGCTCCGCCGCCAGAGCGAGCACCCGGTCAGCCGCGTCCTGGACCCGGTCCGGCGACCAAGTGGCGTCAGCCACGGCCACCGCCACCGCCTCCTCGATCCGGGTCAGCTCCTCGTCGGTGTTGTCCGTACCGAGGCAGAGCAGGTCGCAACCCGCCCGGAGTGCCCGAACCGCCGCCTCGGCGAGCCCGCCGCCGGCCTGGGCGCCGGCCATGTCCAGGGCGTCGGTGACGACCACCCCGGTGAAGCCCAGCTCGCCGCGCAGCAGGTCGACCAGGACGGTCCGGCTCATGGTGGCCGCGACGTCGTCGAGCTGGGGCAACAGGATGTGCGAGGTCATCACGACCCGGGTGCCGGCCTCGATCGCCGCCGCGAACGGAGCGAGCTCACGCTCGTGCAGCTCGGGCAGGGATCGGTCGATCACCGGCAGCGCGAGGTGCGAGTCCTGCGCGGTGTCGCCGTGCCCCGGGAAGTGCTTGGCGGTGGCCGCGATGCCGGTGGACTGCAGCCCGCTGACCCAGGCGGCCCCGTGCCGGGAGACCAGGTCGGTGCTGGCCCCGAAGCTGCGGACCCCGATCACCGGGTTGTCGGCGTTGGAGTTGATGTCGACGCTGGGGGCGAAGTTGACCGTGGCCCCGGCCCGGCGGAGCGCCCACCCGATCCGGACCGCGTCCTCGCGGGTGGTCTCGAGGTCGTCCAGCCGGCCGAGCACCGCGTTGCCCGGCGAAGGCGATCCCGCCGCGGCGAACAGGCGGGTCACGTCGCCGCCCTCCTCGTCGATGGCGATCACCGCACGCGGGTTGGCCGCGAGGATGGCGTCGGTCAGAGCCTTCAGCTGCGTCGGCGACTCGACGTTGGGTCCGAAGAGACAGACCCCGCCGAGCCCGCCGCGCAGCCGGGCGGCCAACCAGTCCGGCAGGGTCGTGCCCACAAACCCGGGCAGCAACGTGGTCAACACGGGGATCATCAGCCACCGCTCCCTGAGCTTGTCGAAGGGCCTGAGCTGGTCGAAGGGTCTGAGCTTGTCGAAGGGTCTGAGCTTGAGTCACGGAGCCGGCCGTGAACCACCGACCAGTGCTCACCCGCAGTCATCCGCTCCACCATGGCCCGCCGCAACGTGGTGTTGGTCGGCAACGACGCCAAGTCCACCGGTCCGCGGCGGCTGAACACGAAGAACAGCACGTCCTCGTCACCGGGCTTGGGCTCCCCGTACGGCTGCCAACGCCGTTGAAAGGCGGCGATGTTGGACCCTGGCGCCAAGCCGGACAGGGCGGGGTCGAGCATCCAGCTCGCGCACCGGATCTCCCGAACTGAGTGGTCAGGGAAGTGAGTGGCGAAGAAGTCCCGGGCCGCGGCCAGGGACTCGTCGACGCTCGCCGGGGTCAGCGGACCGCCACGGGGGATGTGGGTGCTCAGCACCCAGCCGTCGTCATCGGGTTCCAGGTTGAACTGCAGCCGCCCCAACCCGTAGAGGCCGCCGGACCAGACCAGCTCCACCCATTCCTGGGTGTGCAGACCGAACTCCCCGTACGTCAGCCGGTGCACCCCCACCTGCCGTCCGAGATCCGCCAGCGTGGCGTCAGAGATCTCCTCCGAGACGCCCCGACTGCGGTGGAACTCCGCCACCTCCGGTGCGGTCACGAGCAGGGCCAGCATGGGCAGCACCCCCGCCCCGAGGCCGGTCGACCCGTCCGGGAGACCGGCCCAGGTGTCCTCGCCGGGGCTGGAGCTGAAGCGGCCGATCCGGGCCACCAGCCTGTCGGCCATCGTGGCGATCACCTGGAGATCACGATCTTGCTCGAGCACACCCTGCACGGCGGCGGCCAGCTCGGCATGATCAAGATCATCGAAGCCCAGCCGGGCGGGGAGTACCGGGTCCCGCAGCCGCTGTGGGATGCCCTTCGACAAGCTCAGGGAACGTGGGGACGAAGTCAGGGAACGTGGGGACGAGGTCGGGGAGCCGTGCGTGGTCATCGGGCGAGCCACTGGCCGGCAGCCATCACCCGGAGCAGCACACCATGATCATCGACCACGCAGAGGTCGGCCTGACGGCCGGCCTCGACCCGACCCACCTCGCCGAGCCCGTAGTGCCGGGCGGCGTTGGTCGAGGCCATCGCGGCGACGGTCTCGATGTCGCCGAGCAGCCCGGTCATCAGCTCGAAGGCCCCAGCCATGGTCAGCGTCGACCCGGCGATCGCCCCCGGGCTGCCGTCGGCCCCGACCAACCGGGCCTGGCCGCCGCGTACGTCGACTCGCAACCCGCCGAGAGTGAACTCCCCGTCCGGCATCCCGGTGGCCACCATCGCGTCGGTGACCAGGACGGTCCGGTCCCGGCCGGCGGTGGTGGCGGCCAGCCGTACGACGTCGGGGTGCAGGTGGAAGCCGTCGGCGATCAGCTCGACGGCGACTCGGGGGTCGTTCAGCAGCACCGGGATCGGGCCCGGCTCGCGGTGGTGCAGACCCCGCATGGCGTTGAACAGATGGGTCGCGCCGACGGCGCCGGCGTCGACCGCCGCGGCCACGGTGTCCCGGTCGGCATCGGTGTGCCCGACGGCGACGCGCACGCCGGCCTGCGTCAGCTGCTTGATCGTGGCGAATGCCCCGGGCAGCTCGGGAGCCAAGGTGACCAGGGCCAACGTCCCCCGGCCCGCGTTGATCAGCCGGTCGACACTGGCCGGGTCAGGCGCGCGCAGCAGGGACGGCTCGTGTGCTCCGCACTGGGCCGAGGACAGGAACGGCCCCTCCAGGTGGATCCCGGCGAAATGCCCGGCGTCGACCAGGTCGGCGAGCACCGCGAGCTGCCGGCACAGGGTGTCGATCGAGGCCGTTACCAGGCTGGCAAAGCTGGTAGTGGTCCCGTACGCCGCGTGGAACCTCCGCGCCTGGAGCGCGACCGCCGGGTCCTCGGTGGCGTAGTCCGCGCCGCCGCCGCCGTGCACGTGGGTGTCGACGAACCCCGGCACGACCCAGCCGAGGATCCGCTCGGGCTCCAGCTCAGCGGAGGGCGCATGAGGCTCGACCGACAGGATCTGTGACCCGTCGGTCTCCAGCAGCGCGTTGTCCCGGACCCCCTCCGGGGTGACCAGGTGTTCGACGAGCCATCGTTGCCGTCCTGGCGTCGCCGTCGTCACAGCAGATCACGGTAGCCGCTGCGCCGCTTCGTGCGGTGTGGGCCCGGTCTGGCTGTGCCGTCCGGGCCACCTCGTGTCGACGTACGCAACCGCAGCTCAGCCGCCCACCCGCAAGACCCGGGCGGCAACCTGGGTGTTGTCGTGGCGGGCCAGCGCCCGGTCCGCTCCAGCCGGCTGCCTTGTCGGAGCACAGCGATCCGGCCGGGATACCTGGGCAGCCAGACGCCGTCACCTTTGTGCAGAGAATCCGGTCGGCCAAAACTAGGCCCAGCACGGGTGAAGGCGCCCCCGGGACCTCTACCCCAGCCCGGCCCGCAGCTCCTCGGCGGTGGCCTGGCCCGCCGTGCCCCCGGCCGCGCGGACCGAGAGCGCCCCGGCTACCGTCGCCCAGCGCAACCGCTCGGACTCGTCGGTGACCCCACCGAGCACCGCAGCCAGATAGCCGGCGTCGAAGCTGTCCCCGGCCCCCGTCGTGTCGACCACCTCGACCACCGGCCCGACAACGCGCGCCGTCCTCAGGTCGGGACCCACCGAGACCGCCCCCTCGGCCCCGCACTTCACCACCACCCGGCAGCCGTACGCCGCCAGCCCCCGCGCCGCGACGACCACGTCACCGCCGGTCTGCACCCCGAGCGCACCCGCGATGGCCAGCACCTCAGCCCGGTTGGGCAGCAGGATGTCCACCCGCGGGAGCACCTCGGCCAGCCCCGTCCACCGCTCTGCCGGGTCCCAGTTGGTGTCCAGGCTGGTCGTGATTCCCCGCCCCCGGAGCTCGTCGAGCACCCCGGGCAGGGCGGCGGCCAGACCGGGCTGCAAGAAGTAGGAGGCCAGGTGCACGTGCCGGGGAGCGGAGGCCTCGACCCGGGCCAGGACCTGCGCTGCGTCCAGACCGGGCACGGTGCCGAGCAGGGTGAGGATGGCCCGGTCATCCTCGCCGTCGGTCAGGATCACCGACAGTCCGGTGGGAGTTCGGAGGTCGGTGCTGACCCCGCCGACGTCGACCCCGCGGGCCAGCAGCCGGTCGCGGACCAGGGTGCCGAACATGTCGTTGCCCACCACCGCCACCATCCCGGTCACCACCCCGAGCCGGGCCAGACCACAGGCCGCGATCGAGCCGCTGCCGCCCAGCACCAGGTCGGCGCGGTCCAGCAGCTGCTCCGCCTGCCCGAACCGGGGAACCGTGTCTCCGGCCAGGATCAGGTCGGGATTGGCGTCACCGACGACGAGGACGTCCACGCCGGTCAGTCGAGGATGATCGATCGGGTCAGGTGCACCGGCGCGTCCGGGTCCAGGCCCCGCGACCGGGCCACGTCGGCCGCGAGCCGTTGCAGCAGGGCGAGCTCGACCAGCGGGTCCTCCTCGCTGGTCACCACGGTCGCCCCCGTACGCCGGACGTCCGCCGCCAGGCTGTCGTCACCCGCCCCGATCATCCAGACCAGCGACCGCTCCCCGGCCACCGCGAGCGGTCCGTGCCGGTAGTCCAGCAGCGGGTACGACTCGGCCCAGGCCTGGGCGGCCTCGCGGATCTTCAGGGCCGCCTCCTGGGCCAGACCGTTCGTCCAACCCCTCCCCAGGTAGACGAAGTGGTCGAAGTCCGCGGGATCGACCCGGCTCCGCTGCGCGAGGGCCGCCTCGCACCGGTCCGGGAGCGCGGACAAGTCGTGGCCGTACGCCGCCCGGGCCAGCAGCAGCAGGGTGGTCGGGAAGCGGGTCTGGACCACGGACTCCTCGTCGGCGAAGTCGAGCAGCAGCACGTCGTCCACCAGCCCGGCGACCGGGGAGTCCGCCACCCCCGTCACCGCGACGGTGCGCACCCCGGCCGGCAACGAGCCCAGGGCCTCGACGACCTCGGTGGTGGTGCCCGACCGGGTCAGCGCGATCACCGTGTCGTAGTCCCGCCAACGGCGCGGCTCCGAGGCGTACGCCGCATCGGTCCAGCCCAGCCCGGCCCCCTCCCGCAGCACGGCGACGGACTCCGCCACGAAGGCCGAGGTGCCGCAGCCGAGGACCAGCACCCGCTCACCGGGCCGGGCGAGCAGCTCGGTGGCCCGAGGGACGTACCCCGCGAGGGCCTGCCGCCAGATGGCGGGCTGGCTGTTGATCTCGCGGCGGGTGCGGAGGCCGGTCTCCGGGGCGCCGGTCGGTGTGCTCGTCATGTGCCCATCATGGAGCCATGACGAAGGACGAGGCGACCTTGCCCGACCCGGACTGGGCCGCCCTCGCCGAGCTCCGGCTCACCGACTGGCAGCCGCAGAGCCAGCTGCGGCCCCGCGAGACCCAGGTGCCCCGCGCCGCCGTACCGGCGGTCGACGTGCACAACCACCTCGGCCGCTGGCTGACCGACGGTGACTGGATGATCCCGGACCCCGGCGCGCTCGTGGACACCTTGGACCGGTGCGGTGTGCGGACCGTGGTCAATCTCGACGGGATGTGGGGGCCGGAGGTCAGCGCCAATGTAGAGCGTTACGACCAGGCGCACCCGGGCCGGTTCCTCACCTTCTGCCAGCTGGACTGGTCGCTGCTGGCCGAGCCCGACGGGGTGGCCCGGCTGATCGCTTCCCTGACCGAGAGCCAGGCACGCGGGGCACGCGGGTTGAAGGTCTGGAAGAACCTGGGCCTGACCGCGCGATACGCCTCGGGTCGGCTGATCAGCCCCGACGACGCCCAGGTCGTCGAGGTGCTGCAGCACGCCGGTGCGCTGGGTCTGCCGGTGCTGATCCACATCGCGGACCCAGTCGCCTTCTTCGAGCCGGTCGACGCCGGCAACGAACGGCTGGAGGAGCTGGCCGGCCGGCCGGACTGGTGGTTCGGCGACCGGGCCCGGTTCCCCAGCTTCGACGCGCTGCTGGATGCACACGCCGCCTTGGTCCTCGCCTGCCCGGACACGACCTTCATCGGCGCCCACGCCGGCTGTGCCGCGGAGGACCTGGACCGGGTGGAGCGGCTGCTCGAGGCGGCGCCGAACTACGCGATCGACACCGCCGGCCGGATGGCCGAGCTCGGTCGGCAGCCCCGGCGGGTCCGGGACCTGATCGACCGCTTCGGCGACCGGGTCCTGTTCGGCACCGACATCTATCCGGCCAGTGGGCAGCAGTTCCGGCTGCACTTCCGCTTCTTCGAGACCGCGGACGAGGCCTTCGACTACCACCACGGCAGCCCGCTGCCCGCCCAGGGCCGCTGGACCGTGTCCGGGCTGGACCTCGCGCCCGACCAGCTCGCCGCGGTCTACCGAGACAACGCCGTACGGCTGCTGGGCCTATGACTCGGAACTCGCGAAGATCATGACGGTTTGTGCCGCGTACTCGCGGGACCGGGCTGCACCGTCGAGGACTCTGCGCGCAGTCTCCTAGAGTGCCGACCATGCGCATCCTCGTCCTCGGAGCCACCGGCCACGTCGGCAGCTATCTCGTCCCCCGGCTGGTCACGGCCGGCCATGACGTCGTCGCGGTCAGCCGCGGCAGCCGCGAGCCCTACCACCCGGACCCGGCGTGGCAGGCCTGCGAGCGGGTGACCCTGGACCGGGACGCGACCGATGCCGACGGCAGCACGGCCGCCAAGGTCCTCGAGCACCGGCCCGACGTGGTGGTGGACATGGTCTGCTTCACCCCGGAGTCGGCGACCCAGCTCGTCGAGGGTCTCCGGGGCCAGGTCAGCCTGCTGGCCCACTGCGGCACCGTCTGGACCCACGGGCTGAGCACCACACTGCCGATGGGGGAGGACGACCCCAAGTTCCCGTTCGGCGCGTACGGGGTGGGCAAGCACGCGATCGAGCGCCTGCTCGCGGCCGAGACGGCGGCCGGGGGGCTGGCCAACACGGTCATCCACCCCGGACACATCAGCGGGCCGGGCTGGCCGGTGATCAACCCGGTGGGCAACGTGGACCCGCAGGTCTGGGCGACCATCGCGGTCGGTGAGCCGCTGACCGCGCCCGGTGACGCGTCGGCCACCATGCACCACGTGCACGCCGACGACGTCGCCCAGCTCTTCGAGCGGGCCATCGACCAACCCGACCGCTCCGTGGGTCAGTCCTTCCACGCCGTCAGCGCCCGAGCCCTGACCGTTCGCGGTTACGCCGAGGGCGCGTACGCCTGGTGGGGCCGGCAGCCCCGGCTGGAGCCGGTGACCTGGGACGACTACCGGGCCGGGACCAGTGAGGAGCACGCCGACACCAGCTGGCAGCACTTGCACCGCAGCCAGGTCTGTTCTATCGAGAAGGGAGTCGACCTGCTGGGTTATCGCCCGGCCTACTCCTCGCTCGACGCCGCCCGCGAGGCGGTCAGCTGGCTGGCCGCGCACGACCCGGCTCACGACCTCCCGGAACTCACCCACTAGGTAATTGGCTTTACAGGTGTTGCCTCCAGGCGGCCGGGACGGCGAACAGCTCCCCCAGCTCCGCGGCTCGCTCGTCGAAGACGTGCTTGGCGTGGGCGTACACGTTGAGCGCCCCCACCACCCCCGTCGGGGTGATCAGCGGCAGCGACACCGCGCTGTAGACCCCGAGTCGGGCGACCCGGGACCCGAACTGGGGCCACCGTGCACCGGCGCCCAGCGACCCGGAACTCATGGTCCGTCTCTCGGCCGCGGCACTGATGGAGGGACCTTGGTTGATGCCTACTGGATGTCGTCAACCTGCTTCACGAAATCCGCGGTCATCACCAGCCTGTCGGCCCGAAGGTCCTCGAGCAGGGTCAGACCCGCCCCGTCCGCCCCCGGGATGGCCCGGACGGCGAAGGCGGCCACGCTGGTCAGCAGATCCTCGAGACCCAACCGACCCGTGGCCAACGTGCCGAGGGCCCGGACACTGACCCGCAGGTCCTCGTCCTCGGCCACGCGGTCTCGGTCGGGCGAACCAAAGTCGGAGTCCTGACCCGGCGCTTCGCTGTTCATGCGGCGCATGCCTCTCGACGCAACGCCGGACGTACGCGGCTTCATCACGCCACCCGGACCCGCCAAAGATATCCGATGACGCCGCGGGTCGGCATCGACAACGAACCCACCTCGCCCCGGCCTGGAGGTAGGCCTGGCGAGGTGGGCCCGGTGCGGGTTGATCAGGGTCAGCGGGTCGCGCCGAACACCTGCTGCTCGGTCCCCAGGTCCAGGAAGACCGTCTCACCGCTGGCGTCCTCCACGCCGTCGTTGTCGGTCACCAGGTAGACCCGGCCGTCGCCCCCAACGGTCAGACCCTCGACCTTCTCCTGCACCCAGCCGTGGGTGGCCCGCAGGTCCGGCAGCAGGTCCCGGGCCAGGTTCTTGGTGAGCAGCGGGAGGGCGGCCGATCCGGTGCTGACGGCGAGGTCGACGGTGTAGAGGCGCTTGACCGCCGCCGTCGGACCGGGGAGGTTGTCGCGCTCGACCACGGCGAACCGGGTGCCGCCCAGGGCGACGATCTCCGAGAGCCCGACGGTGGAGCCGGCGTCCAGCTGGTAGCCGTACCAGGTCCAGATACCGGTCGCCACCTGGTAACGGCCGATCCGGGTGACCCCGGCCGGGTCGGTGCGGAGCGGACTCTGCAACGCAACGGAGACCTGCTCGTCGTCTCCGGTCCCGGTGACGGTGACCCCTTCCAACCCGCGACCGGCGAGTCCGGCGCTAATCTGCGCGGGCAGCAGGACCCGTCGTACGACCTGGGCCTGCGCGTTCAGCTGCAGGATCTCGTTGGCCGGGCCGGTGGCGCCCTCCGCTGCGAGCCAGAACCCGCCATCGGGGCGGGCAGCGATGCCTTCACCGTCGACCCCGATCGGGGCTCCGTTCTCCGTGACCGTCAGCGCGCTCTGGATCACCGCCGCGGCCCCGAGCTCGCCCTGCTGCTCGCCCGTGGAAATCGAGTACAGCTTCGTGGGTGAGTAGTAGTTGTCGCTGACCGCCCACAGCCGGTCGGGACGCTGGGGGTCGGCGGACAGCCCGGACAGCGCACCCCACCCGATCGGGACCCCACCGGGAGCCGCGGAGCTGAGCTGGGGGAACTGCGGCTCGACGTCGCCGAAGCCGTAGACCGACAGCGACGACCGGATGTTGTCCTCGGGGACGTCGACCTCGCTGGAAGCCACGAACAGGTTGCGCTTGGGGATCAGCAGCAGACCCTCGGGCCCGTTGGTGACCGGGAGCACCTGGACGAACTCGGGCACCCGGGGGTTGGTCAGGTCGTAGACGGCGACGAAGTTGCCGCGTTCGGCGCCGACGAAGGCGTAGCGGCGGCCGCCGAGGGTCCCCACGGCGATGTTCTCCGGCTCGGTGCCCTTGTTCTCCGAGCGGCTCTCCGGATAGAGACCGACCTGGGCGGCGAGGCGCTCCACGGTGTTGCCCGCGTCCCAGACCACCGCACCGGTCGCGGCGTCGAAGATGCTCCAGCCCCGCGAGCCCCCGTTCAGGTCCCCCTCGTTGGCGGTGGCCAGCAGACCGTTGCCGACCCAGGCGATGCCGTCGGGCTCCCGCGGGACGTCGGTCAGCGACCCCGTGAGGTCGATCGTGTCGTCCTCCTCCGTGTCGATACCGTCGAGGTCGACGGTGCCGGCGGTGAAGGCCCGCACCACCTTCTGGCTGGGCAGGTCGACGACGGCGATGCCGTTGTTCTCCTGCAAGGTCACCGCCACCTGGTTGCGGCTGTTGATGCTGACGTACTCCGGCTCGAGGTCCTGCGGCGCCACGATCCCCGCGACCCCGGTCAGGCTCGGGGTCAGGTTGATCCGCTTGGCCTGCCAGCTGATCGGGGCGGCGTTCAGCTTGATCGACACCAGGTAGCCGCCGGGCAGCTGGGGGATGGCGCCGTCGTTCACGTCCTCGTCGCGCTCGTTCTCGACGGCGATCGCCGCGTAGTCGGCACCCCTCGTCCCGGCCGGGCTGATCGCGACCGAGTCCGGCTGCCCGCCCAGGTCGATGCGAGCGAGCACCTTGCGGGTGGCCAGCGAGACCACCAGCAGATTCCCGCTGGGCTTGATGAAGCTGGCGCTGGTGTTCACCGCGATCAGCGCGTACGAGCGGTAGACCGCCACCGAGGTGGGCTCCCCGCCGACGGCCAGGGCCCCGGCCGGCTTGGGGTTACCCGGGTCGGTGATGTCGGTGAAGGTGACACGACCACCGGGAGCATCGGTGGAGATCAACGTACGGCCGTCCGGACTGGCCGCGGTGATCTCGGCCACCGTCTCGAGGCTGGGGTCGGCAGAGTTCCGGTAGACCGGGAAGGTCGACAGCCGGGTGAACGCCCCGCCCGTCACCGCAGCCTGGGCGGGCCCGAGGCCGGACCCGGCGCCGATCAGGGAGGTAGACACCAAGCCGGTGAGCAGGACACCGACGGCAAGGCGGGGGGGAAGGCGACGCGGCATGAGTGGGGCTCCTAAGTCGGTCGGGTCCAGCGGCCCTTGCACCCTGGCACCTGTGCCGCATCGGTGGGCATCCACGGGGTGAACAACCGGTTAACGGACGCCCGAGGCGGAGGCGCTGCCTACTGCCTGCTCCGTGGTTTCCCTTGGTCAGCCCGCGTGCACGTGGGGTCGGCGGGTCCGGTCGTGCTCGGCGCGTCGGACGACCTCGCGGGTCACCGGGGCCACCTCGCCCACCCCGCCGATCAGGAAGCGGAAGAAGTTGATCACCGGGTTTCCCTCGGTCCACTCGAAGTAGATGTGCGGTTGCCGCCCGGTCTCGTCGCGCACGTGCAGCAACAGGGCCGCGAGCGCGTTCGGGACGGTCGAGCTCTCCATGGTGAGCACCCGGTACTGCCCGTGCATGACCTCGCCGTGCACGTCGAGGCGGGTCGCGAACTCCGACGGATCGGTGATCGTGATCTCCACGAAGAGGAAGTCCTGCTCGTGGGTGAGGTCGTGGTCGTTCATGATCTGCCGGCGCTTCTCGGTGTACTCCTCGGCGTCGCGGCGATCCGGTTCGTTGGCCACCAGCCGTACGGTGCGTCGGGCGCAGTCCCGGATGAACATCCGTGCGGTCGGATCGAGGTGGACCTCGGTGACCCGCAGCTCGAAGGCCCGTGACAACCGGGACCAGATGGACACGGCCAGGATGCCGGCGATGAAGAAGGCCGAGATGGTGATGCCGTCGGGCTTCCCGACCACGTTCGCCAGCAGCGCGTAGAGCAGGATCAGGACCAGCACGGTGAACGCGGCGGTCGCCTTCCGCTGCCGGCGTCGGGCCGCGCTGACGGTCACCGCGACCGCGCCGGAGACCATCATGGCCAGGATGCCGGTGGCGTACGCGCCGGCCTGAGCGTTGACGTCGGCCCGGAACGCGATGGTGATGCCGATGCTGACCAGGGTGTAGACGATCACCACCGGCCGTATGGCGCTACCCCACTCCGGCGCCATCCCGTACGCCGGCAGGTAGCGGGGCACGATGTTGATCAGCCCGGCCATCGCGGAGGCGCCGGCGAACCAGAGGATCAGCACGCTGCTGATGTCGTAGACGGTGCCGAAACCTTCGCCCAGCTTCTCGTGGGCCAGGTAGGCCAGGGCCCGGCCGCTGGCCTCGCCGCCCTCGACGAACGCGGCCGGCGGGATCAGCACCGTGGTGATGAAGCTGGTGGCGATCAGGTAGACCGACATGATCAGCGCGGCCGCGGTCAGCAGCTTGCGGGTGTTGCGGACCCGGCTCGCCAGCTGCTCCTCCGGGGTGGCGCCCTTGGCGGCGATCAGCGGCATCATGCTGACCCCGGTCTCGAAGCCGGACAGCCCGAGCACCAGCAGCGGGAAGGCGATCACCGCCGGCCCGGCGATGTCGAAGAACCCGGTCCCGTTCGCGGTCAGCGCCTGGGTCCAGTTCCCGACGAGCTCGGGCGCCGCGACGATGTCGGCGATCCCGACGATGACGACGACCGCGTTCAGCACCAGGAACAGCGCCACCAGCGGGATGGCGACGACCACCGCCTCGTTGAAGCCGAGCAGGAAGACCCCGCCAAGGATCAGCAGCAGCACCACGGTGATCAGCACGGCTCGGCCGTCGAGGAACGCGGGCAGGTACGGGTTCTCCAGCAGGTGCACGGTCGCATCCGCGGACGACAGGGTGATGGTGATGATCCAGGAGGTGGCTACGAAGCCCAGCAGCACCAGCACGAAGGCCTTGCCCCGCCAGAACGGCAGCAGCTTCTCCAGCATGGCGACCGAGCCCTGGCCGTGCGGGCTCTCGGAGGCGACTCGGCGGTACATCGGCAGCATGCCCAGCAGGGTGAGGGCGACGATCAGCAGGGTGGCCAGCGGGGACAGCGCCCCGGCAGCCAGCGCGGCGATTCCCGGCAGGTAGGACAGCGTGGAGAAGTAGTCCACCCCGGTCAGGCACATCACCTTCCACCAGGACTGCGGTTCGCTGTGCTTGCCCTCGGCCTCGGGACCCACCGGCTGCACCCGGTTGGCCAGCAGCCAGCGACCCACCCGGCTCGAGAACGCCGACGGTGGCGGGCTCGGGGCGGTGGCCCCACCGCGCGGCGCGAACTCAGTCGACCCGGTCACAAGACACAACTCTCCTGATGGCGTTCGTTGGGATTTGGTGGGGCCATCGACGCCACTCACTACCAACGTCCCAGCGTACGCGGCTCCGGGGGGCGCGGCCGGTTCGGCGGGATCAGTCCGCGACCAGCGTCTCGATCTCCTTGCGCACCTTGAGCAGTTCGAGCTCGTACGTCAGCTCCGCCAGCTCGGTGGCCGGTTCGAGGGACCCGGCGGCCTCGGCGATCGCCACCTGCTGCTGGAGTCGCTTCAGCCGGACCAGGTCGTGCGCGGTGGCGGCCTCGGCCTTGAGCTGCAGCTCGCGTTCGCCCCGGCCGCTGGTGGCCAGCTCCCGCAGCCCGCCGCCCTCATCCCCCCGCAGGCCCAGCACCACGGTCGCCGAGGTGGCCGCGCGGTCCGACTGCTCCTTGCCGCCGTCGTACGGGTCCGTGACGAAGACCTTGGTCCCGGCCACCGTGATGACGCTCTCCGGACGTAGGTAGGTCAGATCCATGACAGATCCTTTCTCAGCCATTCGGGTCGGGCGACCTCGGCTGCCTCGTAGCGAGCGGCGAGCCGCGACGCGTTCTGGTTGCCGGGGTCGTCGAACCCGAGGAACCTCAAGGCGTTGCCGGCCATGAAGTCGTCGGTGGCCGCATCCCCGAAGGCGTTCCGCCAGGCCGACCGGTAGAGATCGAGAAACGAGGACGGATCCGGGTTGATCGCCTGCGTGTACCAGTCGGTGCCGAACATCACCCGGGTGGTGATCGGGTTGCCCCGGTCCCGGAGCTCGGTCATCACCTGCATCTGCAGGGCCATCAGCTCAGGGTCCGCCAGCGGGTGGCAGCTGACGTCGGCGTAGAGGTGGTCATGGTCGCCCATCAGCGCGGCGATCTCCTCGGTCCAGCCGCACGCCTGGCGGCTCGGGTGGGACCCGCCGAAGTGGCCCAGGTTCAGCCGCAGCCCCGGGTGGATTTCGAGCAGGGGCTGCCAACGGGCGGGGGCACCGAAGTCGTCGTACCTGTCGTCGGCGTAGTTGGAGTCGCTGCTGTGCGCGGTGATCGGCACGTCGTACGCGGCGCACCACCGGGCCAGCTCAGCCACGATCTGGTCGAGCCGCTCGCCTTCGCCCGGCGGGAGATCGGTGCGGTCGGCGTTGCCGGTCGGCCGCCAGCCCATCGGGGGATAGACCTTCACCCCGACGAAACCGTGCCCCAGGACGGCGCGCTGCACCAGCTCCAGCGGCGATTCCGTGCCGCCGGCGTGCCGGAGCTGACGGACCGGATCGAAAGCGGCAAAGGGGTGCACGGCCAGCTGGGCTGCCTCGGGCAGCAGGCCGCGCATCGAGGCCAGGCTGACCAGGTCGAACAGCTCGACCTGCTGAGCCTGGGTCGTGTCCGACGCGTCCTCCGTACCGGCGTCGAGGTCGAGAAACATCGGAATCACCAGGTCGACCCCCGACCCGGTGCCGGCGGCGTACCGCCCGGGAAGGTCCACCCGGGACTGGGCGAACAGCGCCACCCAACGCACGGCCCGTGCGAGGTCCGCCGGGCCCAGTGACTGCTTGCCGGAGCCGCCCAGCTCCGCCAGCGAGGCTTCCACCTGGCGTTGCAGCACCGGATCGGAGTCGAGCTCGGCCCGGGCCACCGCCTCATCGGCCGCCAGCGCGGCCTCCGGGTCGGGTGCGGCCAGCTCCAACCCGTCCAGCAGGCCCCGCAGCCGGGCCGCGTCCGCCTCGAAGTCGGGGGCGCGGCCCTGGACAACCCGGGCCAGGAGCTCAGCCAGGGCCCGCGACCCGATGACGCCCCGGACCTTGTCGGAATGGGAGACGAACCCGGCCACCGGGAGGTCGTCGGCGTTGAACAGGTGCGCATGGACGTCGACGATCACCCGCATCCCCCAGCCGCAGTGTCTGAACAGGCCCTCGGACCTGACGCCGATCGACGCGGCCTGACCCATCCGGACTGCAGGAGAGGCGGACGCCGATGCTGATACGTCTGCCGAGGAGTCAATCTCGCCGCCGGCCGGGCGTCAAGACTTTCCCGTTGCGCCTGGTCAGCGCCGCCGCGGCACGACCAGCAGGGCATCACCGACCGGCCGCTCACCCGTGGCGTCCGAAGGCAGGTTGACCACCTGACCGCGTACGACCATGGTGGTCGACCCGCCACCATCCAGGTTGAGCGCGTTGCGCATGCCCAAGGCCTGGGCCACGGCACCGGTCTCGGGTATCGACAGCCCCAGCGACTCGGTGCTGCGTCCGTCCGCCGTGGCCAGCAGGGTCCGGCCGCGGGCATCGACCCCGGCAAAGGTCCGCGGGTTCCGCGAGTCGCTGAAGCCGTAGTAGAAGCTCGGGTTCGTGGGGCGTACGAAGCCGTCGGTCCGGGGTGTGACATGGACCCGCCCGTTCCGCACCAGCTCGGGTCCGCCGTTGACCACCGACGACACTGCACCCCGCTGCAGCACGGGACGGCCGGCGGCTCGGAGACCGGTGCTGATCCGGAGCCGCTCGCCGGGCACAGCCGCGCGCTCGAGCTGCGCGACCAGCGCACCGGTGGCCTGGATCGTCCGATAACCCTGAAGCAGCGGGCCGCCCCGCGGGGAGCGCAGCGAGACGACGCGGTCCCGACGGTCCAGGACCGCCTCCAGCCCGGGTCCCGTCGGGGTGTTCCGGGCGTAGTCCGAGGTGAAGGCGACCAGCTCATCGGGGTCGGTGCAGGTGAAGTCGTGCAGCGCCTCCGCGGTGGGCAAGTCGTCGGCGGTGCCGCCACAGTTGCGGACCAGGCCCGGCACGCGGTCGATCCCGTCCAGCTGCAGCTGGACCCCATGCTGGCTCCGGGCCGAGCCCGACCAGGTCAGCCGTTCGACCTGGGTCCGCCGCGCGTTGTCGCGCAGCACCAGGGCGGGCCGTCGGTCGACCGTCTCGCTGAGCAGCTTGCCGTCGTAGACCCCGACCCCGGCCGGGTCTCCCGGAGCCCCGGACGCCGGATCCAGCACGAAGTAGCCGCCGTTGACCGCGGCGGTCGCTCCCGTGGCGAGGCTGAGGGCACTGGTGGTCTCGCGGGCCTCCAGGTCGGGACCGTACGACGCGACCAGGGAGCCGCGGAACCGGTCCGGGTCGATGCTCAACAGCCGGATCCGCCACGGGCCGCGGGC
>JAABUN010004794.1_pt1 | contig 17744 bp, 14 predicted proteins | sample 5559311 | NCBI WGS metagenome assembly JAABUN01 (sample SAMN10711877, study PRJNA513370) | rock metagenome | isolation source: Antarctica rocks | place: Antarctica: Victoria Land, Siegfried Peak sud | reverse complement strand
GCGGCGCCATCCGGGCGCCCCGCTAGCGGCGCGGCTCGGAGACGAGGACCTGCTGGAGGGCCCCGAACTCCTCGACGCACTTGCCGGAGCCGAGGGCCACCGAGTGGAGCGGGTTGTCGGCGACGTGAATCGGCATGCCGGTCTCGTGGCGCAGCCGCTCGTCGAGCCCGCGCAGCAGCGCACCGCCGCCGGTGAGCACGATGCCGCGGTCCATGATGTCGCCGGACAGCTCCGGCGGGCACTTGTCGAGCGTCGTCTTGACGGCGTCGATGATGGCGTTGACCGGCTCCTCGAGCGCCTTGCGGACCTCCTCGGCGCTCACCGTGATCGTCTTCGGCAGCCCCGAGACGAGATCGCGGCCGCGGATCTCCGCGTTGGGCTCGTCGAGGCTCGGGAAGGCGGAGCCGATGGCCATCTTGATGTCCTCCGCGGTGCGCTCCCCGAGCATCAGGGAGTACTCCTTCTTGACGTAGCTGATGATCGCCGCGTCGAGCCGGTCACCACCGGTGCGGACCGACTCGTTGGTGACGATGCCGCCGAGCGAGATGACCGCCACCTCGGTCGTGCCGCCGCCGATGTCGACCACCATGTTGCCGGTCGGCTCGTGGACCGGCAGGCCCGCGCCGATCGCCGCGGCCATCGGCTCCTCGATGATGTAGACCCGCCGGGCGCCGGCCTGGTAGCCGGCGTCCTTGACGGCCCGCTGCTCCACGCCGGTGATGCCGCTGGGCACGCACACGACGATGCGCGGCTTGGCGAAGTGCCGGCGCCTGTGGACCTTCTGGATGAAGTAGCGCAGCATCCGCTCGGTCGTCTCGAAGTCGGCGATCACCCCGTCGCGCAGGGGCCGCACGGCCACGATGTTGGCCGGGGTCCGCCCGATCATCCGCTTGGCCTCGGTGCCGACCGCCAGGACGCCGCCGGTCTTGGTGTCGATCGCGACGACGCTGGGCTCGTTGAGCACCACGCCGCGCCCGCGGATGTAGACCAGCGTGTTGGCCGTGCCGAGATCGACGGCCATGTCGCGCCCGAGGAACGACACGGAGGTCGAGCTGGCCATGGTGCTGGGCTCCTGCGCTCGCGGGACGGGAGGTCGTCGACGGACCGGCCCGCGAGGGACCGGTCCGGTCGGCAGCTACAGGTCGGGGAAGAAGATCGCGATCTCGCGCGCGGCCGACTCCTCCGAGTCGGAGCCGTGCACGAGGTTCTGGCCGATCTCGAGCGCGTAGTCGCCGCGGATGGAGCCGGGCGTGGCCTCGACCGGGTTGGTGACGCCCATGAGGCGACGGGTGCCGGCGATGGCATGAGGGCCCTCGACGACGAGCGCGACCAGCGGCCCGCCGGTGATGAACTCGACGAGCTCACCGAAGAACGGGCGCTCCTTGTGCTCGCCGTAGTGCTCCTCGGCGGTCGCGCGGTCGAGAGTCCGCAGCTCCATCGCCAGGAGCGTCAAGCCCTTCTTCTCCAGCCGGGAGATGACCTCGCCGGCGAGGCCACGGCGGACGCCGTCGGGCTTGACGAGGACGAGGGTGCGCTGCACGGGAGCTCCTTGGAAAGGGGTGGGACCTGCGAGCTCGTCACGCTACCGGGGACCCCGGACGTCAGGGCTGTAGGTGATCATCCGCAGGTCCGCGTCGGACGCGCCCCGCGAGTCGGACGCCGACCTGCGGTTGATCACCGACGCGCCCCCGCTCAGCCGCGGTGCAGCAGCGTGCGGGCCTCGCCGACGGTGACGACTGAGCCGGTGACGAGCACCCCGGCCCCGCCGTACTCCGACTCCGCGTCGGCCAGCGCGACGGCGGTCGACAGGGCGTCGTCGAGGGCGTCTTCGACCTGGACCCGGTCCTCGCCGAAGACGTCCGCGGCCAGGTCGCGCAGGTGGTCGACCGGCATCGCCCGCGGCGAGCCGTTCTGCGTGACGACGATCTGCGCGACGGCCGGCTCGAGCACCTCGAGCATCGCGAGCGCGTCCTTGTCGCCGAGCACGGCCACGACGGCGACCAGGTGGGTGAAGGCGAAGGCGTCCGACAGCGCCGCCACGGTCGCGGTCATGCCGTGGGCGTTGTGGGCGGCGTCGAGCAGCACCGTCGGGCTGGTGCGGACCACCTCCAGCCGGCCCGGGGAGGCGGTACGGGCGAAGCCCTCACGGACGAGCTCGACGTCGAGCATCCCCTTGTCGCCGCCACCGAGAAAGGCCTCCACGGCGGCCAGCGCCGCCGCGGCGTTGGCGGCCTGGTGGGCGCCGTGGAGCGGGAGGTAGACGTCGTCGTAGCGCCCGCCCAGCCCCTGCAGCGACAGCAGCTGGCCGCCGACGGCCGTCGCCCGCGACACGACGCCGAACTCCAGGCCCTCCCGAGCGACCGTGGCGCCCTGCTCGACGCAGCGTCGCAGCAGCACCTCGGCCGCCTCGCGCTCCTGCTGGGCGAGCACGACGAACGCGCCCTCGGCGATGATCCCGGCCTTCTCGGTGGCGATCTCGGCGAGGGTCGTGCCCAGCAGCGGCACGTGGTCGAGGCCGACCGGCAGCACGACGGCGGTGCCCGCGTCGACGACGTTGGTCGCGTCCCAGAGCCCGCCGAGGCCCACCTCGAGGACGGCCACGTCGACGGGGGCGTCGGCGAAGGCGGCGAACGCCATCGCGGTGAGCACCTCGAAGAACGTCATGGGCTGCGAGGTGCGGGCGTCGACGAGCTCGACGTAGGGCTTCAGCTCGTCGTAGACCTCGGCGAACCTCTCCTCCGACAGCGGCTGCCCGTCGATCGTGATCCGCTCGGTCACCGAGTCGAGGTGGGGGCTGGTGTAGCGACCGGGACGCAGCCCGAACCCCTGCAGCAGCGCGTCGACCATCCGGGCGGTGCTGCTCTTGCCGTTGGTGCCGGTCAGGTGGATCGCGGGGTAGCTGCGCTGCGGCGAGCCGAGCAGGTCACACAGCAGGGAGATGCGCTCGAGGTCCGGGACCATCGTGTCCTCGGCCGGGTAGCGCGTCGCGAGGTCGGCGAGCACGCGCTGCAGCGTCACGCCTTCGGCGCCTTCGGGGGCGCCTCCCCCAGCTCGACCGTCACGGCGAGAGCCTCGGCGACGGTGCGCTCGACCTGCTCCACGACCCCGGCGTTGACGACGTCGCGCTCCACCTGCGCGAGCAGGTCGAGCACCGGCTGCGGAGCCGCGACGGACAGCACCAGGACGGGCGTGCGCGTGGACGTCTTCGCCTCGCTCTTGGCACGCCGGACGAACTGGAGGACGTCGGCCGCGACGGCGAGGCAGTCCTGCCCCTCCGGGACGTCCCCGCCCGCCTCCCGCAGCGGCGCCGCCTCCGGCCACGACTGCTCGTGCACCGAGCCCTCCTGCCACCAGGACCAGACCTCCTCGGTGACGAACGGCAGCACCGGGGCGAACAGCCGCAGCAGCACGTCCAGTGACAGCCGCAGCGCCCGCAGCGCGCTCTCGGCCTCGGGCCCCTCGGAGTAGGCGCGACCCTTCACCAGCTCGATGTAGTCGTCGCAGAACGACCAGAAGAACGTCTCGGTGCGCTCCAGCGCCCGGGTGTAGTCGTAGGCCTCGAAGGCCGTCGTCGCCTCGTCGACCACGTCGGCGAGCCGGGCCAGCAGCGCCCGGTCGATCGGCTCGGTGACCGGACCCGGCGCCGCCTCCGGGAACGCAAGCGCGAACTTCGAGGCATTGAGCAGCTTGACCGCGAGCCGCCGACCGACCTTCATCTGGCCCTCGTCGAAGGCGGTGTCGGTGCCGAGCCGGCCGTTGGCCGCCCAGTAGCGCACCGCGTCGGTGCCGTGCTGCTCGAGCAGGCCCAGCGGCGTCACGACGTTGCCCTGGCTCTTCGACATCTTCTTGCGGTCGGGGTCGAGGATCCAGCCCGACAGCGCAGCGTCCGTCCACGGCAGTGACCCGTGCTCGTGGTGGCTGCGCACGACGGTCGAGAACAGCCAGGTGCGGATGATGTCGTGGCCCTGCGGCCGCAGGTCGTACGGGAAGACCCGCCCGAACAGGTCGGGGTCGTCCTCCCAGCCGCCGACGATCTGGGGGCTGACGCTCGAGGTCGCCCAGGTGTCCATGACGTCGGGGTCGGCGGCGAACCCGCCCGGCTGGTCGCGCTGGTCGGCCGCGAAGCCGGGCGGCACGTCGCTGCTCGGGTCGACCGGCAGGTCCGCCTCGGCCGGCAGGACGGGGTCGTCGTAGGTCGGTTCGCCCTCGGCGTCCAGGCGGTACCAGAGCGGGAACGGCACGCCGAAGAAGCGCTGCCGGCTGATCAGCCAGTCGCCGTTCAGGCCGCCCACCCAGTTGTCGTACCGGCTCTGCATGAAGCCGGGGTGCCAGACGAGCTCCTTGCCGCGGGCGAGCAGCTCGTCGCGCAGATCCGCGTCGCGGCCGCCGTTGCGGAGGTACCACTGGCGGCTCGTCACGATCTCGAGCGGCCGGTCGCCCCGCTCGTAGAACTTCACCGGGTGGGTGATCGGCTTCGGCTCCCCCACCAGGTCACCGGACTCGGCGAGCAGCTCGACGATGCGCTTCTGCGCCTGCTTGACCGTCTTGCCGGCGAGCTCTGCGTAGGGCTCGGGGGCCACGTCGGCCGGCGGGGCGGCGAGCAACCGGCCGTCGCGGCCGACGATGCTGCGCACCGGCAGGTCGAGCTCGCGCCACCAGGTGACGTCGGTCGTGTCGCCGAAGGTGCAGATCATCGCGATGCCGGAGCCCTTGTCGGGCTGCGCCAGCTCGTGGGCCACCACCGGGACTCGGGCGCCGAAGAGCGGCGTCGTCACGGTCGTGCCGAACAGCGGCTGGTAGCGCTCGTCGTCCGGGTGCGCGACCAGGGCGACGCAGGCCGGGAGCAGCTCGGGGCGCGTCGTCTCGATGAAGACGGGGTCGGCGCCGTCGCGGGCGAAGGCGATCCGGTGGTAGGCGCCCGGCATGTCGCGGTCGGCCAGCTCGGCCTGCGCCACCGCGGTCTTGTAGTCGACGTCCCACAGGGTGGGCGCCTCGGTCGCGTAGGCCTCGCCGCGGCCGAGGTTGCGCAGGAACGCGCGCTGCGCCGCCCGGCGGGCGCGGTCGCCGATCGTCTCGTAGGTGTGCTGCCAGTCCACCGACAGCCCGAGGGTGCGGAAGATGTGCTCGAAGACCTTCTCGTCCTCTGCCGACAGGCGGTGGCACAGCTCGACGAAGTTCCGTCTGCTGATGCTGACCTGCGGCGTGCCCTTCTTGAGGGCGCCGCTGTCGGCCGGCGGCTCGTAGGACGGGTCGTACGGCTGGCTCGGGTCGCAGCGCACGCCGTAGTAGTTCTGCACCCGCCGCTCGGTCGGCAGGCCGTTGTCGTCCCAGCCCATGGGGTAGAAGACGGACTTGCCGCGCATCCGCTGGAAGCGGGCGAGCAGGTCGGTGTGGGTGTAGCTGAAGACGTGGCCGACGTGCAGGCTGCCCGACACGGTCGGCGGCGGCGTGTCGATGGACCAGACGCCGGCGCGCTCGGCCGTCCGGTCGAAGCGGTAGGTGCCGCGCTCCTGCCACACCTCGTCCCAGCGCTGCTCCAGGCCGTCGAGGGTCGGGCGGTCCGGCACGCGCTGCTGCTCCGAGGTCACCGGACCAGTCTAGGGAGCGGGTGCCAGCCGGAGTCAGGCGATTCCGGACCCACCGCGGCGCACCTGCTGCCGACGGCCCGGAGGCGCTCCGTACGCTCGACCACCATGAGCGCCGCGACGACCCCTGTCTCCACCACGGCGTCCGCGATCGACCTGCCTGACACGTGGGCGTACGGCGCCGGCGTGCTGCACGGCGGCTGGCTGCTGGAGACCATGACGGCGGCCGCGCTCGAGCACACCTCCCACCCCCACCCGCTCGCAGTGAGCGGCCACTTCGTGGCCGCCCCCGAGGTCGGCCCGGCCGACCTCGAGGTCGAGCCGCTGCGCGAGGGCCGGTCCGTCGGGTCGCTGCGGGCCCGGCTCGCCCAGGACGGTCGGCCGAAGCTCGAGGTCCTGGTCACGGCGGGCACCCTCCCCGCCGCCGGCAGCGCCCCCTACCTCGTCGACGCGGCTCCGCCCTCCCTGCCGCCGCTCGAGCAGTGCCTGCGCCACGAGGTGCCACCCGGCATGGGACGGAACGGGATCACCGAGCAGCTCGAGGTGCGGCTCGACCCGGCGACGGCCGGCTGGGCCCTGGGGCGGTTCGGTGGCGGCCACGAGGTGGCGGGGTGGATCCGGCCGACCGACCCCGCCCGGGCCGTCGACCCCCTGCTGCTGGTGACGCTGTCCGACGCGCTCCCCCCGGTGACCCTCGACCTGGGGATCCCGGGGTGGGTGCCGACGATCGAGCTGACCGTCCACCTGCGCTGCGTCCCGGTGCAGGGCTGGCTGCGGGTCGTGCAGCGCGCCAGACTGGTCCAGGGCGGCTGGCTCGACGAGGAGTGCGAGGTCTGGGACAGCAGCGGTCAGCTCGTCGCCCAGGCCCGCCAGCTCGCCGGCTACCGGGAGCCAGCGCTGTGAGCGCCGATCCGAGCACGACCCCGGCCGTGACCCGGCACGTCGTCCCGATCGACGAGAGCTGGTCGGTGGGCGGCCGACCGCACGGCGGCTACCTGCTCGGCTCGGCCGTCGAGCTCGCCCTCGACGAGGCTCACCCCCATCCGATGGCCGTCAGCGCCCACTACGTCTCCTCCCCCGACCACGGCTCGGCGGACGTGGCGGTCGAGCGGGTCCGCACCGGACGCCGCGTCGCCACCTCCCGCGTCCGGCTCGCCCAGGAGGGCATCGCGCGGGTGGAGGTCCTCGTCTCGGCGGGCACCTGGACGGGCGCCGATCCCTACTGGACCAGCGGCGGCACCCCACCGGAGCTCCCGCCCGTCGAGCAGTGCCCGCGCGTGCCGTCCGTCGGGCCGACCGGGCGGAAGGTGGGCTACTTCGACCACATCGACACCCGACTCGACCCGGCGTCGACGCAGTGGGTGGTCGGCCGGCCGCAGGGGCTGGCCGAGGTCCGCGGCTACATGCGCCGCGACGACGAGTCGCCCGCGACGCCGCTCGACCTGCTGCTGTTCTGCGACGCGATGCCGCCCGTGACCTTCGACCTCGGTCTCATGGGGTGGGTACCGACGCTGGAGCTCACCGTGCACGTACGGGGTCTGCCCGCGCCCGGCTGGCTGCGGGTCGTCCAGCGCGCGCGCCTGCTGCGGGACGGGTGGCTGGACGAGGAGTGCGAGGTGTGGGACAGCACCGACCGGCTGGTCGCCCAGGCCCGCCAGCTCGCCGGCTACCGCCTCGAGGACTGAACCCGGGCGCCGCCGGGCTAGGCGGACTTGTCGCGTCGCTCCCGACGCGGCGGCGCGGCGGCGTCACGCGGCACGAGCGTCGGGTTGACGTGCTCGAGCACGACCTCCCGGGTGATGACGCACTTGGAGACGTCGGTGCGGCTCGGCAGGTCGTACATCACCGAGAGCAGCACCTCCTCCATGATCGCGCGCAGGCCGCGGGCACCCGTGCCGCGCTTGATGGCCTGCTCGGCGATGGACTCAAGGGCGTCCTCGGTGAACTCCAGCTCGACCTGGTCGAGCTCGAACAGCCGGTGGTACTGGCGGACCAGGGCGTTCTTGGGCTCGGTGAGGATCGCGATGAGCGCGTCCTTGTCGAGGTTGTGCACGCTGGTGAGGATCGGCAGGCGACCGATGAACTCCGGGATCATGCCGTACTTCAGCAGGTCCTCGGGCATCGCGTCGGCGAAGACGTGACCGGCGTCGACCTCGTTCTTGGAGTGGTTGATCGAGGTGAAGCCGATCGCCTTCTTGTTGGTCCGGGCCTCGATGACCTTGTCGAGACCGGCGAAGGCCCCACCCACGATGAACAGCACGTTGGTGGTGTCGATCTGGATGAACTCCTGGTGCGGGTGCTTGCGACCGCCCTGCGGCGGCACCGAGGCGGTCGTGCCCTCGAGGATCTTCAGCAGCGCCTGCTGGACGCCCTCACCGGAGACGTCGCGCGTGATCGACGGGTTCTCGCTCTTGCGAGCGATCTTGTCGACCTCGTCGATGTAGATGATGCCGGTCTCGGCCTTCTTGACGTCGTAGTCGGCCGCCTGGATGAGCTTGAGCAGGATGTTCTCGACGTCCTCGCCGACGTAGCCGGCCTCGGTGAGCGCCGTCGCGTCGGCGATGGCGAACGGGACGTTGAGCATCTTGGCGAGGGTCTGCGCCAGCAGCGTCTTGCCGCAGCCGGTCGGTCCGAGCAGCAGGATGTTGCTCTTCTGCAGCTCGACCGGGTCCTTGTCGTTGCCGCCCGACTGGACCCGCTTGTAGTGGTTGTAGACCGCGACGGCGAGGCTCCGCTTGGCGGAGTCCTGGCCGATGACGTAGCCGTCGAGGAAGTCGAAGATCTCACGTGGCTTCGGCAGCTCGTCCCACTTGAGCTCCGAGCTCTCGGAGAGCTCCTCCTCGATGATCTCGTTACACAGGTCGATGCACTCGTCGCAGATGTAGACACCTGGACCGGCGATGAGCTTCTTGACCTGCTTCTGCGACTTGCCGCAGAACGAGCACTTCAGCAGGTCGCCGCCGTCGCCGATGCGTGCCACCTCGTGGTCCTCGTCCCTGTCGTCCGGCGGGTGCCGGGGCCTGGTGCCGACGGTACTGCCTGGGGAGCTCCAGGGGCAGCCTTCGGGCGTGATGGCCGCCGCCCCGGGCGGGGCGGCGGCGCTCGGCTAGCGGCCGGCGGCGGCCACAGCGCTCGTCTTGCGCGTCGCGACGACCTCGTCGATCAGGCCGTACTCCACCGCCTCCTGGGCGGTGAGGATCTTGTCGCGCTCGATGTCCTTGCGGATCAGGTCGGCGTCACGACCGGTGTGGCTGGCCAGCATCTTCTCCAGCAGGTCGCGCATGCGCATGATCTCGCGCGCCTGGATCTCGATGTCGCTGGACTGCCCCTCACCACCACCGGACGGCTGGTGGATCAGCACACGGGCGTGCTCGAGGGCGAGCCGCTTGCCCTTGGTCCCGGCCGCCAGCAGCACGGCCGCCGCAGAGGCGGCCTGACCCATGCAGATCGTCTGGATCTCCGGCTTGACGAACTGCATCGTGTCGTAGATCGCCGTGAGCGCGGTGAACGAGCCGCCGGGTGAGTTGATGTAGATGGAGATGTCGCGGTCGGGGTCCTCGGACTCCAGGTGCAGCAGCTGCGCCATGACGACGTTGGCGACGCCGTCGTCGATCGGCGTGCCCAGGAAGATGATGCGCTCCTTGAGCAGGCGGCTGTAGATGTCGAACGAGCGCTCCCCGCGGGAGGTCTGCTCGATGACGATCGGGATCGTGTAGTTGGTCGGGGCGCTGAAGCCCGAGCCGGCGGTCAGGTCTGAGCCGTAGGTCATGTCGGGGATCCTCTTCCTATGCCCGGGTGCCGGCGCCGGACGGCACCTGGCTGGCGCCGGTCACGACGTGGTCGACGAAGCCGTAGTCCTTCGCCTCCTCGGCGGAGAACCAGCGGTCGCGGTCGGAGTCCTTGTTGATCTGCTCCACGCTCTGGCCGGTGTGGAACGCGATGCGCTCGGCCATCTTGTTCTTCGTGTAGAGCATCTGCTGCGCCTGGATCGCGATGTCGGAGGCGGTGCCGCCGATGCCACCGGAGGGCTGGTGCATCATGATCCGCGCGTGGGGCGTGGCGTAGCGCTTGCCGTTGGCGCCGGCGCAGAGCAGGAACTGGCCCATCGAGGCGGCGAGCCCGAGGCCCACGGTCGCCACGTCGTTGGCGACGAACTGCATCGTGTCGTAGATGGCCATCCCGGCCGAGACCGAGCCGCCGGGCGAGTTGATGTACAGGAAGATGTCGCGCTCGGGGTCCTCCGCAGCCAGCAGCAGCAGCTGGGCGCAGATCGCATTGGCGATCTCGTCCATCACCGGCGAGCCCAGGAAGATGATGCGCTCCTTGAGGAGCCGGTTGAAGACCTGCGCGTCGAGGCCCATGTCGCTGCCGTTGCTGCGCGCAGCCGGGGCGGCGGGCGTGGCCACCCCGAGGGTCGGCACGAGCAGACTGGACGTGGGGTCGGTCGCCGGGTGGGAGTGGGTCACGTGTGGTCCTGCCTCGGATCTCGGGGTGGGGCGGTGCTGCCTGTCACGGACCCTAACGCCGTGGGCCGACAGCCACTCCCCCCTGCGGCCCCGTTTCGCTGTCAGCGCAGGGCCGCGGGTCGGCGTCCCGCGGGTCCTCGCTCAGCCCTCGTCGAGGTAGTGGACGGTGCCGTCGGGGTGCGTGTGGAACGGCCGCCCGTCCTCGTCGACCTGCGTGTCGTCGGCGCCGGCAGGGTCGAGCCCGTCGCGCAGCGCCTCGAGGTCCACCAGCTCGCCCGAGTCGTCGGTGATGGTGGCGCCCTCCATGACCGTGGCGAGCGACTTGCCGCGCCGCACCTCGGCGACCAGGCCCTGGAGCTGGCCCGACTGCACGAGCGACTGGGCGTACTGGTCGGGGCTGACGCCGGCGCGCTGGGCCCGCCGGACCACCTGGTCGGTGAGCTCGGCGTCGGTCACGCCGATCTGCTCCTTGTCGGCGATCGCATCGAGCACGAGCTGCGCCTTCACGGACGTGGTGGCGCTCTCGCGCACCTCGTCGGCGAACTCCTCCTCGCCCTTGCCCTCGTCCTCGAGGTACTGGTCGAGCGTCAGCCCGGCCTGCTGCAGCTGCGCGGTCGTGCTCTCCTTGCGCCACTCGACCTCGGCCTCGACGACCGACTCGGGCAACGGCACCTCGATGGCGTCGAGCAGCGCCTCCAGGACCTTGTCGCGGGCCTCGACGCCCTGCTCCATCTTCTTCACGCGCTCCAGGCGCCCGCGCACGTCTGCCTGCAGCTCCTCGAAGGTCGTGAAGCCGGTCGTCTCCGCCCAGGCGTCGTCGGCGGCCGGGAGCTCGCGCTCGTTGACCGCCTGCACCGTCACGGCGACCTGGGCCTCCTGGCCCTCGTACTCCCCGGCGACGAGCGTGGTGGTGAAGACGGTGGCGTCACCGGCGGACTTCCCGGTGACGGCCTCGTCGATGCCGTCGAGCAGGTCACCCGCGCCCACCTGGTAGCTCAGGCCGCTGGCCGTCCCGCCGGGGACGTCCTCACCGTCGAGCGTGGCGGCGAGGTCGAGCGTGACGTAGTCGCCCTCGGCAGCCGGGCGCTCGACGGGGGTCAGCTTGGCGAAGCGCTCGCGCAGCTCGTCGACCTGCGTGCTGATGTCCTCGTCGGTGACGACGGCGTCCGCCACCGTGACGGCCAGCCCGTCGTACGCCGGGATCTCGAACTCGGGACGGATGTCGACCTCGGCCGTGAAGGTCAGCTCCACGCCGTCGTCGAGCTTGGTCACGTCGACCTCGGGGCGCCCGACGGGGGCGACGCCGGCCTCGGTCACCGCCTCGGAGTAGAGCCGCGGCAGCGCCTCCTGCACGGCCTCCTCGAGCACGACCCCGCGACCGACCCGCTGGTCGAGGATGCGCGGCGGCACCTTGCCCGGCCGGAAGCCCTGGACCTTCACCTGCGCGCCGATGGTCTTGTAGGCCTTGTCGAGCTCGGCCTTGAGCTCGTCGAACGGGACCTCGACCGTGAGGCGGACCCTGGTGGGGCTCAGGGTCTCGACGGCGCTCTGCACAGGGGGATCCTCTTCTCAGGACAGCGGGTTCTCGTGGACTGCGGGGACGGGCACTCGACATGACGGAGCGCGCCGAGCCGGGGAGGACGTCGTCGGGGCGGGGAGATTCGAACTCCCGATCTCCTGCTCCCAAAGCAGGCGCGCTAGCCACTACGCTACGCCCCGCGTGACTGCGTCCCACTCTAGGGGCGCGGGCAGCGTGCGGGCGTAGCTCAATGGTAGAGCCCCAGTCTTCCAAACTGGCTACGCGGGTTCGATTCCCGTCGCCCGCTCATCGCATCACCGCAGGTGGGACGCGGCGTCGCCCCCGGCAACAGATCGCTGACGAGCCGAAGGGCGCCGCGTGGCCCGCTACGTTCCCGTGCCACGCGGTCGTGCCCGGCCCTGCGCGTTCAAGCGGCAGACCGCTGCGGAGGCGCGGCTCCCGGCCCTCGTGCGCCGTGCCCTCGCCGGCCGCGCTCCTGGGCGAGTCCACCACCAGGCTCTTGTCCTGGAGCTCATGTCCTGCGGGTCGACCGCCGGCTGGGTCGACATCGACCCGCAGGGCTTGATGGGCGGCCGGGCTAGGACGTCGGGCCTGTTCCAGCAACCCATGGAACGCCGGCCCAGTCGCGCTGCTCGATCATCGCCTGCCGCTCCTCGCCCAACTCTGCGGCCACGCGCTCGACCGTCAGTCAGAGGAGGATCGTCTCAGGCGTCGCGCCGGAGGAGGGCGACGGCCGCGAGGACCATGGCGAGAGACGCCCACCCGACGAACAGCAGCAGGCCGGCCAGCGGGCTGAGGTGCTCAGCCCGGGGCGCGAGGACGAGCACGGCGGCACCGGCCTGGCCGGGTGTCCACGGAGCGACGCTGGTACGGACCGTCGTGGGCAGGAGCATCACGAGCACCGGGAGCAGGAACAGTCCCGCAGTAAGCCCGATGGTTGCGGCGGCGCTGGAACGCAGCAGCGCCCCCACGCCGAGGCCGAGCAATGCGGTCAGGACGAGCACCGCCGCGACGCCGAGGACGCCGCGCTCGTAGCGTTGCTGTCCGCGCCGTTCGCGCAGGGCAAGCCCGGCGTAGACCTGCCGCATCGGGTCGAAGGTCGGTCCGGTCACGTCGGCGCGGGCCTGGGTCGCGCAGACCACCGCGCCGATGGCCGGCGGCACGAAGCACAGTGTGCCGAGGGCGGCCCAGGTGGACGCGAGCGAGCGGGCCTTGACCCACTCCGCGGCGACGACCCGGCCGAGCAGCGTGCCGGTCGACAGGGCCCTCGGCTCCGTAGTTCGGCGCGCGGCGGCGGGGGCGGCGACGGAGTGCAGGTCGGTCGTCATGCGGCGCTCCGGTCGGTGGTGGGGGTCGTGCCGCAGTGCTCGGTGGCCCCCGCAACCAGTTGCAGGTCGGCGTCATCCAACGAGGGCCGGCGCAGGGTGAGCTCGAGCAGGACGACCTCCGCGGCGGCGGCCACGCGCCCGACCTCGTCGCTGGTCTCCGCCACCACGACCAACGTGGCGGGGTCGGCGTCGTCGCGCGCGACGGGCAGTCGTGCCGCGGCGAGCGCGGCCGTGAGCCGTTCCGGCTCCGGTGTCCGCACCAGCACGGTGGCGCCGCGGGCGCCGGTGACGACGTCGGCGACGGTGGTCTGAGCGAGCAGCCGGCCCCGCCCGATGACGACCAGGTCGGTGGCCGTCATCGCCATCTCTCATGAGGTGGCTGGACAGCAGCACGGTGCGACCCTCGTCGGCCAGGCGGCGCAGCAGATGCCGGATCCAGATGATGCCGTCCGGGTCCAGCCCGTTGACCGGTTCGTCGAGCACCAGGGTCGCGGGGTCGCCGAGCAGCGCCCCGGCGATCCCGAGCCGTTGCCCCATTCCCAGGCTGAACTGGCCCGCGGGTCGGTCGGCGACGTCGGTCAGGCCGCACACCTCGAGCACTTCGTCGACCCGTGACGGCGCGAGGCCGTTGCTGCGCGCCAGCGCCAGCAGGTGCAGCCGGGCGCCGCGCCGGGCCACGACGCCGCGGGCATCGAGCAGCGAACCAACGTGCCGCAGCGGCTCGCGCAGGTCTGCGTACGCCCGACCTTCCACCAGGGCACGCCCCGCGTCGGGCCGGTCCAGGCCGAGCAGCAACCGCAGCGACGTGGACTTGCCCGCGCCGTTCGGCCCGAGGAACCCCGTCACGGTCCCCGACCGGGCGGTGAAGCTCAGCCGGTCGACCGCAGGCCGCCCCTTGTAGCTCTTGACGACCCCGTTCAGCTCCAGCACAGTCTGCTCCTTCCGCTCCATGTGTGTGCGCTCAGGCTGAGGCTCACGCCCCGGCCGTGTCGTCGCCCGGGCGGCGCGAGGCCGTACGACTTCTGGACGACGCGGCCCGCCCGGTCGCCGTGCACACTGGCCCCATGACCGCACCGGACCGGCGGGGGCAGGCGTGGCGCGCGATCGCCGGTGGGGCCGGCGCCGGCGCCGCGTGGTAGGCGGCCCTGCTCGTCGCCGGTCTCGCCGTAAGGGCCGCCGGGCCGCAGTCCGGGGACCTGGCCGGGGGGCGGCCGTGGATGCGCTGCTGCTGGTGCTGGGGCCGGCGCCGCTGCTGCTGATGCGCAGAGCATCGCGGGTGGCCCTCGTCGCCGCTGCCGTCCTGCTGACCGTCACCCCGCTGCTAGGACGCGACAGCGGGGTCGCCGTCACCACCCTGGCCGTCGTGCTCGTCGTCGCGATGAGCCGCGAGCCGCGGCTGCACCCCCTGACGGCGTTCCTGCTCAGCGCAACGGCGGCAGACCTGTCCGGCTGGCTCGACGGCCGTCGCCCGGGACAGCCCGTCCAGCTGTCCACGTTCGTGTTCGCGACTTTCGGCACCGGGCTGGCCACCGGACTCGGGCTGCTGCTGCGGCGGCACCGCGACGCGCTCGCCGAGCTGGCAGCCCGCAACGTCGACCTCGCCGAGCGCAACGCCGAGCTCGACCGGTTGCGCCGCGCGGCGGCCGAGAGCGCGGTGGCCGACGAGCGGGCCCGCATCGCACGGGAGCTGCACGACGTCGTCGCCCACCACGTCGCGGGCATCGCCGTCCGGGCCGGCGCCGCTGCCCACGTCCACCGGGACCGTGACGACGACGCCGCCCAGGCGCTGCGCTACGTCGCCAAGGCCGCCGGTGAGACCCTGACCGCACTCCGCCAGATGCTCGGGCTGCTCCGCGCCGGCCCGCCGGACGCCCACCCGGTGGAGCCGCAGCCGGACCTTTCCTCGCTGCCGCAGCTGCTCGCGCGGCAGCGTGCCGCGGGGCAGACCGTCACGGTGACTGCGCACGGGGAGCCGCCTGCGCTGTCGGCGGACGCCCAGCTGGCGGTGTACCGGGTGTTGCAGGAGGCCCTCATCAACGCGCTGCGGCACGCCCCCGGCGCCCCCGTCACGGTGTCGGTGGACTGGCAGCCAAGGCTGCTCGACCTCCGCGTCGACAACCCGCTGCCCGCCTCGACCGTCGCCAACGGCGGCACCGGGCACGGCGTCCTGGGCATGACCGAGCGCGTCCACCTGCTCGGCGGGCACCTGACCGCCGCACCCGCCCGCGGGTGCTGGCAGGTCCGTGCACACGTGCCGCTGCCACACGTCACCGCTGCGCCGGACAAGCAGCCGGAACCGGAGATGGGGCCGGAGCCGGCGAGTCTGGTGGCGCCGTGACGGTGCGGGTAGTGCTGGCTGACGACCAGGCCGTCGTCCGGCTCGGCTTCCGGATGGTGCTCGACCCCGAGCCCGACCTGGAGGTGGTCGCTGAGGCAGCCGACGGACGCGCTGCGGTCGAGGCGGCCAGGCGCAGCCGCGCCGATGTTGTGATCATGGACGTCCGCATGCCCGTCCTCGACGGCATCTCGGCACCAGGCTGCTGGCCGGACCGGGCGTGCAGGCGCCGGTGGCGGTCATGGTGGTGACGACATTCGATCTCGACGAGTACGTGTTCGGTGCGCTCGCCGCCGGCGCCAGCGGGTTCCTGCTCAAGGACGTCAGCCCGGTCACGCTCATCGAGGCAGTGCGCACCGTCGCCTCCGGGGACGCTGTCGTCGCGCCTCGTGCCACCCGACGGCTCATCCAGGAGTACGTTGCGGCCGCGCCGGCCGCCGACCCGAGCACGACCCGGCGGCTCGCCCTGCTCACCAACCGGGAGCGCGAGGTGCTCGTCTACGCCGCGCAGGGTCTGTCCAACGCCGAGATCGGTCAGAAACTGCACCTGTCCGAGGCGACCGCCAAGACCCATCTCAGCCGGGTCCTGGCCAAGCTCGAGCTGCGCAGCCGGGTGCAGGCGGTCGTGCTGGCCTACCGCAGCGGACTCGTCCCGGTCGCAGGCACACCCTGACGCCGCACCTGGACTGTGGCCCACCTCGTGGACTGGAGGCACGGCGTCGACCGCGTGTGGGCCCGCCAACAGGTGTCGGTCGCCGAGGCGAGCGAGGCGTTGGCGGACCCTGACGCACTGCTGTTCGACCCCCAATCCCGAGCACGGCCAGCAAGAGCGCCCGGTTGCTCGGCTCCTCGCCCACCGCGGGCAGGGGTCGGGGCTGCCGGACACACACGCCGACGGGCCCGCCCGGGAACATCCAGAGCCGGGCTTCTGATTGGTGTCACAACGCCCCCCTCACGTTGAAGCAGCCGATATAGCGTGCCAGGCATGGCTGCCGATGAGGTTCCCCTCAGTACGGGTCCGAGCCGGAATGACCCGTCAGCTCCTCCGCCGTCGCAGGTCAACGCTGAATCGCTTCGAGGCTTCCGAGCGCAGCTGACCAAGGGCAAAGACGCCGTGGATCCCGCTACCTGGGCGGGCTCGTTGTCCCCTGAGCCAGGTATCGCCCCGCGGGTGCGGGTGGGCCGGTCCCGGTGGTTCAACCTGCTGTGGCTGCTGCCCATCGGTTTCGTCCTGCTGATCGTCGGGGTGGCACTGGCCAAGGAGTTGCGTGGTCTGTCAGCGGTGCAGTCCTTCATCGCGGACTACCCCGGCACTGTGCCGCCGCCCAACGGACAGGTGGGAATTTCCACCTGGGTGGGCTGGCAGCACTTCTTCAACTTGTTCCTGTTCACCTTCATCATCCGGTCCGGAATCCAGATCTTGGCCGACCATCCCCGGCTCTACTGGACTCGGCACAGCACGCCAATCAAGCAGTGGTTCCGGTTCCAGAAGGCGGTCCCCGACGATTCATTGTGGACATCGAAGCAGGACTCGGTGACTCTGCCGGGACAAGTCGGCCTACCCGGGATCCGCCACTCGATCGGCCTCGCCCGCTGGTGGCACCTCGGGATCACCACGCTGTGGTTGCTTAACGGCGTGATCTTCTACGTCCTGATTTTCGCCACCGGGCACTGGCAGCGCCTCGTCCCGACGAGCTGGGACTTCCTCCCCCATGCAGTCTCGGTCGCGATCCAGTACTTGTCGCTGGACTGGCCCGTCGAGACCGGCTGGGTGGCCTACAACAGCCTGCAGGTCCTCGGATACTTCGTCACCGTCTTCATCGCCGGCCCGCTGACCATCCTGACCGGCCTGGGCATGTCACCGGCACTGTCCACCCGTTTCACGCGGATCAGCTCGGTTCTCAGCATTCAGACCGCCCGCTCGCTGCACTTCCTGGTCACGGTCTACTTCATCGTCTTCATCGTCTTCATCGTTCTGCACGTAGCCCTGGTCTTCGCCACGGTGATGCGGGAGAACCTCAATCACATGTACGCCGGCCGCAACGACGACTCCTGGGTCGGTTTCTGGGTCTTCGCCGCCTCGATGGTCATCGTCATCGTCGGGTGGGTTGCGGCCACCCCCTTCACGCTGCGCCACCCCCGCGCCGTACAGCGCATCGGGTACGCGTTGATCGGACCCCTGCAACGCCTGTTCGAGCACGTCGACGCCAGGCCCGGCCAGTACACCGAGAAAGACATCTCACCCTACTTCTGGCACAACGGGAAATACCCTGAGACCGACGAGTATAAGGCGCTGCACGACAGCAACTTTGTCGACTACCGACTGCAGATCGGCGGCCTGGTCGACCACCCCGTCGAGCTGGATCTGACCCAGCTGCGCGCCCTGCAGCACCACGAGCAGATCACCCAACACTTCTGCATCCAAGGCTGGTCAGGGGTCGCAAAATGGGGTGGCGTATCCATGCAGACCATCGTGGAACTGGTCAAGCC